>FMJZ01000541.1_pt1 | contig 14851 bp, 14 predicted proteins | sample 1987881 | NCBI WGS metagenome assembly FMJZ01 (sample SAMEA4378227, study PRJEB15110) | soil metagenome | biome: soil; feature: Field; material: Soil | place: India | collected 2015-03-11 | depth 0 m | reverse complement strand
TACCTGCGGCCAGGCCAGGATGAGCAGGAAGACGAAGACCTGCGTCATGAGACAATAGGCCAGGCCGTAATCGGGCGACCAAAAGACCAGCAAGGCGAACGGCAAGAGTAGCCAGCGCCAACGCGGCGCATCCTTGAAGGAGAGGTGCAACCGGTCTTTCCACGCCACCCACAGCCAAAGCAAGCCCAGAAGCACATCGGCCACCAGCGCGCCTGTATGCACGGCGAAGCCGTAGGAGGGCGTCACCCCGCTGGTTTGCACGGCGGCAATCGCCAAGTAGTTCAGGCCGAAATAGGTGGCGATGGCTCGTCCGCCGAAGGCCGGTTTCCAAATCGAGAGGCCGATGACTGCCAGAGTCAAGATGTGAAAGACCCGTCCCCAGGCGGTGTAGGGTTGCGTGGCAACCTGCAAAATCTCGAAGATGACGCTCTGCGTTTGGCGCGGGTCATAGGGGCGCTCGGTGTAGAGCGGCAGGAACGAAATGAAGGCCAGCAGGAAATACACCAGCGGGTAGAGAACCATTTGCGTTCAGTGCGTTTCATCTCATCATTTCCTCTTGAAAACGTTGGAAATGTTCCCTTGCCGCCGCGATCAAGGCGGGCAACACGGGCGTTTCACGGCGGGGAGCAAACTGAAGCGGACGGGCAAAGCAAAGCGAAGGGCTGACGAGTAGCCGCCCCGGGAAGAGCATTTGCTGGATGACCTGGCAGAACTCGGCCACGCGCTGCCGATTGCGCCGTCCGCGCCGTAGAAGGGTCACTGGACTGCGCGCCCAGAGTGGGTGTAACACGCCGCTGACAAAGGTAATCAGGACGCGGGCCGATGGCGCGCGTCGCAGGATCACTTCCAGGCTAGGCGACCAGTCCTCCAGCGCTTCTAGCGCGCCGGGCATGACTGCGGGATCGGGGTCAATGCCGCCGCTGGGAAAAAGCAGCACCGCCCCGCCGTTCTCGAGGTGACGAATGGCGGAGCGGACAACCATCATCCGCTCGAAGGTATCGAGACTGGAATAAATCAGGTGATTGGCCGTCGCGCGCAGATGACGGAGGAACGGCACGCCCGAAACGACGATTTTCAGGTCGCGGCGCGGTAAACTGCTGGCAATTGCCAGCCCATCAACGGTGCCGGGATGATTCGAGACAACCAACAGCGGCCCCTCGGCCGGAATTTGCCCTGCTTCGCGGATGTGAACCTCGCGAACAAAATGAGGCAAAAGCCGCCGTGCTGCTTCCCGGAAACCATGCTCGTGCACGTCCTGATCGAAACGAACAGCGACGCGCGCAAAACGGCGGCAGGCAGCCGTGAAAAGCGGCGTGAACGGCGCGCGCAGCGGGTGACCGGCTGCCCAGCCCAGGGCTTTGAAGACTTCTTCGAGTAATTTGGGGGTCAGTTCGCGTTCGTCCACAAGATTTGCCTCGGGCAGTTCTCTGTCAATTATAAAATATAAAACACCTGAGAAGTTCTGCATAAGCCTTGGTAAGTTCATATCCTGCGAACAAAGCCGACGTGTTCCGCCGCCCGACCAAGCAGGGAGTCTCTCCTAACCGTGCCGATCGTGGCGCCAAGCGCAAACGCCGTGGCGCGACATAGGGCACTGTAGGAGTTGTCCTACAACTTTTGCGTGAACACGTTCGGGGGAATTCCCTTGCCGATTGGCACGTTTCCGACTAAAATCACCTCCTGTGTTCGAGAGCCTGACGGAGCGACTGAATCAAATCTTCGACCAGTTGCGGCGACGCGGCAAGCTAACGGCCGGTGACGTGGATTCGGCCTTGCGCGCGGTGCGTCTGGCCTTGCTGGAGGCCGATGTGCACTACAACGTGGTCAAAGACTTTCTGGCGCGCGTCCGCGAGCGGGCGATTGGCGAGGAGGTCTCCAGGGCGATCAGTCCCGGTCAACAGGTCGTCAAGATCGTTCATCAAGAACTGATTGCCACGTTGGGTCGAGCAGAGCCGCTTCAGTTGAGCGGGCCAAAACCCAGGGTCATCCTGCTCGTAGGGTTGCAGGGCTCTGGGAAAACGACAACGGCGGCGAAACTGGCGTATTCTCTCTCTGCGCGCGGAGAGCGCGTGATGCTCGTTGCTGCCGATCCTTACCGGCCTGCTGCCGGCCGGCAGTTGCAGGTGCTTGGCCGGCAGCTGAACGTTCCTGTATACGTCGCGACGTGCTGTTCGCCGCCAGAGGTGGTCGCGAACGCGCGGGAAAGGGGGCGCGAGGGCAACTATACTGCCCTTGTCGTGGATACCGCCGGTCGCTCACAATTGGACGATGGGATGATGGAAGAGTTGCGGGCTATTGTGCGCAAAACGCCGCCTCAAGAGACGTTGCTTGTCGTGGATGCTATGACCGGCCAAGAGGCGTTGCGGATCGCGGAGGGCTTCCATGCAACTGTTCCGCTGACGGGCCTTATTCTGAGTAAGATGGACGGCGACGCGCGCGGCGGCGCGGCGATTTCCATCCGCGCGGTGACCGGAATCCCCATCAAATTTCTGGGGACGGGAGAAAAGCTCGACGCGCTCGAGCCGTTCCATCCGCAGCGCCTGGCAGGGCGCATCTTAGGCATGGGCGACGTCCTGGGTCTGATAGCAAAAGCCGAGGCCGCTTTCGAGCGTGAGCAGGCTGAGAAGGACGCTGAACGTCTGAAGAAAGGCGAATTCACGCTGGAAGATTTTCTCGCCCAAATGAGACAGGTCAAGAAGATGGGTTCCTTTGCCAGGATTCTGGAGATGTTACCTGGTCCGCTTGCACAGGCGAGCCGGCAAATAGACCTGCAGGAGGCAGAAAAGACCTTCAAGAGGAACGAGGCGATCCTCTTGTCCATGACTCCTGCCGAGCGGCGCAATCCGGAAATTCTCAACGCTAGTCGGCGCCGTCGGATCGCTGCCGGTTCCGGCGCGCAGGTTCAGGATGTGAATCGATTGCTCAACCAATTTCGCCAGATGCAACAGCTCTTCAAGGTGTTGGGAAAACAAAAAGGACGCGGCTACCTGTCGAATTGGCCGGTATAAGGTAAAATTACTAAGGAACATTGCAGCCTCACGAAGCGCATTCCTTTCTGCGTCCTCTCTTCGTGTCGCTGGCATGAATTTCGTCGAGAAGGAGTTGCTGTTTCATGGTACGTATTCGTCTTCGTCGGACCGGGCTGAAAGGTCAGCCCTCGTATCGCCTTGTTGTAGCCGATAAGGAAAGCCCGCGCGATGGGCGTTTTCTGGAAGTAGTGGGTTTCTACAACCCACGCGCCGAGCCGCCTACGTTGGAAATAAATGAGGCGCGAGTGTATGATTGGTTGAGCAAAGGCGCGCAACCAAGCGAGTCGGTGGTTCAATTGTTCCAAAGCGCGGGTGTTCTGGCGCGTTTTGAGCGCTTCAAGGCCGGCGAGGCGGTGGAGAATCTGCTGGCGGAGGCAGCGCAAGCGCGCGCCGGAAGCGTCGTCAGTACGAAGCCCCGCCGCTAAGGGTAAATGATGAAAGCACTTGTTGAGTATGTGGTCAAATCGCTGGTCGAGCGACCGGACGAGGTTCAGGTGCGCGAAGCCCGTCGCGCCGGACGTACGGTCCTCGAGTTGCGCGTGGCGAGAGAAGATATGGGACGCGTCATCGGCAAAGATGGGCGTGTGGTGAATGCCCTGCGCACGTTATTGCGCGTCCTCGCCGAGCGTGAGGGATCCCAAATTAGCCTGGACGTCCTTGGGCCGTGAAAGGAACATGACCGCGCGCGAGGAGGAATTTCCCGCGTTCCTTGCCGTTGGCAAAATTCGCCGCCCGCACGGTTTGCGCGGTGAAGTCTTGCTCGATGTATATACGGATTTTCCGGAACGACTGCGACCTGGAAAGGTGGTGTATGCCGGCGAGCGCCATGAGCGGCTGGTCATTTGTCAGGCGCGGGCGCATCGAGATGGTTTGTTGCTGGCTTTCGAAGGATTTCACACACCGGAGGCAATCGAGAGGTTATGCAACCAGATTCTCTATGTGGCGACGGAGGACGCCGCGCCGTTAGCGGAAGGCGAATATTATTACTACCAGTTGGTGGGCCTGACTGTGGTCGAGGAAGGGGGGCGAGAGTTAGGCCGGCTGAGTGAGATTCTGGTCACCGGCGCGAACGACGTCTATGTGGTGCGCGGCGAGCGCGGCGAAATCTTGCTGCCGGCCATTCCGCAAGTGGTTCGCAACGTAGATTTGTCCGCGAGGCGCATGACGGTTCATGTGTTGCCCGGCTTGCTGGAGGCAGAGGAGGCCTAGCCCTCTCCCGGCGCGGAATATGGGAGTGGATAAGCGCTATTGGGTTGGTTTCAATCTGGTCAAAGGGATTGGCGCCGTTCGTTTGCAGGCGCTCCGCCAGCATTTCGGCGATTTGGCGCTGGCGTGGCAGGCGTCGCCCCATGCCCTCGCGGCTGCAGGTCTCGGACCGAAATTGGCCGAACGCGTGGTTCAGGTCCGGCAGGCCGTAGATCTCGATGTGTATCTGGCGCGCCTCGATGCCCAGGGGATTCGCGTGCTGACCTGGGAGGATGAGGAATATCCGCCGCGCCTGAAGGAAATTGACCAGCCGCCGCCGGTTCTCTATGTGCGTGGCGAACTGACCCGAGAGGATTTTTGGGCAGTTGCTGTTGTCGGCACCCGCCGCGCGACGGCCTACGGACGGCAGGTGGCCGAGGAGATCGGCGCCTACCTGGCCCAGCATGGCGTGACGGTCATTTCGGGTCTAGCGCGTGGGGTGGACGCGGTTGCTCATCAGGCCGCCTTGCGCGCTGGTGGGCGGACGTTGGCCGTGCTGGGCAACGGCGTGGACCGTGTCTATCCCCCGGAGCATCGCGCGCTAGCGGAGCAAATCGTGCAGCGTGGCGCCTTGCTCAGCGACTATCCCCCCGGCACTCCGCCGGATGCGGCCAACTTTCCGCCGCGCAACCGCATTATCTCCGGCCTGGCCATGGCCGTCCTCGTGGTGGAGGCTGGCGAGGGCAGCGGCGCGCTCATTACGGCTCAGTTCGCGGCAGACCAGGGACGGGAGGTCTTTGCTGTGCCGGGCAGTATCCTGGCGCCGCAGAGCAAGGGTACGAACCGCCTTATTCAGCAGGGAGCACGTCCCTTGCTATCGGCGCAGGATTTGCTCGATGTGTTGAATCTGACCTGTCTGCATGAACAGCGCCGCGCGCGCGTGGCGCTCCCTGCAGACGAAGTGGAGCGGCAAATCATGGAAGTGCTGGGTTGCGAACCGTTGCATGTGGACGAAATCCATCGAAAAACCGGTTGGCCGGTGGAGCGGGTCTCGGCTACGCTGGTTATGATGGAACTCAAAGGCCTGGTGCGTCACGCGGGGGGCATGAATTATCTTGCCGTGCGGGAGGGCCGCGCAGAATATACTGTGGAGACAGGGTAATGGGCGACGCGCGGTTGAACCATACCTACGCGGTGATCATGGCCGGAGGCGGCGGCACCCGTCTCTGGCCGGTTTCGCGTAAGGATCGCCCCAAGCAAATGCTTCCCCTCATTGAGGAACGCACGCTCTTTCAAATGACGGTGGAACGGTTGAAGGGCCTTCTTCCGCCGGTGCGCATTCTGGTAGTCACGGTGGCCGAGCAGGCGCGTGAATTGCAGAAGCAAGTGCCCTATCTTCCTCAGGAGAATTATCTACCCGAACCGATGCCGCGTGGTACGGCCGCTGTGGTTGGTCTGGCGGCGACTGTCCTGCAAAAACGCGACCCCGACGCGGTGATGGCGGTCTTGCCTTCGGATCATTTCATCAAGAATCGCGATCTTTTCCATCTTTTGCTGCGTGTGGCGGTGGATGTTGCCTGGAAGGGATACTTGGTCACGCTGGGAATCACGCCAACCTATCCGGCCACCGCCTACGGCTATATTCAGCGCGGCGAGGCATTACCGGAGCAATTCATCTACCCGGTCTATCGTGTCAAACGTTTTGAGGAGAAGCCAAGCGAGGCGCAGGCGCGCAAGATGTTGGCGCGTGGCGATTATTCGTGGAACTCCGGTATGTTCATCTGGCGCGCCGACCAGATTCTGAAAGAGTTCGCCCGTCAGATGCCCGATTTGAAAGCGGCGCTCGATCAGATTGGCGCGGCTTGGGGCGGCGAGCGCCAGGATGAGGTGTTGCACACCGTCTGGCCAAATCTGCGCAACGAGACGATAGACTACGGCGTGATGGAGCGCGCCCGGCAAGTAGCCGTCCTGCCGGCCGGCGGTTTGGAATGGAGCGATGTCGGTTCCTGGGATTCGCTCTTCGATGTGCTTCCTGCCGATGCTCAGGGCAACATTGTTTTTAGCAGTCGCCACCTGGCGGTGGATACGCATAACTCGCTCGTCTATGGTAACCGTGATGACCGTCTCATCGTGACCATTGGCGTCGAGAATCTGATTATCGTAGATGCCGGCGATGTGTTATTGGTATGCGAGAAGGAACAGGCGCAGAAAGTCCGGCAGGTGGTCGCGAGTTTGACCAATTCCGACCGGGAACATTACTTGTAACGGAGCACAAGAGGCAAAGAGTCGTGCCTGTCTTGTGTTGCCCCCTCAGGAGGTTTTCATGGAAGCCTATTGCATGAAGTGTAAGTTGATGCGCGACATCAAGGACCCCCAACCGGATTTCAATACAGCCGGCGCGCCGATTACGCGCGGCGTTTGTTCGGTCTGCGGTACGAAACTCTATCGTATTGGTCGCACCGAGGCCCACGAGGGTATGGCCGCGCCGGAGCGCGGCGCCGACCGCTCGGGGAAGCTGGTCATCGTCGAGTCGCCGGCCAAAGCGCGCACGGTGGGGCGCTTTCTCGGCAAGAGTTATACGGTGCGCGCCTCAGTTGGACACGTGCGCGATCTATTGCGTTCCCAACTCTCGGTAGATGTGGAAAACAACTTCAAGCCCAAATACCGCGTTCCGAATGAAAAGAAGGCCGTCGTCAAAGAGTTGAAAGAACTGGCGCGCCAACATGCCGAAATCTACTTGGCGACCGATCCGGACCGCGAAGGCGAAGCCATCTCCTGGCACCTCATGGAGGCTGCGGCGATTGACCCAAAACTGGCCCGGCGCGTGGTCTTCCATGAAATTACCGAGCAAGCCATTCAGGAAGCCTTTGCCCATCCGCGTTCGATCAACATGGATTTGGTGAACGCGCAACAGGCGCGGCGCATCCTGGATCGTCTTGTGGGATACAGCATCAGCCCAATTTTGTGGGAGAAAGTGCGTTCGCGCCTTTCGGCAGGGCGGGTGCAGTCGGTGGCCTTGCGGCTGATTGTCGAGCGCGAGCGCGAGATCGAAGCCTTTACGCCTGTGGAATATTGGACGATCGCGGCGGAATTGCGTCCTCAGGGGGAACGTCAGACATTCCTTGCCAAACTGGTGAAGATTGACGAGAAGGATCCTGAACTCGGCAACGAGGAGATCGTGCGGCCTATCCTCGCGGATATGGAGCAAGCCTCCTACGTCGTGACGCGCATCAAGCGAGGCGAACGTCGCCGCCGTCCCTCTCCACCTTTCATCACGTCCACGTTGCAACAGGAAGCCTCGCGTAAACTTGGCTTCACGGCCAAGCGCACGATGGCCTTGGCACAGGGCTTGTACGAAGGGGTGGATGTTGGCGAAGGTGGTTCTACCGGCTTGATTACCTACATGCGCACCGACTCGACCAATATCGCGGGCGTCGCGCGTGACGAGGCGCGCAGTTACATTGCCCAGCGCTATGGAAGCGACTTCGTGCCGGAGAAGCCTCCAATCTACACGAAAAAGGTGGCTGGCGCGCAGGAGGCACATGAGGCGATCCGTCCTACCTCGGTCTGGCGCGAGCCGGAGAAGGTCAAGCCTTACCTTGAACCGGCCATGTTCAAACTCTACCAGCTCATCTGGCAACGCTTTGTTGCTTCGCAAATGGAATCGGCGGTGTATGATACCATTGCGGTCGAGGTGACCGCTCGGGGTGAGATTCACGTTTACCTCCTGCGGTCCGCCGGCTCGGTGGTGAAGTTCCCCGGTTTCCTGATCGTTTACGAGGAGGCCAGAGATGAGGAACAAAAGGTGGAGGAAGAGGAGTTGAATGTGCGCATCCCGGCCTCCGTCGCGGAAGGTCAGGATCAGGAATTGATTCGTCTCATCCCGGAGCAGCACTTTACCCAACCGCCCCCTCGCTACACAGAGGCCAGCCTGGTGCGGACTCTGGAAGAGTACGGCATCGGTCGGCCTTCCACGTATGCGCCGACGCTTTCCACGATTCAACAGCGCGGCTATGTGGAGCGCGTTGACCGCCAACTCGTTCCTACAGAGACGGGCATCTTGGTTAACGATCTGCTCATGCGATATTTTCCCGAAATCATGGACTATCAGTTCACGGCGCGCATGGAGGAGGACCTGGATAAGATTGCCGCCGGCCGCTTGCAATGGGAGAAGGTGTTGCGCGAGTTCTATACACCCTTCGCGGCGACGGTGCGTAAGGCGCAGGCGGAGATGCCGGTTAACAAGAGCGGTCCGGAGCCGGTCGGCCGCGCGTGTCCGGACTGCGGCAAGGAATTGGTTATCCGCTATGGCCGTTTCGGCAAATTTATCTCGTGCTCCGGCTTTCCGGAGTGCCGGCATACGGAACCGTGGCTGGAAGAAATAGGCGTTTCCTGCCCGAAGGATGGGGGGGCGATTGTTGAGCGCAAGACGCGTAAAGGGCGCACATTCTACGGTTGCAACAATTATCCTGCTTGTGACTTTAACTCCTGGAAACGCCCGCTGCCACAACCCTGTCCGAGTTGTCGTGGGTTGCTCGTGATCGCTAATAAGCGCGAGGCGCAATGTGTGTCTTGTCAAGAAACCTTCCCGTTGGGAGAGGTTATTCCGGAAACCACTTGACCCGAAGTACTTCAATACATATAAAGAGTTGCCTATGAGTCCCTTCGCTTCTTTCCCTTTCGGAGCTTTTTTGCTCTACCTTGACCCGGGTTCTGGCAGTTTTCTGTTGCAATTACTGATTGCCGGCCTGGCGGGCCTGGGCGTTGCGATTGGCGCCCAGTGGTCGAAAATCAAGCGTCGTTTCAGCAAGAGGTCGGTGTCCGCAGCAACTGAAGCCGAAGCCGTTGACGAAAGCGATGAACAGTCGTAAAGTAGGTGCTTCTTTTCGCGATCCGAGCGGTTTTCTGTTCACGCGCGATGGCGTTCTCTACCGTCAGGTCAACCAGGGATATGCGGAAGAGTACGGGCGTCTGATAAGTTCCGGCCTGTATCAGAAGTTAGTGAAAGCCGGTCTGCTCGTTCCACATCAAGAGGTAGCTATCCCACCTGCGGAGGCGGCAAACGCTTTCAAGATTCTCCAGCCTGAGCGTCTTCCTTTCGTATCGTATCCCTACGAATGGGCGTTCGGCCAGTTAAAGGATGCGGCACTGGCGACCCTCGCGATTCAACGACGCGCTTTGAAGCATGGGCTTTCGCTTAAGGATGCCAGCGCATATAATATTCAACTCTATCGGGGCAAACCCGCTCTCATTGACACGCTCTCGTTCGAGACGTACAAAGAGGGAGAGCCCTGGGTGGCGTATCGTCAGTTCTGTCAACACTTTCTGGCGCCGCTGGCGTTGATGGCCTGGCGAGACGTGCGGCTTGGACAGTTGTTGCGGGTGTACATAGACGGCCTGCCGCTGGATTTAACCGACTCGCTGCTCCCGGCGCGCGCGCGCTGGAATCTGGGCATCTATGTCCACATTTCCCTGCATGCCAAAGCCCAAAAGCGTTATGCGGAAGTCGCTATAAGTGAAGCACGCGGCCGACGTCGGATGAGCAAACAGGCTCTCCTGGGATTGCTTGCCAGTCTGGAGAGCACGGTGCGGAAACTGAACTGGAAAGCCGGCGGCACAGCGTGGGCAGACTACTATGATAAAACCAACTATACCCCAGACGCCTTCGAGCATAAGCGACAGCTGGCAGCGGTCTGGTTGGAGCAGGTCGCGCCGCGTTTTGTCTGGGACTTTGGCGCCAACACCGGGCTGTTCAGCCGGCTGGCGGTGGAACGCGGCGCCTATACTGTTTCCTTCGACATTGACCCGGCTGCTGTAGAACAAAGTTATCATCACGTCAAAGCCGGCCAGGAGACCCGGCTGTTGCCTCTTCTCCTCGATCTGACCAATCCCAGTCCGGCCATCGGTTGGAGCAATAGCGAGCGCGATTCGCTTCTCCAGCGTGGGCCGGCGGAGCTGGTTATGGCCCTGGCGCTCGTCCATCACCTGGCTATTTCTAACAATGTGCCGCTCGAATCGGTCGCCGAATTCTTCGCACAGGCAGGCCATTGGTTAATTGTCGAATTTGTCCCAAAGAGCGATTCACAAGTGCAGAAGTTGTTGCGGAGCCGTAAGGATATTTTCCCCGACTATAGCCGCGAAGGATTTGAGCGCGCCTTTGGGCAATACTTCCGCATCGATCAAGCGGTGCCGTTACGTCAATCTGAGCGCTGGTTGTACCTTATGGAGAAGAAATGAGTCTGGCTGCTGGCCAACGGCGAACAGGCTGACTTTTGCCTGCGGCGTTGGGGCGTCTCTTTTTTATCATGGACGTGCGGATCTGACGAGATTCTTGTATAATCGGCTTGTGTACCTTCAAGGAGAATGGCTATGACGTCAATGGTTGGGCTGTGGAAAAAGCTGGGTGGTGAGGCGCTGATCGGCGGGCTTTTGGGGCTGATTCTTGGTCTGATCTGGGCCTGGGGCATCCAGCCTGTCGAATGGAAGGACGCTAGTCCAGCCCTGCTCCATCCTGCTTATCAGGAAGATTATTTGCGCATGGCAATCGACTCGTATGGCGTCAATCGCGATGACAAGACGGCCTTGCGCCGCTACCAGGCGTTGGGCGCGGCGGCCCCAACGATTTTACAGACCATTCAGACGAATCTGGGCAACCAGGACCCCGCGGTGGTTCTGGAGTTTAGTCAACTGGTTGTGAGCGCTGCGCCAGTTGCGCCCGCTACGACAGGACAGCCATCTCCGCCGGGACAGGAGAAGACGGGAGGCTACGTGCTGGTCGTGCTGGGGGTGCTGGGGCTTGGTCTGCTCTTTTATGCCGGGGTACGCTTCCTGCGACGGCGCAGTCGTCCTGCCGTGCTGACAGCCGCGCAGCAGGCGCGCGAAATCAGCCGAAAAGTGGAGGTCACCGATTACGCGGCCATGGGCGAAGAGCCGCCGCTGGCCCAATTTGTGACCACCTATGTCCTGGGCGACGACCTCTTTGATGATTCATTCAGCATCGAGACCGCCGCCGGCGAGTTTCTGGGCGAATGCGGTGTGGGGATCTCCGAGACAATTGGCGTCGGCGATGGTCCTAAGCGGGTGTCTGCGTTTGAGGTCTGGTTGTTCGATAAAAGCGACATACAAACTGTGACCAAAGTGTTGATGAGCAACCACGCCTACCACGATTCCCACACCTTTGCCCGCCTGCAGGCCAAAGGGGAACCGATCTTGGTGGAAAAGGGCAAGCAAGTTGTTCTCGAGACGGCGGCTATTCAAATGGTGGTTACGATCAGCGATATGGCATATGGGGAGGGCGCTCTCCCGGAGGAGAGTTTCTTCGAGCGTCTTACCCTCGAACTTGCGGTTTGGCCCAAGGCTGCTGGATGACGGCGGGCAAAACAAGCCGGGGACGTGCAGTTCCCGGCCTTTTCTTTACGAACTCGCGTTGGGCCAACGCTCTTTCATTAGCAGTTCCCCATTCTGGCATAGGGAAGCCGGAATGGAGCATCCGGCTGTAGCGTGCACCGATGAAGCGGAGAAACGCACCGCGCGTTTCCGTGGTCACATCTCTTTTCGGCGAGCAAGCGTCCTTCAGGTTTCCTATGCCGCTGCGGTGACAAAGGCCACGCCAACCAATCCCGCGCCGGAATGGATGGAGAGACCGGGCGTCATCTCGGCATAGAGCGGCTCGGAGGAACAGGGTAGGGCAGCGTTGACTCGGGCCGCGAACTGTTCGGCCACGGCGCGCGCGTTGACGTGCAGGTAGCCGATGCGCTCAATACGGCATCCTTTGGCCGCCTCGGCGGCCAGTTCGATCGTCCGTTCCCATGCCTTGCGCTGCGTGCGCACACGTTCCAGCAATTGGAGTTTGCCGTCAATCACGGTCAGGATCGGCCGCACCTCGAGCAGACCGGCCAGGCCGGCGGCCAAGTGGCCGACGCGTCCACTCATCGCAAGGTACTTCAGCGTAGCCAGCGCGGCGAACAGGTGGGTACGCTGCCCCAGGCTCTCGGTCACGGTCAGCGCTTCGTTGAGAGATGCGCCTTGGTTCAGCGCCTCCGCGGCAGCCAGTACAATGAACCCTTGCGCTAGCGAGAGTGTTTTTGTGTCTATCACACGAATCTCTCGCTGGGGGAACATCGCTTTTGCCGACATAGCGGCCTGATAGCAGGCGCTCATCGCGCTACTGATGGTAAAGCACAGGATCGCCTCCGCACCGGCCTCGAACGCAGCCTGGTAGGCTTCGGCATACTGCCCGGGTGCAGGGGCAGCTGTAGTGGGAATGCGTCCCTCACGGTCGATGCGGGCAAAAGTAGCGGCGTCATCCACATCGTACACCGCGCGGAAACTTTCCCTACCGAATTGAATCGTGATGGGAACCTGGACGATGCCGTAGCGATTCGTTATCTCGAGCGGCAGACTGCAATCTGTGTCGGTGATAATGGCAATGTTTGACATCATGGTTATCCTTTCGTTGCGGAAGATGGTTGCGTGGGGTTTTCGCTCAAAATCAAGCGCACGCGTTCGATGCGAACTCCCTCCAGGGGCAGATTCAAGGCGGCCAGCACCTCTTCTGGACGGCCGGTTGCGCCTTCCCTGGCCGAGAGAATCATGGATACGGAATCCCTTACGCATTCTAATCGCAGGATCAAGGGACGCAAATCGTATTCTCGTCCACGCCGGCTGCGCGGCAGCGTCGCCTGATCCAGCAAAGCCTGCACCCGCTGCGGTAAATCAGGGCAGGCGCCGTCGGGAAGAGTGACGCAATATTCTGCTGCCAGCACCTGTGTTTGTAGGGCTGGGGCGCGTTCCTCCACGATTTCTATCGAGCGGATGATCAATCCTGGAGGAGTAACCCGTTGTAACCGATTGCCCATTTCGGTGATGGATGTCGAGGCTGCTGTCGAATCATCCAGCCATACATCCACGATTTCCTCGCGACCGATAAAACCGAGCGGCAACGCCGAGGCGAACTGAATCTTGGGCTGCGGGTGAAACCCCTGGCTATACACCAACGGCAAGTCGGCGCGGCGCAAAGTCCGTTCCCAGACGCGTTGCAGGTCCAAGTGACCGATATAACGCAAAGAATCTGTTTTAGAAAAGTGTATCCGCAGCCTCATACGCGCAAAAGATTCTGGTGTTGGCTTAAGCAGTTTGTTCTACCTGCGGGCAAGGGCGGCATAAGCGTTCCAGGAGGACAAACATGCCGAGACCGAGTAGGACGACTATCCCCATCACGCCGTACATGCCGGCGGTTCCAACATGATCAATAAGCAATCCTCCCAGCATCCCACCTGCGCCGGAGCCAAAGCCCATCATGACACTGCCGAATAAACCCTGTGCTGTGGCAGCCATGCCGGTCGGGGCGTTTTCGTGCGCGTAGGACACGCCGGCGGTCCACAGCGCAGCGAACGTCAGCCCGTGCATGATTTGAACGAGAAGGATCGCTGCCGGGAACGCGAAGAAAAAGTAGAGCAGGAGCCGTGCTCCAATAACAGCCATGGAAAGCATCAATAGTCCGCGCGATTTGAGTCGCTGCAGAAGATGTTTGGAAAAGAAGAAGACGGGTATTTCTGATATTGTCGCGATGACAGCAGCCAAGCCCATCAGGCTTTTGCGCGCACCTGCCTCTTCCATATAAGGAAAAAGGTAGGTGTTCACAGTGGACATTCCCATTCCTGCGATAAAGACGGTGATCAGAAAGATCGACCAGCGGTGGTTTGTCAACAAAGCGCGAATGCCGCGCCGTATAGAGACGCGCTCGCGTGCTTGCCCAAAGGTCAGTCTATGGCTGACTAGCCAGGCCAGCGTCATGTTGATAGCGTAAAGCCAGAAGGACCAGGTCAGGCCGTATTGCTCGATAACCACACCTGCAATGGCCGAAACGATCCCCCAACCCATCGTACCTCCCAAGCGAATCCGTCCATATTCCTCGCGTTGCTTGCCTAACATGGTTAATGTGGCGCTATCCGCCAATGAGGAAATGGGAGAGAAGAGAACGGTGTGGAGAAGGATGACGGGAAAGAGGAAAAGGAATGTCCTTGCTGCCGGCATGAGTAGGACGACGAGAATAGCCGCCGCCATGTTTAGGCGTAGAATCAGATTGTGGCGACGCGTGGCGTCGGCCAGACCGGTCCAGAACGGCGCGCTAAACGTGGTGATAATCGGGGTCAGGCCAGTCAGCAGACCAATTTGAAAACCGCTCAGTCCGCACCATCGGTAATAGAGTACTAGGTAGGGCATTAGAGCGGAAAAAGCGGCGAAGAAAAAGAAGTAAAATGTAAAAGGCCAGATTTTGCGCATGACGCCAATCATACCGCGATTCGATGGTGTTGGGAGAAGAAAACCGATCCTTGCCTGTGGTGTCAGATCCACAAGGCCCTGGTGCGCTATTCTCCTTAGAGGCGAGCGGCAGCTTGCCTCGCCGAACATCGGCGACTGAATTCAGGTCGCAGGGGAGCGGTCATGCAACGCTTCTTTTCCATCAGGAGTCTGAGTTGGGTTCTATATTGCTCCATTGCTTGGTGTAAGAAGTTGATTGTTCCTGCAAGGATTTCTCGAAGAAGAAAAGACAGCCTGGCGCTTTGCCCTCAGGCTGTCTTTCCTGCTGCGGCCCCGACGGGATTCGAACCCGCGATCTCGGCCTTGACAGGGCC
>FMJZ01055850.1_pt1 | contig 14861 bp, 14 predicted proteins | sample 1987881 | NCBI WGS metagenome assembly FMJZ01 (sample SAMEA4378227, study PRJEB15110) | soil metagenome | biome: soil; feature: Field; material: Soil | place: India | collected 2015-03-11 | depth 0 m | reverse complement strand
CTTTTCCAGTTGAATTTCAAAGAGTAGGGGGAAGGAAAAAATGACCAAAGGTAAAGTAAGAGGTATCATTGCGAATCTCCTCACAATAGAAGTTGATGGTCCTGTAAGTCAGAATGAAATATGTTTTGTTGTGGCTAATGATGGAAAATTGATGGGAGAGGTTATAAAAGTTAACGGAAATGTTGCCTATACACAGGTTTTTGAAAGCACAAGAGGCCTGAAAATAGATGATGAAGTTGAGTTTACCGGACATATGCTTGAGATTGAACTCGGACCGGGACTGCTTTCAAATGTTTATGATGGTCTTCTTAATGATCTTTATGCAAAACAGGGTGTTTTTCTTAAGAGAGGAGAATATACTCCTTCCTTGAATGCTGAGAAGAAGTATGATTTTACTCCAATTGCAAAGGAAGGTGACTTTGTTTATGCTGGAGATTTTCTTGGAAGTGTAAAAGAAAACTGGATAGATCACAAGATAATGGTTCCATTTAATATTTCAGGTAAATGGAAGGTAAAAAAGATTGCGAAGAAGGATAGTTATAGAGTTTATGATGAGATAGCAGTTATTGAAGCTGAAGATGGCACAACAAAATCTCTCACAATGGTTCAGAGATGGCCTGTTAAAGTGCCTATCAAGGCTTATGTTGAAAAACCAAGACCATATAAAGTAATGGAAACGGGTGTAAGAATAATAGATATGTTTAATCCGATGGCAGAAGGGGGAACAGGTTTTATTCCCGGGCCTTTTGGTTGTGGTAAGACGGTGTTGCAGCACGCAATTTCTAAAAATGCTGAGGCAGATCTTATTATCTTTGCAGCTTGTGGTGAAAGAGCAAATGAGGTTGTAGAGCTATTTACAGAATTTCCAGAGTTGATTGATCCAAGAACGGGTCGAAAACTTATGGAAAGAACAATAATCATCTGTAATACATCAAACATGCCAGTTGCAGCAAGAGAGGCATCAGTTTATACAGCTATGACTATAGGTGAATATTATAGACAGATGGGGCTTAAGGTTCTTATGCTTGCTGATTCAACTTCAAGATGGGCACAGGCATTGAGAGAAATGTCAAACAGACTCGAAGAATTACCCGGACCTGATGCTTTTCCTATGGATTTGCCGGCTATTATTGCTAACTTTTATGCAAGAGCTGGAATAGTTAAGCTGAGAAATGGTGGAGAAGGTTCTGTAACCTTTATTGGAACGGTTTCTCCAGCAGGAGGTAACCTTAAGGAACCAGTTACAGAGGCAACGAAGAAAGTCGCAAGATGTTTTTATGCACTTGCTCAGTCGAGAGCTGATTCAAAGAGATATCCAGCTGTTGATCCTCTCGAAAGTTATTCAAAATATCTTGAATATCCAGAGATTCAGGAGTTTTTTGAAAAGAATGTTGGACCTGAATGGGTTTCAAATGTTTTGAAGGCAAAGAACTGGGTTCAGAGAGGTAGAGAAGCCTATGAGCAAATAACTATTCTTGGTGATGATAGTGTGCCTGTTGATTATCATGTGACCTACTGGAAATCCGAAGTTATAGATTTTGTCCTTATGCAGCAGGATGCTTTTGATAAAATTGATTCTATTACTCCATTCCCAAGACAAAGATATATGCTTAATCTTGTGATGGAGATTTGTGATAAAGATTATAATTTTGAGAGTTTTGAAGAGGTTAGCCCATATTTCAAAGAAATAATAAATTTACTCAAGCAGATGAACTACAGTGAATTTAATTCACCTGAATTCAAGAACTATGAGTCAAAAATAAGGCAACTTCTTGAGAAGAGGGGGGCTTAAGCTATGGAAAAGAAAGCATTTCAGAAAGTATATACAAAGATTACGAAGATTACCAAAGCAACCTGTAGTCTTGAAGCAACAGGAGTTAAAAATGAGGAACTTGCTTATGTTGACGGTAAGGCGGCTCAGGTTGTTAAAATTCTTGGTAATGAAGTTACCTTGCAGGTTTTTCAGGGAACGGCTGGTATAGGAACAAAGGCAGAAGTTATATTTACTGGTAAGCCACCTACTCTTAAGGTTGGAGATGCTCTTGCCGGAAGGTTTTTCAATGCTTATGGTAAACCAATAGATGGTGGGCCTGAAATAGATGGAGAAGAGAGGGAAATTGGAGGTCCTGCTGCTAACCCTGTAAGAAGAAAACAGCCTTCAGAGCTTATTGCAACAGGGATAGCTGGTATAGACCTTAATAATACACTTGTTACAGGGCAAAAGATTCCATTTTTTGCTGATCCAGATCAACCATATAACCAGGTTATGGCTAACGTGGCTTTAAGAGCACAGGCGGATAAGATAATTCTTGGTGGTATGGGGCTTTCAAATGATGATTATCTTTATTATAAGAATTTGTTTGATTATGCTGGGGCACTTGATAAAATAATATGTTTTGTTAATACTACTGAAGATCCACCTGTCGAAAGACTACTTGTTCCTGATATGGCTCTTACGGCAGCAGAATATTTTGCGGTTGATAAAAAGCAAAAGGTTCTTGTTTTGTTAACAGATATGACACTTTTTGCTGATGCTTTAGCTATTGTTTCAAACAAGATGGATCAGATTCCTTCTAAGGATTCTATGCCAGGTTCGCTTTATTCTGACCTTGCTAAAATCTATGAGAAAGCTGTGCAGTTTCCTGATGGTGGTTCTATAACGATTATAGCTGTTACAACACTTTCTGGTGGTGATATTACACATGCTATTCCAGATAATACAGGTTATATAACGGAAGGTCAGTTGTTTTTGAGAAAAGATTCTGATATTAATAAGGTTATAGTTGATCCATTCAGGTCTCTTTCGAGATTAAAGCAGCTTGTTATAGGTAAAAAAACAAGAGAAGATCATCCTCAGGTTATGAATGCTGCGGTAAGACTTTATGCTGATGCTGCAAATGCAAAGACTAAAAGGGACAATGGATTTGATTTGACTGATTATGATGAGAGAGCAATTAAGTTTTCTTCAGAATATTCTGAAAGGCTCCTTGCTATAGATGTTAATATCTCTGTTGAAGAAATGCTTGATACAGCTTGGGAATTGTTTGGCAAATATTTTAATCCTTCTGAAGTTGGTATTAAGGAAGCTCTTGTGGCAAAATACTGGAAGGGTAATAAATAATGGCAATAAAATATCAGTTTAATAAAGTTGCAATGCAGGAGTTGCGTAAGCAACTCAGAATAAGAGAATCTGCTTTGCCAACATTAAAGAGTAAAGAGTCTGCTTTAAGACTTATACTCAAAAAAGAAAAGGATAATCTCTCAAATCTCAATGAAAGTTTGAAAAAGAAATTTGAAGAAATAGATTCTTTTGTAAGATTGTGGGGAGAATTTCCAGATATTTTTTATCTTAAAGATATTTTACTCAATGTTCAAAAAATAGCTGGTGTAAAATCTCCTGTTTTAAAAGAAGTTGATTTTACAGTGCTTGATTTTTCTTTCTTTCATAATCCGGCATGGACTATTTTTGGGGTTGATTATCTTAAAGAATTGACCAAACTTATTGTTCAGATAGAGGTTGCAAAAAAGAAACTTGAAATTCTTGATTACGCAAGAAAAAAGACAACGCAAAAAGTAAACCTCTATGAGAAGGTTCAGATACCAGAGTATGCTTCAGCTATAAGAAAGATAAAAAGATACCTTGAAGATGTTGATAATCTTGAGAAGTCTGCACAAAAGATAACTAAACAAAAGCAGGCGGGGGCATAAAATGGTAGAAAGGATGAAGAGGCTCTCGATTTTGATTCACAGTTCAATGAAAGAACTTTTTCTTGAGAACTTACAACAGCTTGGTGTTGTTGATTTAAATATGGATTTTTCTAAAGAAAATGATAAAATTTCAGATTTGAAGTTTAAAATTAATAGAATTAAAAAAGCAAAGAATTTTCTTATTTCTTTCTTGAAAGAAAATAAGGTTAAGGAAAATAAAAAAATAGTTTGTGAAAACATCTCTGATCTTTTGGGAAAAATTGAGAATTCAGAGAAAGAATATGAATCTTTGCTTGAAAGGATTAAACAGACAGATGAAGAAATAAAAATTCTGGAAAGATGGGGAGAATTTGACCCTATTATTTTTGCGAAACTTGAGAAAGAAGGAATTTTTGTAAGATTTTATAGCTGTAGTTCTGAAGAATTTGAGAAAATTTCAGAAAAAGGATATAACATAAACGAAATAAGCAAAGATGGTAATACTATATACTTTGTTTTGTTTACAGAGGGATTAGTTGATTTACAGGAAGCAAAACTTGAAAAAGTTCCAATGAAGAAGCTCTCAGAAGTGATTACTCATAAGAATCATCTTCAAACTCTCCTTAAAGAGGCGATACTTTCTATTTCATCAATGGAGTGTTATTTGAAGGATCTTGATGAGGAAATGAACAAACTTTCTGATGAGTTGTTTTTTGAGCTTGGAAGAGAGAATTTTTCAAACCTTGTTGAAGATAAGGTTTTATATATTACTGGTTATTTTCCGGTTAAATCTGAAAAGAAGGTAAGAGAACTACTTGATAAAAATGATGTTGTTTATTATATAGAAAATCCAGATTTTAAGAATGAAGATGTGCCAGTTAAACTTAAGAATGACAAATTTTCTTCTCTATTTGAGGTTATTACAAAGTTAAATAGTTTGCCAAAATACTATGAAATAGATCCTACCCCATTTACGGCACCGTTTTTTGCTTTATTTTTTGGTCTATGTATTGCTGATGTAGGATATGGAATTATAATGCTACTTGCAACCTTGGGAGCATTATTTTTTGTAAAAGATAAGTCATTTAAATCAATAGCGATGCTTGGTGTAGTCTTAAGTATTACTACTATAATTGGCGGAATTTTACTCAATACGGTATTTGGTTTGCAGATTTTAAGTCTTCCTGTTCCAGAAGATTTAAAGAAGTTTGTTGTTTTTACTGATATGAATTCAGCTATGGGGTTTGCGATATTTCTTGGGGTGCTACAGGTTTCTGTTGGATATATACTTCAGATTATTAATAAAATAAGGTTATTTGGTATTGAAGGGGCTTTACAACCTCTTGGAGTTTTATTGTTGTTTCTGGGGATCCTTTCGTATGCTATTGTCTTTATTGCACCGGGAGATATGAGTATAGGTCCTATAAGAATAAAATATTATTTAAGTTTAGTTCCATTTTCTAAAATTGTTTTTTCTGCTATGGCTATTGTAGGGCTTATCTTGATTTTACTTTTTAATAATATCTCTCAAAAGATTTTTATAAGACCGCTTATAGGTTTATGGGAACTTTATGGTGTTATTACTGGTGTTCCGGGAGATATACTTTCTTATTTGAGACTTTTTGCCTTGGGTCTTGCTGGAGGTTTACTTGGAAATGCCTTTAATCAAATAGCCTTAATGGTAAGAGGAGATGGTAATGTTCTTGGTATTATATTTATGACTTTGATCCTTGTTGTAGGTCATGGTTTGAACCTTGTTCTTGCTTTGCTTGGAGCTTTTGTTCACCCTCTCAGACTAACACTTCTTGAGTTTTACAAGGCTGTTGGTTTTACTGGAGGGGGTAGACCTTATAGACCTTTCAGAAAAAGTAGAGTTTAAAGTTGAGGAGTAAATATATGGAAACAATGAGTTTAGCTGTTATATTGGCTGGAATTGGGCTTGGGCTTATGGTTGGTTTGTCTGGTGTTGGTTCTGCTATTGGTCTTGTTATCAGTGGTAGCACAGCAATTGGAGCTTTAAGAAAGAGACCTGATGCTTTTGGAACACTTCTTGTTGCATCTGTTTTACCTTCTACACAGGGTATATATGGTTTTGTTGCTTTCTTTATCTATTCTGGCTATGTTAGTTCTTCTATGAGCGTTTATCAGGGTGCTTTGGTGCTTGGTGCAGGTATAATGGTTGGGCTTGCCTGTCTTGTTTCAGCAATATATCAGGGTAAAGTTTGTGCTTCGAGTGCTTCTGCAATTGGTTCAGGACATGATACTCTTGTTCCCGGTCTTGTTATGGCAGCTTTACCAGAGTTTTATGCTATTCTTTCCTTGGTTGCGTCTATATTACTCAGTGGACTTATGGGAAAGTGAGAATAATTTGACTAAAATAAAAAAATAAGTTAAAATATTATCACTTAAATTTGTGAGGGCGCTTAGCTCAGCTGGTTTAGAGCACCTGCCTTACAAGCAGGGGGTCATAGGTTCGACTCCTATAGCGCCCAGTTTATTAAAATAAAAAAGGAGGCTTTATGCCAAAGGATAACGGACTTAATATTGATGAAAGTATGATTGATACCGTTCTTGCTGAGGATATAAACTTTCAGGGAACGATGAAATTTTCTAAGTCTTTGATGATTAAAGGTAAGTTTGAAGGTCAGATTGATGCAAGTGGTCATCTTATTGTTGGGCCAAATGCAGTTGTAAATGCTACTGTTAAGGCTGGAGTTCTTACCAATTATGGCCAGATAAATGGAAATGTTGAAGGAACAGAGAGGGTAGAGCTTTTTAATAATGCAAAGTTGACAGGTGATATTAAGACACCTGAATTGATAATAGAAAGTGGTTGTATTTTTAACGGTAATTGTACAATGACAGAGAAGAAACCTTCGGTTTCTCCTGCTCAATCTCAACAACCTCAGGTTAAAAAGTAATATTTTTGTGATATAAAAACGGCTCTTTAAAACAGAGCCGTTTTTTTTTGCTTGATTTTTTTAAATTTCTGTGTTAACTTATTGAATGTGAGGTTTTGATATGAAGAAGTTTTTATTTTTATTAGTATTTTTTAATGGAGTTTTGTTTGCAGAAACTCAAAAGATACTTGCTATTCTTAATATTGAGCCAAAAGAAGGTGTCAGTGAAGAAGTTTCTGAATTTGTCTCAGAGAGGCTAAGGATAGAAGTTTTTAAAATTGGGAAATATAGACTTGTAGAAAGACAAAAGATCAATAAAGTTCTTGAAGAACAAAAGATGTATTTAATTAATGAAAATGAAGATTATGTGAGGAAAGTAGGAGGGCTTCTTTCTGCTGATGAAATAATGATAGGGTCTTTGTCTTATCTATCGGGTGTTTATTATCTTAATGTTAAAATTATAGATGTTAAAACAAGCGAGATGGTCTTTGGTGAAACTGAAAAGGCTGATAGCGTATCTGATTTATCAAGTGCAGCAGAAAGAATAGCTACAACTATTTCAGGTGGTAAAAAAATAGTAGATTTAAAAAATAAGGTACCAGTTCAGGAGATAAATAACTTTGTTAAATCTGTTATTGACTATGCTATTAGTGTTGCCGAAAAAGAGAAAAATCAAGCTTTAACAAATAATATAACCCCTCCACCTCAAATAACAAATAATAAAATGGAAGAAAAAAACAATAAAAAAGAAGAGAAAAAAGATAGTTTTTTTAAGTTTGGTGGTGGCCCGGTTTTCAAGTATTTTAATAATAAAAGTATTGTTTTGAATGGTGATGAATTTAATACATTTGGGCTTCCCGTGTTTGGATTTAAAGGAATTTTTGGATTTGGAGATGTGTTTGGTGTGGGTTTTGCTGGTAATATTGGTGGTAGTTATATTGAATATAATTCAACAAATGCTTATGCTGGCGGCATTTTTTATGGAGGAGTTACTTTTGATTTTTACAAAAAGTTTTTTAACTTTATAAGGCTTGATGTAAATTGTCTTGTTGGCTGGGGAATGGAAAATTTTTATTTGGTGAGTGGAACTAACTATCAAAATGTATCTTATGAAGAAAAAAATAATTTTTTTGTTATTGAACCCGGTGCAATGGTATCCTTCAATATTTTTAATATTTTTGAACTTGGTATAACTGGTTCATATACTTATACAAATCCTTTGAGTGAGATAATGCAACCAAATAGATATAATTTTGGAGTTTTTCTTATTTTTGGGTTGTGAATATGGATTTTCCATACTGTGAAGAATTTTATAACTATTTAAAATATGAAAAAAAACTTGAAGAAAATAGCATTTATGCTTATTATAGCGATGTGAAAGAATTTTTTTCATTTCTTGATAATTCAAAAGAGATTGACGAAATTGATCATAATGATATTCTTGATTTTGTAATTAATTTGCATGAAAAGAATAATAACAATCGTAGTATTGCAAGGAAAATTTCTGGGCTTAAAAATTATTTTGTTTTTTTACTTAAAATAGAATATATAGAAAATAACCCAATTTCAGATTTTGAAAGGCCTAATTATGAGAAAAAACTTCCAGAATTTTTAACTTTACAGGAAGTCGAGCAACTTGTGAAAATTGAAAATTTTGACAGGCCTGATGAAGTAAGGGATTCTTGTATTATAGAGTTTCTTTATTCCTGTGGGCTTCGTGCGAGTGAACTTTCAAACTTAAAGATTTCTGATCTTTCTTTTGAAATGAATGTTCTTAATGTTGTTGGTAAGGGTGATAAACAAAGGCTTGTTCCCGTTGGAAATATCGCTATGGAGCTTCTTAATATTTATCTTAAAAATTCAAGGGTAAGAATAGCAAAAAGGTATAATTCTACGGATTATATTTTCATATCAAAACTTGGTAAAAAACTTTCAAGGGTTTCTATCTGGGAGATTGTAAAAAAACGTGCTTTAAAGAGAGGTATTACAAAGAATATTTATCCACATACTTTAAGGCATAGTTTTGCCACTCATTTGCTTTCAAATGGTGCTGATATAAGGGTTGTTCAGGAACTACTTGGGCATTCAAGCATTTCAACCACGGAAATATACACTCACGTTACTTCTGAATTGCTTAAGAAAGAACATGAAAAATTTCATCCGCTTGAAAAAGAATTACATTGAGAAATCTCTACCCAGGTATATCCTTCTTGCTTCTTCATTATTGATAAGTTCTTTTGATGTTCCGCTTACAAGAATTTTACCTTCGTGAATTATATATGCTCTGTCGGTAATTTTTAATGTTTCACGAACATTGTGATCGGTGATAAGTATTCCAAGTCCACGTGTTTCTCTTAAGTAGGTAACTATTTTTTGTATATCTGCTATGGCGATGGGGTCAATTCCAGTAAAAGGTTCGTCAAGCAAAAGAAATTCAGGTTGAATAGCAAGGATTCTTGCTACTTCTGTTCTCCTTTTTTCTCCACCTGATAATGTATAGGCTTTCTGGTGTCTTATTTTCTCAAGACCAAGCTCTGCAATGAGAGAGTTTGTTATATTTTCTATTTCGCTTTCTTCCATACCTCTTATTTCAAGAACGGATCTTATATTTTCTTCTACTGTGAGCTTTCTGAATATTGACATTTCTTGAGGTAGGTAGCCTATACCCATTCTTGCCCTTTTGTACATCGGAAGTCCAGCGATATCCTGCCCATTTAATAATACTTCTCCACTATCGGGTTTTACAAGTCCAACTATCATATAGAAAGTGGTAGTTTTTCCTGCTCCATTTGGACCAAGAAGACCAATTATTTCACCTTTTTTGATGTGAAAAGAAATCTCGTTTACTACCTTGCGTTGTTTGTATATTTTAACTAAGTCTTTTACTACTATTCCTTCGTTCAGGAATAACTCTACATTTTCCTTTTTGTTAATTTCCAACTTATCACTCCTTTCTTAAGCCAGAAGTATATTCCATTATCTGATAAATTGTTTGTTTTAAGTTTTTTCTGTCTATTACAATGTCAACAAAACCATGTTCAAGTAAGAATTCAGACTTTTGAAAATTTGGTGGTAGTTTCTGTTTTATAGTTTGCTCAATAACTCTCGGTCCAGCGAATCCAATCAAAGCCTCTCTTTCTGCTATAATTATGTCTCCAAGCATTGCATAAGAAGCCGTTACTCCACCTGTGGTTGGGTTGGTGAGTAGCGAAATATAGAGAACGCCTTCTTCACTCAATCTTTTGAGTGCTGCTGAAGTTTTTGCCATTTGCATCAGAGATAGCACTCCTTCCTGCATTCTTGCTCCACCAGAGGCTGAGGCAATTAAGAGAGGATTTTTGTTTTTTATTGCGTCTTCTATAACTAAAGTGATTTTTTCTCCAACAACAGAACCCATACTTCCACCGATAAATCTGAAGTCCATTACTGCAATATTTAAAGGTAGTCCATTGACAAATCCATAACCTGTTACAACGGCATCTTTTAAGTTTGTTTTGGCCATAGCTGATTTTATCTTGTCTATATAATATGATTCTCCATCATGAAAATTTAATGGGTCAATACTTACGATATCTGTGTGAGTTTCAACGAAAGTTCCCGGATCGAGTATTATTTGTATTCTTTCATAACAGTTAAGCCTATCGTGATAGTTACAATGAGGACAAACATGAAGATTTTCTTCCCACTCCTTATTGTAGATTATACTATTACATTTTGGACATTTAAGCCACAATCCAGCATCGGCTTTATCAATCGGATTCTTTTTTACTTTTTTTATATTGTATTTTGGTTTTTCAAACCAGGCCATATTTCCTCCAATTTATTTTGGCTCTTTATATATTTTATAATTTTTTTTGTATTTATTATAATTTTCTAATACTTCTATTGCTTTACTCAATTGATTATCAAACTCTAAATTATACACTGGTGGAAGATTATTTTCAATTTTTTTCATCCATAGCATATAATCCAATGTTATTCTACTTATTTTATACCCCTGTTTTTCGAGAGAGAGGATAAAATCTTTTTTCTTTTCTTCTGTAATTTCTTTGTTTTTCTTTACAAATTCTGAGATAAGATTTGTATTATTGATATTGATTATTGATTTCTTTTCTTCTTCACTTAACTTATCAAACCACATTACTTCTGTTATATCAGGCTCTATGCCTTCTTTGTCTATACATTTCCCAGATGGAGTAAAATATCTTGCCACTGTATATTTTATCATTGAACCATCTTCCTGAAATTGAAAGGTTTTTTGGACTGATCCTTTACCAAAGGTTTTTGTCCCTACTATTACACCTCTGCCTGTGTCCTTCATTGAGCCAGTAAAAATTTCGCTTGCACTTGCACTACCTTCGTTGACAAGGACAACTAAAGGTAAATTAAGAGGGACAAAAGTGTTTTCCTGTGAAGCATAAAATTCAGAATTGTTTTCTTCGGTTTTACCACGAGTATAAACTATAAGACCTTCGTTCTGAAAGTAATCTACTATCTTTACTACACTTGTGATAAGACCGCCCGGATTGTATCTTAAATCTATTATAAGTCCGTCAATTTTTTTATCGAGAAGGGTTGATAATTCTTTTTTGAAATCTTCTGCTGTTGGCAATGTAAACTCAAGTAACTTAAGATAACCTATTTTTTTGTTTTTTGTATTTATTACTTCTGTTTTTACGGTTTTGATTTTTATTACTTCGCGTGTAATGGTTATTTTAAATGGTTCTTTTATTCCTTCTCTTAAAATGGTTATTGTAACCTTTGTTCCGGGATTTCCTCTTAATTTATCACGAATTTCTGCAATTGGTGTATTCTTTGTTGAAATGCCTTCAACTTCGATAATTTTGTCGCCGGGTTTTATACCTGCTTTCCAGGCAGGTGTATCTTCAAGCGGAGAAATTACAGTAGGCCAGCCATCTCTTAAGTCGACCTGCAAACCAACACCACTGAAATTGCCACTCATTTCTGTATTAAATTCTTTTGCAAATTCTGGCTCCATATAGATAGAGTATGGATCTTCGAGGCTTTCAAGCATTCCTCTTATGGCTCCATAGAGAAGATTTTTAGCCGTTGTTTTTTTACTATCAAAAAATTCTCTTTTTATTATTTTATAGGCATCTGTAAACATCTTATAGTACTTGAAATAGTTATCATCTTCTATGTTCTGGATTGAGTTGGTTGGGGTGGCCTGTGAGTAAAGCAAACTTCCAGAAAAGAATGTTTTATTGATAGCTATGAGAAGTAAGCCTATAAAAATACCTAATGTAAAGGTTAAAAATATAGAATATTTTTTTCTAAAATTCATTCTCATCTCCACAAAATCATTAATAAATATTATATTAGATTGTTAAATATTATACAAAAAAAATGCGATTTATTTTCATATTTTTTGATAATATCTTATCCAGTCAATAAACATATATTGGGGAAATGTAGTGGTTTTGTCTGGATAACCTGGCCAGTTTCCTCCTACAGCAATATTTAAGATAATAAAAAATGGGTGGTTAAAATAATCTTTTAAGTTATAGACCTGTTTTGAAAAATAAATCTGCCCATCAAATTTTATGCTTATTCTATTTTCATCCCATTCGACTTCATAATAATGCCAGTCTTTTGAAAGATTTTCTGTGTGAGTATATTTACTCCCTTCTGAACTCTTGCTGTTAAAACTACTTCCCCAGTGAAGTGTCCCATGAACTGTTGATTCTTTTGTTTCATCGCCACCTACGACTTCCATAATGTCTATTTCTCCACATCTTGGCCATCCTGCCGATGGAAAATTTTTGCCAAGCATCCAGAAAGCTGGCCATATACCCTGACCATAAGGGAGTTTTATTCTTGCAACTATTATTCCATGATGAAAGTATTGTTTTCCTTCTGTTTTAAGCCTTGCCGATGTATATCCTCCCATTCCTCCTCTTGTTTTTATAGCTTTAATTACAAGCATTCCATTAGAGACAAATGAATTTTTGCTTGAAGAAGTATATCTTTGCCATTCGTTATTTCCCCATCCACTTGCTCCGAGATCATATGTCCAGTTGTTTTTGTCTATTTCTTGGCCGTTAAATTCATCATTCCAGACAAGTTTATAACCATCTGGATTTTTGTAGATATCGTTGTTTGTAGATGGAAAGTTGATTTCTTCATTTAAGATTGTTTCTTTTACAGTTCCATTATTACAAGCACCAACTAAAATTATAAATATTAAAATTAAAATCTGCATTTAATTTTCTCCTTTTGTATTATTTCAATCAATCATTTGTTAATTTGATAAGTCCAAGCTGTCCACAGCCTGCGTATAATTTAGAACCTTTGCTTTTTCTTAATACATAAGGTATCCCATGCTTATCAAGTAGATTTGTGAAATATTTTATTCTTTCTTCAGTAAGGGACTTGAATTCAACATCAGGCACAGGATTGTAATTTATAAGATTTAAATTGTATTTCAATCCAGAAAGTAGTTTTTTGAGTTCGATAACATCTTTCTCAGAATCGTTTATTCCAGAGATGAGGATATATTCAAATGTTATTCTTCTTTCGGTGATATTTTGATAATATTTCAAAGTTTCTATTAAGTCAGGGAGTTTGTATTTTTTTGCAACTGGCATAATATCTTCTCTTATTTCTTGAAATGGAGTATGTAAAGAAATAGCAAGTCTCAATTGAGAGTTCAGTAATTTTTCGATTTCAGGGATTATTCCGGCTGTAGATATAGTTATGTGCCTTTCTCCAATATTATATCCACCCGAAAAATTGAGGATATCTATAGCTTTCAAAGTATTTTCGGTATTAAGTAGTGGTTCACCCATTCCCATAAAAACTATGTTCCCAATATGTCTTAAACTTTCTCCGAGAGGCTTGAATTCCTTAAGATTTTCTTTGATAAACTTTTCAACTAAAAGTATTTGCGATATAATTTCTGAAACTGATAGATTCTTTTTGAATCCAATTTTTCCAGTAGCACAGAATTTGCAACCGAGCGGGCAACCAGCCTGGGAGGAAACGCAAAGTGTAAGTCTTTCTGTATCATTATCCTTTGGGGCTATTATTAAAACTGTTTCTATAAAATTTTCATCCTTTGTTTTAAATAAAAATTTTATAGTATCATCACCATTCACATATTCTATAAGTTCAAGGGAGATAATATTAAAATTATCAGCCAGTAGTTCTCTTTCTTTTTTTGAAATATCAGACATTTCTGAAAAATCAAAGACAAATTTTCTATAAATCCAGTTGAAAATCTGATATGCCCTATTGGGATTGAGATTGTTTCCTACAAGAATATCTTTAATTTCTCTGAATAAAAAGTCAGTAAAATACATTAAACCTTCCTTAAGATTAACACTCTTTCGAGTTGATTGTAATCTTTTATTATTTTAAAATCTTTAAAACCAGCTTCGATGAAAATGTTTAAAACATTCTGCCATTTATGATCAACTTCCATTATAATATAACCATTTTCTTTAAGAAAAGAAAGTGAAAAATCTTTAATTTTTCTATAGAAAATTAATCCGTCTTCTCCACCATAAAAGGCTTCTTTTGGTTCATATTTTTTGCATTCATAGGATAAAAGTTTAAAATCTTCAATTGAAAGATATGGTGGATTTGATACAATAAGATCAAATTTATGTTCAAAATTTTCTTTAAAGTTGAGAAGATCTGATTTTAAAAATTTTACGTTGTTTATTCCAATTAATTTTGCATTTTTTTTGGCAATTTTTATATATTTGTCTATGCCAATAACTTTACTTTGAGGAAAAATTTTCGCAAGTGTTATGGCAAGAATTCCAGTGCCTGTGCATATATCGATAATGTTTTCAAAATTTTTGCAAATATTTTTGGCTTCGTAAATTATGTGTTCCGTGTCAAATTTTGGAATAAAAGTTTTTCTATTCACTAAAAACTTATTTTCATAAAAATGTTGATAGCCTAAAATATAAGCGAGTGGAATATTTTTACATCTTTTTCTTAAAGCAAGAAAGATTTTTATAAACTTATTTAACGGAACTTTTTTTTCTTTTTTCAGGAAAATATCACTTTTGGGAATTGACAAAATCGAAGAGATAAGGTAAGAGCTATCTTCCTCATATGAAGAAATGTTGTGTTGTCTCAGGATTTTTTTTGAATAATCATAAAGTTGAAATAATCTCATTATAACTATTATAACTTAAATTATGATTTTTGTCTAATTAACTTGTGAACTTCGGGAGTTATTGTAATTTTTTATAAATTTATTATTTCTTGACATATTACTTTTCTTGTTATAGATTGTTA
>FMJZ01046916.1_pt1 | contig 14865 bp, 15 predicted proteins | sample 1987881 | NCBI WGS metagenome assembly FMJZ01 (sample SAMEA4378227, study PRJEB15110) | soil metagenome | biome: soil; feature: Field; material: Soil | place: India | collected 2015-03-11 | depth 0 m | reverse complement strand
AAAGATAAGGTACTAGAGCATGAGGAGATCCGTGCCATTATAACCGCACTCGGAGCCGGCATCGGCGAGCAACTGGACTTTTCCAAGCTGCGCTATCACCGCATCATCATTATGACTGATGCCGATGTCGATGGTTCCCACATCCGTACGTTGCTCCTCACCTTTTTCTACCGTAACATGACCGAGCTAATAAGCCAGGGGCATCTGTTCATCGCCCAACCGCCACTTTACCGCATTCAAGCAGGCAAACAACAGTACTGGGTTTACTCAGAAAAGGAAAAAGATGCCAAGCTCAAGGAGTTGAAGGGCAATAAGTTGGAAATCCAGCGTTACAAGGGGCTGGGAGAGATGAGCCCGGAGCAACTATGGGAAACCACCATGAACCCCCAGACCCGTACTCTGCTCAGGGTGGAAATTGAGGATGCCATGGCTGCTGACCATGTATTTCACATGCTGATGGGCAGCGAAGTCCCACCCCGTAAGTCCTTCATCCAAGCACACGCCAGAAGCGTAAGAAACCTAGATATTTAGCCCACTTTTTTGTACTGCTCAACAGCCACGCGGGTGATCCTGAATTTCATACAAATTGTGTGCCCTTATGTAGTCTTCCACAGCAGCCGGCACGAGACCATGTATAGACAGCCCCTGTGCCACCCTGCGCCTTATATCGGAAGAGCTGATGTCAACGGGTGGTATATCGAGCCAGACCACACTCTGCGTTATGCTAGAAACCTGTGTTTCCAGAGCTTTCAAATCAGGGCGACTAAAGCCAGGTCTGTTAACTGCCACTAACTTACAGAGTTTTACCAATCTGGCCGGCTCCTTCCACCGAGGCAGTTCAGCCAGACTATCCCAGCCTAACAAAAAAAAGATTCTCGCCTCAACACCCAACTGTTGCCGCAAAATTTCGATTGTATCTACAGTATAAGATGGCCCGGGCCGGTCTACCTCAACAGTCGAAAGTTCAAAGTAAGGCCTTTCAGCAATGGCGAGCCTGACCATCTCTAACCGATGGATCGACTGGGTAATGACCCTTTCTGTCTTGAGCCAGGGCTCCCCTGCTGGAACGAAAAGCACCTTAACCAGACTGAACCTAAACCTGGCCTCCTCAGCTATGATTAGATGCCCCCGATGAACAGGGTCAAATGTGCCACCAAGTACACCTATGCTCATTTACTCCGCCTCACTTTAGGTTTGGGTCTAAAAACAGTTATCGGCATCTCTGGAGCCATAGGCTTCCCATGAGCCTTATCCAGCATCTCAATCAATTCAGAAATCAGCTCAGACACACCTTCCCCGGTAATCGCCGAAACAAAGCACACCTTAATCCCCAGGGAATTAAAGATTTGTCGCAGTTCTGGCAGGCGGGCTTGCATTTCAGGTAAATCTATCTTATTCACCACTACAAGCTGTGGTTTTTCAGTCAATATTTGCTTATATTTAGCCAGCTCCATATTCAGCTTTTCCATATCGTCAATGATAGATGGAGAGCTACCGTCAAGCAGATGCAGCAGCACTCTGGCACGCTCGGCATGCCGTAGAAAATCATGCCCCAGCCCTTTGCCAAGATAGGCCCCACCTACGACTGCCGGAATTTCCACCACAACAAACTTTTTCATCCCTTGTTCAACTACACCCAGAACTGGCTGCCGGGTGGTGAACGGGTAGTCAGCTATTTTGGGTTTTGCTTTGGACATAGCCCCGAGAAGGGCAGACTTACCAACGTTAGGATACCCCACAATAGCGACGTCTGAAATAGTTTTGAGCTCTAAAATAAGCCGGCGTTCCTCTCCGCGTGACCCGGGTATAGCGGTCCGTGGAGCCTGGTTTCTAGCTGTAGCGAAGCGGGCATTGCCCAGCCCACCACCCCCCCCACTGGCTACCAAGACTTTCTGCTCCGGTTGGCTTAAATCAGCCACAAATACTTCATTATCATCTTCCTTGCAAAACACGACCGTCCCTACAGGTACCCTGATTATAAGGTCTTTTCCACGAGCACCATGCTGTTTCTGCTTACCACCACTTCTCCCCGATTGAGCCTTGAACCACCTTTTATGCCGAAACAGGTCCAGCGAGGCAACGCTGCTATCAGCCACCATGTACACATTACCGCCATCACCACCATCACCACCGTCTGGCCCACCAAACGGGACGAACTTCTCATGCCGGAAGCTAATTACACCGTTCCCTCCGTCGCCACCGGCTACCGTGATTTCAACTCTATCCACAAGTGGCACCGCCTTTTTTCAATAGCCTAATAAATACTTATACTTTTCTATTCTGTCAGTTTAACATATCTAATAGTAAATGCAGTAATCAGTTGTGGAAGAGGCGTGTATCGGAGTGGAAAAAGCGATACAGGAACCTTATGGGTTTAGTGGAAATTCATGAAATTATCCACTATTGTTGTTACTTTTTCCACAGCGTGGGAAGTAGATTTAAACCTTTTTGTCCCTGAGGGTGTGCTGGATTTCTTTGATTGTTTCGTTGAGTTGCGGGTTGACTTTTATTTCAGCGGCTATTTTTTCGCAGCCGTGAAGTATGGTGGTATGGTCTCTATTGCCTAATATTCTGCCTATTTCTGCCAGGCTGCAGTGGTTGTGGTAGCGTAGCAAATACATCACTACCTGACGAGCTTGGTTGGTCTTCTTATCTCTCTGTCTGGTCATTAGAGCTCCGGGGTTTATGCCATAGTAACTGGCTACGGTGTTGATTATGAGCTTTGGGGCGGGCACGATGCTGCGCGGACTGCCCTTTGATGTTATGTCTGCCAGTGCCTCCTTAGCTAGTTGCATGTCTAGCCTTGAGCTGCTTAGCTTGGCGTAGCTGGCTACTCTGTTCAGTGCCCCTTGTAATTCACGAACATTATGCTGGAATTGTGTGGCTAAAAAATAGAGCACTTCCGATGGGATGGACATACCCAGATGGTTCGACATAGCTTGCAGTATGGCCAGCCGCGTTTCCATATCGGGGGGGCTGATATAGGCCACCAGTCCCGATTCAAGACGTGACCTTAATTTTGTGGCGATGGAGGTTATAGCTTGTGGAGGCTGGTCGCCTGTGAATACTATCTGGCGGTTATCAGCATAGAGGTCATTGAAGATGTGCACTAAGCATTCCTGGGTTTGTACCTTGCCACTCAGGAACTGGATGTCATCGATTAGTAGAACATCGGCGCTCCTGAACTTGAGCTGGAAGTCATGGACACTGTTATTTTTAATGGCTACTACGAACTGGTTGGTAAATTGCTCGGCACTGATGAGGAGTGTTTGCAGGCCCTTATCCTTAACGGCGTTTCCGATAGCGTGTAGGAGATGTGTTTTGCCTGTACCTGTATCACCGTAAACAAAAAGCGGATTGTATCTCTGTCCCGGCGCTTCGGAGACATCCAAGGCCCCGGCATAGGCCAGGCGGTTGGATTCCCCGGCGATGAAAGTATCAAAGGTATACTTTGGGTTGAGCTTGGGCGCTGTTATGGGCTCTCTTAGCTTTGTGCTTGTTCCGCCATCGGATTGGTAGGTAGGGGGACTATGAGCACCGGCAATAGGTGGGCGTATCTCGAATTCTATCTGAAGTGCCTTACCGGTAATGCTGCTCACGGTCCTCTTGATTAGGGAGTAAAGGCGATTTTTCAGCCATTCGGCGACGAATACATTAGGGACACCAACCACAAAGATGTCACCCCGATAACTTACGCCAGTGGTATCCTTGAGCCAGGTATCGTAGTTCGGCTTATTAACTTGGAGCTGGAGTTCACCCAGAGCAGCTTCCCAGATTTCCTTCGCTGACTTCACTTTCACTTCCTGCAAAACTCGGTTAGCAGCCTGGTAAATAAAACAAAAACCCCTCCCCCTTTGGTCTACTATACCTCCAAGTTTTGCAGCCGTATTAAGCTACGGTTCTGCAATAAAGATTAGAAATAGACCGAGGACCTCGCCACCGACAACTTCTATAAATGATAACACGGTGGGCCTCTCCGGGTGTCAAGGGGGTTTTTGACATAATGGAGAAAATTGTTAAAATTTTTTGAAAAGCCATGCGTATAGTTTTTATGGGCACTCCGGAGTTTGCTGTACCCATCTTGAAGGCGTTAATCGATAGGTCTTACGGGGTGGTGGCAGTTTACACTCAGCCGGACAAAAGGGCAGGCCGGGGGCAACAGGTTATGTCGTCCCCGGTAAAACAGCTCGCCCTATTGCGTGGGCTAGACATCGTTCAACGAGACACTTTGAGAGATAGCAGCGCTATCGAGCAGGTAGCCAGTTATACTCCAGACCTAGTGGTGGTGGCTGCTTTCGGACAGCTCTTACCTCCGAAAGTATTAGCGTTACCCCGATTCGGTTGTCTTAATGTCCATCCCTCACTGCTACCCAGATATCGGGGTGCTTCACCTATACCCACGGCTATTCTCGAGGGGGATGAGGTCACTGGCGTTACTATTATGTTGATGGATGCCGGCATGGACACTGGCCCCATTATAAGTCAAAAAGAGGTGCCTATATCCGGTGAGGATACCTGTGGCACACTTACCGCTAAGCTGGCTCAAGCAGGTGCTGACTTGCTGATGGAGACATTGCCCTTATGGGTTGATGGTCAAATAAGACCGCAGGCTCAGGATGAAGGCAAAGCCAGCTACACTAAAATGATAACTAAAAGCGATGGTCAAATTGATTGGCACCTTACGGCTGTGGAGATATGGCGGCGAGTCCGCGCCTTTGACCCATGGCCGGGGTGCTATACCTGGTGGCGAGGCAGACGATTGAAGCTCACAAAAGTAGTGCCACTGGGCATGAAAAAAGCTGGTGTGTCACCAGGAAAGGTCATAGCTTTGCCGCAGCCAAGGGAAGCAGCTGTGGGCGTTATGACAGGGGATGGCGTTTTAGGATTGATTTGCGTTCAATTGGAGGGGAAGCGGGAAATGTCTGCCGAAGAGTTTGTTCGAGGGCAGCGAGATTTTATCGGAAGTAGTTTGCTTTGACTTGGCTGTTCGGTTTGGCTAAAATTAAATCATAGTATTGGATATAGGAACCATAGCAAGGAGGGATGTAGACAGTGTTTTTATTTGATCCGCTTTGGTTTATTATCATGTTACCGCCTTTTATATTTATGCTTTACGCTCAGGCGAAGGTAAGTTCGACGTTTAATAAATACTCCAGGGTAGCTAATTCTCAGCGCATCACGGGAGTTGAGGCAGCCCACAGGTTACTCAGAATTAATGGCCTGGATAATGTTAGGGTCGAGGGGGTAAAAACTAGGCTGGGTGACCATTATGACCCCAGCAAAAAGGTACTACGGTTATCTCCAGCTGTGGCGAGCACCCCGTCAGTAGCGGCTCTGGGTATTGTGGCCCATGAGGTAGCGCACGCCGTTCAGGACAAGGTTGGCTATGCCTTCTTGAGGTTTCGTACTTCTCTGGTGCCGGTGGCTAACCTAGGCAGCACCCTCGGTTATGTTTTTGTCATCTTGGGTTTGATTCTGGCCTGGCTCGGTACCAAATTTGGCATGACTATGGTGTGGACTGGGGTTCTTTTGTTTTCCCTGGCCGTGATTTTCAGCCTGGTTACGCTACCTGTTGAATTCAACGCCAGCAACCGGGCGCGACAGATGTTGCGCAGTACAGGCATGGTGTCCACTCAGGAATATAATGCTGCCAGCGCTGTCCTTTCGGCTGCTGCTCTCACCTATGTGGCGGCTACACTGCAGGCAATAGCTCAACTTTTCTACTTTGTCTTGCTGGCTTTAGGCTCACGCAGGTAGGTTATTTTATCCCTGTTTTGCCCCTTGGGGTGAGAGGCTTGCTGGCCCCAAGGGGCTTATTGCTTGTTACTGCCTTTTGTGTTTTATTCCCGGGGCGCTGTTAGAAAATGAAATCACCAGCAGATTGCCAATTCACTTCACCCCAATTATAATTGCCTGGCGGAGGCTATAATTTGTCTGAAGAGGAGAAAGTAGACAGTTTTGCGTCGTTGAGAAAAATTGTTGCCCAGCTACGCGGCCCTGGCGGCTGCCCATGGGATAAGAAGCAAACCCATGCTTCATTGAAACCATATCTGGTCGAGGAGTGCTATGAAGTCTTACGTGCTTTGGAAGAAGGGGCTCCACAAAGGCTGTGTGAGGAGCTGGGAGACCTTTTGCTGCAAATTATGCTACATGCCCAGATTGCTGCTGAAGCTAGCCATTTTGACATTGATGACGTTATCCGGGGTATCAGCAACAAATTAATTTACCGGCATCCCCATGTTTTCGGTGGACAGAGGCTGGAAGATGCTGAGGAAGCGGAGCTAAACTGGGAAGTTTTGAAACGCGGAGAGCGGCCGCAGAATGAGTCGCTTTTATCGGGCGTGCCCGAGGAAATGCCAGCCCTGGCCTACAGCCAGTCCATCCAGCGACGAGTGGCGGGAGTTGGCTTTGACTGGCAGGAGGTGGAGGAGATCATAGATAAGCTGGCTGAAGAAGTGACTGAGATCAAGAAGGCTACTGACCACCAAGAAAAGGTGAAAGAGTTCGGCGATTTGCTTTTTACTTTAGCGAACATCGCCCGAAGGTTAGACGTGGATTTAGAGACGGCTTTGCGCTCAGCTAACCAGCGCTTTTGCCGTCGCTTCGCCTACATGGAAAAGCTGTGCAGTGACCGGGGCATTAGCTTTGGCAGCCTGTCACCAGAGGAGCAAAATGCCTTGTGGGAGGAAGCCAAGCAGAAGCTGGAATGAGCTGGTCGGGGCGAGAGGACTCGAACCTCCGACCTCAGCGTCCCGAACGCTGCGCGCTACCAGACTGCGCTACGCCCCGACGCTACCTATTATAGGCGGCTTTAACTTTGAGAGCAAGCGCTGTAAACTAAAGAGCGTTTTTGTAATGGATAGAACGACAAAATGAAGTATTGCATTCTTATAATCGACGGTGCCTCTGGCTGGGCATTGCCTGAGCGTGGCGGTAGAACGTGTCTGGAGCTTGCCCATATTCCGCATCTGGATGCGTTAGCCAGAGAAGGTCTTGTTGGACTGGTGCGCACGGTGCCACCTGGGATGGAGCCAAGCAGTGCTTGCGCCTGCATGTCAGTGCTGGGCTATGACCCGAAGGTCTATTACCGGGGAAGGAGCGCTATTGAAGCCAGGAGCCTGGGCATTTCCATTGCTCAGGATGAGGTCGTTTTTCGCTGTAACTTGGTGGCTATCCGTGACGGTAAAATGTGGAGCTATAGTTCCGGTCATATCAGCACCGAGGAGGCGAAAGCGCTTATTTCTGCTCTTAATGACGAGCTGGGCAGTGAAGAAATACGCTTCTATCCCGGTGTCCGCTATCGGCACATTTGCAAGATAAAGGGGCACAAGGACACACTCCTGGCTACTTGTACTCCGCCGCATGATATCCCCGGAAAACCCATCGCTGAGTTTTTGCCCAAAGGCCCCGGCAGCGCCTTGTTGCGAGAGCTTATGAAGAGGTCCAAAGCTGTGCTTGAGGGGCACCAGGTGAATCAGAAACGACAAGCCCGTGGTGAAGTTCCGGCGAATATGGTCTGGCTATTTTGGGGCAGCGGGCAAATACCCGAAATGCCGTCGTTCAAGCAGGTCTATGGCCTTGATGCTGCCATGACGTCTGGCGTGGACCTTCTGCGTGGCCTGGCACGAATGGCTGGAATGGATGTACTGGACATCCCCGGTGTCACCGACGGCCTGGACAATGACTATGCTGCTCAAGCAACTGGAGCTCTGAAAGCTCTGGATAGGTATGATTTGGTGGCTATACATATTGAGGCACCTGATGAGGCAGCACATGCTGGCTCGATTGATGATAAAGTAGCGGCTATTCAGAAAGTGGATGAGGAGGTGGTCAGCCGGATACGTTCCTGGGACTTAGACACGTTGCGGGTTCTGGCCTTACCTGACCATCCGACGCCGATAAAAATCCAGACCCACACTGATGAGCCTGTCCCGTTTGTCCTTTGGGGCCGTGGGTTTAAGTCTGGTGGGGCAAAAAAATTTAGCGAGGTTGAAGCTAAAAAGACTGGAATTTTTATCGAGCATGGGTATAATATTATGGGCTGGTTAGTGAAGGTATAAGTAACGCAAATATGTTTTTTGGACGGTTTAGTTAGGACGAGAGATGGCGCTTATAGTTCAGAAATATGGTGGCAGCTCGGTAGCTGATGCCGACAAAATCAAAAATGTAGCCCGTCGTATCATTGAGACGAAACGGCAAGGTAACGAGGTAGTCGTGGTCGTGTCGGCCATGGGAGACACCACCGATGAACTTATTGAATTAGCCAGGCAGATTAATCCTAATCCTGATGAGCGAGAGCTAGATGTGCTGCTGTCGACCGGCGAGATAGTTTCCAGTACCCTGTTGGCCATGGCGTTGCATGGTATGGGTTATAAGGCAGTGAGTTTGAGCGGTGCCCAGGCCGGCATTCAGACGGATGCCAGTCACAGTAAAGCCCGTATCCTGCATATTGAACCGAAACGTATCGTCAAGGAGCTGGAGAAAGACAATATTGTCATAGTCGCTGGTTTTCAGGGCATAACCAAAGATATGGACGTAACCACCTTGGGGAGGGGTGGCTCGGACACTACGGCTGTAGCTCTAGCCGCCATCTGTAAAGCGCAGATATGTCAGATTTACACGGATGTTGAGGGTGTGTTCACTGCTGACCCTCGTGTGGTGCCTGAAGCCCGTAAGCTAGATGAAATCGGTTACGAGGAAATGCTGGAATTGGCAACCTTGGGCGCCAAAGTTATACACCCGCGGGCCGTGGAACTGGGTCAAATATATAGTATGCCTATAATGGTGGCTTCCAGCTTCAGTGATAATCCGGGGACAATGATTCATGGAGGGAGTGAGATGGAAATAAGAAATAAAGTGCGTGGCATTGCCCATGATACCAATGTGGCCAAAGTGACAGTGGTCGGCGTCCCTGACCGGCCAGGGATAGCTGCAGCCATCTTCGAACCGTTAGCGAAAGCGAATATAAGTGTGGACACTATAGTCCAAAATGCCAGCATTAATAATATCACTGATTTAACTTTCACCGTCGCCAGAAGTGATTTAGATAAAGCAATGGCTTTGGTTAAGCCGGTGGTCAAATCGATCGGAGCTAAAGAGTGTGTCAGTGATTCGACGCTGGCCAAAGTCAGCATTGTTGGGACGGGCATGCAAAATGTGCCAGGCTATGCGGCTACAATGTTCCGGACTCTTTATGAGCAGGGTATCAATATCCAGCTAATTACCACTTCGGAAATAAGGATAACGTGTATTATTGCTGAAGATAGGGTCAAGGACGCTGTTAAAGCCCTGCATAAGGCTTTTGAGTTAGAAAAAGTGCCATTGTGAGGCTAGACTGCCACAACTTCTTTAATGTCTGATATCTCTTGCTTCAGTATTCGTTCTATGCTATTTTTCAACGTCATGGTTGACATAGGGCAGCCAGCACACGCACCCTTCAGCCTTAAGCTGACCACGCCTTCTTTGACGTCGACAAGCTCTACATCTCCTCCATCAGCACGCAGGCTTGGCCTGATTTTATTTAGGACTTGCTCTACCTTTTCTCTCACAGGTTCTCCTTCTTGTGTTTCCAATGCCATTAGGCTAACATAATCAGCCCGCTTTGTCAAAAGCTGGCAAACACTTGACAATGTTGGCTTTTTTTGACACAGTGACTGAGGTACAATTAAGAGTTTACGAGGCGAGTGAGGCGTTCGATAGGGGGTAAAAATGCCAGACCGTGAAGAAGATAAAGCTAGACTTAGGCGTAAAGCTAGCCAGGAGGCCATCGCTCTGGCTATGCAGAGTCGTTGGCGGGAAGCAATAGCCGTTAACCAAAGCATACTTGAACTCTTCCCTACGGATATAGATGCCTATAATCGATTGGGTAGGGCGTATATGGAATTAGGAGAGTTTGCCAGAGCTAAGGAGGCTTATACGCGGGCTTTGGAGCTTGACCCGAATAATTCGATAGCCCAGAAAAACCTGCAGCGACTATCCCTATTGCCAGATTCGCAGGTCAGCGTAAAAAAGGAGCGCCGTGAGGTTGCCCCGACCCTCTTTATTGGTGAAATGGGGAAAGCTGGGGTGGTAAATCTGCAAAACCTGGCTCCCCAGGAGGTATTGGCTAAAATGGCCGCTGGCAACAAGGTCTATTTAAAACTGAGGGGACAGCAGCTGGTTGTGGAGAATGAGCAGGGGGAGTACTTGGGACTGGTAGAGCCACCACATGGTCTGCGCCTGGCCAAATTAATAAAGGGTGGCAATAAATATGCTGCGGCCATTGTAAGCATTGATAATGACAGCGCAAAGGTTATCATTCGTGAGGTATATCAACATCCCAGTCAGGCTGGACGACTTTCCTTCCCTGTTAAAGCTCTCGAAGGCTTCCAGCCGCATATTAAAGATACTCTGTTAAGACATGAGGCTCTAGAAGAGGAAGTTCTGGAGGAGGCAGAATACGCCGAATTAGAGGAAGCCGAACTCGTACCCGAAGGCTTCTCTATATTTGAGGGAGTTACCCCCAGCGAGGAGGTAATGGCGGAAGACGAGTTTATGGACTAGGAGTAAGCGTTACCTTCGGGAAACGGTTGATGTAGCACATTTTTGGGAGACGAAAACATGGAAGTCGGATTAGTCAAGCCGGTAATCATCGAAGAAGAGATGAAGAGCTCCTACCTCGATTATGCTATGAGCGTTATTGTTTCCCGGGCTCTTCCAGATGTGCGCGATGGCTTGAAACCTGTGCACCGTCGCATCCTCTATGCTATGGATGGGCTTGGTCTTCGCCACAATAGTCCTTACAAGAAAAGCGCTCGCATAGTCGGCGAGGTGCTCGGTAAATATCATCCTCACGGTGATGCGCCAGTATACGAAGCTATGGTCAGAATGGCGCAGGATTTTTCGATGCGATACAAGCTGATTGACGGGCAGGGCAATTTTGGCAGTATGGACGATGACCCACCAGCGGCTATGCGCTATACCGAGGCCCGGCTGACAAAAATCGCCGAAGAGATGCTGGTCGATATCGATAAGGATACCGTTGATTTTATGCCCAATTTTGACGACAGCCTGAAAGAGCCAACGGTTTTGCCTGCCAGATTGCCTAATCTACTGGTGAATGGATCTTCAGGCATTGCTGTGGGCATGGCTACCAATATACCACCTCACAACCTCAGCGAAATATGCGATGCTATAAGTTACCTTATCGACAACCCCGATGCCGATGTTGATGAGTTAATGAAAATAGTCAAAGGCCCTGATTTCCCCACCGGCGGTATGATTCTCGGCCGGCGCGGCATAAAGGAGGCCTACGCCAGCGGGCAGGGCAAGATCGTGCTCCGAGCTAAGCTGACCGAGGAAAGTTTAAAGGGTGGGCGGCAACAGATAGTAGTCACCGAGCTCCCGTACCAGACCAACAAAGCGGCCTTGGTGGAAAGAATAGCCGAGCTGGTCAAAGAAAGAAAGATCGACGGCATAAGTGAGGTTCGTGATGAGTCTGACCGCCATGGGATGAGGATAGTAATCGGGCTAAAAAAGGACGCCCAACCTACCAAGGTATGTAACAACCTGTACAAGTACACTCCCATGCAATCGTCTTTCTTCATTAACATGCTGGCTTTGGTGGATGGCCAGCCTCAAGTGATTAATGTTAAGGAAGCCTTATCTTGCTACATAGATTTTCGTCGGGTGGTTATTACCCGCCGCTCCCAGTTTGAGCTCCAGAAGGCAAAGGACAGGGCCCATATTCTGGAAGGGTTCCGCATTGCCCTCGACCACCTGGATAAGGTTATCCAGACTATACGGAAGGCGGAGACCGCTGATGCAGCCCGAACCGGCTTGATGGAAAATTTTGGCCTGTCGCAAGTCCAGGCCCAAGCGATTCTGGATATGCAACTACGTCGTCTGGCACGTCTGGAACAACAGAAGATAACCGATGAGTACAGCGAAGTGGTTAAGACTATCGCTTATCTGGAAGACCTCCTGGCAAATCCGAAGAAAATACTCTTTCTTATTAAACAGGATGTGGCCGAGCTTAAGAAGGAATACGGCGACCCTCGCCGTACTGTAATTAAACGAGAGGAGGCTGAGGAGTTCCAGGATGAGGACCTTATTCCACATCAGGATGTGGTGATTACTTTAAGCGAACAGGGATATATAAAGCGCATTCCAGCTGCCACCTATCAAAAACAGCATCGGGGCGGTCGAGGGCAAATTGGGATGGTGACCCGTGAAACCGATATGGTAAGACATGTTGTGGTGGCTGATACCCATGACAACCTGCTTCTATTTACCAATCGCGGCAAGGTCTACCGCGTTAAATGCTACGATATCCCTCAAGATTTGTCGCGAACAACCAGAGGTACAGCACTGGTGAATCTGGTGTCCTGCGATCCCAAGGAGCAGATAACTGCTGCTGTGGTGGTGAAGGATTTCACGCCAGGCCTGTTTATGGTTATGGCTACGTCTAAGGGGCTGGTAAAGAAGACGCGCTTCGACAATTTCGCTCAGGTCAGAAGCAGCGGCCTTATCGCCATGAAGCTCCGTGGAGATGAGGAGCTGGTGGCTGCGGACGTTGCTTCTCAGAAGGATGAGGTTATCCTGGTAACTCAAAACGGTCAGGCGATCCGGTTCGCAGTAAAGGGTTTACGGCCCGCCTCGCGGACCAGCGGAGGCGTGCGTGGCATCAGGCTGAGCTCCGATGACCGGGTAGTGGCAATGAGCACTGTGTTCCCTGACGCCTATCTTCTTACAGTTACAGAGAAAGGCTTCGGCAAACGTACCCGAGTTGGAAGCTACCATTTGCAGGCCCGTGGCGGCAAGGGGATTCGGGCGCATAAAGTTAACGAAAAGACCGGCAAGGTTATAGCGGCCAAGCTTGTTTCCCAGGGGCAGCACGTTATTATCGTTTCAGCCAAGGGTATCGTCATTCGCATCCCTGTTGACGAAGAGGTTTCGCTTCAGGGCAGAAATACTCAGGGCGTGCATTTGAAGAAGCTAGATTTGGATGACAGGGTAGCTTCTATTGCCTTCATTCACCGTGGAGATGAAAAGGCCGAGGGTAAAGACTCAGCAGAATAGGGGCTCTGTCTAATTAATGGAAGGTTTTATTCGCATTTCACAGGAATTCGGCCTGACCTTCGTGCCCATATTCGTAGCTATGGATGCAATTGGTGTTCTGCCAATATTGGTTCCCTTAACGCGGGATATGAAGCCAAAGGAGCGCAGTAGAACAATATGGCTGGCGGTAATTACCGCTCTGGGGTTGGGGTTAGGCTTTGTGGCTCTGGGGAAGGCCATTTTTCTGTTTTTAGGCATTGAAGTTTCTGACTTTCTGATCGCTGGTGGCATTATCCTTTTTCTTCTGGCGGCAAAAGAATTGGTGGCCGGGAAGATGGTTGAAGCCCAGGCTTCTATCGGTGATGAGACATTGGGCGTGGTACCTCTGGGCACGCCACTTATGGTTGGGCCAGCAGTGCTGGCCACACTTCTGATATTGGCTGACCAGTACCATATTGTTATCGTGATAGTCTCTTTTATTATCAACCTAGCCATAGCCTGGTTGCTTTTTGCTCAGGCGAACCGGGTGGTGGCTTTCCTGGGCGAGGGCGGAGTCAGAGCCACATCCAAGGTGGTCAGTATTTTTCTGGCGGCTATCGCCATTAAGATGGTCCGCCAGGGCATTTTGCAGGTGCTGGGGTGAAGATCATTTTCATTCACGGTGCCGGCAACACCGGCCTTGTCTGGCACTATCAAACTGAATACTTCTCCCACTCTGAGGCTGTCAACCTTCCGGGCCATCCTGGGGGCGAGCCTTGTACCAGCATTGATGACTATGCTGACTGGCTTCATCGGTATGTTCTGGATAAAGGTTATTCGCAGCCTGTACTTGTTGGCCATTCTATGGGCGGTGCCGTCGCACAGGTATATGCGCTGAAATATCCGCTCGATGTTAGGGGCATTGTGCTTATTGGTACCGGGGCCAGGTTGCGGGTAAGGCCGGACTTTCTTAACTTGCTCGAAGCCAGCATCGGTGCCCCGGCCGAATTAATTAGGAATTTCTTAGAACCATTCTACAGTCGGGTAGCTCCGGATGTGAGGGAAAGGGTGATTGATAAAGCCCTGGAGGTGGATGCTGCCGTGCGTTTGAACGATTTCAGATGCTGCGATAAGTTTGATATCATGGATAAAATTCATCAGGTTGGGGTGCCTACACTGGTTATCTGTGGCATGGATGACGAGATGACACCGGTCAAATATTCCCAGTATTTAGCCAGCAAGATCGCCGGTGCCAGACTGGCCCTTTTTGAAGGCTCTCATTTCGTCTTTATGGAAAGTCCTGAGAAAGTAAATCAGGCCATTGAGGAATTTCTACAGTGCCTTTAGAATTACGCTTTGCCTGGGTGCAGGGGGCTTCTCATGAAGATAGCTGTGCTTTCTGATACTCATGTACATCTGGTCGAAGAACTACCGGCAGAGACCATCAAAGCCCTTTCCACTGTGGACTTAATAGTTCACGCCGGTGATTTTGTGGGCTCAGCAGTCCTGGAAGGGCTGAAGCAGATGGCTGAGGTAAAAGCAGTCCGGGGCAACGTGGACTCGATGAAACTGAAGAGCCTGCTACCAGAAAGAGAGATTGTCATGGTCGCTGGCAAAAGGATTGGGATTATCCACGGCTCCGGTGGCCCGGACGGTATTGAGCACAGGGTAAGGGCGCTGTTTAATGATGTTGACATAATTATCTATGGGCACAGCCATGAAGCCAAGATGGTACAATTAAGTGGAGTTCTTATGTTTAACCCCGGGCCAGGATACCGTTCCTATGGCATCCTTACCATCGATGATGAGGTGAAGGGGGAAATAAAGGTTGTTTAAAAAACACTTTTC
>FMJZ01146052.1_pt1 | contig 14866 bp, 15 predicted proteins | sample 1987881 | NCBI WGS metagenome assembly FMJZ01 (sample SAMEA4378227, study PRJEB15110) | soil metagenome | biome: soil; feature: Field; material: Soil | place: India | collected 2015-03-11 | depth 0 m | reverse complement strand
CCTACAGCTCCACCTTGGGCCGCTGGCTGAGCCGCGATCCCATCGGGGAGGAAGGTAGCATGAACCTTTATGCTGTGAACGATAACGTAATGGAAGGGGTCGTTGATTTGTACGGCATGTCAACGCTGGATATCCGCCTGACCGCTCAGGTTACAATCCAGATCGTAATTGATGACGACAAATGTAAGGTGGTTGGAGTAAATATTATCCGAAAAGGCGGGGTGGACGTAAAAGTTCTGAAAATCAGCGTGAGTGGTCAGGTGAGTTATCAAGCAACCTGCATATTATCTACATCGGGGCGGATACCTGTAGCATTTAAGTGGGTTACACCACCGAGCACTGGCAGTTGGCTTATACCGGACACGGACATTAAAATAGACGAGCATGGTTTTCAGACGGGGCGGTGTTTGTGTTGTATGATAAACATTTCGTGGTCAATAAATGGGCAAGTAACTGTTGAACCCTATAAGGTGAAAGATCCCACGCCCCCAAGAAGGCCCAGACCCCCGAAAAAAATCACATGAAAACTTTAGAGATAACGCTTGTCATAGTTGTGATGGTTGTTTCGCTTGCGTTGCCGTGGGAAAGTCTTTTATGCGCGACCGCACCATGCTGCACATTACCAGGTTGGTTTGTACTAATAGGTTCGCTGGGTACCATCATAGAATATGAAACGGATACCATACCATGGTTGTTTGGCTTTTTGGCTACATTCACCTCGCTTTTCCTAGCTATCTTATCGAACTGGCCGGGCGCGGCGATTTCTGGATTTTTTGCAATTGGGATATTTGTGGTGTTGGTTGCCGCGCGTTTGTTGCAGAACGTTTATGTTGGTAGTGGGTTGCTAATGTTTGCGCTTATGCTTTTGCTGCATACAGCTTTTTCAGCGAAATGTTTTGTGCGAGAAATAAAGTGGACTAGCATTAGTAGTACTGACAATTCTGCGCCGGAGCGCTGAAGCCAAGCCACACAACATAGGTAGCGGTCAAAGGCAACCGCACCGAGCTGGGCTGTCGAAAACCCTTAATCGGAATCGCGTCTTATCGCGTGTGGATCTTTTAGGGTCGTTTGACTTTGGTTGAAACAGGATGAGGGAGCAGCTCACAAGTGCCGGTAGCCGTGAATGTTGGGTGGGTTGCGCTGGCCACAAAAACGGTCGCCGGTACCCGACAAGCAAGCTATCCTAGGGTCAAATATTTTTCCCAAGCACCTCCCCGTGAACAGCGGCTCAGCGGCGGTTTGGCAACGGGCAACAGTAGCTGCTTCAGGTGAACCTACAATCACAGGGTATCGGTTTGTTCTGAAGACGCCCGAGCAATTCAGCTATGGCGCTGATGGCGATATGACCAATGACGGCAGGTGGAGCTTCAGTTGGGATGCAGAGAACCGGCTGCTGAAGGCAGAAAGCAGCCAAAATAAGCCAAAGGCGTCCTTGGGGACGTAGAATTTCGCCGAGGTTGTTGTGCAACTTTTGTTTGCAAACTCACTCTGTGGGGGCGTGTTTTTTCTGGGCATTTTAAGTGTCATGGCCGGTTTATCTGGTCAAATTGCACACGGCCTATTAACCGCGATGTTTTGTGCGCAAAGTAGGCGCACACTCACGGACTAGCTTGGCGCGAATGCAAAGTCGGTGTGCGCGTCCAAGTGCACGGATTCGACAGTCGGCTTTGCACCGGTTAAGATGGAAGGCGTGACGCACGAATACGCATTAAAGGCAGCTGATCGCGAGGGGAAATCCCAGGGCCGAATGGTATCTGGGCTGCGGATTGATTACGCGCGCGAGCTAAATGAACAACAGCTTGCTGCTGTGACTGCACCACCGGGTCCTGCGCTTGTGATCGCAGGTGCTGGCTCTGGTAAAACACGCACTTTGACGTATCGCGTAGCGTACCTGCTCGAGCGCGGAGTTCCGCCAGACCGGCTCTTGTTGCTCACCTTTACCAACAAGGCCGCAGCCGAAATGATGCGGCGGGTTGCCGACTTGCTCGGGCAAGAGATTAACGCGTTGTGGGGCGGGACATTTCATGCTGTTGGCAACCGCATCTTGCGCAGTCACGCCAAGCTGATTGGGTACGAACCGGATTACACAATCTTGGACCGCGAAGACTCGCTTGCCATGATCAAGGCGTGCATGGACGAGGCGGAGATTGACACCAGGCGTGCACGGTTCCCGAAGGCTGATGTGTTGGCCGAGATTTTCTCGTTGGCAGCGAATACGCATCGGCGCCTGGAGAAAGTGTTGGAAACGGATTATCCGTGGCTTGAAACATTCGAGGCGCAAATTTTGGGTTTGGCAGACCGCTATGGTGCGCGCAAGCGTGCGACAAACTCGATGGATTTTGACGATCTGCTTTGGCAATGGCTACGTTTGATGCAAGAGCACGCCGAGGTGCGCCAGTTTTACCAGCAGCGGTTTGAGTTCATCCTAGTGGATGAGTACCAGGACACAAACAAACTGCAGGCGGACCTGATTGATCTGCTTGCCGCAAGGCATCGCAATGTGATGGTTGTAGGGGACGATGCCCAAAGCATTTACAGTTGGCGTGGGGCAAACTTCGAAAACATCCTGCGGTTTTCGGAACGGTATCCAGAGGCAAAGATTTATCGTATTGAGACTAACTACCGCAGCACACCCCAGATACTTCGAGTTGCAAATGCTGCGATCGCAGCAAACAAGAATCAGCATCCGAAAACACTTGTGCCAGTGCGAAAATCGGGGGTTAAACCCGTTTGCATAGTTTGTTTTGACGCGCATCAACAGGCTGCATTTGTTGCGCAGCGTGTGGTAGAACTGGGCGAGGAGGGAACTGACCTGAACAAAATTGCCGTGCTGTACCGGTCGCATTTCCATGCACTTGAATTGCAACTTGAGCTAACCCGTCGGAACATCCCATTCAGAATTACAAGCGGCATCCGTTTCTTTGAACAGGCGCACATCAAAGACCTCACGGCATATCTTAAGCTGGTTGCAAACCCGCTTGATGAACTTGCGTTCAGGCGGATCACGCTCATGTTACCCGGGATTGGCCTAAAAGCGGCAGATAAACTTTGGCGAAGTTTTAGCCAACAGATTCACACCGTTAGGCTTGAAGAACAGACGCTTCAACCCATCACCCCGGAGTACGAGACAGGCGAATCTGTATATAAAACTTCGGTGGCTAAAGCAAGAAGACCAAGGCCCTCTGTTGCTGCTGTGTTGCATGCGATCAAAGACGTCGTTCATGCTTCAAAATGCAGGACGGCTGCCTATTGGACACAGCTTTGTCATATAGTTGCGGACATCGAGGCTGAGCACGTGCGCAACCGACCATCTGAAATGATCCGGCTCGTACTCGAAGCCGGGTATAGAGACTACCTAAAGGCAAACTACACCAACTACAAGCAGCGGCTGGATGACGTCGAGCAATTGGCCGTGTTCGCTCGACAGTTCACTAGCTTGCACGAGTTCCTGACTCAGCTCGCGCTGCTAAGCAATCTCGAAGCCGAAGACCAACGGCCTAACCAAGATGACACTGATGTATTGCGCCTTTCGACTGTGCATCAGGCCAAGGGACTCGAATTCGATGTTGTGTTTGTGATCATGCTTTGCGACGGGCATTTCCCAAACGCACGTGCACTCGATGCACAACACGGCGAAGAAGAGGAGCGCAGGCTGTTTTACGTTGCAATCACACGTGCACGCAATGAGCTGTACTTGACGTACCCATTTGTACGTGCCGGTTATGGGTCAGGGGGTGAACTAATCCAGAAACCGTCCCGTTTTTTAAGCGAAATACCACGCCAGCTACTCGAGGAATGGGACCTGCGAGGGTTCAGCCACAAATTCTAACCTTGATTGCGTAGGCTGGTTGAACAAAGGAACTACAAGTGGGTCGCGTAGGCTTTAAAACATCCAGCTCCAAAACCATTCATCGAACCGTTTCTGGACTAGCAAAATGTAACAACCGGTCCCTGTTGTTTGAGAGTTTGAGGACACGCAAACCGGTGACTGGTTTTTGCGGCACGACTTAGGCCAGCGACAGTGGAGCAGTGCTGCTGCTTTGGGTAAATCACCGGTTGGGTTTGACGCGACTATTGGCCGACGGTTTTAACGACAAACGGGATAAACGGCTCGTTGACCGTTGTCTAGATGAACTCTTGAGGCAGCAGTTAATTGCTATTTTGCTTTGCGCGGAAAGCTGTTGCATTTAAGGGCGGCATTGGATATTGAATTGGCCATGCGGATTTTGAAAATATTTCCGGTCTGTTGGGCAGCGGTTTTTGGCCTTGTCTTGGCCACACACGGTGCAGGAGCTGACGCGGCAGCAATTGAAAAAGCGCGTGCGGCATTGGAACAGAAACTAGCCGAACTCGAGGGCCCCAAAGCAACCAATAGAGTTGTGCTAAGCACGAGGCCAACCCAGAGCGCAAGCCCGGAGGCAATTGAACGCGCGCGGGCTGCGATGCGGCTTAAACTGGCTGAACTTGAACTCAGTCGTTTTATTGAACCGGGTGACTCTACTCCGGTAAGGAAGGTTGAACCGGCGAGTCCTGAGAAAATAGAGCATGCCCGTGAAGAGCTGCGCCGCAAAATTGCCGAGCTCGGGAGTCAGCAGGGGCAACCTGGACAGCGAGTTCAACCACAACAAACGCTGCAACCGACTGGTGCGACCAGTTGGCAAGCACCCGTGCCAAAACCAGTTAAGAGAGACCAACCCCCGCAGGTCGTAGTTGACACGCAGCAAATACCACCTCCATCGGATTCAGAAGCTGTTCGGCGTGCGCTTGAACAGATGCGGCAAAAAATTGCTGAGCTCGAAACACAGCCTGCGCAACGGGTGAAACCTGGGCCTAGGCGGGTTCAACCCGCTCCTGCCGTAGCGGAGAAGGCGGTTCGTGTGCCTGAATCGCGGGACCGAAAAGCCGAGGCAGAATCGGTCCGGCAAGCAGAGCGGGAGCGCAAGGCAGCTGAAAAAGAGCGTGCTCGGGCTGAAGCTGCCAGAAAAGCCGCAGAACGAAAGCAGGCGCAGATTGAAGCCAGAGAAAAAGCTAGGGTAGAGGCAGAGGCGCGCAAACGTGCTGCAGCTGCCGAACGCGAGCGTGTGAAGGCTGAGGCCGCGCGAAAAGCAGAGATGCGCAGGCAGGCAAAAATCGAGTCTAAACAAAAAGCAAAGGCAGAAGCAGAAGCGCGCAAGCGAGCAAAAGCTGAGGCGCGTGAACGCGCAAGAGCCGAAGCCGAAGCGCGGAAGCAAGCAAAGGCACCAGTCAAACAGCCGCTGCATGGTGAGGTTACGACCATAAAACAACCTCCGCCACGCAAGCAGGTAAAACCGGTTGCACAACCCAAAGACGAAGCCAAAGCCGCCGCGGTGAAAGCAGCTCAAGCGGAAGCGAAAGCGAGGCAAGAAGCAGAAACGCAAGCCAGAAAACAGGCTGCTGCAAAACAGCGGCCTGCCGATGAACAACGCACGCCGGCCAAGAAACCCGCTGCAGCGACTCCGCAAATTTCGCCTGCGGCGCGACCTACCGCCGAGCCCGTTCCATTGCCGGTGTCAGCAGACAAACAGCGGCGACTGACCGAGCTGCTCGCAAAATACAAGGCTGACCTAATCACGGCAGAAGAGTATCATCGGGAACGCGCCAAGATACTTGCCGAGCCGTGAACCCGAACGCAGGCCGGCCGATCGGTTTGTCGTGGCGTATCTGCGTTGTTGGCCGAAGCATTGCGTCGAAGGCGGGTAATGCATTGTGCATTATTTCAGGTACATAAAAGAAAAGCTTTATTGTGAAGGTGTGTCTGTGCACGGGCTTGCACGGCGGTATGGGACACCGCTGTATGTCTATTCACAGGCGACGCTGGTAAACCATTACCAAAAGCTCCAAAGCGCGCTCGGGCCGGTTGAACACCTGATCTGTTTTTCCGTAAAGGCGAACTCGAATCTGTCGGTACTGCGCACGCTTGCGAGTCTTGGCAGTGGATTCGATGTGGTCAGTGCGGGCGAATTACAGCGTGTGCTTGTTGCGGGCGGACAGGCGGGCAAATGTGTCTTTGCGGGTGTGGGCAAGACCGAGGCGGAGATTGAATTTGCGTTAAAACGGGGAATTTACTGTTTCAACGTCGAGAGCGAACCGGAGCTTGAACGAATTAACCGCATTGCAGCCCGACTTCGGAAAGCTGCGCCTGTGGCCGTTCGTGTGAACCCGAACGTGGAAGCCGATACACACGCAAAAATCACAACCGGTACATACACGACAAAATTTGGCATTCCGTTCGAGCAGATCGAGCGCGTGTACGCGCGAGCTGCGAAACTCGGCCATTTGCGGGTGCGCGGTCTGCAAATGCACATTGGCTCGCAAATCACAACTGTCGAGCCGTTTGAGGAAGCTGTACGCAAAGCCGCGCCGCTTGTTCAGGCGCTAAAGAGCACGTATGGGATCGAATTTTTCAGTGTCGGGGGCGGCATGGGAATTGTGTACGAGTCTGCGCTTGCGAGCGGCTCGCCCAGTTGGTGGGAGACACCAGCCGGGAAAGATCTGCTCACGCCGGCGCGGTATGCGACCAGATTGGTCCCGTTACTTAAACCGCTTGGCGTGCGCGTGGTTGTTGAGCCGGGCCGGTTGATTATCGGCAACGCGGGAATTCTGGTCACGCGTGTCGAGTACGTGAAACGGGTCGGCTCGAAAAACTTTGTGATAGTTGACGCTGCGATGAATGACCTCATCAGGCCGGCGTTGTATGATGCATACCATGAAATTGTGCCTGTATTGCGAAAACCGATTTCGGCGTTTCGAGCTGATGTAGTGGGACCGGTATGCGAGTCGAGCGATTTCTTTTGCAAGGATAGGTTAATACCTCGAGTGAAAGAAGGCGATTACCTTGCAATCATGAGCACTGGCGCATACGGATTCGTGATGGCGTCAAACTACAACAGCCGGCCTTTGGCGGCCGAGGTGCTTGTCAATGGCAACCGCGCCGCGGTTGTGCGTGACCGACAGGCTGTGACAGGGCTTTGGGCGGGTGAAAAGATAGCGCCGTGGTTGAAATAGCTGCTGCTAACCGATCCGATAACCCAGCTAACAACCGGGATGGTTGAGGAATCAAGACCCACCCGCATGTGAGCTGAGCAGCGGACGATTTAGTAATGAAGTGTATTAGACATCACTCTGCGCAAGGCTGGTTGGCACCGCATGTTTGGTCGTCCTGAGGCGTTGATTGGCAATCGGTATTTCGGCTTGCGCGCATGCGGTTGTGGAATAGAATCTTTACAGATTTTTCGTGACATCAGGCGGTTGATTTTTCCGGACAAAAACCATCAGGCCTAACGACTTGTGAAAGTATTTAGCGGCACTGCAAATGAACCGCTCGCAAGAGCGATTTGCAAATACATCGGCATTGAGCTTGGCAAATGCGTAATCCGGCAGTTCCCGGACGGTGAGACATTTGCAAAAATCGAAGAAAACGTCCGAGGTGAAGACGTTTTTGTTGTTCAGCCTACGTCGCCACCGACCAACTACAATCTGATGGAGCTGTTTATTATGATTGACGCGTTGCGTCGGGCCAGCGCGAGTCGGATCACGGCTGTTTTGCCGTATTACGGTTACGCGCGCCAGGACCGCAAGGACCAACCGCGTGTGCCGATCACGGCGAAGCTGGTTGCGAACCTGCTGGTTGCAGCCGGGGCGAACCGGCTTTTGACGATGGACCTGCATGCGCAGCAAATTGTTGGTTTTTTCGACATACCGGTTGATCATTTGTTTGCCGCGCCGGTCATGTACCAGTACCTGAAAGAGAAAAACATCCCAGACCTTGTGGTGGTCAGTCCTGATGTAGGCGGGATAAAAATGGCGCATGCGTACTCGCAAGTACTCGAAGCCGGGCTTGCAATCGTTGCCAAAAAGCGCAAAAGCGCAACTGAAGTCGAGTCAATGGCGGTCATCGGCGAAGTGCGAAACCGCAATGTGCTGCTTGTGGACGATCTAGCCGAGACGGCAGGTACGCTGACAGCAGCAGCCGAACTGCTCAAGAATAACGGTGCAAACAAGATTTATGCGTGCGTTTCGCACGCGATCCTTAACGAGGTTGGCATCGAACGACTCCGAAACTCTGTTATTGACGAATTGATAACAACTGATAGTGTACTGCGCCCTGCCATTGACGGGGTGAACATAACAACACTGTCTGTGGCGGGGTTGTTGGGCGAAGCAATCAGACGCATTTCGAACAATTTGTCTGTGACTTCGCTATTTGAGTTTGGCGGCAAGCGCCTGAGCTAGGATGGTCAGGGCGCGAAAGTGCCGCTGCATTTTTTGAGAAATGAAAGCTGTACCGTTAACAGTACGAATTCGCACAAGAGCCGGGCGTGGCGGCGCGCACGCTGTGCGCCGCAACGGCCTAATTCCGGCGGTGATTTACGGCCGGAACACGCAACCACAGAATGTCGAGGTTGGCGCACACGATTTCGAGAAACTTGTGCACCACTCGATTTCTGAGAATCTGTTGATTGACCTGACAGTGGAGGGCGATTCGCGTCCGAAACGCCTTGCCATTGTTCGCGAGGTGCAACATCACCCGTTGACCGGGCGCGTATTGCATGTTGACTTGCACGAAATCACCGAAGACGAAAAGGTCACAGTATTTGTGCCGGTTGAAACCGTGGGTGAAGCCGTGGGTGTCAAAACTGGTGGTGGTGTGCTCGAGCACCTTGTGTTCAAGTTGCGTGTGCGCGCCTTGCCCAAGGATTTGCCCCACGTAATAACGCTAGATGTATCGCGCTTGAACGTTGGGCAGGCAATTCACATCGGCGAAATTACACCGCCGCCGGGCGCTGAAATCCTCGGTGACAAAGGCATAGCTGTTGTTGCTGTGGCTGCGCCGCGTACCGAAGAAGAAGTTGCTGCTGCAACTGCTGAGGCGATGGCGCCCGGTGAGGTGGAGATGATCAAGGAAAAGAAAGAGGCTGAAGAAGGCGAGGAAGCGCAGGCTAAAGAAGCTGAAAAGGCAGAGAAAGCAGCTCCGAAAGCCGGTGCAAAAGCATCAGAAAAAGGCCCGAGCGAGAAAGCGCCGGCCGAGAAGGCGGAAAAACCGGCTGAAAAGAAAAAATAACCGGTTTGCGCGACACAAAGCGATCATGTCGGACTTAAAATCGCCTCAATGGAGCCGGTACATCTCATCGCCGGATTGGGTAATCCGGGGGTTGAATATGCCTGTACAAGGCATAATGCAGGCTTCATTTTGGTGGACAAACTTGCACAGCGGTGGGATGAAAGATGGCGAATATCGCGCAAGCTTAATGCACACCTGGCGCGGGCGCGTTATGGAGGCCGGTTAGTTGTGCTTTGCAAACCACAAACATTCATGAACGCAAGCGGTCAGGCCCTCAAAGCCGCAGTGGACTATTTCAATGTCCCGCTGGACAGGCTAGTTGTTGTTTGTGACGACGCGGATCTGCCGCTGGGTCAACTCCGGCTACGGCCCCACGGCAGCAGTGGTGGACACCACGGGCTAGAGTCTGTGATAGAACACTTTGGCACGCGGCAATTCCCGCGGCTGCGAATCGGGATTGGCCGGCATCAAGGCGCACGCGAGATAACGGATTACGTTCTTGGCCGGTTTACACCCGAAGAAACAGTTTTACTCGGAAAGGTCTTGTCGGCGGCTTGCGCGCAACTTGAGTGTTGGTTGGATTCTGGCATTGACAAGGCCATGAGCAAATTTAACGGTGTTGTGGTTAACACAATACAACCTGAAGCAAAACCGCATTAACGGACCGCGACGTGAGAAAGTACGAAGGACTGTTTATACTAAATACGGCTGGGCAAGACGAGGGCGTCAAGGAAGCCATAGACAAAATTGTGGCTGACATTGGCGCCGTTGGTGGCACAATTGAAACCGTGCAGAAGATGGACCGGCGCACGTTCGCCCGGGCGCGAACGAAGAAAAATACAGCCGGGTTTTACGTGAACATAATTTTCACGTGCAAACCGGAAGGTCTGGATCAGTTAAAAAGTCGGTTTGCACTGCGCGAGGAAATTTTTCGGGTAATGTTCACGGGCGCGCCCAAGTCGGTACCCAAGCTTGCAAAGCAATGAGAAATTTCAACCCGCCTAACGCATGGCAAGCTACAATAAAGTTATTTTGATGGGCAACCTTACACGCGACCCTGAGTTGCGTTATACGCCCAAAGGCACGCCTGTGGCGGCATTCGGCATGGCAGTTAACAGGGTGTCCCGCACCGACACAGGCGAGACACGCCAGGAAACCACTTTTGTTGATATCGAAGCATGGTCGCAAATTGCGGAGCGAATCGCAAAATACGTTAAAAAGGGCAGCCCGATTCTTGTCGAGGGGAGGCTCCGACTCGATCAGTGGGACGACAAAAAAACAGGTCAAAAACGGAGCAAACTTGTCGTTGTATGCGAAAACTTCAGATTCGTCGGGCCAGCGCGCGAGGCCGAGCCCACTGAAGCTGTCGAGCCGGCCGAACCGGGTCTGTCTGAACCTGCCGAACCCAACTCAATACCGCCGGCAGACGACGATGTACCTTTTTGAACTTTGGTGTAAAGAGCCTGTTTGACGTTTAGAAGTTTGAGACTGTTTTCAGAGATCAATTCCGTATGGGTAAAGCAATTGACGTAATTTTAACCAGCAACATTGTCGGGCTGGGAGCAGAGTCTGATCAGGTAAAAGTTGCCGCGGGTTACGCGCGCAACTACCTGTTCCCGCGCGGCCTTGCGATTCCATTGACGGCGGCCAACAAACGCAGACTCGAGGTGCTCAGGCAACGGCGCGCCGAACGGGAGGCGCAAGAGCTTAACACAATGCTCGAGTTGGCAAAGAGTCTCCAGAAACTGATATGCGTCATAAAGGTTAAAACTGGCGAAGACGGCAAGATGTTCGGAGCGGTTACCACGGGTATGATTGCCGATGAACTGAAAAACCAGTTTGATATCACCCTGGACAAGAAAAAGATCTACCTCGAACAACCGATTCGTGCCCTTGGCGATTACGAAGTCGAGCTGCATTTGCACCCGGATGTCAAAGGGAAACTCAAGTTGCGCGTCGAAAGCACAACGCCATTGCCTGAATTGGTGACGCAGCAGGCCGCGCCTGCTCAGCCCGAGCGGGATAAAGCTGCAGAACAGGCAACTGCCGAGGCTGTAACGACCGGGTCAGCCGAACATAAAGCTGTTCCCAAAAAACAACCGGCTGATAAAGCCAAAAAACAACCCAAGACCGGGGAGACTGCGAAGCCGGCCAGGGACGCCGACGCAAGCAAGGCAGCCAGACAGCAAAAACCTGCCAAACCTGCCAAACAGCCGCAATCCCAAGAGGTAAAACCCGGCCCCGGAAAACCACAATGACCATGGCCACTGCAGTGGTTTTCCCCTGCTGCGGAAGTGGCAATAGTGTGTATTGCCGGGGCACACACACGGACAATTCATTTGGCTCGATTGTGTGCAGTTTGCAACATCTGCAAGAACATGCCGGTGTACGCAGCGGGCACGTGATAACCACAACTGCTAGATCAAAGCTCAGCTGTCTGAAATTGTTTTTGCCGGGCAACTTGAAGCACGCCTAAATGCAAGAGCTTTCGCCATTTGATGGTGCATTGTTGGTGAACAAACCGGTCGGGCCGACCTCGCACGATGTGGTGGATGCGATCCGGCGCAAGTTCGGCATTAGGAAGGTTGGTCATTGTGGCACGCTTGATCCAAATGCAACCGGCTTGTTGGTGATTGTACTCGGCAAAGGAACGAAACTGGCCGAAAGACTGATTGCTGAGGACAAGGTTTATCAGGGGGCAATTAAGTTTGGTGAAACCACGGACACGCACGATGCGGATGGCGAAGTGATAGCAACGGCGCCAGTGCCGCCCCTTGACGTGGACAAGTTAAACGAGATTGCTGCTGAATTTGTTGGCGACATCATGCAAACGCCGCCGATGGTGTCCGCAATCAAAAAGGACGGTGTGCCGCTTTACAAACTCGCTCGGAAAGGAATCGAAATCGAACGTAAACCGCGGCTGGTGCACATTTACAGGTTCCGTTTCACCGATTACTGCGAGCCGTACGGGTACTGTGAAATAGCATGTACAAAGGGCACGTACGTGCGCACGCTCGCGCATGATTTCGGCCAGAGGCTCGGCTGCGGTGCGCATCTGGGGTCTTTGAAACGGATAGCCTCGGGCAGGTTCAACGTCCAAGATGCAACCCCGTTGGACGAGCTTTTGAAATTCTCGCGCGAGCAACTGCAAGGCTGCATCATACCTTTTCTGGAGCTTGTTCGGCAGTGCCAGGACAAGACTGTTTCGGACAAATAAACGGCGTTGGGTCGGCATTTAACTGGTCCGAGCCGATTGCAGAATTTGCGCCACTGAAAGATGCAGATCGTAAAAACACCGCGCGAACTCAACTCCTGCGGCGGCAAAGTGGCCGTAACGTTAGGAATGTTTGATGGTGTGCATGTCGGGCACCGACAAATCATTCGCGACACGCTCGCAGAAGCGAGGCGCATCGGCGGTGTGGCACTTGTCATCACGTTTGACCGGCATCCGGAGACTGTTCTTGCACCAGCGCAGGCTCCTTTGCTCATACAGCCATTGTGGCACAGGCTACGCGCAATCGAGTCGCTCGGCGTGGATTACCTGTGGCTGATTGCCTTCGACACGCGGTTTAGTCAGCAACACGCCGATGTGTTCGTACGGCGCATGGTAAGCGACCTCGGTGGACTGCAAAGCTTTTGCGTTGGGGCAGATTTTGTATTCGGGCACAAGCAGAGTGGCAATTTGTGGCTCTTAAAAAAGCTCGGCGCTGAACTTAAATTTGAAGTGCACAGTGTTCAACCTGTGCTAGTGGACGGCACACCAGTCAGCAGCACACGCATCAGAAAGGCGATTGGCCAGGGCGATTTAACTGGGGCGAGCGGCATGTTGGGCCGGGCATATGCACTGGCGGGTACTGTCGTGCGTGGGGATGGTTTGGGCCGCACACTTGGGTTTCCTACCGCAAACCTTGACACCACCGGACTTGTGTTGCCGCCGAACGGCGTGTACGCGGCATTGGCGCGAATTGATAATGAAACGTACCAAGCAGCTGTAAACATCGGTTGTAGACCAACCGTCCATCCGGGAGCAGAGGTAAGAACTGTTGAGGCGCATCTTTTGGATGCAAGCGGCGATTTTTACGGCAAGCATATTGAGCTTGAGTTTGTGGGCAGGCTACGGGACGAAAAAACTTTTCCATCCATCGAGGTACTTAAAAGCCAAATTGCGGCAGACGTTGCACAGGCCAGGAGGTTGTTGCTGGGGTAGCCTGGGCCGGTGAGCTCGGCGCGCCTCATTCGGCGCCAAGAATGCAAGGCATGCGCTATACAGAATGCGGGCCTGTGTGTTATCCTGGCTAGCTTATACCATATCCACTGCCAGCACTCGAATTGTTTCCTCGAGTGTTGTTTGGCCGGACAATGCGCGCGCAAGACCGTTTTGCCAAAGTGTGCGCATACCTTGGGCAATAGCGATTTCTTCCAGGGCAGCCGTTGGCATTTTCTTTAAGACAGCTTCACGAAACGGTTCGTTAACGACCAGTAGTTCAGTTACTGGGACGCGTCCGCTGAACCCGGTGTAGTTGCAGCGTTCACAACCGGTGCCGCGTCTGAAGTTTGCCTGAGGCTGCGCTTCTTCGGGCACAACTTTTAGCAGGCTCGGCCCTGGGTCGTACGGTTGCGAGCAACCAGGGCAAATGCTGCGTAATAATCGTTCGGCAAGAACACCGAGCACGCTCGACGCCAACAAGAACGGCTCGATCTCCATGTTGATCAGTCTCGTAAATGCGCCTGCGGCTGCGCCAGCGTGAATTGTGCTTAGTACAAGGTGCCCTGTCAGGCCCGCTTGGACTGCAATTGCAGCAGTCTCGGGGTCCCGTATTTCGCCAACCATGACAACATTTGGGTCTTGGCGCATCAAACTGCGCAATGCAACAGCGTATGTGAGGCCTTGTGCAGGGTTGACCTGTGTCTGACTGACCGTTGGCAAGTTGAACTCCACCGGGTCTTCGACGGTGCTGATGCTAACGGTTGTTCCGTCCCGCTCGATTATGTGGCAGATTGAAGAGTAAATTGTCGTGGTTTTGCCCGACCCGGTCGGCCCCGTGAATAACAACAGGCCACTTGTGCGCCGGAGCAACCGCTTGAGGCCTTGGAGAGTTTGTTCTTCAAAGTTCAGTGTGTCGAGGTCGAACCGCCGGTCGCGCGGGTCGAATATGCGCGCCACGATTTTCTCGCCGCGCGTAGTCGGGAAAATTGAAATGCGCAACTGCACATTGTCGAGCTCAGGTCCGCACAAAGTTGCTCCATCTTGTGGCATGCCAGCCTGATACGTGACAAGATTCGCGATTACTTTGAAGCGCATCGAAATCTTGTCCATCAGTTCCAATGGCAGATGAGCTATTTCCATCAATACACCGTTAACTCGGGCACGCACTGCGATGGTGTTTTCCCACGGCTCAATATGCACATCGCTCGCTCCAAGCCGAATTGCATCTTGGATCATGCAGTTGACGAGCACGCTTACCTCGACCCCACCAGCAGCCAGCTCAGACTGTAAGTATTGCGACGTGTAGCTCATTTCAACGGTCGTACCTTGCAAAAAAGAATAATAGCGCATGCATTGTCTAGTCGAGCACGTTCTTGCAGCTTAAAACTTGGAAACTGATAACCGCCGCTGCCGTTGGACTTGGCTAAGCGGAATCAGTGAGCAGAGCGGGACAGTTGATTAGCTACAACATGTGCAATATTGCAGTGGTGCACATATTGCGGTGTCGCGTCGTTAGAAAGCACTGGTCTTGAGACTGTTGTGCACCACAAGCCAATGCCTTTGTAAACGGAAAAAAA
>FMJZ01043590.1_pt1 | contig 14884 bp, 10 predicted proteins | sample 1987881 | NCBI WGS metagenome assembly FMJZ01 (sample SAMEA4378227, study PRJEB15110) | soil metagenome | biome: soil; feature: Field; material: Soil | place: India | collected 2015-03-11 | depth 0 m | reverse complement strand
TGAAAAGCCCCTCCTAACCTCCCCGCACGCGGGGAGGGACTCGGACGAGCCTCGTTGTAAACTCCTCTCCCAGCCTCTCCCCGACGCGGGGAGAGGGGACGCCAATATGCTGGAGAGCGAACCTCCCGGTGAGCCGATGGAAACCCCACCTGCACGGCACGGCATCTGACGTGCTTTTGCAGAAGGAGATTGACATTTTTGCAACGAAGGCGTATAATGGGAATACCATATAATAGATAATTCGTAAACCTTAGAGTAATGCGCCATGTCTTCCGTGAAATGGAAACAGATTGCGGATGCCATCCGCGCACAAATTGAAAGCGGAACGCTTGCACCGGGAACGCTCCTGCCCTCCGAGACCGAGCTTGCCCAGCAGTATGGCGTTTGTCGAGTGACGGCACATCGAGCGATGTTTGAACTGCAGAGGCTGGGGCTGGTAGTGCGTAAGCGCAAGCTGGGCACCTATGTGGCAGAACCTCCACCAGCCAGGTCTATCTTCGTTGCAGCGGTGTTCCCCTTCGTGCATGATTACCCGCAGGTGGAGTATCTGCGCGGTATCCGCAGTGCCCTGCCCGACCAATACAACCTGATGATTTGCGAGACCCATAACGACCCGCACCGCGAAGCGCAGTATCTGCGCCGGATGCAGCATGAGGCAGACGGCATTATCTGCTATCCCACCTGTGACCCCAAGAACAAAGCAGTGCTTCAGCGGCTGGTAGAGAGCGGCAAGCCGGTGGTATGTGTGGACCGCCAGCCGGCGGACGTGCCGTGCGATGTGGTGATGACCGATAACTACCACTCCAGTCTGGTAGGGTTGCGTTATCTAGTGGGCAAAGGGCATCGTCGGATTGCCCATTTCACCGATGACGCACTGTACGTCTCGTCGGTCCGCGAGCGGTATGAGGCGTATCTTCAGGCGATGCGCGAGGCTGGCAGCGAAGATGTGCATTCGCTGATGCGATTTTTCCCATCTCAGGAAGGCATCAAGCTGGACTATCTGGTTCAGGTACTGCATGATGCTCTGTTCACCCTGCTTCATCAGCCCCAGCCGATTACCGCCGTATTCTGCCTGCACGATTATTACATGGCGGCGACGCTGGAGGCTTGTGACCGTATGGGGATAGAAGTGCCTGAGCAGCTGGAGATACTCAGCTTTGCCGATGCGCCACCGTTGATGACCCGGGTGACACGTTCGGTCAACCGTTTGGTACAGCAGGTGTACGAGATGGGGCGTGTCGCTGCGGTTCGGCTGAAACGTCGCATAGAAGGGGAGGTGATGCCGCCGGAGATTATTCGCACAACGGCACGATTCAGCCCAGCAGAGCAGGCTGGGCAGGGACAAGGTGTTTTACTACCCGAAACTATCTCTTCACCAAAGGAGGAAACACCATGAGAAGGTACGGATTCACCCTCATCGAGCTGCTGGTGGTCATCGCGATTATTGCGATACTGGCAGCGATTCTGTTCCCCGTGTTCGCGCGGGCGCGCGAGCAGGCACGCAAGACCAGCTGCGTCAGCAACATGAAGCAGATCGGTCTGGGCATCAACATGTACCTGCAGGATTACGATGAGAAGTACTTTGCGTGGAGCAGTGAGTGTGCGCACACGGCGGACTGCAATGGGGATATTGTCATGGCGTTCACGCGCTGGGCGGTACTGGTTCAGCCTTACGTGAAGAACGCCCAGATATTCCTGTGTCCGTCCTATTCCGACAACTTCTGGAAGTGGAACGGCTGGCCCGCTAACGGCTGCCCTGACCTGTGGCCGGTGGCGGGATTCAAAGGGTTATCGTACGACTTCAAGCTGGGTCTGGCTACCGGTTCGCGGTGTGGTGTGAAGCTGGCATCCATCGATAAGCCGGCACAGACCATCGTGGCGTACGAGAACAGTCCCATCCACGCCGAGAAGAGCGTACCGTTCTGGTCCTGCACGGACAATCCACAGGTGTTCACCCGCATGGCGTTCAACTCCGTGTTTGCGGACGGTCACGTGAAATATATCATGGCGGGCAACCACCGCTTTGTGAAGTTGCGCGTGTGGGAGACAGCGGGTTATCCCTGCGCCAACTTCGACCCGCACTGGTATGTCACGGACAGCCGCGGTAACACCTGGGATCCCGCACAGGGCTGGGACATAGACTAATGTCAGATGGCAGGCGGCACCCCGCCGCCTGCCCAATCCCCGTACGAGGAGGAGAAGGATGGAAGACAAGGGCAAACGCACCATGATGGGAATCATCGCGGTGGTGATTATCATCATCGCGCTGGTGGTTATTGGCTTGCAGTGGAACAAACAGCAGAAGGAGAAGCAGAGTGTGCTTCCCACCGAACGTCCCTCGTGGTTTGGCTCCGGTGCTGGGGCACCTGGTGGTGCAGCTCCGACAGGCAGTACATCCGGGCAGTGATGTGGAAGCCTGAGTGATTCATGGGGCAGCCTGCGGGTTGCCCCGGGAGGGAAGATGGTCCTATCGTGAAGGTGTGCTGGATATTCCTACTGCTTGCGTTATCGTCTGCTGTTGCCCACAGTAAGCCCGCAGACGTCCCCCGCGACATGATGCTCGTCTACTGCGAGCGGGCATGGAATGTTGAGCAGTTTCTTCCTTATGTGGCGTATCTGGACGCGCAGGGGAATCCTCGTGACTGGTTCTATGATTCCTTTCTCTTCATGATGTATGGGGGTGCACCTTCCGGGCAAACCTATTACGACGGCGCAACGGACAAATCGGACTGGGAATACTTTGTGAATTCGCTGTTCGCGCCAGATACCGCCTTCGCAGGGCTGGAATCGGCTCTGGTTGAGGTGGCACGCCGGTTGCGTGTGCCTGTACGCACGGTGCCGGTGGCGGTGATGATTCCGTATCCCTCGCCGCGCCAGCAGAGGTTTGGAGACGTTGATGGAGACGGCAGGACCGAGGACCTGAGCCATGATGCCGACCGCATGAAAGTGGTTCGCTGGTTGCTGAGCACCTTTTTACAGCGGTGGCGGACGCAGAACTATCCCCATTTGCGCCTCTGGGGCTTCTACTGGATGAACGAAGGCGCGGACGCCGGGGATGAGGCAATCGTTCGGCAGACCGCCGAGGAGGTGCATCGCCTCGGTTACCGTTTCCTGTGGATTCCTTACTTCAACGCACCGGGCATCGAGCGGTGGCGAGACCTCGGTTTTGACCTCGCTATCCTGCAACCGAACTATGCCTTCATGAAGACGCCGGGCACTCTGCGCATCCCTGACGAGAACCGCCTGACCGTGACGGCAAACCGGTGTCGCCAGCTGGGGATGGGAATCGAGATAGAGCTGAACGAAGCGCTGTTTGTGGATGAGGCGTACCGAATCAACCTGCAGATGTACCTGGAGCATGGAGACAGACAGCTGGACGGATACCAGCATGACCTGCCGCGTGCGTACTACCAGGGCTATGACACGATTGCCCGCCTGTGTCGCAGTAAGGAGCCGCGCCTTCGCGCCCTGTACGACGACCTGTACCGTTTCCACAAGGGCACGTATCGCAGGAAGCCGCCCTATCAACCGCTTTCCGTGCCTCGCGTCCGCGGTTATGGACCTGCGCAGAGCCGTGTGCTGGTGGATAGGGTCTGGCGCACGCGGGCAGATGCTCGGCATCAGTACTTGCGGCTAAAGGGCAGGCGGAACCTGATTGATCTTGACCTTGGCGCAGGCAGGCTGGTGAGCGACCTGCGCGTACACTGGGTACTTTCGCGCAACGACGGGCTTGGTACGCCGCAGGCGGTAAGATTGCTTCTCAGCGACAGGGCATCGGGAGAAAGTTTTACGGAGGTCTGTGCGGAGGACCGATTTGACCTGCAGGCTGAGCATGGTGGTGGCTTCACCGTTCTGCGTTTTGCGCCGCGTTTTGCCCGCCGCGCCCGGTTGATTGTGGAGGCTGGCGATGGGCAATCGGTGGGGATTGATGAAATCCTGCTACTGCCCACAGCCCATTTGCTCTGGGGAAGCAGGGTGTCGGTTTCGGAGGGTGCGCAGGGCGACGCACTTTGCCTGACGGACGGGATAGCAGGTGGGACAAGCCGGTTACTCTGGAAGCGGCCTCGTGCTTCCCTATCGGCTGAGTTATCCGGGGAGTGGGTTGCCGAGGCGTTGTGGGTGCACTTCCGCCGGATGCATCCGCGCGCTTTTGCCCCTGCGATTACGGTCAAAGCCGATGGCGATGTCACCAGGCGGGTGCAGGCAGAGGTGGTGGGTAGTGAAGGCTGGGCAACGGTACGCCTGCCTGATAGCCCCATCAAGTTGCTGACGCTAACGCTGGAAGACCGCAGGGCGGGAGCGGTGGCGGTGGACGAAATCCTGCTGATACTGGCTTCCAATCTGGCGATGGGCTGTCCCTACGTGCTGGAGCCGCCCTTTCTACCAACCTATCCTGACACCGGCGGCAAGGAGCTCACCGACGGCGAGCTGACCACCCAGGGTTTCGGCGATGGGAAAACGGTGGGCTGGACAGAGTGGAACGGCACTTCGGAGGTGTCCATCATTTTTGACCTTGGGCAGAGCGAGCCTCTGAGCGAGGTGGCGATACACCTGCAGGGCGGCGGATATGCGGGGGTGCACTTTCCCGATTACGCAGGTGTTTCGCTTTCGGAAGATGGCAGTCGCTGGCGTTTGGCGGGGTCTACGCGCCAGCCCCCTGCGGTTGTTCAGCATCTCGACGTGGAGAACGCCCAGCTCGGGTGGGTGCGTTTGTCGTTGGGAGGGGCAAAGGCGCGTTTTGTGAAACTGCGCCTGGTGCCGCGCGGCTGGTTGATGCTCAGCGAGGTGCAGATATTTTCAGGTGGGCGCAACATCGCGCAGGGAATGGCGTATACCGTACGCCCCTCGCCGACGTCCACTGCCCGCTATGCAGACAACTCCGGCAAGCTGACCGACGGGGTATACAGCACGCCCGGCTCGGGTTGGGCGCTGTGTGCCGGCTTTGACCAGGGTGAGCCGAGCGTGACGGTAGACCTGCTGGCGGTAAGGCGCATCCGTCTGGCGCGTGCTCATCTGGTGGGTGGAGGACCCGGCGCGGTGTGGTTCCCGGAGGAGATGCGTGTCCTTATCTCCACAGATGGCAAAGAGTGGCATCCCGTCGGTGTCACACGCGAGCGACCGGGCGAATCGGGGGATAAGGAAGCAACGGGCTTTATGGCGGTGCGCTTTGCTCCCCGTGAGGCACGCTATGTGCGCTTCCAGTTCGTCCGACGCGGCTGGCTGATGGTGGATGAGGTGGAGGTCTGGTAGATTTCAGAAATCCCCACCGCCTGCGTCGCCGCCGAAATCGCCGAAGTCTCCGAAGTCTGCTCCGCCGGCATCGGTATCGCCCGAGTCGAAGCCGCCAAACAGGCTGTCGAAGAAGTCGGCGCCGCCAGCGTCGGTGTCGGTATCACTGCCAAGCAAACCTCCAAAGAAGTCGGCTCCACCAGCATCGGTATCACCTTCGGGCGGACCGCCGAGGAAATCCCCTCCCCCGGCATCGGTGTCAACGGGTTCCGGGTGTCCCGGCGAGTCGTGGATAATCACCGGTGCAGGATGCGAGAGGATGCTTCCCAGCAGGAGCAGGCTCACCCAGTCCATACCGGGGTCGCGTCTGCCGTAGTCGCGGTAGGGGTCGTAGTTGGGATTGTCGTACCAGGGGCGCACGCTGTCGCCATCGCGGAACACGCGCACCGAAGGGGTTTCGCCGCGGCGAATGCTCTCGGCGCACTCTTCGCACGCCCACACCTTCTGAGTCTGCTCGCCGATGGTGACCTCTACCGGTTGAAGCTCGCCCAGCGTGGGCGGTTTGGAGCAGAAGAAACAGGCATAGGTGCGGTCGTTGGGGCGTATCATCACAGCCTCCTCCTCCCCTGCAAACTCTTCGGGTTCCTCTTCTACCCGGATGCTGGTATCGCCGCCGGCACGCAGGATATATTTCTTCGCCTTTTCCACGCTCATCTGCGCTTTATCCAGGAGGTGTTCCGCTCGCCACAGCTGCTCCGGTCGCTTTGCAGTGTCTATCAGTTCCGCAGCCTGTGCTTGCAGTTCGGCGGCTTTCTGGCGATGGTCTCGGGCGCGGCTGGCATCTTCGCCGTCAGGAAGCACGTCGATGTAGCCATCTAGATACTCAATCCCTTCCAGCACCTGCTGGCGCATTCCCTGCAGACGCGCTTTCAGGCGGGCGACCTCCTGTGCCCGGCGACGAATCACCCATGCCACCCCACCGACCACCAACAGAGTTGGAATACCCAGCAGGGCAAGCGTGCCAACCGTCGCGCTCCGACGCTCCTGGGCGTGAAAGTCACGCATAGCCCTCGCCAGCTGTTCCAGCCCCTGCGTGTAGCCTTCGGTGGTGAACGCCCTGATGTTTGCCTGCACCAGCGAGTCTACCTCGCGGGCGGAGATGACATCACTGCTTGCCGAGACGCCACCCTGCAGGTTTTCGGTCTTCGGTGTTAGCACAATCACCGCGCCGTTGCGGATGTCGAGGTAGCGACGGAGGGCTGTTGCCCACCGGTTGCGAGTCGACTTATCGCGCAACGGGACGACCACGAACTTCACCGTGAACGGCTTCAGTTCGTTTGCCACCTGCTGGAGGCGTTGTTCGTCTACCATGCCAGCCAGCTGTGGCGCGACGTACACATCACCGCGGGAGAGAGCTTCAATGACCACGTCCTCGGCTCGCGTGGATACCTGCGCGAAAGCAAAATCTGTTATCAGGGTCAGGCACAGCAGTGTGATTGCGACAAAGCGCATCGCGTTGCTCCTTTGTATTGTCGAGTTCTCGTGTTGCCCTGAGCGCATGGTAACTACGAGATGCTTCACTTCGTTCAGCATGACAGTAAGGACGAGATGCTTCGCTCACGTTCAGCGGGACAGCAAGCCAGATGGCTTATCCTTTCTGCCCATCATATTATGACATATTCGAGGGGAGAAGAGTTGCGAGGACATAAACGGCTGGCGCGCCCGGAGGGACTCGAACCCCCAACCCTCAGATCCGAAGTCTGATGCTCTATCCATTGAGCTACGGGCGCGCATCTATATTATCCCACAAAAACGCCTCCATCGCAAGGGGAACAGGATTCTCACTCCTCAGGGCGAAAATGCTGACAACCGCAACCGGGGAGGTTCAAAATGCGCACACCCGAACGCTACGAGGGACAGTACTTCGCAGGCAAAGGGGACGTAGACTATCTGCACCTGCTGGACATTGCGCGCCGCCTGTTTGACCCCGACCCCGAGTTCCAGAACCTGCCGATGCTATACACGCCGGCATGGAACGGATTCGTGGAGGGTCCGACATGGAACGCCTGGTGGGTGCAGAACAGCTATGGGACCACCTATTCAGCCCTGCCGTTCCTGCTGGAGCCTTACCTCACTTTCCTGCAAAACTCGCAGGACCTGTGGTTTGACCAGATGGGCGATGGCAGGACGGTACGCCCGTTCCAGATGGGCGAGAAGCGTTTTGACTGGGTTCCGCCCGATGGTTGTTTATGCGATGCGGCGGCGCCGGGCTGGTTCGTGGCGAAGCAGGGCGATGGGTGGGTGGAGATTCACGACTGGGGCATGGAGTTTACCGCGGCGGGTTTGCTGATGCAGGCGGAACTTCTGCTCATCAGCCGCGACAGGGAGGCTATCGCGCGCTACCTGCCCAAACTGGAGCGATGTGCAGAGTTCATCGAGAGCCGACGCGACCCACAGAACAACCTTTTCCTTGCCGGACCGGCGGGGAACCTGCTGGCGCCCAGCTATGCGGGCTGGAAACGCTCCGACGGCACTTACGGGATGGCATACCTCGCCGGGCTATCCATTACCACCATCGCCGCGCTGGACAGGCTGATAGAGCTGGAGAAGCTGGCGGGCAACGCGCGGCAGGCGAGGCTGTACGCGGGCAGGCGCGAGCGAGCGCGGAAGGGTCTGGCGCTTTTGACCACTGAGGAGGGGTATTTCATCAAGTCACTGGACCCCGACGGCACCAAACATGGCGTTTACGGGGCGACAAAGCACGGCTACTTTGAGTCCTCGCCCAATCACGATGCGATATGCTTCCGCGTGGTAGACGACGAGCAGGCTCAGCGGATTTACGCGAAGATAGCCTCTATTCCCGGTCTGCGCCCGTACGACTTCATCATCCCGAACTATCCCTCGCTGGACGATATGTACACCGCACCGGAGGGGCTGTGGGCGTTCGGCACGTGGGTGAACGGAGGGCACTGGTCTACCTGTGAGGCGCGGATGATTATGGCGTACTACCGACTGGGCAAGCACGAGGATGCCCGTCGCTCGATGAAGCGGTTGCTGGAGTTCGCCCGTCGGTTTCGGATGGACAACCCGCTGGTGAAGTTCGGCAGTGATGTCTATCAGCCGGGCGAGCCGATTAACCTCACGTATGACGCCTTTGGACCGCCCGCAGCGATGGTGCGAGGGCTGTTCGAGTACCTCTACCGCGCCGATGGGCTGACGCTGATACCGCATGTGCCGACAGGCATCACCGAACTGCATCAGCGATTCCCCGTGCGCTTTGGCAGGAAACGGCTGTATCTGTCGGTGGTGGGACAGGGGCGCATCCGCGCGGTGCAGGTGAACGGCAGGGACTGGCACTGGCACGATGAGACGTCGGTTTTCCTGCCGCATGAGCACACGCCAGAGGTGGCAACGGTGCAGATAGTGCGGGGCGACGCGAAGGCGGTGCGTGTACCCAGGTTCACAGTGCCTGTGCCTGCAAAGACCTTTCTGAGCGAATTCACCAGAGTGCCTGTGCCCGATTCGTTGAAATCGCTGAAGGAACAGACTGCGCCCTTCGCCCGGCTGTTACAGCGACTGGAGCAGGCGAAGATGAGCGATACGTACGAGGCGGCTCATGCGCGGCTGATACTGGCGCAGTGGCTGACGGTTCTGAAGCGCATGGAGTTACAGCGGACGGGCAATTTGCCCCGTTTGCCGGAGCGGTCGCAGGAGGCTGCGGATAAGAGTTATCTGGACACGCTGACACGGCTGTGCGATGGGTTCAGAAAGGTGCTGGACGGTTACGCGAACGCGGAGTCTGCCAGAAAGAGGCAGGTGTATGAGCTCTGGCAGGCGGTGAAGCAGGGGTAGTGCGTGCAAACAAAGGGAGGGCAGGCGAAGGGAGACCTGCCCCCCGCGGATACGGTTCGCCGGTTACTTTCGGATGTGTTTGCGTTTGGTGCGATCAATACCGGCGTCGCGCTTCTTCTCGTCCAGGTGCCAGAGCCTGTTGCGCAGGTAGAACGCCTGGAACGCGCTCAGCACGGAAGCCACTCGTCTGCGCCTGGTGCGGCGGATGACGTTTACCTCGCTGAGGATGTTGAGGAACTCCATCCCGCCGCGGTGCGTGCTGAGAATCTCGCAGATGATGTCGAAGGTGGAGTAGCTCTGTGCCATGCGCGTGCTCATATCCAGCAGTTCCTCGTAACGCGCTCGGCTGAGGTGCACACGCTGGTCCAGGGTATCCTCCCAGCGCACTTTGAAGACGAACGGGTCTTCGGTGCGGGTGAGGGTAAATACCGCTCCCGATACCGCCTCGCGCGTGGCGTACCAGTCCAGCAGTCCGAAGATGAGCCGCGCTGTCAGGTTGACGTACACGTTGGTATAGCGCTCGCCGGTTGTTTCGTCGATGAAGGTGACCTGCTGGAGTTCCGGCTCCGGCTGGAAGAATCCCTGTGGAATCTGGCACAGCGGGAAGGTGCCAATCTCTTTGTGTCGTGCTTTGACCACGCACTGCACGCTCTCGGGTATGGGGAAGATGGTGAGTTTCTCTTCCTCTTCGTCACCGACATCCTGAGCGACGGGGTCCATGATGTCGGAGCGCAGTGTGCCCGACAGCCCTTCGTCTTCGAGGTCAATCTCCAGGGGTTCCCCTTCCTCAGTATAGAACTGCACTTCGGGGAAGCGCAGGCTCTCCGGGACCTCGAAGAGATAGGGTGGCAGGTTTTGCGGGTTGACAAAGCGCGTGCCGCCCAGCCAGATGATGCGCGGGTCCTGGCGCAGGGAGCCGATGATGGTTTCGAGGTCGCTGGCGTAGGTGGGGTCGCCGGGTGTGAGGTCGAAGAACCGGCGGGCTATCTCGTCCGCCGTGACGACGGTAGATGCTCCCTGCACATGGCGCACCATTGCCTCGACGTCCTCGACCGAGAGCACCAGCGGTTCCGCCATCAGCTGCGCCAGCACTCCTGCCATCCGTTTTGCCTGCGGGCGTATCGCTTCGATCCATTCGGGAACCCACGCCTTCAGCGCCCAGTGGGTAACCGGATCCAGTTCCTCCCGTTCCTGCAGAGGGAGCGCTACCAGTGCATCTGAGTCAGACAGGCTTCCGTAAGCCCCGACCGCATCAAACGTTTCGGGACTGCGGAGCCACTGCAGGAACGCCACAAACCGGGCGGATAGGGGCGTGCCCACCTCTTTCAGCAGGGCGACAACCGCTTCGGGTGAGCCGTCGAACTGCGGATGCTGTTCCAGTAACCGTTGCGCCTCGTCAAGGTTGATATAGTTGTAGAAGGCGACGTCTTCCACGCTGTCGTAGTCGGTGCGCAGGAGCCAATCGCGCAGACCGATACGGTTGCCCGGCAGGAGGAAGAAGTGTTGCTCGGACAGCCGGTATATCACCACCGCCATCGCGTGGGGGGCGCGGTGGTAAACGTCGGCAAGCAGGTAGGCGAGCGGCTCCAGCGCGACGGGCTGCGCGGTCTGGCGCAGGATGTGCTCTACCAGCGCGTGCACGGGGCGTGTTCGCTCCTCGAAGCGGGTGGAGAGCGTCCATCGCCGCTCCGACGAGGTGAATATATCGGAATGGGAGCCCAGCACGAAGCGCAGGATGTCCATATCCAGCGCGGGCAGGTTACAGGCGTCCTGCAGTTCGGACATTTTAGCAGGCTCTTTGAAGCGCAAGAGCGCGCTGGCGACGGTTGCTCGCAGGTAAGCCTGTGCGAGCGTTTCCACACCGGGGGCTATAGCAGGGTTGCTCACAACGGAACCTCCTCTCGTTGCGCGGTATGAACGCGCAGACTATAAGTGCTTTCGGCGATCAGGTCGTATGGGGTGGCATCGGTAATCCTTACCTGAATAAATGTACCCGGTTGCACCTCTCTGGCACGCACCAGCACGGTTCCGTCCACCTCGGGGGCGTCGCGGAAGGAGCGGGCAATCCACAGGTTGCGCTGGGTGGGGTGTGCGGATTCCACCAGCACCTCCATCTCGCGCCCAATCCATGCGCGGTTGCGTGCCAGGGAGATGCGCTGTTGCAGGCGCATCAGGCGGTCGTAGCGGTTCTGGGCGACTCGCTGGGGCACGCGGTTGGGCAACTTTTCGGCGGGAGTGCCGTCTTCGGGCGAGAAGATGAATGCTCCGGCGCGGTCTAACTGTGCTTCCTCCAGAAAGGCGAGCAGGTTGGAGAAGTGCGCTTCGGTTTCGCCCGGGAAGCCGACAATAAAGGTACTTCGCACGGTCATATCGGGGTTCGCCTCGCGCAGGCGGCGGATCAACTGCACGTATCGCTCCCTGCCGAGAGGTCGCTTCATCGCTCTCAGTATCTCGTCGTCGGCGTGCTGGAGGGGCATATCCACATAGGGCAGTACGCCCGGCGTGTTCGCCAGCACGTCAATCACCTCGTCTGTCACCCGCGAGGGATAGCAGTAGAGCACGCGGACCCACCGGAAGGCGTTCATGCCTGCCAGCTCGCGCAGGAGATGGGGCAACATCTGTTTGCCGTACAGGTCCAGCCCGTACTGGGTGCTGTCCTGGGCGATGAGGTTGACCTCCTGCACGCCGAGCCGGGCAAGATGTTCGGCTTCTGCCAGCACGCGCTCTAAGGGTTTGCTCACATGTCCGCCGCGGAAGGATGGGATAGCGCAGAAGGTGCATTGATGGTCACAGCCTTCGGAAATCTTCAGGTATGCGCTCCACGGGGCGGTGGATAGCACGCGCGTGCCCGTTTGCGCCCAGCGGTGTTGCGGGGGCGTTTGCTCGATGATGGGCTGGCTCTGCGTGAGGGTGCGTTCCACCACCTCATGGATTCGCGCCATCTGCCCCACGCCGATGAGCGCATCCACTTCGGGAACCTGTTCCAGCAGTTTCTGTCCATAGCGCTGGGAGAGACATCCGGCGACAATCACCTTTGCGCCTCGGCGGCGTTTCCAGCGCAGGGCATCGCGGATGGCGGAGAGCGATTCCTCCTTCGCGCTGGCGATGAATCCACAGGTGTTGACGATGAGCACGTCGGCGCGAGAGGTGTCGGATGTCAGGGTGTAGCCGTGTTCTGCCAGCACACCCAGCATCTCCTCCGCGTCCACCACGTTCTTGGCACAGCCGAGATTGACGATTGCCACCGAAGCCGATTGTCCGTCCGAACGACCTGTTGCCATCCTCACCTCACAAAAAGAGCGCACAGACGTGCGCCCAATAGTATACCATGTTTGCGGGGGAGAGGTCAAAAAGCCTTACGCCTGCATCACCGCCTTCAGTGCCTGCACTGCCTGTTTTGCGCCCTCTGATGCCTGTGGACTGTCCAGCAGGGCGCGGGCGATGTCGCTGCCGCTGGACCAGGTGGTGCACAGGTGTCCAATCATCTTCTCGGTGGCGTTTTTGCGGGCGTAGTTGCGCAGGGCGAGCGCAGCCTGCACGTTACGCCAGCTGGATGGCAGGACGCGGAAGCCCTTTTGCTGGAAGAAGGGCACCGAGGGGTATTCGTCGCGCAGTTCGTAGTGCCAGTCGCAGATGATGATGTCTTTGGGTATTTTGTCCACGGCGGGGGCGGTTCCGTTCTGGCTGGCTTCCCACTTGCCGTATTTCATCACCGAGTCGTCCAGCAGGCGGTCGCCCCACATCAGCATGGTCAGCTTGCGCTTGCGCACCAGATGCTGGTGATAGTCGTTCACGGCTTTGGCAAACAGGTCGGCGGGGTTCTTGCCACGACAGCGGGGACACTGGTCGCTGGCTATCAGGAACACCTCGTCCATGCCCACGTGGAAGGCGTCTGCTTCGAACGCCTCAATCAGCTCGTCCATCAGCGCGAAGACGACGTCGTTCACCTTCGGATGCAGAGGACACCAGCTTCGGCAGTAGATGTCCGGGTTATCCAGCGGGATTTGCGGCGTCTCGTCGAACTCGGGATATTTCACCAGCAGGGGGAAGGTAGTTTTCGCCCATGACTGATGCCCCAGGCAGTTGAACTGCGGGATGAGGCGGATGCCGTTTTGTCGGCAGGTGGCGAGGATACTGCGGATGTCGGCTTTAGTGAGCACGCCGTTTGCCCGCAGTTCGGGATGGGAGCGGTACTCGAAGCCGTAGTTGACCTCTAAGATAAGGGCGTTTACTTTCAGCGGGGCGAGCGTTTTCTCGATAGCCATGTTCAATAAAGGCACGTCTTCGCTTCGCGGTGCCATGATGTGTACAGCACGCCATTCGCTCTTCTGTTGCCCGGTCATGTTGCGCCCTCCTGTGATGTTTTGGGGATTTATTCGCGCTGAGAGTGGCTATTCCTTCTCGCGGGCAGGAGGCGTGGCGCTTTGTGCCGAACCGAATGCCAAAAACCTGAGCGAAAGGAGCCGTTTTATGCCGAAGATTACCATCATCGGAGCGGGAAGCGTGGTGTTTACCAAGAACCTGCTGGGCGATATTCTGAGCTTTCCCGAGCTGGCGGAATCGCACATCGCCCTGATGGATATTGATCCCGACCGTCTGCATACGGCGAAGCGAGTGGCAGAAAAGGTGGCGAAGGCAGTGAACGCCCATCCCACCATCACCGCAACGCTGGACCGTCGCGAGGCGCTGGACGGCGCAGACTATGTGATTAACACCATTCAGGTCGGCGGTTACAAGCCTTCAACGGTTATCGACTTCGAAATCCCGAAGAAGTACGGCTTACGCCAGACCATCGCCGACACGCTGGGCGTTGGGGGCATCATGCGGGCGTTGCGCACCATTCCGGTGCTTCTGGATATCGCCCGCGATATGGAAGAGCTGTGCCCGAACGCGCTGTTCATCAACTACACCAATCCGATGGCGATGAACGTGTGGGCATGGTATCGGGCGTCGAAGGTGAAGGTAGTGGGGCTGTGTCACAGTGTGCAGGGCACGGCATGGTCGTTGGCGGTGGAGGACCTGAAGATACCGTTCGAGGAGGTCAATTACGTTTGTGCGGGCATCAACCACCATGCGTTCTACCTGCGTTTTGAGCGCAACGGGGAAGACCTCTACCCTGCCCTGCGCCAGATATATTTAGAGGGGCGCGTGCCGCACTATAACCGCGTGCGCTACGAGATGATGATGCGTTTGGGGTATTTCGTGACCGAGTCCAGTGAGCACTATGCGGAGTATGTGCCCTACTTCATCCGTCGCGACCGCCCCGACCTCATCGAGCGGTTCAACATCCCCTTGGACGAGTATATCCGTCGCTGTGAGGAGGTGATTGCCCGCTGGGAGCGGATGCGCGTGGAGTTCGAGAGCGACGAGCCGATAGAGGTGCATCGCAGTATGGAGTACGGCTCGTTGATTATCCACAGCATGGAGACGGGCACTCCGCGCGTGGTGTACGGCAACGTGCGCAACGACGGGCTGATAACGAACCTGCTTCCCGGCTGCTGTGTGGAGGTTCCGTGTCTGGTGGACAAGAACGGGGTTCAGCCTGTTCGGATTGGTGACCTGCCTCCGCAGTTAGCGGCGATTATCTCCACGAACGTCAACGTGCAGTACCTGACGGTAGAGGCTGCGCTGACCGGCAAGCGGGAGCATATCTATCACGCGGCGATGCTGGACCCGCACACGGCGGCGGAGCTGACGCTGGATGAAATCTGGGCGCTGGTGGACGACCTGCTGGAAGCGCACGGAGAGATGATACCTATCGGGCGGTAATCGGGTGAGAAAAGAGTGGCAGGGAGGGAATCCC
>FMJZ01015146.1_pt1 | contig 14887 bp, 11 predicted proteins | sample 1987881 | NCBI WGS metagenome assembly FMJZ01 (sample SAMEA4378227, study PRJEB15110) | soil metagenome | biome: soil; feature: Field; material: Soil | place: India | collected 2015-03-11 | depth 0 m | reverse complement strand
ATTGGCAAGGAGGGAATGTCAGTGCTCCCGCTAAAAGATGACATACCTTCACGGCGCTTCCCTTTTGTGACCTACAGCATTATTGCTGTCAATGTGATCGTGTTCATCTTTGAGGCTACGATGGGCAAAGAGCAATTGCGAGCGTTCATTAAACTTGTGGCTGTCATCCCTGCAGAATACACTGCCTTCTTGCAAGGTGAACCTGCGCCGCTTTTGAAGTTGATGGTAGCGCCTTTCGCTTCCATGTTCCTTCACGGTGGCTGGATGCATTTGTTTGGCAACATGTGGTTTTTGTATCTGTTTGGCGACAATGTTGAGGACTCAATGGGTCACCTTCGTTTCTTGGTCTTCTACCTGCTCAGTGGCTTGGCATCAACCGTTGCCCACATAATTGTCAACCCACTTTCTTCTATTCCAATGGTTGGAGCTAGCGGGGCAATTTCGGGAGTTGTCGGAGCATACTTTTTGATGTTCCCTACTGCTCGTGTCTTAACCTTAGTGCCGATTTTCTTATTCTTAGACATCGTCCTCTTGCCCGCAATGGTTTTCATCGGACTTTGGTTCTTGTTCCAATTTTGGTCGGGATTGCTTTCCTTGGCAGTTCCGCATCTTGGCGGTGTTGCTTGGTGGGCTCATATTGGCGGTTTCCTCGCTGGTTTGATATTGACGCCAATTATGCGCGAAAGGCACAGGACAAGTCGCTACCGAGTTCGCATTTATCATCGCTATTGGTGAGAGGTGACGGGTGATGGAATGGTTCTTTCAACTTTTCTGGTTGCTGCTCATAATTTCTGCCCTTCAACCTTGGTTGCAACAGAAAATGTTGGCTGAAATGAGGTTTCGGGTGATGCAGCGACTGGAAAAGAAGCGAAAGTCTCGGGTTATCGCCTTAATTCACCGTCAAGAGACAATGAGTTTTCTGGGTTTCCCGATTGCAAGGTTTATCAACATTGACGATTCCGAAGAGGTTTTGCGGGCTATCAGGATGACACCGCCTGATATGCCCATTGATTTCATCATCCACACACCAGGCGGTCTTGTCTTGGCTGCAGAGCAAATTGCGAGGGCATTGAACAAACACCCAGCAAAAGTCACCGTGTTCGTGCCCCATTATGCGATGTCGGGCGGGACGATGATCGCACTTGCGGCGGATGAAATCGTCATGGACGAAAACGCAGTCCTTGGTCCTTTAGACCCTCAAATCGGCAATTGCCCGTCAGCGTCCCTACTGAAGTTGCTTGAACGAAAGGACATTAACCACATTGACGACCAAACTCTCGTCATGGCAGACATCGCTGAGAAAGCGATCAATCAAGTCCGCCGAACCATCATTGACCTCCTCAAGGACAACATGCCTTTGGAGAAAGCAGAAAGCATCGCTACAGCGTTGACGGAAGGTCGTTGGACCCACGATTACCCGATAACCGTTGAAGAGGCGAGGGGACTTGGTTTGCCTGTCAGCACTGACATGCCTGAGGAAGTTTACGAGTTGATGAGTTTGCATCCTCAACCGATACAGCGCCGTCCATCCGTTCAATATGTCCCTCTCCCTTATCACGCTGAGCATCCTGCAAGGACAAAAACGACACAAACATTATGGCATTGGTGGTGAAAGGTGGATGAAAGTTTGTCAAGGCACGGTGCTTGAAGGAAGCCTGCGAATAATTGTGCTCAACCCGAACATTCAACGGAGGCGCATCAAATGCGCTCTGTTTGATTTTGACGGGACACTTTCCCTCCTTCGCGCTGGTTGGCAGGATGTGATGGTGCCAATGATGGTTAAGATTTTGCTTGAGTTGAAAACGGGCGAAACGGAAGAGGAACTGAAGACATTGGTGCGAGACTTCGTTGACAGGTTGACGGGCAAACAAACCATCTACCAGATGATTCGGCTCTGCGAGGAAATTCGCAAACGGGGAGGAATCCCCAAAGACCCTTTGGAATACAAACGGGAGTATCACGAGCGGCTGTGGAGAGTAATTCGTGACAGAGTAGAAGGTGTCAAGAGCGGAAGGATACCAAAAGACCAAATGCTCGTGCCGGGTTCAAGGCAGTTGCTTGAAAACCTTAAGGCTCGAGGCGTCACCCTTTACCTTGCAAGCGGGACTGATACCGAGTATGTTTTGGACGAGGCGGAAGCCCTTGACATAGCGAAATACTTTGACGGAGGCATTTTCGGCGCCATTGATGAGTGGGAAAAGTTTGACAAGGATATTCTCATTCGTCGAATCTTGGCGGAACACAACCTGAGTGGACCGGATTTTGTCGCTTTCGGTGACGGTTTCGTTGAAATTGAGGAGACGAAAAAAGTCGGTGGAATTGCTATTGGCGTCGCTTTGGACGAGTTCAATCCCGGAAACTGGAACGAATGGAGGCGAAACAGACTTACCGAGGCAGGAGCGGATTTGCTCATCCCAGATTACAGCGAGTGGCAAATTCTGCTTGAATTCCTTTTCGACGAGAACAAGTGAATTGGCGGACAAATGCAACGCAGGCTATTGCCTTCTTCTGTCGGTAGCGTTAAATTTTTTCTGCCCTTGGTTGAAGTTTTAGCGTCGCCGCTTGCGGGCGACGGCAGTTTTAACGATCGTCGGGGACAAGCCCAGACGCTACCGAGAATTGATGGTTGGATACTTCTCCAAACTTTGGGCGAAAACTGATGGGCAATTGCTTGTGCTCAAAGGATAACGAAACTTTGTCAAGGAGGTGAAGTGATGGGATCTACGAAGAAATGGTGGCGTAAGAAGGCGAAAAAGCATTGGCGCAAAAAGCGCCGAAGGATGCACCGACACCGAAAGAAAGAGCGGTAAAGGCTAATGTCCGCTGTAGGTTGGGAATATGGTTGTGCCTTTATCTCGCCGCCAAAGGCGGCGCAGTACCGCTAAGGAAGTCAAACCAATTATCATCAACGCCAAACCAATGGCTGCCCATTTGTCCCCTTGAGGTCTTGTCACAAACATGCCAAACAACACAGCGCCTGCGCCGCCAACGGTCATGCTGAAAATCTCAGCAGCGGTTTGAAGTGGTGCGGGCAAGGGAGGCGATTCTGGGACTAAAGGTTCACCGCAAGCCCAACATTTCTCGGAGTCAGCGAAATTCTCACGACCACAATGGGCACAATAAACCCATTCGGTTATCGGCGTTTCTGCGGCTTCTTTTTCACCAACTGGCAAAGTTGCCCTCATTTTTCGGGAACGGATGACTTCTACCAACTTGCCCAATTCCCCATCGTCAAACCACAACGAGCCGCATTGAGGGCAGAGGTCAATGGGAAGATTTGGCGCTTCAGGTGGGTAAAACTGTTCCATCAGGACTTGACAAATTGGGCAAAGCATCTCAAGGGCGAGTATCGGCATCGGGTTAGTATCGGAATATGCGTTCTCCAAGGCGAGGTCAGATTCAAAATCTTCACGAGCGATTTCCCATGCCTCGTGGGACAGCAACATCCCACCGCATTTGGGGCACACATCCGCCATTAGTGCCCCTTTCATGTCACGGATAAGAGGCACATCGCATTTGGGGCAAAGTGGAACTCCCGATAACATTGCCCTCACCGTTCTCATAACATAGCACATTGCAGTAAAATGAGCAACGGCTTGAACTCGGCGTTTGCTTTAATGGGGGTGATTTGGACGATGGATGAAAAAAGGATGGAACGGATGGTGGAGCGAACTGAAGGGATTTTGAAGTTGAGCCCAACTTATGTTAGGCGGTTCTACAAGGACGGAGGACGGTTGGGTTTGGAGAAGAAACCTGGCGGAACTTTCAATCCACGAACGAAACTTTTCATACCCGAAAGGTGGATTGCATCGTGCGTTGAAGCCCATAATCCACATCCGATTAAAGATGAAGGGCTCAGCAAAGTTTGGTTGCCTCGGTCTGAAGAAGAAGTTACTTTGCGAGAATTGTTGCAAAGATTTGGCGACCTGCTTTTGGGCCAGAAACGCAACCGGGCTCACAATGGCGAATTTCGAGTCCTTGTTAAAATCCTTGACCCTGCTGAACCAATTGTCTTCCACTTTCACGCACGAGATGAAGATGTTTGGGCTTATCCCGAGTTCTTTCCTGGACACCGTTTCGGAAAAGACGAAGCCTACTTCTTCCTTGACGCCCCAAAAGGCACTTGCCCCTACACCCACTTGGGTTTGATGCCGGGGGTTGACGAAAAAGATTTGCTCACTGCAATTGAGAAAGGTCGTGATTACCTGCTTGAGTTGTCGCCTCATTATTTGCAACGAATTGGAGAAGGCTACTTTACACCTGCAGGTGTTCCACACCGACCTGGAACGGCTCTTTGCTTGGAAATTCAGCAACCGAGTGATGTCTACACTTTGCTTGAAACCGAGAGCGACGGGCGAAAGATGAGCCCAGAACAAATTCATCCCGGATTTCCAGACTTGGAAACCTCACTATGCTTTTTGGACTTCAAGACGGCGCAGTTGCCTGATCTTTTGGAGCGGTATCGCTTAATCCCACAGTTGGACAACGAAACGAAGCAAAAAGGTGGACAGGAGTGGTGGATTTTCCCACCAACTTTGACGAAAAAGTTCAGCGGCAAGAGGTTGGTTGTTACGGGAACTTTTGAGAGCGTTGAAAGCGACCCATACGCTTTGCTGGTTTGGAAAGGCAAAGGTGAACTGAACGGCAAGCCAATTAGGGTTGGTGAAGAATTCTTTGTTGGCTACACTGCGGCAACGAAACCTCACTATTTCAAGTGCACGGGCAACGAGCCCCTTGAAGTGTTCAAACTTTTCCCTCAAACTGTTGAGTGATGGTTTGAACTTTGCGACATGCGATTCATCACTCAAAACGCTTCGTTAAGGAAGTGATTTGAGGTGCAATGGGAGCGCTTCTCGGAGCAAGCCTTAAAAGCGATTTTGAAGGCGAAAGAGTGGGCAGTCAACCTTAACGCTCAACAAATTTCGCCAGAGCATTTGCTGCTCGGTTTGATTGAAAACCGAGAAACAATGGCTGCTCGCCTCCTTGAAGAGTGCAGGATTGATTTGGAGCAACTACAAGAACAACTGTCAAGTCAAACTGCGCTTGCTGCGAAAGCGCAAACGGACCAACCGCCCATGAGTCCGTCCCTTCAGCGAGTTTTGAAGCGAGCGGAAAGCGAGGCTCAATTTATAGGTGACCAACATGTCGACACCGCTCACTTGCTGCTCAGTTTGCTTCGGGAGCGAACTGAAAGGTTAACGAGGATGCTTTTCCGGCAAGGGGTTCGTTATGAAACCGTTCGCCGAAGGCTTTATCAGATGAAAGCAGAAGAATTGGGAGAAGTGCCCTTTGTAACCTTGACCGAGCCGTTCGTGGTTGATTTGACAGAAAAGGTTTTGAGCGATGAAGTTAGACCCGTTCAATTTTGGCGAGAGGAAAGAGATGCTGTCAAACGCATCCTTTTGCGTCGCGAGCAAAGAAATCCTGTCCTTTTGGGCGACCACGAAACTTCTCTCTTGTTGGCTCTTCAGTTCGCATACGACCTTCAGTTCGGTTCGTTGCCTGAAGAGTTATCGGGTCGGCGTATAATCGCCGTAAATTGGGCTGGAATATGGTTGCACCGACAAAACCCTAACGACATCCTCATTGAACTCTTGACAGAAATACATCGCGTTGAACCACCACCTTTGCTGTTCATCAGCGATTTGGACGAGTTACAAAATTGCGAAAATGCGCTGCTAAAGGCAATTTGTCAAGGTCACGCTCAAGCGATCGCCGTAGCGACCCCAAAGATTTGGTCGGAGTTCCTTCAATACTTCCCTCCGGCCATCACCTCTTTCGCCGCCGTTCATGTTTCAGAGCCTAACGAAGCATATGCTTTAGAGTGGCTTGAAGCACACAAGAGCGTTTTTGAAGAGTTTCACCGTGTAGAGGTGATGGATAGCGCACTCGTGGCAGTAGTTCAGTTGGCTCGGTCAAATTTCCCCGACCGACCGTTGCTGGCAACAGCAAAAAACTTTTTGGACGAAGCATGTGCCCACGCTCGTTGTCAAGTGCTTGTCCCAAGCGAGTTGCGGTTGCTTGAAGACGAGATGGAACAGTTGCAAACAGAAATGAAACGCCTACTGAGGACAAGCGAAAGGGAACACTTGTCCGAATTGATGGAACGGGCTATAGCGCTACAGGCTCAAATGGAAGGGATGAGGGAGAAACTTAAAGCAACTGTGCCGCAAGTGACAGGGGAAACAGTTCAAATTGTTGCTAAGAGATACTGAACGAGAAAGCCCCAACAGTCACGATGGGTTGAAGGGGCAAACGAGAATGGGTAAACTTTTTTGTGGGCAAAGTTGAGAAGGCAAAAACGACACATTTTTCGCTCTCCCTATGATTTGCAACCTTTAGGAAAGGGGTGCTGTCGGTAATGCAGTGGCGCCAGTGGTCATTCATAGCTTTAGCCCTTGTCTTCGGGTTCGCTTTGGGTTGGTTAATGCGAAGCAGCGTCAGTGGTGGAAGGAAAGTTGCTTTGAAGATGGTTTTGGCACAACTCAAAAGTAACGATCCCGTTCAAAGGGTTGAGGCTGCGTGGTCACTTGCTTCAAATCCAACACCTGAAGTGGCAGACGAACTTGCAAACTTATTACTCGACCGAGAAGACCATGTCAGGTTGGCAGCGGCTGTCGCATTAGCGAGGATAGGAGAGCCAGCAATCTCCCCAACTCTTCGGGTTGTCAAAAAAGCATCGGAGGAAGCGGCGAAGAACCCTCAACAACCCTTTCACTTCCTGCCAGGTCAATTTTTCAAGCAACCTCGTGATGCTGCTGTTTTCATCCTGACCCACATTGCCCGCTCAAGCGAAGGGGCAAAGAGAATTGCCAAGTTGCTTGAAAGTCGTGACCCGCTGGAACTTGGCATCGCACAACAATCGTTGCAGCAAGTTGGCGCATCAGCACTACCTGCCATCCTCCCTTACCTCAAGCATGAACGCCGTGAAGTCAGGTTTGCTACACTCAGTATCATCAGCGCTTGCGGCGAACAGGCTATTGACACTTTGCGGAAGTTCATTATTGAGGGCAAGGAGGAGCCAAAAACTCAACTTGACCAAGACACATTGCAGATGGCAGTTTATTCGCTCGGCAACACTCGCAGCGATAGAGCCCTGCCTGTGCTCAAAGAAGCACTGAAAAATCCACTTCTTGAAGCCGCCGCTTGGCAAGCGATAGGTAACTTGAGGACTGAAGGGGCAAAAAATTTTTTGTTGGAGCAGTCACAAAAGTTCGTCAAGGAGGGCAAAAACCCATCACCAGCGATGATTTCCGCTATAGGGGCTTCACAAATTGCGGAAGCCATACCCTACATCCGCCAATGGCTAAAATCTTCCGAACCTAGCGTTCAAGAATCAGCGGCACTTGCTTTGGGAATGCTTAGGGATAAAAGTGCAGTCCCATTGCTCACACCTTTGTTACAAGCAGAAGATATTGGATTGGCTTCTGCAGCCGCCAGCTCTTTGGGACTACTTGCTGAACCTCAAGCACTACCTGCACTTTACAAAGCATTGGAACGGGTGAAAAATCCTTCTGACTTGCAAGTTGTCTTGAATGCCCTAACTGCAATCCAAAGCATTAACGAGCGCTCGTCAATTCCTATCCTTGAAAACTTCCTTCGCCGTCCCGACTTACCCGAAGTTGTGCGGGAGCAAGCAAAGAGGGTGTTAGAATACTTGCAGAGATACGGTCGTCCAAGCATTTAAAAATCGTTGCCCAACTTTTAGTGTTTGGCTGATTTTCAATTGGGGCAAAAAGCCAATGACCAAAAAATGAAAATGAGTGAGGGGCTTGCCCATGAGGTGCTTAAATTTCTGTGTGACAATTTTCCTTGCCGTTTTGCTTGGGTTAAGCGCATATGGTCAACCTCAAGCGCCACTGACGCAACGCCGCACTTTCCTACTCACTGCATCGCCACCTCAAATCCCTGCAGATGGGAAAAGCACATGTGAAATCACCGTCAGAATTGATGACCCATCCGTGCCCGATGGAACCGTCGTTTACTTCACCAGTTCCCTTGAAGGCACTGTCATTGAACCGCAAGGGAGCCTTCGCGGTGGTATTGCCCGCGTAAAGTTGCGAGCGGGAACGGTTGCTGGGATCACAGTCGTCACTGCGATGTTCGGCACTTCCCGCCAGACCATTGAAGTTCAGTTGCTTCCGCCAGGCGTTGAAGCGAGTCGTGAGGGACAGGTCATACACATTGAAGGCGATTATGTGGCTTACGCTCCTGTCCTCAATTTCGTGGCTGGAAGTGGCAAAGTCTTGTTCATTTACAAAGGCTGGAAAATCAAAAGCGATGTCAGACTTGACTTTTGGATGAACTCAAAAACCGTCGTCGCCGAAGGTCAACCTGGCATGAACCATGTCGTTATCACCAACGGGAAAGTGAAGCTGGAAGGCGACAGGTTCATCGCTGATGTTGAGGGGCAGGTAGGAATCTTGACAAAAGTTATCCCTGAAGTGAAACGAATCATCGTCAAAGGATGGTCGCTCAGTGAGGGATCGGAAAGCGATGTGGCAGGTCTAACTGAGCCACCTGTTCCAATGGACATTGAAATAAACTGGGTTCGCGGGCGCTCATTGACAATTTATCCGCCCCCTAACGAAAGGATTGTCGTCCGCAGAGCTCAAATTTACGCTCAAGGGAAAAAGATGATCTCGCTGCCGATTTATGTTGAGGCAAGAGGAGGGTTGTCCCTCAGCGGTTACTACAGTCCTGGGATTGGCAGCCAGTTCGGGCTACAAGGTGTCAGCGTAACCGCCTACAGTGGCTTGCAAATTGACACTCCGGTCTACTACCGAGCAGACTTGAGGGGGACTGGTGCAATTAGGCTTCAATACTTTGGAGGGCAAGGCTTCAGCGCCTACCGAAAGGGTTTCGCCCTTTCTCTTGAGGAACAGTATGTGTTCGGGAAACGGGGTGAGATTGAAGGTGGAGTGCTGATTGAACAATTCACCCGTTCCGATTGGGGCTTCAGGTGGCAGCATTTCCACAGGTTGGGCAGCAGTGGACGCCTAAACCTTTTCCTTGACTACCCACGCCATGAAGACCTGTTTGTCAGGCTCGGTTATCATGGGGCTGTTAAGAACGCTGGATTGGGTTTGGAGGTAAACTTACAAAAGCCGAAATCACAAGGGCTTTCCCACAGCATCCATGCCTACACATACTTGCCAGGAAAGTCTTTGGGAAAGTCTGGCTTATCTTACACCCTCTCTGCTGGCGCCATATGGCAGCCGAAAAGTTGGGGTTCTTCTTTCGGCTGGAGTTTGGACTCAAACTTTAACTTGCCCTCGTTGAGGCTGAATCGTAGCACACAAATTTCATCGCAGTTTGGAATTTCACTTTTGCAGATGAGCGGGAAACTTGACTTACCTTGGCAATTCAGCGCCATGCTAAATCGCCCCATCGGTCGCATGGGTAATTTGTCGCTAACTTACAACCTTGACAAAGGAAGGAGTTTTTGGGGTAGCAGTGGAGCCATCTCCGAAACGCTTTCCATGACCCTCATGTTGCGACCCTCTTACAAGTGGCAAATTTACGGCATGAGTTCTTTGAACCTACGAGGTGGCGGTCAGTTCAACAGCATCTACGCCTACTTCACTCCAAGCAACCTATGGAGGATTGGGCTTGAACTGAGTTACCAAGGCTATTCGGGTTTCAACTACACCGATTACGGCTTCAGAATCACGAGGGATTTAGGTAACGGTGTAGGCATCTCACTTAACTGGTCTCGTTCTCGCAAGCGCTTTTATTTGGAGTTTGGCGGGATATACTGGTAATTTTGTCGAGACTTGACGCCGACCCCACGGTGTGTTATCCTTTAAACTGCTAACTTATAGCGGCTAACGAAAGACAACCGACGGGGATGGGGTGCGGGTTTTTGCGAACCGCCCTTGCATCGCCCGATGACTTGAAGGAACAGAGAATACCGAAACAGCGGAAACCAGACAGCAGACTGCTGGGCTTCTCGGTCAAACGCGAAGCCTGGCACCCCCAAACCCCCGGCGCCCGAAGGTTGCTGCGGCAAGGGCAGCCGGCACCTTGCAGGCAGGCACCTTCGGGCGTTCCTTTTTTGTGGCTATGCAGCATCATTTTTGAAGGCAAGCAAGGTTTGCGCCTTCATCTCTTCGCCAAGAAGGAGAGGTGGTAGAAAGCATGGGTGAAAATCTGACGCACCGAGAAAGGTGGTTGCGCACCTTTCACTATCAACCTATTGACCATGTGCCTGATGAGGAATTCGGTTACTGGGACGAAACCTATACTGTCTGGCATAAACAAGGTTTACCCGAATGGGTTAAGGCCGAGGGTGATGCCAACAAGTTCTTCGGCTTCGCTCCACGAGCAACAGCCCCAATCCATATCGGCATCCACCCTTGGTTTGAGGCAAAAGTCATTGAGGAGACTGACCGTTACCGCATCATCATTGACGGTAACGGAGTAAAATGCATGGTCTATAAAGACGGGACGAGCACAATTCCTCGCTACCTTGAGTTCCCAATCAAAACCCGCGCCGACTGGGAGGAATTTAAGAAACGCCTTGACCCAACTGACCCGGTTCGTTACCCTGCCAACTGGGATGAATGGAAGCAAAAAGTTGCCAACCGAGATTACCCACTGGGAATTTTCTGCGGAAGTTTGTTCGGTTGGTTACGGGATTGGATGGGCTTTGAGAACATCGCCATAGCATGTATGGAAGAGCCAACATGGGTTGAAGAGATGATGGAGTATTTGACCGAGTTTTTCCTCGCTGTCATCAAGCGAGCCGTTGAGGAAGTTCAGTTTGACTTTGCCCATTTTTGGGAAGACATGGCTTTTAACAACGGTCCAATGATTTCGCCGAAACTTTTCCGCCAATGGATGACGCCCCGCTACAAACGCATCACCGACTCCCTTCGCAAACACGGTGTTGACATTGTGATCGTTGACTGTGATGGCAACATCCTTCAACTCGTCCGACATTGGCTTGATGGCGGTGTCAATGTTATGTTCCCCCTTGAGGTCCGAGCAGGCTCTGACCCAGTTTTGATTCGCCAAAAGTTCGGCAAGGAAGCTTTGTTGATGGGTGGAGTTGACAAAATGAAACTGATTGCGGGGAAGCAGGCAATCGTTGAGGAACTCAAGCGAATTGCCCCTGTTGTTGAAGAAGGTGGTTATATCCCTCATGTTGACCATCGTTGTCCGCCAGATGTTACCTACGAAAACTACCTGTTTTACCTTGAAACGAAACGGCGAATGTTCGGCATCCCTGACCCACCCCATTGGGAGCAAGTTAAAGAAACCCTTGAACGAGCAAAGCGAGGCGAGAAAGTAAGACTCTCGGAGGAAGAACTACAATGTTAGGAACGGCTTCAGCCGCAACGAACTGAAGATTTTAGGGGTATGCGAACTTTCAAGTGAGCCAAATTCCGAGAGGGCGAACATCCTTGTGAGCCGAATTTTTAATCGGGACGAGGAACGAGTTCGTTAAATTTCAAAACATTGTAGCGTCGCCTCTTGTAGGCGACGGTCGCTTGAAATTTTCTTGGAAGGCTTGTCCCCTGACGCACCGAATTTTCCTTTAACGGCTATTCAGAAATCTACGAGTTGAAGAATTTTTCGGAGGACGAAATTCCAAGTGAGCCGAAGAGATTTCTCATCGTTGGAGTGCGAACATCCTGTGAGCCGAAATTTCTTGGTCGTGCTTGCCGATTTGCCGAAATTTCGGCTCAGCAAGAACCTCGCCTTCCCAATGAGCGATGAATTGAAAGTTTGGGCTAAAGCCGCTCCTACAGCATGGGCTGAATTTGTGGAGATCAGGGAACGGGCAAATCAACAGGGGCACCGTGCTGCTCCGCTGACTTCCTCGCCTCCTCAATGAAGGCGACGATCTCCAATGTCTCAGAAATGTCAAGTGGAGGTTTCCGTGTCCGGAACATTTCTACAACCCGCTTGAGCAACTCGCGGTAAATGTAGCGGATGTCAATGGTTTTCGTCCAAGCCTGCTTCTCGCAAACGGCTGTGAAACCGTAGGTGTAAGCGCCTTTTCGGATGCCGCGCATTGTCCCAATGCGACCATCTTCCCATTCGCCAACCACGACCTCGCCATCGTCGTGATAAATGCACCTGACCCTGCGACACCCTTTGCCCATCAACGCAAACAGCGTTTCAACGCCGTGAATGCCGTAATGGAATAAGCCAGGGTTTCTCGGATGAGTTGGTGCAGGTGAAAAAGCGTCGGCAGCAATGACTTTACCCCACTCGCTCGCTTGCTCGTGAACTTTCTGCACTTCTAATGCGTAACGCAGCGATGAACTTGAGAACAGTGGTGCGCCTTTTCTTGCAGCGATGTCCGCCATTAAAAGGGCATCGTGCACTAAACAAGCGAAGGGTTTGTCAATAAAGACTGGCATTCCCGCCTCAAGGAATGGTTTCGCTCGCTCCAAATGAACGCTCCCATCTTGCGATAGCACCATGACTGCATCCACTTGGGAAAGCAAATCCTGCAAGCGGTCAACAAAAATGATACCCATCTCATGCAAAATTTGGTTGTATTCACGATGTCGTTCCTCGGGGATGATAGCGGACGGCGCCGTCCATGCTGCCACAACTTTCGCTCCGTCAACCCATTGCTCTTCAGGCAAATCAATGTGGTTGAGCCGCCTTGCGAACTCAACAGCATGCGAGGTGTCCGTGTCTACAATTCCAACCCTCACCATCTCGCTCACATCTCTCACACTCCTCGTTCTTTGAACTTTGCGTCCTTCTCGCTCCGTCTGAATGATGGCACAATCTCAACGGAAGGGAGTTATGGCTCCATGCAATACAGATGGCTCATCGGAATTGTAGGGGTTATTGTGTTGTTGGCGTTTTCGTCTCGGCTTGCCGTTACGCAACGATGCCGCTCAAAGTGCACCGCACAGTTATCGCTGAATTTCCGAAGGGCATTAACGCCCTCATCAAATCCGATTTAGGCGGCAATGGAACCCCTGAACTTTTGGCAATTTGCACAAGGAGTTGGACGACTACGAGCGGGGTGCGGTTCAACGGTGGCTGCGTGTGGTTCATCGGAAACTAAAGTGACATCGCTGCCCCACGCATTTGGCTCATCTGTTTTCCATTGGCGAAACCAAAAGCAACCCAACTCCCTTATGTTTGCCGCTTGAACTTCCCTAAAACCTTTCCCCCACTGAGGGCATGAGGGCAGCGCCTGTAGAAGGGGGCGAATGGCGTGACTTAGGCAACTCTCGGGAGTGGATTTCAAAACGGCTTGGTTGGCTACAAATGCGCAGCGGGAAACTGCACTTTGAACCTTTCTGAGCGACAGGGTCGTTCACGCAACAATTGGTCGTTAACGGTAAAACAACGCTCTTGTTCGTCTTCAACACGCTAAAAGGCATTCGGTCTGTCCACTTCTCTTCACCAATTTACCGAAGTCAACGCTTTACTTTTCGCATTCGTCCTGATGGCACATGGCAACAACTTGGCCCAACGAAAATCCATAGCATTGATGACTTACAACCAACAGGTGACTTTGACGGTGACGAATTGATAGACACAGTAATGCGTTGGTCCGAATACCTGGAACGAAAGTTTCGCCAATGGCTGGTAGCGCGTTGGGGCAACGGCGCCCCTGCAACCCTGTTGCCTGTAAAGCACATTGATTTGACAAATTTGTATGCGACTGATGTTGACAGGGACGGATGTTGTGAAATTGTGCCCCTCTCTTCAAGCCAACGGCAGTTAACTGTTTGGCAATTTCGTCTTACTGAACGCCGCTTCGTCACCCTCGCTCAGTTGACATTATCGTTACCCACTCAACTTTCAAGACCGTCCCAATCATCAGTTGGCAGTGCGATAGTGAAACCTTCGCAGCCACCAACTGTGCTTGAACCGAACCTTTATGTCGCTGACATTGATGGCGATGGGTTAAAAGACTTCATCGTGGTTTGGACGAAGTTTCTTTACCCCGTGGGCAGTTTAGCCATGCGTAACCTACCGCCTCCTGAATGTGTTGCTGTTCAAGTCGTTTGGTGGCGTGGCAAAAATTTGCGGTCGCGTTCCTTCCTTCACCACGAAGTTACTTTCCCGAAGTTGCCAACAAACCTGTGGACACTAAACGAACATCGGCTCGCTATCGTGGAAGCGATTTATGAAAAGCGCCGTCTTACATTCCGCCCGCTTTCCTTGAGCCCTTTGTGGGTGCAGTTTTAGGAAACAGAGAGGGAACTACGATTTGCTATCTTTCGAATTCCTGAAGGCGGTGCTGCACTGGATTTACGACGCTGGACAAAATTGGCGGAATTGACTGCATCCCCAAGACTGTGGGCGATTGGAACAGAGATGGGAAACTTGAGTTCTTGTTTGAGCAAAATTTTGTCCAGTCACCACTTACACTCCGCAAGATGCTTACTTCCACAAATCGTTATGCACAGCCTCCTTCACCTTGCCTGTTGGGATGAGAAAAGACTGCTTTGGGTGAAACTCATCCCACCTTCATCCGCCAAAGCCGCCAGCATCTTGCCCCTGTTAACGCAGGACGAAACTGCTCTCTTTGTCCTTTGGCAAACTTGCGACAAAACCATCCTTTAATGTATTCACTTGCATTGATGGGACGAGGGTCGCAGGACGGGGTTCAGGAAAGGGGACGGGGGATGAGGGTCGGCAGGTCAGCAAATCGGCAGATAGGCAGATTGGGTAATTTTGGGTAATTGGTGAATTGACAGTTGTTGAGGTTTGTATCCGCATCCCTTGTCCCGTGTCCCAATCACACTTTTTAGCGTCGAGTCTGTCCCCGACGGCCGTTAAATTTCAAAACGACCGTCGCCTACAAGCAGCGACGCTACCATAGATTTTTGTCAATTCTTGGTAGCGTCGGGGCTTTTCCCTGTCGGATAATCAGTTTTCTGAAACGACGGTTCTTCAG
>FMJZ01026537.1_pt1 | contig 14898 bp, 9 predicted proteins | sample 1987881 | NCBI WGS metagenome assembly FMJZ01 (sample SAMEA4378227, study PRJEB15110) | soil metagenome | biome: soil; feature: Field; material: Soil | place: India | collected 2015-03-11 | depth 0 m | reverse complement strand
TGTAACACCGCCTATCAACTCCCTACGGTGGGAACTGATACGGGAAGGACTCGAGGACAAGGAATACTTCTGGCTGCTTAAACAGGCCATCACAAATGCAATGAAAGTGCTCGGGTCAAATGCACCACAGGTCAGACAGGCTATTAATGTCTATACTGGCGCAGTCGGTTTGGCATCGAGCCTTAGCAATCTGACATCGTACTCTCGGGACCTTCTGCGCTTACAGACCGCAAGGCAGCAAATGGCCGACGCAATTGAGCTACTCGATAACGGCGCGCCTTTTTTTGTCAGGCAACCCAAATCAAGGGCGATTGCGCTCGGTGAAACCGTAACACTGTATTCAGAAGCGCTCGGCTGGCCGCAACCGAGCTACGTGTGGTTTTTTGACGGCACGCCTGTTGCCGGCGCAACAAACATGTGGCTGACTTTGACAAACGTCAGCCCCGCAACCGCAGGTACCTATTATGTTGCGGCGAGCAACGCTTTAGGGTCCGCGACGAGCGCACCGGTGAAACTCGTGGGCAGATGGGAATTGAACCCCCAAATTGTTTCAGAACCGGCAGACCTAGTGCGATATGAGGGCGGCACGGCAGTCTTTTCCGTTACGGCAGTGAGCGCGCTGCCTATGACGTACACATGGTTTTTTAATGGTGCGGTGCTCGCAACCAATTCAGAATCGGCTATTGCGATTCCCAACGTATCAACACAGCACGCCGGCAGCTACCGTGCGATAATCAGCAACAGCGCTGGCGTGGTCGCAAGCAGAGTTGCTACCCTGACTGTGCTTCCGGTGCCGGTGATTTTCCCTCCAGTAATCATCAGAGCTCCCACCAACCAGGTCGTGCCTCCGGGCAGCAACATGACAATGACCGTGGCTGCAAAAGGACCAAGCCCGTTGAGATACCAATGGTATTTCAACCTAACCAACCTGCTGCAAGGGTACACAAACGAAACCCTGCTCATAACAAATGTTCAGGAACTGCACGCGGGTATGTATTCGGTCGTTGTGACAAATCCGGCCGGAGCAGCGACAAGTGCTCCTGCCGTTCTGACGGTGCTGCCGTATGTCACTAATGTGGCTTTGATACCCACCGGTGCAGTGTGGCGGTACTTATATCCGACAACAAATTTAGGAACAGCATGGCGTCAGCCTCAGTTTAACGATTCGAGTTGGCCCACCGGCCCTGCACCGTTGGGATATGGCAAAGGCAACGAGGCAACAATCTTGGCGCCGCCGTCTCCAACAAATCCGGTCACTGCGTATTTCCGGCGCAGCTTTATCGTTCCCGAGGAGGCGCCAATCGTTCCATTAACAGCCCGGATCCGACGCGATGACGGTGTGGTGGTGTATCTAAATGGCTCGGAGGTGTTCCGAGACAACCTGCCGACGGGCCAGGTCACGCACACTACATCTGCACTGGTTCATGTCGTGGGCAACGATGAAGCTCAGTTTGTATCTTTTACGATTCCGACAAACTTAGTCCGGGTGGGCACAAATATCCTTGCCATTGAAGTCCATCAATGCACCAACCCAATCGCAAAAACGTTGGAACCTATCGCGTGGTGGCATCTGGAAGAGTCAAATGCACCTTGGCGTGATGCAGTCGGGACAAATCATTTTTCTAAAATCGGCACCGACATAGTGACCGTACCCGGTGTGTTTGGCAACGCTGTGTCGAACAGGGCCTCAAGCACAAGTTGGCTGAGCGCTGCAGACACGCCGCAGTTGCGGTATTCTGGGCCATTCACAGTGGGTGGCTGGTTCGCCTTTGGGATGCAAACCGGCAACGACCCGGCAACAACGTGCCTAGAAAAACAGGGCGAATTCCGGCTTTATTACGCCGGCACAGCGATTAACCGGTATCGGTTCCAGGTCGGCCAGACTGAAGTCCAAGACCAAACCTCAGGAACAAAATCTGGTCAATGGCGGTTCGTGGTTGGGTGGTTCGACGGCTCGAATGCATGCATACAGGTTGATAACGGCGCGATCTACAGTGTGGCAGCAAGCCCGCCCGCGCCCACAGTAAACCCGCTCGTAACGCTGAAACGGGCCGGAACAACCGGTGGCTTTGCCGCTGACGAGGTCTTCTTCTTCAAACGCGTGCTTTCAGCAAGCGAGCGAACGGCCATTTACATCGGTAACTTCAGCGCTACAAACGTTCCCGACCTTGCATTTGACCTCGAGCTCACGTGGCCTAAGCCGCTTTTACCGCGAATTATTTCACAACCAAAAAGTATCGTTCGCTGCCCGGGTATGCGTGCTGTGTTTGAAGTTACTGCACAAAGTCACGCGCCCGTGACTTACCAATGGTATTTCAATGGAGACGTAATCCCGTGGGCAACAAGCAATAAGCTCGTCATCGAGCCTGTCGAGTACGATCACGCAGGTGACTATTCAGTGGTGGTTGGGAATTTTGTCGGACCGACCAGTAGCGACACTGCCACACTTGCGGTCGTCCCGCCCCCTGAACTTTCTGTCGAGCTGGGGCCTGACCTGCACAACTCAATGTTCAAGTTCACAGGTGTAAACGTGGCCGCGCAACTGCTGGGATCGAGCAATCTCGTTGACTGGTTTGTCCTGTGCAATCTGCCCGCTACCTCGAACGATGTATTCATTATTGACCTAACCTTCAGCAGGGAACCGTGCATGTTTTATCGGCTCCGGCCAGTTGCAGCAGAAGAAATACGCAACCTGCCGCCCATAACAAGTACTGAACACTTCAGACTGTGGTCAACGGTGCCACCGAACAGCTCAACATTTGCCGTTTACTTTAACGCCACAAACACAGCAGTCTGCTTCCAAAGCTCGACGAACCTGACAGATTGGCAAACCCTGCATTGCCTGCCCAAGCTTTCAGGGTTGATAACACTGCTTGAGCCTTTGGCACCGGCAGACTCATGCCGGTTTTATCGGCTCATAAGGAGTGATTGATACGGGGGCCAGAGGCGGCTCCAGCCACGTATAGGTGGGACCCCCTGCCACGGTTTTTCAAGAGCACGGTCGCATTGCCACTCGTCTCCTAATGTTACGAACGCATGGCCTGATGCATCCGAAAATTTTCGCAGCTGCACTTGCGCTATAGCCCTGGGACCGGCAAAAGCACACAATCGCAGCCCGGCTCGGTCAGCTAGCCCCGCAAATCAAGTCATTCCTGCACCAACTTGACATTTAATCTGATGAGTTGTAAATTATGAAACAATCGGCCAGACAAAAAGCCGAAACCAAAACGTAAATGGGCAGGTCGATCTCCAATTTCCTGAGGTGCGCTAGTGCCGTGACGGTGCTAACTGCTCACATTATTCCAGCGTGCGCAGGTACTTACGATTATGCTGGCAAGCATCTTTACACCGGCCAACGCAGCAATAACTGGAACAGTGCTGCAAGTTGGACAAACGGCCCTGCCGCATTCCCAAATGCTCCCGGTGACATAGCGCGAACAGTGTCGTTTGTCAACGGCGACGTTGACCTGTACCTGAACCAGGACATCACAGTTGGCACGTTTAACTGGCGCGGCTTGGTACTCTGCGTTTATGGTGGAACACCCGCAGGCAAGTTAATCGTTGATAACGCAGGCCAACCGTCGTCGTGGCAGATGGAAATAACCGGTTGGTTACGCTGGTACACAGACCTGGTACTGAGCAATGAGTTAACGCTGATAATTACAAACTCGACCGGGTTCGGCGAACGCGCCGTTCCATCGGTGCTTATTGGAGGTGTCATTTCCGGCCCTGGCAAGCTCGTGCTGGATGTGCGGTCACCCAGACTAAATGCGTGCGAGCTAGGAATAAACTGGCAGGCAAGAAACACCCACATGGGTGGTACACGGCTTGTCGCTACGCCATCAGGCCGAATCTATTTTGCTGCTATGAAGCAGGGTTCCTTCGGCAACGGCAACGTTGAACTCGCCCCGTTTACAAAACTTGTGCTCCGGAATTTGTTCCAAATAAACGATTACATTGCCGACACTGCAGCGTTGTGCCTCGAAACAGCCGATGTAACAAACCGGGCACACTTACAGCTCGCTGCAGGTGTGAACGAAAAGGTCGCCAGCCTCTACATTGACGGTGTGCAAATGCCCGCCGGCATTTACGGTTCACCCGAAAGCGGAGCGCCAGAACAGCTTGCTGATTTCTTTGGCGGGGCCGGCACTCTGACGGTTCTGACAGGCCCACCTAACCCGGGCAAAATTAGGAATCTACCGGCCATTAGCACGAACTGGCCCGAGTTTTTACTCGGCGGCGAACTCATCGCCACCAACGCCGCTCCAACCACGGTTTACCTGTACTGGGGCCTGAAAGAGGGCGGTATGAAACCAGAAGCATGGGAAAACGAAATTTCCGTGGGTGAACGCGGCCTTGGCCAGTTTTACGTGCCAATCAACGGCTACACCCAGAACCAAACAATCTTCTATACCTGTTACCTGAGCAACGCGCTCGGAGGCAAATGGGCAGGCTCAACCGCAAAGCTGTGTCCGCCTGCCGTCCAGAACGAACCGCCTTTAGTGCGGTCCAATTACGTCACTTTGCGCGGCTCGGTCTTGAGCACTGGCGGCCCGCCAACTGTGTTGACGGCGTATTGGGGGCGGACAGACGGCAGCACAAACGCCGCTGCATGGGAAAACGCAACCGTTTTGGGCGTTTCGGCGGGTGGAATGCTCGCCTCCAACGCGGCCGGCCTGCAGCCTGATACAGTGTATTATTACCGCGTCAGAGGTGTGAACCCAGCCGGCGAAAGCTGGGCCGATAAATCGCAGGTATTCAAAACCGTTGCTGAACCGACATGGGGAGAAATCACGTTTGCAGTAGCCTCAGACCTTCATTACGGTGCGGTTGGACATGTCCCCTCTTCAGACGAGTTATGTAGACAGACCATCGAAAATATAAACTCGCTCCCTGGCACGCCTTATCCGCAACACATTGGCGGTGGATTTGTGGGGCCATTGCGCGGCGTGTTGTTAGTGGGTGACTTAACCGACACCCGCAGCGATCAACAATGGAGCGCATTCACAAACGACTGGGGGTTGGCAGGTGACCAACTATTGGCTTTCCCTGTGTACGAGGCCTTCGGCAACCATGATGCAGGCTCGCCGTACGGTATTATCCCACAATCAATTAAAGCCCGAAACGCGCGTCGGCCCCGTTTGCAGAATATCTCGCCTAACGGTTATCATTATTCTTTCGACTGGGACTTTCTACATGTTGTTTGCCTGAACGTGTTCCCGGGCAATGAGCTTGATCCTGGCTACGGCTCGCCGCACCCAAGCAACAGCTTGCAATTTTTACAGGAGGACCTGGCAAAGTTTGTTGGGCCAAGCGGCCGCCCGGTGGTGATTTATCACCACTACGGATTCGACGGCACCGGCCAAGCATCTTGGAGCGAGCGTCAGCGGACGAACTTTTACGAAGTCATCAAAAACTACAACGTGGTCTGCATCTTCAATGGGCACAGCCATGCCGTGAGCTCCTTCCCGTGGCGCGGAATTACAACGTGCATAGTGGGTACTGCAGGCAAGTACGATGGCAACTATGTCCTGGCACGGCTGACACGGACGAACCTTGTTTTAATGGAGCGAACAATATCAAACACATGGGGAAGAACTTTCACCAAAAACATCTACGTCCCACCATACATTATGGTAGCGAATGATGAAGATGCGGTGGAGACCAGTTTCACATCTGCAAAACTGAGCGGCAGATTTCTCATGAACGGGCCCCCACCAGTTTACGTCAGTATCTTCTGGGGACGGACCGACGGCGGGACAAACCAAGCTGACTGGGAAAATGCGGTTCACTTGGGCGAACTTCAACTCGGTCCGTTCAGCACGGTCGTTACAGGGCTTTTGCAAGGCGCAACCTACTATTACCGTTGTTTTGCATCCAATAAAACCGAGCAGGCATGGGCCCCAACATCAACCCAATTTAGAACGTTAGCCCCCAATACCGCTCCTGTTCTTGAACCTGTGCCCGATAAGTTTGTTGAGGCAGGCGAAATGCTCTTAATCACTAACATTGCAACAGACGCAGAATCTCCCCCACAAATCCTTACGTTTCGCCTTCTGAGCGGTCCGCCTGGTTCGTTTTTGGCACCTGACACTGGCGTTTTCGGTTGGCGTGCGCCACCGTCGCGTATTGGCAGTACAAATCAGGTTGTCATCGCCGTGACTGATAACGGTTACTTGCCGCTAGGTGCAACACAAAGTTTCAATATTATCGTGTTGCCACCAACGCGCCCTTTGATCTCGGATATAACTGTAACCAACGGGTACCTTGCAATGAAAATCTGGGGTGGATTAGCCGCCGAACACATGATCGAGTACTCAACTAACCTTCGGAACTGGACAGTACTCTTGACAACAAACGGTCCGGTACTGCCGTTCTATTGGTGCGACTCGAACCAGCCAATGCATCCGGCGGGTTTCTATCGCGTTCGCTGCGGGCATTAAAAAGCGCATCTGTGCCGTTGACTAACACAAAAGGTTAGGCAAATACCACCTGCTGCGGCGCTCAAAAACTAAAAATACAGCCTCGCACAGCGCTTGGACTATAAGCTGCTCAAACCGCAGAGCTTGCCTGGTAAAATCTCAACAGCTAGCTTCAACCGCAGATGCCGCGGCGCCTTAAAGTTTTGATGTCGGCTTATGCCTGTGAACCAGGTAAAGGCTCAGAGCCGGGTGTAGGTTGGAACCTTGCAGTGCACATGGCAAGGTTCCACGACGTATGGGTGCTGACACGCGCCAACAACCAGCCTGTAATCGAATCGGAACTGACACGCAACCCAGTCGAGAACCTCCGTTTTTGTTATCATGATCTGCCTGCTTGGGCGCGGTTTTGGAAACGCGGGCCGCGCGGTGTCCAGCCTTATTACTACTTATGGCAATTAACCGCCATCAATGTTGTTCGTGCACTCGACCGACAGGTTGGCTTCGACCTTGCGCATCACGTTACCTTCGTCAAGTACTGGGCGCCTACATGCGTCGCGTTCTTGAACGTACCATTTATTTGGGGACCTGTCGGGGGCGGTGTGTCTGCACCGGTGTCGTTCTGGCGCGACCTGGGATTGAACGGAATTCTATATGAAGTGCTGCGGACGGTGGGCCGTTGGCTTGGCGAGTGCGATCCATTGGTCCGTTTGACGGCCCGGCGAGCGGCGGTTGCATTGGCGACTACCCGCGAAACTGCCGCCAGAATAACCCGTATCGGCGCAAAAAATGTGGAGATGATGTTGGAGGTGGCTCTGTCCGAGAACGAGCTCGACAGGCTCGGCAAGGGAAGTGCCCAGCCGAGCCGACCATTCCGATTCGTTTACATCGGAAGGTTGTTGCCACTCAAAGGCCAACACCTTGCGCTTCGTGCGTTTGCTCAAGCGGCCATGCCGGAGTCTGAGTATTGGATAATTGGTGCCGGACCGGCTCGGAATCGTTTACAACAGCTTACAGATGCGCTTGGTCTCCGTTCAAAAGTGCATTTTTGGGGTCAGCTGTCGCGCTCGGAAGCGCTCGAAAAACTTGCTCAATGCCATGTTTTGGTTCACCCAAGTCTGCACGAGTCCGGCGGTTGGGCATGCCCGGAAGCAATGGCCGCAGGCAAACCGGTAATTTGCTTGGACATCGGCGGCCCGGCCGTACAGGTCACCGATGAATGCGGATTCAAAATACCGGCAACTTCACCCCCGCAAACTGTCCGGCTTCTCACTGAAGCTATGGTACGACTTTATGGAGACGCTGTGCTGTACACACGCATGAGTGCCGCCGCACGCGACCGGGCAAGAACGCACTTCAACTGGATGACAAAAGCCCTGCGCCTGAGCGAAATTTATCTTGCTGCTTGCGAAAACAAATAGCCCGCCGGTGAAGAAAATCCACCGGGTAAGCTAAACTCGATCCAATCCCAATAAACTTAACGTGGCATCCCGATTTTGGTATGGCCACTCTCGTGTTTTCGCAAGAACGTTTGTACTCGCTGCCAGACTTCGTCCTCGCTGATCCGGTCCATACAGTACGGCATCGGGAACCTGCAGTAGTCAAAACATGGCTTGAACGGGCATGGCTTGCCTTCGATCCATTCCGCAGCCGGATGCAAAGGCGCAAACCATTCCGGTAACTGCGGACCGAATATTGTCAGCGTTGGCACACCGCAAAAAGCTGCCAAGTGCCCCGGACCAGAGTCGTTCCCAATAAACAACCTAGCTTTGTCGATCAGCTTGAATAGTTCCCCCACACTTTGCGGTGTTGCAACTTCGTCTTCTCCGACACTAAGCCACCAACTGCGTTGATCCGAATCGCATACCACACACACGTCGTAACCGGCCCCGCGAATGCGCTCTACAAGACGCCGGTACCGCGGCAGTGGCCAAACCCGGACTGGCAGACGCGCTCCGCTGTGCACAAGTACATACCCATGCTCACGCGGCGCAGGAAACTCCAACTGGTGCCGCTCTGGCAGCTCGAGCTCAAGCGCCCTTGCCAACGTCTGCCAGTATTCGTACCGATGCGCCTCTGGCTCTGGCCGCGCAAGCGGACCAGTCAGGAAAACCTGACTGCGAAGTCGTGGGAAACCAAGCCGACGCTTCGCCCCAACGAGAAACAACAAAATATGGTCACGCGGGTCCCAACGGCCAGACAAACCCCAGTCAAACCGTTCGGCTCGCAATCGTTTCACTACATCGAAAAACATCCCCCACGGCCAACGATGCAACCGATATTTGCCCGTGAATGCCGTCCATGGGGCGGCGAACGTGACAACATTCACGCCCGGCCAGAACCTAGCTTGCATTTCAACGGCAAATGGTTTGCCCAGCAATGTGATTTCAAATTTTTGGCTCGCCGCCCGGATAAATGGCGTCGCAATGGCAAGATCACCCAACCCCCACAATTCAACTATCAGCAGTTTTGGTTTCATTGCGGTTTCCGGGCGATCAAATACGCCGACCAACCCAGCCAGTGCACGCGCGCAGTATACTTTTTGCGGCTCGGCGGCAAAAACACAAACACCAGGTGTGCCATTGCAAACAACCAGTTGCGCGCTCGACCCGTTTTAACAACCTCAAGGCCCAAATGATGTACCAACTTTGCCAATCTGCCCAACGAAACCGGGCACACATGGGTTGGATCATCATAAAAGTTCAAAGTAAACGTCCCTGCAGCACGACCTGGGGGACTAGACAACACAAGCGACTTCGGGTGCGGCGTTTCAAAATACACGCAGCCCCCACGCTTAAGTAACCGATAAATCTCGCTCAAAAGTGAGCTTGGATCACGCAGATGTTCTATCAGATGGATACATGTGACGGCGTCCATCGAGCCGTCCGGCCAGGGCAATTTTTCCTGCTCAAGATCAGCGCGGTGAAACGTGCACCCAGCAGGATATCTTTCCGGCGCACCCGCAATATCTGAAGCAAATAAACGCAGGTCAGGACGCAACTCGGCAATGTGATTCAGTGTCTCGCCGTCTGATGACCCAAGGTCAAGCAATGCACCCCTGTTCGGCACAGACCAAACAAATCGTGCACGTGTATCGAGCCACGGAAAATGTCGTAGCACTGCCCAATTCACAGTTCGGTCAGTTTAACCTACCAGATTTTCCTCGGTCATTCCGTCTGAAGTATTTGTCGGCCGTTGGTTGTCTGTTCGGCATGCCGGACATTACCACTAGGTCAACACTAAGTAAAGCATGGGGGCGATCCAGTCCAAGGTGCCACGCTTATTCGAAGCACATAAGCTCGGCCGACCTAAATTCAACCAAGGTAATCCAGACACGGAACGGCCGCCTCGACATAAGCTTGCTCGATCGAGGTTACTGCCCGCCGATTTAAGTGGTCCACTAGATGCAGACACAACGAACAAAGATGGTCTTTAACCTAAACCCGGCGGTTAGACACCCGCAAAATCAGGTTTCGGCTTTTGCCGAAACACACTGTGAATCTGAAGCTTTGCCACTGGAAACGCTAACTGCCGAACAGTTGGAACTCGTCCTATTGCACGTGCTTTTACAAAAGTCAACTTGAAGCCGAATTTTGGGTTAAGATGCATATATCGCAAATCCGGCGTACTCGGCAACGTAAAGCTCAAAGCTTCATGGAGGGTTCAAGGATGCCTCGACCTGTTACTTCGCGTTCCGGAACTGAGAGGAATTGACCATTTACGAAAAATGACATTAGCTACGCTTCCTTCCAATATAGCTCTTTTTCTGCTTGGTCACCCACACACACATGAGAAAGTGGGTGTGATTAAAAGTGGTAAACTGGCTTTACCTGCTCAGCACAGGTCGCGGGCGAGGTAAAACAAAAGCAACCCGTTTTGCCGGTGCCGGCATAGACACGCGAACAGACGCCGGGCTGCATACCCCACCATTCAGGCTGATGCTGAATCCAAGCAGACCGGTAAACCAAGGGAATTCAGTATGAAAGCCCCCTGCAACGAACAGGAACTTGATTGTGTAGGCCACAAACATCGCAAGCAACAATGCGTTTGCCGTGCGGAGTTGTGGGTGACCAAACTTGTAATTGCGGTGTAATATGCGAAATGCAACTGCCAAAAACCATACAACTCCGACTGCACCCCAAATCCCTAAGGGAATTATTACTGACAACGGGCCACTGTGGTAATCTTGTGAAAGGTACGCACTAGCAAACTGTGCTTCCTCACCGAACCGTTTCCAACCTGTCCAGGTGATTTCGGCTTCGCGTGGGTCAATTGCGTAGCCCTTGCCCAACCAAAAATATCGCGGCACTTCCTCGATTGCCAATTTCCACATGTTCACACGCCACTGAGTTGAGCCTTCAACATCCTGCCGCACCACCGGATCAACAGGCAGTGGCAACCACGCAAAACTGCGCTGAATCGGGACTGGCAGACGCGGCAGTATCGGTATTAACGCTGCCGTAGCAAATAACCCAACAAGCACGGCGACTATCAAGAGTCTTGTCCGATGCAATCCTTCCAGGAAAAACTGCACGCCAATAAGGATCACAATATATATCATCCAAGACCTAAACCCTCCGATTAACGACAACACAAGAAACCCGACAAAAACCAACGTTCGGATCGGTTTGCGCGCAAGAAATATTCCGCGCAATCCGTACCTGGCGAGCATGAACGACAAGGCCGCTACTGCCGCGAAACAAATGCCAGTCAGCCTCGGTAACTCTCCCGTGGGCGCAATCTGCCACGGCATCACCTCAACCGGGAACAGCCAGAACAGAAAGTAGAACGACGGCCCGACAAACCTGATCATGCTGGCGATGGCCCAGCTTAGACCGCCCAAGATGAACAATGCCACGTAAATTTGGGCTCGGTTCAGCGGGATGCGCTGACTCGTGAGTGCGAAGTAGCCTGCTATTGCACCCCACAGGTAGATGTATCGTCGTCCACCCCAAACCTCGCTGCCAAAACTCATCAGTCCGAACCCACCGGTTAGTTGAGCCGTTATAAACGTAACGACTCCCAAAAAAATTAACGGCCATGCCACACCGGGTGCCTGAATAAATCGCGCCTTCCGGTCCAAAGACTTGCGCAGTAACATCACCATCAGCGTCACTGCAGTGAACACCAGCCAGAAAGGCGGCCGGCCCTTTAAAAAGAAAGCAACTGCCGTTGCGTTCCAGCTCAGAACCAACAGCGGATGATGCCAGTTCAACAAAACCGGTAGAGCCAATATAATCATTAGCAGCCCGATGACCATGAACGTGCTGAAATCGGGCTGACCAAGCATGTAGCCAATAACGACTGCCAACGGCAGTGTGATGCCGTAAATCAACAGTGACTGGACTAGCTGGGGACCGGCAGTCATTTTATCTATGTGTCGTTATTTGGCGCTCCTCCCCGGCACAATGGATTCGTGTCTACACTACAACATTTGTTTAGACTATAATATCAAGCCGCCTCGGTAGCAAGTTGCCGTTCACTTTTAACGGACTCTAATTCCGCAACTGTCCTTGAAGCTACGCCGCCGTTCAAACTGATGCTCAAACCAAGCAACCCGACAAAATGTGCCATATCGGCACTTAATGCACCGACGAAAACTATGAAGTTTACCACTCTAGCGATAAACAACGCGAAAAGTCCAGTGTTTATAAGCCGCAGGGTAGGGTCGCCGTACTTGTAGTTCAGGTATAACACCCGGCCTGCAGCTATCCAGAACCAACCCAAAGCAAGTGCACCCCAGATTCCGAGAGGAATCAAAACTGACAGTGGTCCATTGTGATAATCTGCTGTAACTATTGCTGGGTTACTTGTGGGTGCAGCACCTCTGCGTGCACTTTCCCATGACAAGAGATGCTCGCGCGGGTTAATTGCGTATCCTTTACCTTTAAGCAAGTATTTGGGTACCTCAGGCAAAAGGTAGCGCCACATTTCCACGCGCCACTGGAGGGTGCCTTCCGCGTCGTTCCGAACTGCCGGATCAACTGGTACCGGCAAAAAACTTAAAGAACGCTGTACATTAAAAGGTAACCTGCTGGCGCACCCCATGAGCACCCCAAATCCGATTATCACCCCGGCTACAGCAACTAAAATCAAGGGTGTTTTGTGTAACCCCTCCAAGAAAAACTGCACGCAGACCACCAAGAGCAGAAATACAACAAACGATCTGAATCCACTCGTTAAACCGATACCGACCGCCCCCAACAACAGCATCGCTCGCCAGGGTTTCTTTAGACCAAGCGAGCCGCGCAGACCGTACACGGCCAAAAGCCAGAAAATCACTGCCCACGCAGCCGACATTGCCCCTGTCACACGCACAATTGGGTTTACAACCCTTTCAGCCGTTATGGCTTGCCCAACTGCAAATTCAGCGGGGAACAGATAAAACAAAAAGTAGAACTTCGGCCCGGCTATGTAAATTAGGTTGCTAAACAATGACGTGACCCCTGTCAGGAAAAAGATTGCTGTCCACAGTTTGGCTTGTTCAACAGGTATCCGCCGGCTTGTCAGCGCGAAATACCCTGCAATGGCTGCGAGAATGTAAAAGTATTTACGCCCGCCATATGTTTCCGAGCCGATCGCACGCGCGCCCATTCCGCCTGTGGTTGCTGCTGTGAAAAGCAAAACCAATGTTAGAAAAATTAGCGAGCGCGTTACGCTAGGTACATTGATAAACTTTTTCTCCGGATTAACCGCACGGCTAACCAAAGCAACCACAAACCCAACCCAAGCCACCAAGGTCCAGAGGTGTACCCAACCCACAAGGAAAAAGGGTGTTATGGCAGCGTTCCAGCAAATGAGCAGCGCAGGATGGTACCAACGTATTATCAGTGGGCACAGAATCACCGTAAAAAGAAACACCAAAACTGCCAACGTGGTTGACTCGTATGGCCGGGCCAAAAGATAACCGACTAGCACGGCCAAAGGTATGCAAAGCCCAAATATTGCCTGGCTTCGAGATACAGTGAGTGCGTTGGCCATTGTCCACCAATCCTACGTTCTGGCTACCCATCTTAGCAATTCGAATCTGTGTAGAAACTGAAATTCGCTGAAGAAATTCTTACCCGACCATCTACATCTATTGCTTGCTCGGTCAAAGTGCACTCAAAGCCGCGCTGCAGTTTTCATAACAAAACGCACCCGCAATTATTCCTGTTTACAGCTTCACCAGACCGATTATGATTTGCCCGTTGAAACGCTGCGTATGAAAAAGATCGAGGCTATCATCAAGCCGTTCAAACTGGAAGACGTCAAAGAAGCTTTGACCGCTCTGGGTGTGCAAGGTATGACAGTATCGGAAGTGAAAGGTTTCGGACGCCAAAAGGGTCACACAGAAATTTACCGCGGCAGTGAATACACGGTTGATTTTCTGCCAAAGCTGAAAATTGAGGTTGTCGTCAGCGACGCCCTTGCACAGCCCGCCGTGGATGCAATCGTCAAAGCCGCTAAAACGGGCAAAATCGGCGATGGCAAAGTTTTTGTGTGCCCAGTCGAAAACGCGGTGCGCATCCGGACCGAAGAAACAGGCGATCAAGCTGTGTAGGATTTTGTCAGCTTCGGCTCATAACGAAAATCAATGGCTGCAAACGTTAACTCGTTTGCAGAAGCACAGTAACTACATGAGTCTTAGCGGGCGAAACGGCCTGTGAATAACTCGTGAACAAAAGTTAATATGTTCTGCTCGTAACCAGGCGGTGTCTCGACCTACAAAAAGGACGCCGAGAATTCAAAAAACAAACGCAAGCTTTGGGTTTTGCGGAATGAAGCGAACAACCGCAGCGGGATGCGGCTTAACCCGTTGAATATCAGGATGTTGCATGGCTAGACTGGATTTTATGCCGCCAAGTCGCGCAAAGGTGGCAAAATTGTTTTTAGATGCATCCGGCTGCGGTTGAAAAAGGCAACACTGGGTTCACTTGTGGGAAAAAGCAATTGCCACGGGTGAATAAAGTGCAAGTACAAACGTGATAATTGAGAACTAGCGATGCAGTCTGCTGCAGAAAAAATTTGGTGTGCTGCGCAGGAAAAACTGCGCAGCATGCTTAGTGCAGAGACTTATAACCTTTGGTTTGCGCCACTGCGCGCTGTGGCAGTGGACAACCACAGTCTCCTCGTAGAAGTCGCGAACGATTTCTGCGAGGTCTGGCTCAAAGACAATTACCTTAGCTTGTTGCAGGATGTGCTCGGCCAAGTGTCGGGTAGGCCAATGCATATCCAGTTCACGGTTGCAAACGCGTCTGCTGCCCAATGCTCCCAATCAACTGCACCGGCTACGAGCGAGAAAACCTGTGTACATCAAGACAGGGCGACTGCACTCAGTGAAAACTGTTTCAACCCCAAGTACACCTTCGACACCTTTGTGGTTGGCAACAACAACAACTTTGCACACGCGGCGGCACTGGCTGTTGCGCAAGCGCCCGGCAAATCGTACAATCCGTTGTTCATTTATGGCGGGGTGGGACTTGGCAAAACCCATCTT
>FMJZ01041540.1_pt1 | contig 14904 bp, 11 predicted proteins | sample 1987881 | NCBI WGS metagenome assembly FMJZ01 (sample SAMEA4378227, study PRJEB15110) | soil metagenome | biome: soil; feature: Field; material: Soil | place: India | collected 2015-03-11 | depth 0 m | reverse complement strand
AGTTGGAAAATAAATTGCTATTTTCAAGTTGGAACGACACTCCCTATTGACAAATCTTTTACATTATGTAAAATTTTGTGTATGAAGAAGATAGTGGTTAACATAATATTTTTTATCGTTCTATCTAATGGTATCGGCTTTGATGTCGTGAACCATAACCCGGATAATATTTTTTATGCTAATCCAAGGATGGGCGAAATAAAGCTGCGTTCTAATAAAGGAACTATCCTTGAAGCCTATGTTATATACACCAATAAAAGAATAAAAATGGCCCTCGGTTTTCAAGATGCTACATACGACTATTTTACTGCCGATGTTGGAAAATTTGATACAACATTCAGTTATCAAATACTTGTACGTGATAAAAATGATTCATTGCTTTTGCCCCAGATCGGCACATTCAAATGTTCACAGGCACCTTTTATAATTCCTGAATGGGCATATGGTAAAGTTTATTACAGTATATTCCCGGACGGATTTTATAATGCAAACAAAACAAATGACCCAAAGAATGTTGCCCCCTGGGGTAAAACCCCGGATAGAGAATTCTCTTATGGCGGAGACCTGCTTGGGATCATTGAAAAATTACCATACCTTGATTCTTTAAATTTTGATATCTTATTATTACAACCAATCCTGTCTGCTGGTTCAAACCATAAATATGACCTGCGTGATTACGCAAATCTTGATATACATTTTGGCGATACTATTGAACTAAGAAATCTCATAAACAAAATTCATTTAAGAAAGAAACGTATAATACTGAAATTCATTGCCACACATACTGGTGTAGATTTTGTAGGTTTTCAGGATATAATAAAAAATGGTTCAGCCTCTAAATATTATAACTGGTATCTCATTCACTCTTTACCGATCAAAACATCTCCCCCCAATTACGACTGCTGGCTCAATGATGCCCGTTTTCCGAAATTAAACTTGAAAGAGCCATCGGTTCAGGCGTTCTTAATCGGTTATATTGATTACTGGTTGCATTTTGGATTTGATGGTGTTTATATAGGAGATGATCCCGAAATAGAGCCTGATTTTGTTCGGATTCTAAAGAACTCCCTCAAGAAAAAATATCCCGAACTCCTCATCCTTGGTAGTTCAGCAAATTTTGGTATCAATGGCTTTGATGGAACTGCCAACAAAAAGATTGCCGATTTGATAATTAATTATTTTATCCACAATAGAATATCCACTAGTGAATTTGACAGCGAATTGAAAAAGATTCTCTTTTTCACTCCCTCCCAGGTTAATCTCGCCAGCCTCATCGACCTGAGCGATTTCAATATCAGGTTGCCAGGCATTGCAAGTATGGATAATCTTTTTGGAGTTTACGCATTTGTTTTTACATTTTGCGGTTCCCCGGTTTTAACATATGGAGATGAAGTAGGAATGAAAGATGGTAAATTTCTGAATATGGGAAGTTTTCCCTGGGAATACGAAAAACAAAACCGTTCTTTACTTGAAGAGATAAAAAAATTAATAAACATACATAGGAACAATCCAATACTCAGCAGCAAATACTATTATACACTGTATGTAAATGATATAAACCGTGTCTATGCCTTTGACCGTGGAGGGATAATTACAATTATAAACAGTGGTGATAATCAAAGTTATACTGTATTGCCTGTCTGGAATGGAACTTACCAAGACCTGACAACCGGAGAAAAAATGATTATAACAACACAACAATTAAGATTGTCTTTGCCAGCCAAATCCTTCAGAATTGTAAAACGTGAGTTTTAGACTGGTATCTAATTTCAAACCTGCGGGAGACCAGCCTGAAGCGATTAAAAAACTGGTCCAGGGCGTCAAATCAGGATACAAGTTCCAAACACTGCTCGGCGTTACTGGTTCAGGTAAAACATTTACCATAGCCAATGTGATAGAACAAATCCAGAAGCCGACGCTAGTGATATCGCACAATAAATCCCTTGCTGCCCAGTTATACAGCGAATTTAAATCTTTCTTTCCTGAAAATGCGGTTGAATATTTCATTTCTTATTATGATTATTATCAACCCGAGGCATATGTTCCGGAAAGCGATTTATATATAGAAAAAGATGCCTCTATAAATGAAGAGATTGAACGTCTCCGATTGAAGGCGACCTCCTCACTTTTAACCAGAAATGATGTCATAATAGTTGCATCTGTTTCTTGCATTTATAATATCGGATCCCCTGATGAAGTAAAGGAACTCGTTGTATTCTTAAAAAAAGGCAATGAAAAAGGAAGAGAATTATTGATGAGCCAACTCGTAGGAATTCAATATAAACGTAACGATATTCAATTTACCCAGGGAACTTTTCGGGTCCGCGGCGACATAATTGACATATTCCCTGCGGATGAGAAAAATGCGATAAGAGTGGAATTCTTTGATGAATTTATTGAAAAAATCAGTATTTTTGACCCATTAACAGGCAATTTGCTCAAAGACTTGAATGCAGTAATTATATTCCCCGCAAAACACTTTATTACAACCCGACCCAAGATTGAAGAGGCGGTGAAAAATATAAAAATTGAACTTGAAAAAAGGGTTGCAGAGTTTGAAAGACAAGGCAAACTTCTTGAGGCGCAGCGTTTACTTCAGCGCACATTATTTGACTGTGAAATGCTTTTAGAACTTGGTTATTGCCCAGGCATAGAAAATTATTCAATGCATCTTTCAGGAAGAAAGCCCGGTGAAAGACCTTTTTGTTTGATAGATTATTTCCCTGGGGATTTTTTGATGGTTATCGATGAGTCCCATGTAACAATCCCGCAAATCCAGGGAATGTATGAAGGGGACCATTCACGAAAGTTGACGCTTGTGGAACATGGATTCAGACTGCCCTCAGCCCTGGAGAATAGGCCATTAAAATTTGATGAATTTGAATCTCTTATCAATCAAGCAATCTGCATCTCAGCAACACCCGCAGAATGGGAGATAAACAAATCTGATAACCGCATTGTTGAACAGATCGTAAGGCCCACAGGAATTATCGACCCCAAAGTGGTTGTGAAGCCAGCAAGCAATCAAGTTGATGATTTGATTAACGAAATCCAGAAACATGTCTCAAATGATGAACGTGTTTTGATAACAACCCTTACCAAAAGAATGGCAGAGGAACTTGCCCAATATCTCAACGAGATAGGTATCAGGGTTCGTTATATGCATTCTGAAATTGATGCATTACAGCGGGTTGAAATTCTCCGGGGATTGAGACTCGGAGAATTTGATGTTCTGGTCGGAATAAATTTATTGAGAGAAGGGCTTGATCTTCCTGAGGTGGCACTCGTTGCAATCCTTGATGCTGACCGTGAAGGATTCTTAAGGAGTGAAAGGTCATTGATACAGACTGCGGGTCGTGCTGCGCGTAATGTTCGGAGTGAAGTAATACTTTACGCTGATGAAATTACAGACTCTATGAAACGCGCACTCGCTGAGATGGAACGGAGAAGGAATAAACAGCTGGAATATAATAGAATCCACAACATCACACCGCGTAGTATCGTGAAAACAAAAGAAGAGATTCTTAAGGCAACCTCGGTAGCAGATAGATTACTGCCTGATGATAACAGAGATGAAGATTCTTTTGAAGAAATAGAAAGATTATATAAAGAGATGGCGGATGCAGTATCCTTGATGGAATTTGAAAGGGCTGCAGAACTCAGGGACAAAATAAAAGAGATAAGAAAGAAAATGGAAATGAGTGAAAGAAGATATAATAAAAAAAATAGACACTTCTAAAAAGGAGGCAATATCAAAAATTTTGACAGTAAAATAAGAAAAATAGTAAGAAATGCCTTAAAAGAAGATCTCGGCAAAGGGGATATCACGACCGATTCAATCGTTCCGCCTGATTCCCAGATACTGGGTATAATTTTTCCGAAGGAAGATGGTGTTCTTTGTGGAGTTGACATTGCACGCATTGTTTTTGAAGAGGTAGATAGAAATATTAATTTTGAACCAAAAATGCAAGATGGGGTAGAATTCACTCCAGGTATGACAATTGCAACGATTATCGGACCTGCTGGAAGTTGTCTGAAGGCAGAAAGAACCGCCTTGAATTTTCTGCAGCGTCTAAGCGGAATTGCAACCCTGACACGGAAATTTGTAAAGAGCATCGGAGATAAAATAAAAATTATGGATACACGAAAAACAACACCGGGTTTAAGAATAATAGAAAAGTATGCAGTCAAGACCGGCGGCGGATACAATCACCGATTTGGTCTTTATGACATGGTTTTAATAAAAGATAATCATATTGAAATCGCGGGTAGTATCACTAATGCAGTAAATGCAGTGAGAAAAAACAGCAAAAAGAAAAAAATGTTTATTGAGGTTGAAGTCAAAACAATAGACGAATTAAAAGAAGCGGTTGAATTAAAGGTTGACCGAGTTATGCTTGATAATATGAATCTTGAACAGATTGACCAGGCAATAAAACTTGTGCGTGATTCAGGACGAAAAATTGAAATTGAAGTGAGTGGCGGTATCAATCTTGACAATATTGTTAATTATGCTGACCTTGATATTGATTGTATATCTATCGGTGCCCTCACCCATTCTGCCCTGGCAATTGATATTGCTTTTAAGATGAAACCAATAGGAGGTTGTTAACGCCTTTTTGTTACATCGGTTACCATTACAACAAGCAAAATAATATTTCCATCTTCATCTTTAATAGGTCGTGCATTTATTTCACCAAGATATACAGCCCCATCTTTAGCAACAAATTCAAGTTCGTAGGGCTGGACAAATTTACCCGATAACCGCTGAATAAATTTTCTCATTGCCATTATTTTTCCTGATTTTGTTAAAAATGGATACATTAAATGGTCCTTACCAATCATTTCTTCCCGTTTATATCCCAGCCATTCGCACAATCTTTTATTGACATCCACTATCCGACCTTCAGCATCAAGAATAATCAATCCCTGCGGTGATTGTTCGAATATTTTTCTATACTTTTCTTCGGTTTGTTCCAGTGTCTTTTCAATAGCAACTTGTTCTGTGATATCGCGAATTAATATTGACACGCCTGTTTTATTTTTACTTAAATCCTGAAGCGGTGCAATCCTTGCACTGAACCATAAAGTTTTTTCCCGTGCTGATACGGGATAATCAATCTGTTGTATCTGCCCTGTTTTTATACAATACTGGATTGTCTTTTCTATTTCTGAAGCAATCGACTTTGGAAAAAAGTTTTTTATTGACTTACCAACATAACTTTTTACAGAAGTAAAGACAAAATTTTCATAAGACAAAGGAGATTCATAATATTCAATCAAATGCAAATTCACATCCACTATGAGGATTATATCTTCAATTGAAGATATAATAGAACGCAACTTCTCTTTCTCTTCTTTTAATTTAATGTCATTCTGTATATGTTCAGAAACATCCCTCAAAACTACTATAATCCCTTTAACTTCGTCTTCATTTTTAAGTAACCTTAAACCTGCTTCCATATAAAGATTTTTGCCATTTTTTGCCACACAAATCAACCTTAATTTTTCGCTTACCACACCCTTCTTCATCGCTACTTTAAATCTTTTTAAAAGGTCGGTGACCTCTTCAGACAGCATCACACCTGATTTGGCAAAATGTTTACCTTTTAACTCATCGGGTTCATAACCCAATACATACTTAACAGATTTATTGATTTCAACTATTGTGCCGTATCTATTGATGTAAAGTATTATGTCATTGCTATTCTCAAAAATTTGTTCCAGTTTCTTCAATTTTGTATCCAGCTGCCGATTTGATTCTCTAAGTTCATCAAAAGCCGTTTTTAACTTATTAACCATTTTATTAAATTCACGAGCAATTGCATTTAGATTTGGATTGTTCGAGGATAAACTAATTGCTGTAGTCAGTTCACCGTTTCCAGCTCTTACCAAAGCATCAATTATTTTTTTGTAATCATCGCTTGAATTTCCGTTTTTCTTTACCATACCGGATCATATTAAAAAATAATACTCTGTCAATAATATGAATTTTTATTGACACAAATGCATTTTTCATTAAAATACCAGGTATGAAGGTGGAAAAATTTTTAAATTCATTAATTAATTATGAAAAGATACCTGGCTATAAGTATGATCTTGAGGCATTTAAAAAATTTCTGCAAAAACTTGGCTCGCCACAAAAAAAATTAAAAAATGTAATATTGATTGCTGGAACAAAAGGAAAGGGTTCAACGGCTACAATGATTAACTCCTGTTTGATTGCCAGTGGCTATAGAGTTGGATTTTTCACCTCTCCCCATCTAATTAGAATTACCGAAAGGATTAAAGTTAATAATCAGGAAATCACTGAGCGCGAAATGGAAAAATATCTCAGAATTATAAAACCCCATATCAATTTCAAAACCCGTATCGGTGCCCGCACATTTTTTGAAGTTCTTACCACAATTGCTTTTATGCATTTTGTTGAAAAAAAAGTTGATTTTACAGTCCTTGAAGTCGGACTTGGTGGCAGACTTGATGCTACAAATGTCTTCGTGTCTCATATTCCAGTAATTACCAGAATTGGTTATGACCATATGAATTTGTTGGGTAATAAACTTTCCGAGATTGCTTATGAAAAAGCAGGAATAATTCCGCCGTCCCTTAATCCCCCTTTGAAAAAAAGAAAAATAACAGGATTTTGTATAACCATTCATCAGCGACCTTCGGTTAATAGAGTTTTGCAAAAGATTGCATATGAAAGAAATCATAAAATTGTCTTTGCTGATGAATTGCACAAAATAATAATTAGAAATATCACAATAAAGGGAAGTAAACTGAGCATTAACGGTGCATTGGGTAGGTTTGATGTTTCAATACCGATTATCGGCAGGCATCAGATTGAAAATCTCCAGATTGTTCTGGCAGTCCTGTCTGAATTAAAAAAGAGAGGGTTTAATATCAGAATTCCAAGTATAAAGACTGGAATAAAAAATGCAAAACTTGAGGGCAGGTTTGAAATTTTAGCAAAAAAACCTTTTATTATCTACGATGTTGCCCACAACGAAGATTCATTTAAGGCGTTGCTTGATAATTTAAAACTTTTGCATGATTATGAAAATAACCTTTATATCATCTTTGGCTGTAATAAAGATAAAGAAATAAATTATGCAATAAAAAATATTTTTCCTAAGGCAAAAGAAGTTTTACTTGTCAAGGCAAACAATCAACGGGCAATGGAACCATTAGAAATTTTTGAAAAAGCAAAAAGTTATCAAAAGAATATTATCATTGCCGGCTCAATAAAGAATGCCTTAAATTATGTAAAAGAAAAAATAGATTATAAATCAGTTATTATCGTCTTTGGTTCTTTCTATCTTTATTCTGATTTATTGAAGGTATTAGATTACATCCTGATAAAATCCTGATTTTAAATTGACAAACATATATTTATTCAATCAATTACAATAATGCTTTAGCTACCATTATGCCGCTGCTCAGGATATAATCCTGGACAGAGGCATTTGTATGATAACCTGAGCTCTTTGTAGTAGTCTGACGGATTATAATCACATCTGCATCACTACTCTTTTCGGTTTCAATCGTTATCCTATTGAATTCTAAAGGTTTGAATTTCTCATATAATCTGAATGTTGGAAGTGCAATAATTACACAATAACAATATGGGTATTTTTTCCCCTGAACATCATTTATGGAAATTTGGAATTGCAGGCCAATAAAATCCTGTGGCGCATCCTTAAATTTGATCAAAATTCTTGTATCATTTGGAAATTGACCATCCTTAGTTTCGCCCATCTCAAGATAAGGGATTATCTTTATACTCGGGTCTTTAGAGAATACAGGATGATTTAGTAGGCGTTTGATTATAGGCATTTTAATATCGAGATTATTGGGAATCCATATTGAACACCTACCGCTCAGCCATACACCACTAAAAATAATCAGGGAATCAATTATCAAAGCAATTACTGGAAATGGGTCAGTCATGTTAACCGCCAATGCTCTCCCATAGACTTCCAATAGTGGTAAGATAAAAAATATCAAAAAGAAGACCACAATGAAAAACACTACACATCCCATAATTTTGCCGCGAATTTTGCTAAGGCGCTGGCAGTGATTGTGAACCTGTCTAATCTTTTCTGGGGTAACTTCTTTCCATTCAAATTTTAGTGCACGAATTGGTTTTATTGAAAAATTTCTAATCAAATTTAATGCCAAGCAGAATACGAAAAATGGCAAACCAACTAAAATATTCCTTGCACTCAGCTGAAGTGCAAAGCCCGTGAAGAACAAAAGAATCGTAAGAAAACTTCGCAATTTAGGTGAAATTTTGCCAAGAATATAATAACTATACATCCTTAACCTCATTAGGAGCGGCTTCGCAGCCGCGACCAGCTCTTGCATCGCTACTGGCAATAGTTCCTTCAGACAATCTCTTCCAGAACAATGGGCAGGCACCTTTGCAGATTTTAAAATCAAAACATTGATGGCAGGTCTGTGGTGCATAATCAGCATTCTTAAAATAACTCAATATCGGTGAGTTCCATATATCTTTAAAATTCTTTTTCAATAATGACCCTACCGGCTCACGCCAGGATGAACAGGGCAGTATATTTCCCATCGGATCAATGCTCAACAATCCTGTGATTGCTGCACAGGATTTGTTCCCAAATCCATAGGCGATGGGATTAAATTCACACATCGGAATCGGTGAATACCATAAAAATTTAATACCTTCTTTTTCAGCACAATGCTTCATTCTTAAAATATGCTTACCAATCTCCGAGTATGATACCAACAAATCATTTCTATTTTCTGCACTTCCACAGGGTATCATTAAATTCATTGATAACCTTTTTAAACCGAAGGATTTTATTAACAATAATATTTTCTCAAGATAGTTTATATTAGTCCGTGAAACTGTTGTGTTTGTATGAACCGCTATCCCTTCATCAAGAAGATATTTTATTCCCTTGATTGTTTTCTCAAAACTACCATTGACACCGGTAACTCTATCGTGTATCTGCCTATTCGGGCCTTCCAGACTAACCTGAGCACTATTTAAACCTGCATCTTTTAAAGACTCAACAATAGTTTTTTCAAGCAATGTTCCATTTGTTATTAAATTTGTCCACAAGCCTATCTTATGCGCATATTCTATGAGTAACACAATATCTTTTCTCAACAATGGTTCGCCACCGGTAAAACTTAATGAAGGCACTTCTGCTTCATTATAGATTTTGAAAATTATATTTTTCAAGGCAGATGTATTGAGTTCAGGAAAGTCCTTATGCCCCACATAGCAGAATTCACAATTGAGATTACACCGATAAGTGACTGCAATTTCTGATAGCACAGGATATTCGTTCACATCGCGGCTGAATTCATAATAAGAAATAGCTTCTCTTTTTTCACCTTCTACAACACACCCGCTCACAATCGCGCGCAAATCACAGAAAAAGTAATGTAATTCCCTTTTTTTAATTTCATCATCTCCAATCAAATCAAGAAGTTTGTCAATAGAATTGCCCTTGAACAAGAAAGACAGAATCTCAACCCCAGACTGATTCAATCTGTATGCCTGATTTGGGATAAGGATTAAGAGATTATCAATCTTGCGGACAAAAATATAAGGTCTTATCTCTTTTATAAATCCATCCACCCAGATTAAATCTATCCCTTCTTTTTTATTTGGAGTTTGAAGTTTTCCTTTTTCTTTCGGGCATTCAGGTATCTGGGATTTCAGGCTTTTTATCATTTATCTCGCTCCTCCGCTCACACAGGCACTATGGCAGGCACTATGACAGGCGCTATGACAGGCAGAATGGCAGGCGGAGTGACAGGCAGAATGGCAGGCATCATGACAGGCAGTATGAACATAACAGGCACTATGGCAGGCATCAGAACGCACAAAAGTTGAATAGTCCTTTATGGGCGCTCCATATATAACAAAACCATCTTCCATTTGTTGATAATAATCCCTGCGGTCAAAAGGTTTGTTCTGAAGATAATAATAGTAAGACATATCGTCATATTCTTCATCAATCGGTTCTTCCACATCGGGCGAGCCGATTTTTTCTGTATAGTATGCCTTTGTTGCCTCTAAATCACAATCCCATGCCTTTGCCTGTATATTCTCCACAATCTGCATTACAAGTGCCTTCAATCCTGCCTCATCCATTGTGCCATCACTCTTTATTGCATCAAGAAACAGATTTTCATAATATTGCAAGCCACTCGGTCTCTGCAAAATTGATACCTTGATGGGGTTGTAGTTTATAATCTGCATAACCCCCTGTTTCTGGAGCTTCTCGGCTATGATAGTAAAAACTTTATTTATTGGATAATCCAGCAATATTGCTGCCTCAATCAAATCTAATTTAGCCACCTTACCCGATTTCCTGAATGTCGCAATTTCAATCTTTGGTGGAATCCAGTCTGTCCTTAACCATTGTAAACTCTGGGCTTCGCTGTAAAGTCCTTTTATCTTCTGTGCCTTCTTGTTGGAATAAAAAAGGTAGGGAATTATGGAAAATAGCATATATATTAATTCATAAGGGATAAAAAGTTTCTTTTTTCTTTCAGGCTTTATCTCAATCCTGCCGAATTTTTCTGCATTGAAGTAACTGGCAGGAATGTACTGCTGTATCTCAATCTTTTCCATTTTGTAGACATTATCCTTATGGATTTTTACAGTAAAGTAGTATTCTCGTTTGTATTCCTGACCAAAATAATCTAATAGATACCTTTCGTTCATAAATTTCTCAGTCCGAAAACCATATTCATCTGGATTTACCTGCCTGCCTCTGACTTTTATCGGGTAGTTAACATTGACCGTATAGTGTTCCATAGGTTCATCCCACTGGGGTGGCGCCCAGTGGAATACGACAAGCTCACCAAATTCACTATGGGTTACAGCAAGATTTTTACTCCTGCCCAAATCGCCGCCAAAATGGATGATAAATGTGATCTGACCCGGTCCATATCTCTTCCCTCTACTGAGCACAATATCATATTTACCACCACCAAGGGCCTTTATATTTATAGGATATCTATTGTTGTATTCATCAAGTGCATACGAATTTTCGTAGTCAAAGAATGGTTCAACGGAAAGACCCATAAGATAGAACGCACTCATTGAACCCGATATGACATTCCAGCGGATTTTATAAACAAAATCTGCCCTTCCATCCTGCCACAAGGCAACATCAACCTCAACCCAGCGCAGGTCGGCAGTAAGTGATAATAAACAAAAAATCAGTATCATTTCACTTTATCGTTAATGGTTATACGGTTTCGTTGCCCGTTTATAAAAAAACTTACTTACAAAAGACCATAAACGAATTACGATACGAGCATCCAACCGAATAACATTACACGCTTTACTCTTTACTTGCCTCAATCCTCGCCCTTAACAAATCTGCCTGTGCAGAAATGAAATTGGAGTATGCCTGTTTTGCCTGTGACCAGCAGGTCTCATCAGGGAATGAATTGACTATTCCCTGCCAGATAAGCTTATAAACCTTTTCAAGCGTTGCTTTTGCATCGCCTTTGCCTGTATATTCAAATTGGGCAATTACAGGAACCGGCTGAAAAACTGGTGTTGGTCCCACAACAACCTCGGTCTGGGCACCGAGGAAAACAACACCCATCTCTTCAATTACATCAAGATGGATTCTTATTGCTGCCAACACTGAAGCAATAGAATAATCTGCGGTTGAGAACTTCATTATGAGCAGATTATTTTTAATCTCACCGAATGATAAGTTCATCATACCTCCTTGTAGATACTAAATCATTTTCCCCTATGGGGGAATATAATAAAGAATTATATTTAAATATGAAATTAAATCAAGATTTCGATTTAAATCGAATTATTGACTTTTTCTAAATTTTATATATAATGTGTTTATGCCTATAAAGAAAAGGTCAAAATCGGTACTTAAAAATATTCGTAAGTCAAGGCGGCGCTATTTACAAAATTTAAAGAAGAGAAAGACACTAAAGGAAGCGGTTAAAAAAATTAGAAAGGCGAAATCAAAAGAACAGGCGATTAAATTGTTCCCCGAGGTTCAGTCGATAATCGACAAATCAGTACAAGATGGAATAATAAAAAAGAATACCGCTGCCCGATATAAAGCAAGATTGGCAAAGTTCATAAGAACTAAACTTACATAATTCTGAAAAGATATTTTTTTTATTTTGGAATTAGAATTTTTTTTATCATACTGATTGCAAATTTTTATGCGCCGCGTGACTTTGAGTATGGTGAAATAGCGAGAAATATAACTGCGGGTAAGGGTTTCAGTAGAACGCTAAATATTGAAACACAACCTGTACCAACATCTTCTCATGCGCCATTATATCCTTTTTTTCTCGCATTCTTTTATCAATTTGGCAACAAACCAATCATTTTTATCTTAATACAAATCATTCAGGCAATAATCTCCACACTGACGGTTTTATTGATTTTCAAAACCGCGCGGCTCATTTTCAATGAGCCCACAGCACATATCACAGAACTTTTCGCAGGATTATACCCACCGTTGATTTATTATTGCACCAAACTCGTGCCAACAACCATCTTCTTATTTTTATTTTCGTTGGCACTCTATCTATTACTAAATAGTGATGAGAAACTTTTTTTCCATTATCTCCTCGCTGGCGTCACTGCTGGGGTCACTATATTATGCGACCCTGTAGCAATAGTAATTTATCCAGCGATGATTATCTGGTTTATTATCAATAAAAAGATAAACTTCTTTAAACTGATTTTGATAATTATTGTTTCATTAATAATCGTAACACCCTGGGCAATAAGAAATTATAACATTCATAAAAAAATCATCCCTGTAACCACACAATTCGGCGTTAATCTCTGGATTGGGAATAATCCCAATGCCACAGGAACCGACTATTATAAAATAATATCAATTGAAAAAGGAGAATATATTCTAATGACCCATACTCTGCCCTTTAATCTTCAGGATAGTTTATCTAAAATTTCTGAAATTCAACGCACCAATTTCTATTTAAGCGAAGCATTAAATTTTATTAGAGAAGAACCGTTAAAATTTATTCGGCTTATGTTTAAGAAATTTTACTACTACTTCTGGTTTGCACCATCAAGTGAATATTCATCAAAGGACCTTGAGAAATTTAAAATTTTATTTTATATTTTTTATCTTCCAAACCTTATAATGGGAGTGACTGGTGTTTTTTTATCAATAAAAAATCGCAAAAATGTTTTATTAATCATTTTTTCTTTGCTTTTCATTTCTGGTATATACATATTCACGCATGTAGGTCTGATAAGATATCGCCTGCCCGTAGAATTATATCTACTTATCTTTAGTGCCTATTTTGTGGCATCTGTGAGAAAATGAATTTGCCCGAAGAAATTGAGATTAAGATTCTTTCGGAATTAGATTTAGAGGACATTAATACAAATCCTGATATTTACAGAAAAGAAATAAATAAATTAAGAAAAGACTTGGTCAATCTATCTCAAGTCTTATTCTTTGAATGTCAGGTAGTTAAAGAATTTTCGGATGCATATTTCTGTTATAACTTTCCTCAGAATTTTATGAAATCAATGATGGTAACAAAAAAACTATTCAACCTATATAAAATAGCAATTCCCGAAGAAATCCAAATTCTGGATATTGGCTGTGGTGATGGAGCAGGGATGTTGGGGATTTTGTATTTTTTGCATAAAACGAAACCGAGCTGCAAATTTCAATTAACTGGTTTAGATATAAATGATACATTTACCAAAAGATGCACTTCAATAGTGGACTTTTTAAAGCAGAGAAATTTCAACATTAATATTGAGTTAATAATAGAATCTGCACAAAAATTTATTCAAAAAACTAAAAAAAAATTCGATTTCATAATCCTCTCAAATGCCCTTACTGAAATATTCAAATCAGAAAAAATCCCTCTATCTTTTGTCAAATTACTCTTGGAACGCTTAAAAAGAATCGGAATCATCATCATAATAGAACCGGCATTAAAAACTCTAACCCGGAGGCTTATGGAACTCCATAATGATATATTAGTTAATAGAACTGGTGAGATCCTTCTCCCCTGCTTACATAATAGCCGATGCCCAGGACTTCATAAAAAAGGAGAATGGTGTCATCAAAGCATAAAATGGATACCCCCAGAATATCTAAAAATCATCAATCAGAAATTATTTAGAAAGATTGAATACCTCAAATTCTCTTTTCTTATCATATCTAATCAAAAATTTAATCCACCACCTTCAAATTTATATCCTGTTATAAGCCGATTATTTATTGAAAAAGGAAGGATTAGGTGTCTCATATGCACTGAAGTAGGTATCGTAGAACTAATAAGACTGAATCGCGAAAGAAGTATAATGAATAAATCATTTGACCAGATCTCAATGGGAGACACAATAGAAATAAATAATCAATTAAAGATTAAATCAAACATTTGGAAAATCAGTAGCGATACGAATATCAAAAGGCTTGATTTTTGAACAAAAATATTTATAATTTAAAATTATTATCAAAAGGAGGCAAATGGCACGATATTTTATTACTTCGGAATCAGTTACTGAAGGGCATCCAGACAAAATCTGCGACCAATCCGCAGATGCTATCTTAGATGCAATACTTGAGAAAGACCCCTTCAGCAGGGTTGCCTGCGAAGTGCTTACGACCCGAGGGCTGATATTTGTGGCGGGTGAGATAACGACTAATTGTTATGTTGAAATCCCTGATTTAATCAGAAACCTTTTGATTGAAATCGGTTATACTGATACCGATATGGGTATTGATGCCTACACCTGTGCCATAATCACTGCAATTCAGGAACAATCAAGCGATATTGCAATAGGTGTAAATATCGGTGGTGCAGGAGATCAGGGGATGATGTATGGTTATGCTACAAATGAAACAAAAGAGTTAATGC
>FMJZ01023828.1_pt1 | contig 14916 bp, 16 predicted proteins | sample 1987881 | NCBI WGS metagenome assembly FMJZ01 (sample SAMEA4378227, study PRJEB15110) | soil metagenome | biome: soil; feature: Field; material: Soil | place: India | collected 2015-03-11 | depth 0 m | reverse complement strand
ACAGTATGCCAAGAAGGCTTCCGGAAAAAACAAAAAACATCCAGCGAAAACCAAGAAGGTTTGGAAGTAGCAGACGCTTCAACCCCGGCAGACCGCTTTTCCACACAGCACCCGTTAAGGAAAATCAGGAGTTAGAAGTTGTTATCGACGATATTGGAAGCAGAGGCGATGGGATAGCCCGTATTCAAGGCTACTTGATTTTTGTTCCCAGTAGCAGGATAGGCGAACGCGTTAAAGTGCGCATTCTGTCAGTGGGCGGAAAATTCGCTGTCGCGGAGAGAATAGCCTAAAAGGAAGGATAAAAGTGAAAATTAAGGAATTGCGAAACGGAATGAAAAGAGTAAATGTCGAAGCCAAAGTTGTAGAAAAATCCGCCACACGTGAAGTTCTATCAAGATTCAGCGACACAACCCACAAAGTGGCAACAGCCATCATAACAGACGAAACAGGCACTATAAAATTGACCCTATGGAACGACCAGATAAATCAAGTAAACGTCAACGACAAAGTCAAAGTGGAAAACGGCTACGTAACAAGTTTCAAGGGAGAAATCCAACTGAACGTCGGAAAATACGGAAAACTCACGGTTGAGTAATGCGGAACATTTTATTCACTTATGAGAGGTGAAAACGGATGGAAGAAAGAAGAAGGTTCGGCGGAAGAAGGGACTTCGGAAGAGGAGGACCGAGAAGGTTCCCACCAAAACCAGTTGAAATGGGCAAAGAATACGAAGTCGACGTTACAGAAACAAGCCGCAGAGGCGAAGGAATAGCTCGCATCCAAGGCTTAGTAACCTTCATACCAAACACGAAGCCCGGAGACCATGTTAAAATAAGGATAACTAGGATAAGCCGAAGATTTGCAGAAGCCGAAGTTGTTGGAGCTGCAGAAGAATAAACTGCAATCTTTAATGCTTTAACTTTTCGTTTTAAAGTTCTTTTATCTTTTGATAGCGGAAACTTTGTTAGATGGCCGTTTGTCTGTTAACGTATATTGTTCCCTCTTTCATGACGAATTCCACTTTTTTAAGCACGGTTATATCTTCAAGCGGGTTACCCTGCACCCCAATTATGTCGGCAAGTTTCCCTCTTTCCACAGTGCCAACCGTGTTTTGCACTCCTATGCATTCAGCAGCGTTTCTTGTAGCAGCAAGTATCGCGTCCATGGGTTTCATGCCATACTTAACCATGGTTATTGCTTCGTCAGCGTTGTCCCCATGCGCCCTCATAGGAGGCCCAAAATAGTCTGTTCCGGCGGCAATTTTAACTCCAGCCTTGTAAGCCATCATGAAACTTTTCGGCATGGCGTCTATGCACTCTTCTTGTTTTTTAAGCCTCCATGGTGGCATGTCGTAGGGGCGCTCCAAAGCCTTTTTATAAACTTCGACCAGACAGAGCGTAGGCACAAAGTAAACGTTTCGGCTAATCATCATCTGCACAGACTCCTCATCCAAGAAAAAGCCGTGCTCCACCGAGTCAACTCCGCCTAAAACAGCGATTTTCACGCCTTCAGCTCCCTCAGCGTGGGAAGCAACCCTCCGCTCAACTCTATGGGCTTCTTCTGTTATAGCCTTAACTTCATCAACCGTAAACTGCGGATACCGCGGATGATCCTTCTCGGAGCCAATTCCGCCGGAAGTCATTATTTTGATAAGGTCTGCTCCGTCTCGTAAGGCTTCTCTGGCTGCGCGGCGGCAGTCGTCTGGACCATCGGCGATTAAAGCTCCTTTCTTTATCACCTCTTCTCTTGGAAGATAATGAATGTCTGAATGTCCACCTGTCTGGGAGATGGGTCTCCCAGCGGCAAAGATTCTCGGCCCAGAGATTGTTCCCTCGTTTACTGCTCGTTTCAGAGATAGGGCTATGGCGCTTCCAAGGTCCCTTACCATTGTGAAGCCAGCTTTCAAAATCTTCCAGCAGTCTTCCACTGATCGAATAACAGCCAAATCATGGGGAGTTATTATCTCCTCAGCTGGACTGTAGCTTCTACGACCGTAGATGTGAACATGGGCGTCCACTAAACCCGGCAGAATTGTTCGATTTCCCAAATCAACAATTTTTGCCTCTTCTGGAATTTTTATTTCGCTTTCTTTTCCAATTTCTGCGATTTTGTCTCCTTTTATGACAACCAAAGGGTTTGTTAACGGTTCTCTTCCAGTTCCGTCGATTAATAAACCTGCTTTTATGCAAGTCACTTCTTCCCTCTTTTTCTCCACTTCCTTCACCTCCCTTTCTTTTGTGTTGTTTTATGGCGTAAAACTTTACCCGGCAAAACTTTTCTATGTTCACCTTTCTCTATGACTATTTCCCCATTAACGATAACATATTCTATGCCCTTTGGATATTTGTGGGGGTCTGCATAGGTTGCTTCATCCGAAATTTCCTTCAAGTCAAAGACTACAATGTCAGCCCACATGCCCGTTCTTATGATTCCTCTGTCAAACAGTTTAAGTTTGGAGGCTGGAAAAGACGTCATTTTTCTCACAGCTTCTTCAAGTCTTAAAACACCAAGCTCGTTGACATACCTTTTGAAAACTTTTGGAAATGTTCCATAGGCTCTTGGATGTGGTTTTCCCTTGCTTAGAAACCCGTATGTTGCGCAGATGGAAGCGTCTGAACCCACCATCGACGCCGGATGGCTTAAAACCGTGCAGACGTCTCCTTCTCGCATGGTGAACCTTACAACCTGCACCGATGCTTCTTCCTCAATTAAAAGGTTGAAAACAAAGTCGAATGGGTCGACATTAAGCGAACTGCAAATTTCACTTATCATTCTGCCCTCATACTCTGGATGCTTGCTTGAAAATGCTATCATAATCGAATCCCAACCAGCAGTTAAAAATGGGCTAGGCCACTTTGGCAAGCCCTCAAGCATTTCTTTTCTAATCCTTTTACGCCACTTTAAGTTTCTCAACCTCTCAATCATTTTTGGGATTCCTCCCTCGTGGGCTTCTGGGGGCAGTATGGCGCTTAAACCGAAGCTTGCTGCTGTATAGGGGTAAACGTCGCATGTTACTTGGACGCCTCTTTCCCTTGCCTCCTCTATCATCCGTAGCGTTGTTTTGATTTTACCCCATGCCAGCTTACCGTGAGCCTTATGGTGGGAAATCTGCACTGAAACGCCGGAGGACTCTCCTATTTCTATGGCTTCTCTAACGGATTCAATGAGCCTCGGAGCGTCTTCTCCTCTAATATGAGAAGCGTATATGCCATCGTATTTTGCGACAACTTTAGCCAACTCGATTATCTCGCTGGTGTCTGCATAGGAACTCGGCGGGTAAATAAGCCCGGTGGATAAGCCGAAAGCTCCAGCCTTCATAGAATCTTCTGTGACGTTTTTCATTTCTTCTAGCTCTTTTTTGGTTGGAGGTCTGTTTTCATATCCCATTACATAGGCTCTGATGTTGGCGTGTCCGACAAGTGCAGCTACGTTTACGGATAATCCGCCTTTTTCTAATGTTTTGAAGTACTCCTCCATAGTTGACCAGTTTAGTGCTACACAAGCCTCATCTAGTATTGGGTTCTCTTTTCTAAAGTTCGCCTTAAGCTCATCGTTTAGGGGGGCGCCTGAAACGCCACAGTGTCCTATAACTTCTGTTGTCACTCCTTGTCTAACTTTGCTTTCGGCATAATTGTTTATTAGAAGCTCAAAGTCTGAGTGAGAATGCACATCTATAAAGCCTGGACAAACCACCATGTTGCCGGCGTCAATAAATTTTTCTGCGCTGGATTTTAATGTTCCAACATCTGCTATCCGCCCATTTTTAATGCCTATGTCCGCCTTAAACCATGGATTGCCAGTTCCATCCACAACCTTTCCATTCTTAACTAAGATATCATACATACCCCACACCCTAGGCTCAGCCATAACCCTTGGAAACAGATAAATGGAATAACTCAACTCTTATATTTTCCTATTCCAGCTTATCGATAGCCTAAAAGCAGAAGCCAAGATGACTGCAATGGAGATTGTGATAAACAAGAAAAAGCTTGTAGTTCAAAATAACACATTGAAAATTGTCAACGGCTCTGCGGAAGAGAAATACGACTTATCAAAGCTTGACAACGTGGGTGTAAAGCGGAAATTCAGCAAACCCTTACTTTTGTTGGCAATTATCTTCGCTGTAATTGGCATAGTTAACGCTGATAACCCCTTTTACATTATACTTGCGGTTCTAATGTTTTTGTCAGCTATTGTACTGCGGGAGGAAAGCCTCATCCTAGCATTTGAGGATAAAACCCTTGTTCTTGATGGTTTAGACAGGAAAAAGAGCAGTGAACTTTTAAAACACTTTGAAAAACGCTTAAAGAAAAAGCAGTAACTTGCGCTGACATGCAATGCGTTTTACTCAGCTACTATTTCAACGTTCGCCCTTGGAACTGTCACGATTCTTCCATCCGCCAGTTCCACTTTAACCACTCTCACATGGGACTCTGTCTCTATTTTGCTCAGCTCTACGGGAAGCTCAACAACTTTTCCAACAGCTCCGAAATATGGAAATCTTATTATCCTTACAATGCTCCCAACTTTCATTTTTCCCTCTCCAAGCTCCTCCCTCTCTTGGCGGTGACTGCCTTTCTCTAGGGGTATTATTATTTCTGGTCTTAGGACGCCGGCCCTCACTTGTGTTGAACCGTTAACGGCTGCAATTTTTCCCTCGTTATCTTTTAGTATTTTGAAGGCAGCCTCTGACATGGGTAGTTTCCCAAAGCCTTCTGTAAGGATTAATGTGAAATCTAAGTTTTCTCTTCCCGTTATGGCTACGCCTATCCGTGTTTTTAGAATATTTTCTAAGTCTTCCATTTTGGCGCCTCCCGCCACTATTCCTTTAACCTTTGTTTTACATGCTTTTTCTAGGGCTTCGCATGTTACCAGTGAGCCGCCGACAACTATCTTTCCAGCGTCGTTTTCTGTTATCATGTCTGCTTCAAGAACCTCTTTTGGGTTTGAGACAGCCACACGGAGTTCTCCGAAATTTTCTCCGGCAAACCCTATGATTCCCTGTATAAAGGCTCCATATGTTCCTATTGTGACTGCTTCGTTGGGAACCACATCGTCAACTCTTCCTTTAATGTAGGCTTTTAGCTCCAGAAATTTCGGTGGCTCTCTTATTGTCACGTGTCCCGTGATTTCGTTTATGTTTTCTATAACGCCGTCCACTTCTGCGGCTATATTCTTGTTTATTAAGCCGAATAGGGAGCGGTATCTCGCTATGACTTCTCCCTTTTTCACGTTGTCTCCCTTCTTTTTTAAAAGATAGCGCATGGTTTCTTCTGTGTCTATGTTTAGAAACTCTGCAACCTTTATTATGTGGGGCATCCCTTCAAGGCAGCATCTTGCCACAATGGTGTCAAAATCTACATGGTCTCCCTTATTGACTAGGATTTCACCCTTTAATGGGAGACTGCGGGTTCTCCCTATGTAAGTGTAAGGTGTTATCCTTAACCCAGGGGTGTAAGCGAAACTTTCTTTTGAGGTTTTTATAGGCAAGTCTTCCACTCCTCGATTTTTTCTTTGGGATAAAGGTTCATGGAGGAATACCAGTCTAAAAGCATGTTAAACCTTTCCTTTTCGTCTTCTGGAACATATACTGGTCTTCCCCTTCCGTCGAAAACCAAGCCAACCACACCACCTCTAACCCTTCTGGATACGCTTTTGCCAAATCCAGCTCCAAAGTTGAAGTCGCGGGTTGGAGACACTGTAACGTTAACTTCAGTTTCATGGGGGATTTCCACCCTGATTATCCCTCCAAACCGTAGGGTTAGGGATTCTTTTTTCCCATCTTCATATTCCATTGTTATCTTAGCCATATCCGAGCCAAGTTTGCCCACTCCTGCTCCAGCAATAGCTGTTCCAAGATAAACGAGGCACTCTTTCTCGAAAATGTCTAAAGCTATTTTCGGGTGGATTGTTGAAAGTACGCCTAAGTGGGGCATCATGAAGACGCTGTCTTTAACGATGTTTGTAAAACCAACTGGTTGGAAGGCGTCTATAAGTATCATCATAGACTGGTTTCTCCTTGGGGCTCTTGAAAGGAGCCCGCCGGTGCCTATTATGTAGTCAAGCCTAAACAAGTCTATGTATGTGTCTTCAGCCTTGACTTCTTCGAAAATATCTGATATTGTTCTCTCCTTTTTCAAGCCTTTCAGCTCCCTTGCCAAGTATTTGTGGTGGTTGAACGCCATTTTGATGGATTCTCTTGCAAGGGCGTGCTCGATGACCAAATCCTCCAAAGCCATGGGAATCGTTGTCGGTCTTATCATTTTATTGTATACTATGCCCATAACATCTTCATCGCTTACTGTGAAGGGAACCCACTTTTTCGCGTTTTTAACGCCCGTCTCTTTTAGGACGTTACCTACACTGTAGCTCATTCCAAGGTTTGCGCTGACGGTTCGCAAGAACCGCCCATCAAAGCACGAGTAAACGTTTGTTGTGGCTCCTCCAAGTCCTACGCCTATGCTGTTGACGCCTTTAAGTTCTGAAAACTTTCGCACCATCATTCCTTCGCCAGCGGGCGTTGGCATTATGCTTGTTGAAACAAGCTTCTTTAATTTTTCATATCCGGGCGCGTGTGCCATCACGTGTTCCATGAAAAGCTGTAGGATGGCGTCTCTGGCAGGCTCAACCCGTTCCATCTCTATTGTCGGCCTAAGGTTTTCAGTTATCCTCATGTCAAAGTTATTTTCAAGGATTTTTTTAACGTCTTCACGAGCATCCTTGTTTCCAGCATAGACCACGGGTAGGAGAAATTCTATTTCGAATCTTGGTCTGGGCTTCGCCATAGCCAATATTTCAGCCATCTCTAAAACGTGGGTTTTTGTTCCTCCGTCTACGCCTCCAGCCAGCAAAACTATGTCTGGTCTCAGAAACCTCAGTGTGTTTATTTTTTCATAGGTGTCCCTTTCATCGTCTACTGACAGGACATCCATTACTATGGCTCCAGCGCCTAAGGCGGCCCTTTGGGCGCTTTCAGCCGTTATGGTTTTCACCACTCCTTGAACGAGCATTTGGAGGCCGCCTCCGGCGCTGCTGGTTGAAACATAGACGTCTATCCCTGTTTTTCCACCCTTGTAGGGCATTATGAACTTTAGTTCCTTGCTGCTGTAATCTATTATCCGGTGGCCTGTGAGTTCTTCCACTTCTCTCACAGCGTTTCTTATGCCCATTGTAACATCTTCAACTGGTTTTTCCACGGTTGTTGGGGCTTCGCCGCTGGAGAGAAACTTCCATTCGCCATCCACTTTGCCGAAAAATCTGGCTTTTGTTGTGGTGCTTCCCACGTCTGTGGCTAGGATGAAGCTTGGCTCTTTTTTGTTCAAATTTTTCACAAAAATAAAGCCACGACTATGAATAATATATCTGTTTCTATAATTTAGTGAACTGTTTCTGACTTTTTTAGTTAACTAAAAGTGACATTTTGAATTTAAAACTTTGACAAGTCTTATATTATAGATCCTACATTAAACAAAACTTTTGTTCAAAAGGGTGAGAGAGGAAAAATACATGAACGGTGCAGGGTACAAAACATGGGTTGCACTTGCGCTTTTCATTATACTTCTGATCTTGGTTTCGGTGGGCTATTACCTCAACCTTGGCGTCATAAATCCTAAAGCTGGAAATGTGCCTTTCGTTTTGCTTTTGGTCTTGCTTTTGGCTGGCTACTACTTCATAGGAAAAGCTAAGGGAGGCAAGCCAATTCCTGTGCGGAGGATTGCTGCTTTTAACGCTATTGAAGAAGGAATAGCGAGGGCTGTTGAAATGGGCCGAACAGTCCACTTCACTCTTGGATACGGCCCAATATCAACGGTTAACGCGCCCCAATACCTTGCTGGTTTGGGCGTTTTATCCCACGTTGCAAAACTTTGCGCCAAATATGGTACACAACTTGTTTCAACTTTAGGTGTTCCAGAACTGATAGTAGCTGAAGAAGAGATAATCCGAGACGCCTACTACTCTGGTGGAAAACCTGAACTCTACGACGTAACATACAACGTTAGATATTTAACAGATCAGCAGTTTGCCTTTGCTTCAGCAGTGCAGGCAACCATACAGAGGGAGAATGTTGGCGCAAATATAGTTGTTGGTCCCTTCTGGGCTGAATCCCTAATCTTCATGGAAGCTGGAGCAGCCATAGATGCTTTTCAAGTGGCTGGAACAGCCCGTGAAACCCAAATACCCTTCTTTGTGCTTGCTGCAGACTACGCCTTCATAGGTGAGGAAATTTTCGCTGCTGGTGCCATGGCTTCTGGAGATGTTGAAACCCTTGCTTCTATAAGGGGACAAGACGTTGGGAAATTGCTTTCTTGGATTCTGATAGTGGTGGGACTGATACTGCTGCCGATGGGCGTTAAACTGGCTGAGTATCTGGTTAAATAGGGAGGAATGAGCAGATGAGTGTTGTTGTAAGACGAAATATACCGCAGATAATTGTTGCCTTGATAATAGTTCTAATGGTGATCTTCTACTTCTTCTACATAGAAAAGCCAGTAAGCGACGCGTTTGGAACTGCTGACAAGGCGCTGTCTGATTGGGCTATTGTGATTACGGCGATTGCCGCTATTGTTGGTGGAATAGACATATTGAGATATCATGCAAACCAGATAAGGAAAAAGGAAAGGCGGCAGATAATCTTCAGCAGCATAGTCATAGTCCTAGAAATAATAATGGTTTCCCTCGCATGCTACGCCCTATCCTCGGGCATTGCGATAACAACGCAGCCGAACTTTCAGTGGCTGTACACTTACCTTTATGCTCCGGCGGATGCAGCAATGTATTCGATACTGGTTTTCTACATAGCTTCAGCTTCCTACAGAACTTTTAGAGCTAGGAACCCGCCGGCAATTGTGCTGTTGATAGTTGCAATCATAATTATGCTTGGAAACACAAGCCTTGGAGCAATGATTTGGGAAGGCTTCCTACCGCTGAGAGACTGGATATACAACGTTCCAAACACTGCCGCCTTCAGACCAATCACCATGGGCATAGGCTTCGGCTTGATAATACTGGGATTGCGGCTGATCGTTGGAAAGGAAACTACTTGGATGGGGAGGAGGGAGTAAAATGGCGAAAGAGGAAAAACGTAGACCTTTCGGCATGGCTCAGATAATCTACACGCTGCTCGTAATCTCGATAGTTATTCCACTGCTTAACCCTGTTGGTCTTCCGATAGGGATTTCTTCAACAACAAGAGATGTTTACAGCTACATAGAAAACACGCTTCCAGCTGGAAAACCAGTCCTAATGGATCTGTACTATGAGATGGCTGCAAGAGCGGAATTGGAACCTCAAGCGGCAGCAGTTATCAAACATCTCTTTGAAAAAAACTGTAAACTTGTCTTTGTGTCAACAATGACTTATGGCCCCATAGTGTTTGAACTGCTTAAATCCACAGCAGCCGACTTGTTCGCGGATAAAACGTATGGTGTGGATTACGTGTTCCTAGGTTATATAGCTGGAAACGAACCGGCGGTTAGGTCTTTAGCGACAAGTATTCGAGGAACAGTGGCTGTGGACAATTATGGAACGGCTATTTCAGATTTGCCGATGATGACGAATATCGACAAAGCTGAAGACTTCGCCCTTGTTTTCATAGTTTCTTCTGGAACAGACACTTTCGGCTGGTATGTCCGCCAATGGTACACGCCCTACGCTGTTCCTCTACTCTTCGGCGCATTAAGCGTTATAGGACCTTCAATCAAGCCTTACGTCGACGCTAAACAAGCAATAGGCATGCTTACAGGGCAGAGGTCAGCGGCTGAATACGAAACCCTAGTAGGCAGAAAAGGACTAGGCCTCGCCTCAATGGACGCTCAAAGCTTCGCCCACGCACTGATACTCATCTTCATAATTATCGGAAACATCATATTATTCGCCACAAGATCTAAGCCGAAGCCCGAAGGAGGTAGAAAGAAATGATTGAGCTGATTGGAGGCTGGCTTGCAGCCGTAATGATTGTCTGGATCTACAGCTTCGTCTACAAAGACAACGTCCTATATAGACTTGCAGAACATTTGTTCGTTGGAACCGCTGCAGGCTATTCAATAGCACTGTCATTGGACAGCCTAAATAGAACGGCGTTCGGTCAAATGGCAAAGGGTGTGGGATACTGGCACTTGATAATTCCGATAATTTTGGGTCTTACATTCTTCTTCAAATATTCAAAGAAGTACTATTGGGTTGCCAGATACGGTGTAGGAGTAAACGTCGCCGTCGGAGCAGCCTTAGCCCTAAGAGCAGCGCCTATGGCTAACATAATAAAGCAGATAAACGCCGCAGTCTTGCCCCTCTGGGTGGCAGGCGATCCATTGAAAACCTTCAACAACTGGCTCATGGTCCTAATAACCCTCGGCGGACTAACCTACTTCATCTTCACGTTCTTCCCGAAGACTGAAGGAAAAGCCGGCCCTGTCCGCATAGTGTACAAGGCACTGGTAACCATTGGAATATACGGCATGATGGTGGGTTTCGGCTACCTATTCGCCAACACGATAATGACTAGAGTAGGCTTCCTGATTGGCATAATACTGCAATATTTACAGCCAAGATTCGACGCAACACTGGTGGCAATGATACTTGCTATTATTGCAATAGCCTTCGCCGTCCTCAAAAAGAAATAGCAAAGGGCAAAGGAAACGCCAAATGAACCTTGAACAAGAACAACTCGACAACAGCGACGAAGAAGAATGGGTTTCAAAAATAGCCAAAAAACTAGTAGACTCAAAAATGGACAACGTTGCAATGCTTTTCCTAGAAACCATCGGACCAACAAGCCACGTTTGGTCCCAACTGGCACGCCTCTATTTCCAACCCCTTTTTATCCTTATAGGACCCGACAGCGAAAAACTCTTGAAATTTGCCGAAAGGCCAGAAAACATTGAAAAACTTGTAAAGAAGATAGAAGAATATCAAATTCAGAAAGAGGAAGAGAAAAGGAAGGCGAAAAGCGAAAAAGGGGAGAAAAGAAAATTCTGGTTTTTTAAAAGCTGATTGTGCAGCCTCCGTTTTGCTTCTGTTGTTCACCGTTTTTCAGGTGGAACATACTCCACGCCGAGAATTTTTGCGAGTTTTTTAAGTTCTTTTTCGCTCATCCACTCTGTTTTTAAATATTGACAGATTCGCGAGGCGTCTAAGCCTAACCTCTTCGCCTCCGCCACTGTGTGGCGGTACGCCTCTATTTCTGTTGGTCTGCCAACGTAACTGTATCTGTCATCGAAAAGCTTCTTTCCATCCATGAACTGTTTTACGTGAACCAGCTCGTGGATTATGTCCAAATAAATGTCTATCAAGTCTCCATTGTTTAGGTAACGGGCGCTAATTATTAGGTGGCCGTCTATGTCGCTGACGCCCATGTAGCCTCTAAAACCTGCAAATTCAACTTGTAGGTTGTTGAGCACTTCTTCAGTTTTTTCTCCAAATATGCTTTTTACCGCCTCAACTTTCTCGAAGCCTTTGAAAAATTTAGTGAAAGGATGGGTTGTTATCCTTACGTTGCGGGGTATCTTAACCTTCAGCTGTTTCTCTATATTTGCGATGGGTTAAACCTCCATCCAGATTCTTTATCTCAACACGGCTTGTGCTAGTAAAGTTTATGCCTAGCGATGAGTTGACAAAATGCATTGTAGAGGACATTTCATGTTTAGTGTAAGGCAGATGCGCGAAGAGGACATAGAATTTGCAGTTCAAATCACGGACACGATGAACTGGAATTTGACAGAACAGGACTTCAAATTCATGATGAGCCTAGAACCCGAAGGATGCTTCGTTCTCTCGCATGACTCGAGTGAAATAGGCATAGCCACAACCATAAGCTTCGGCAAAGTTGGATGGATTGGAAACGTAATAGTAGACAAAAATCACCGTGGAAAAGGCGCTGGAACCACGCTTGTAAAACATGCCATGGGCTATTTAAAAAACAGAGGAGTAGAAAACATAGGCTTATACTCATATAAAGAAAATGTGGAATTTTACATACGCCTAGGATTTAAACGCGAAACGGAATTCACAGTTTTAAAGGGCAAATCCTTCTCCTCGCAATTTCAAGAAAAACGTGTAAAAGCAACTGAAAAAAGCGAATTACACAAAGTTATAGCATTTGACACTTTCCACTTCGGCGCTTCCAGAATAAAACTGCTGGAAAAAATTGCTTGCATAAGGGGAAATATGTGCTATCACTACGTTGAAGGAAGAGAAATTCTCGGATACGCCATGGCAAAGGTTTACAATCACTATGCGGAAATAGGTCCGCTTGTCTGTCGAGGAGGATGCCTTGAAGCTGCAGAAGCCCTTTTAAAGACGCTTTTGAATAGGCTCCGTGGCTTCGAAGTCTCCATGGTTGTATCACGAATGGAGGAGAAACTCCTAAAGATGCTTTTTGATACTGGTTTCTCCACGGAGTTTAATGTTGTGAGAATGTTTTCTAAACCACTAGCTTTTAAAGACTGCATTTACATCGCAGAATCCCTTGAAAGGGGCTAATAAGCTTGTCGTCTCAGAACTTGGCGAAAATGATTCTTGAAGACTTCCTAAAAAACTCTTGGCACTGTGTAGAAGAGTTAGTTAAAGCGTTATCCACGTTTGAAGCAAAGAATAAGCGGGAATTCAGCTTTTACCATTTTCGAAACGGAAAGAGATGTGAAATTAGGCTTAGAGGCGCTCACTTTTTTCTAAGGGGCTCTGTTGAATATTCAAACCCCCAGTTGACGGTGGAAGAGGTTCAAGGGATTATCGCAGCTCGGCTGCTTGAAGTCTGCGGAAACTATTTCCACCATCACGGTTTAGGCGAAATCACGCGGGACGATATAAGCGAATTATGCGAACTGCTTCATAATCCAAAAGAAGGCATAGTAACCTCTTTCCTTCTGAACACGGACGACATCGAGCCAGACAGATACTCGATGAACCCGCTTAGGGAGTCGATTGTTGAAAGCGGACAAAGTGCTTTTCCATCGGCTTACGTTAAAGCCAGCATGCTGAAGATTGATGTAGACTTTGCGCGGAAATATGATGGTGCGCTTATATCGCGAGGCGAAATTGAGCTGATAAGGCGACATCTCGAAAACAGCAACAGCTATGTGGAAATGGTTGACGCAGTAAAATATGAGCAGATGGAGCAGCTTTCTGAAGTTTTTGGAATAGACCTCTGCCTCCCTTCGTTGCGTATGCCCATTGAAACATTACAAAGAGAAGAAGTTAATGGGTTGCTGCACCACATCATTAAAGAAATCCATAGAAACTACAGCTCAATAGAAGGCGCCTACCGTTGCATGGGCAGAAGCATGAAAAAACGCACAACCCTTTTAACAGTTCCACATTCCGTTAAGGGTTATGGCTCAAAACGTGCGGCAAGGGGCAGAATATACTTTGAAGGAGAAAAACTGAAAAGTGTCAAGGTTAGCTACCAAACCACGCCGCTTTATCCAAACGCCATAGCCCCAGAAGACGTAAGCATAGCAAAAGCCGAAGACGAGTTCATGGTTAAAGGAGAAGCCCTAACAAACTACAAATTTAAAGAAACCCCATCATCGCCGCAGTTCTTCCTCTACTCGCTCGCATCGCCTGAAAACGCGGCTTTATGGCATGGAGTAGGCGCCTACGGCGCAGAAAAACTGCTGGAAAGTTACGCTTCAATTCGTAGGGCGTGCCTAAACAACGCTTTGATCAGAGGCTTAGACATCTACAGTGTTTCGCTAAAAACTCCGCTACAGTTCAATCTTTCATCAAAGCACATGTGGGTTCATCCCAAACACCGCAACATAGACGCCAGCATTGGTTGCGTTGAGAATTTGGAGGATTTGGCAAAAATGGGCATGAGAATCGAACACATCCCACTTTAAAGGGTGCATGAGCATGTTTTTTAAACAGATAAAACACCATGGAGACAACTTCTCCTACTTGATAGCCGATGAAGCGACGAAAGAGGCTGCCGTTGTCGACCCAAGTTTTAACACAGAAACTATAACAAAACTTTTGAAAGAACAAGGCTTCCAACTGAAATTCATCATAAACACCCATGAACACGGCGACCACACAGCCGGCAACCAAGACCTCCAAAAAGTTTTTAATGCAAAAATTGCAGCCCACAAACACTCCAAAATCAACAAACACATAAGTTTAGAGGATGGAGACACTTTAAGGCTTGGAAAAATAGTTATAAAAGTTATCTACACACCAGGGCACACGCCAGACAGCATATGCCTATTGATAAACGGCAAACTCCTTACGGGAGACACGCTATTTGTTGGAGAGTGTGGAAGAACAGACCTGCCGGGTGGAAACCCAAAAGACATGTACCACAGTCTCTTCAACAAAATTTTGAAACTAGACGATGCTGTTGAAGTTTATCCTGGACATGATTATGGTGAATTTCCATGCTCAACAATAGGTAGGGAGAGAAAAACGAATTACGCGCTTGAAAATCGTACACTTGAGGAGTTCATCGAGTTTATGAGACAACCCTAAAAGCCCTTTGCCCATTATTAGTGTTCTTAAGTGTCCTTCATCTCTGCTGAAGACACCTTCAGTTTCTGGTAAAGTTTAAGTTTTGGGTTTACTGTTTATTTTTGGAATAGAGTTTTGATGCAAAAAGGTTCTGGTGTCAGAAAAAAGCCAAGGCTTTTCGATTTGCCAGAATGTAAAAACTGCACTTATAGAGGAAGCCACTACTGCTGGAACCAATGCCCATACAACATATGGCGAAAACATTAGCTTTAAACCAGCGTGCAAATTTTAAAAATGCCGACGCAACGTAAAAGGAATTGCAAAATAAACAGCATTTAGCCAAAATGCCTACTGTAAACATCGATAACCATTTTATCCTCCATTAAAACACGAAAATTAACAGTTTCCTCTGCAGCCAAAGGTGGCTGATTTATGCCATAGTGGGGCCGGCCGGATTTGAACCGACGACCTTTCCCC
>FMJZ01162615.1_pt1 | contig 14929 bp, 15 predicted proteins | sample 1987881 | NCBI WGS metagenome assembly FMJZ01 (sample SAMEA4378227, study PRJEB15110) | soil metagenome | biome: soil; feature: Field; material: Soil | place: India | collected 2015-03-11 | depth 0 m | reverse complement strand
AAAAAAAGAGTGCCTTGTAAGTTAAAATAGAAAGCAAGAGTGGTTTTCCCTTAAAATTCTGTTTTAAAAAAATGAAAATCAGACCTTTTAAGCCTGAAGATAAAGAAAAATTAAGGAAGCTTTACCGTGAGTTATACGGAGAGTTTCAAAACTCAATTTTCCCCGAAGAACTAAAAAGATTTGAAGAATATTTCGACCTTGAAGAAAGCATCAACTGGCTTCTAAAACAAGAAGAAAAAGAAAGATGGCGAACCTTTGTGGCTGAAGATAACGGCAATCTTATTGGTTTCGCTACCGGAAAAATTGGTCAGTTTCACCAGTATAAACTAAGCAAATATGGAGAGGTGGTAAACTTTTACATTAAAAAAGAATATCGTCATCAGGGAATCGGCAAACAACTTATTGAAGCTTTAGAAAACTGGTTTAAAGAAAAGGGTTGTCAGGTAGCGCGCATTGAAACCTGGACTTTTAACAAAGAAACCATTGAAATTTATAAAAAACTTGGTTTCAAGGAAATAAGTTTGATGTTTATTAAAGAGCTTTAATTTTTTGCTCATTTCATTTGTTTTTAGTTGAACAAAAAAATGAAGCTTATAGATACGCCGAGCGAATGGAAAAAAGCAAAAGAGGAAATACTCAAAAAATTGGGAAAAGTTTTTACCGCTGGAAAAATTGATAGCGGTAAAACAACCCTCGCTTTTTACCTTATCAAAGAAGCTGTTCAGCGTGACTTAAAAGTAGCATTGGTTGATTCAGATATTGGTCAATCAACCATTGGTCCGCCTACAACCATAGGCCTTAAATTTTTTAACCACTTTAAAGACTTAGAAAACTTAAAACCTGACTACCTTCATTTTGTTGGTGATACCTCACCAAGATTTCGCCCTCTGGAAATGATTGCTGGAACTAAAAAGCTTGTAGAAAAAGCCGAAGAAAATGCACCAGACTTGATTATCATTGATAGCTGTGGTTTTATTTCTTCACCTCTTGGCCTCAACTTAAAACTTCAAAAAATAAGCCTAATCAAACCTGATTTTGTCGTTCTATTCAATCATTATGAAGAGATAGCAGCAATCGAAAAAACACTTCGCAAATACAACTATCACTTGGTAAAGCTCCCTTCTTCACCTAAAGCCCGCCTAACTTCAATGGAAGAAAGAAAAAAGAATCGTGAAAAAGCTTTTCGAAATTACTTCAAAAAAGCTAATGAACTAATTCTTAACCCAAACACCCTTTCTATTTACCCGGACATGTTCACGCTCATAAAAAGCCAAACTGACTTGACTTTCCATTTAGTTGGCTTACTTAATTACTATCAAGAATGCCTTGGAATCGGCATAATTACGGGAGTTGATTTTAAAAAGAGCGAAATAAAAGTTTTCACACCAGTTAAAGAACTCAATAAGATCTGCGGCTTTAATTTGGGTGCTGTAAAAATCACCCCTGAAGGAAAAGAGTTGTCCTCTAATAACTCGAGCAAGTTTTAAAAAATCGCTTATCAATTCTTTCAATGATTTTAATGTGTACAACTGAAAACAGTCGAACTATTTATTCCATTTGCTCTTTGAGAATCACCGCTGGAGAAATTTTGTAAATTCGACGCCGACCTAAAAACTTAGAAATGAGAAAAGCCAAACCAAGAAAAACAAAAACTACCAAGCCAACATTCAAACCAACTTCCATTTTGATGGAAAAGTCGTAATCTTTTAACAGTTCCTTAAAAACATAAGTAACAAATCGATTGTAAATTGGAATTCCCAGCAAGAATCCAAGTACAAAAGAAAAATTGTTAAATCCTAAAAAGATAGTGGAAAGCTCCCGCTCAAAATACCCAAGTATCTTAAAAAGGGCCAGAGGCTTTCGGTTTTCAGCAATGGTCAGGGTAGATAAAACATAAATAATAGTCAGTGAAAGAAAAAAGGAAATCATTCCCATCATCTGAAACATCTGATTAATGGTTTCTGAGCTATCCTCAAAAGCCTTAATTAAGTCGTCCTTGGTTATCTTAGTCAAAATTTTATCTTCAGGGATTGGAAGAGCTTTTTTAGAAAAAACCCCAAGATAAGCGTTTTCTGGTAAACCAATTTTCTGGTTAAACTTTTCCAGCTTCATATAGCCACTATTTCCAACATAAAGGTCGGCAATTTTTTCAACATTAAAGGTGTAGCTCTTGCCAGTGGTTATGCTTTTTAATTTAAGCTCATCTCCGACCTTAAGGTCTAACTTGTCCGCCAGCGAGCGGGCAACAACCACTTCGTTCGGCTCAATATGGTTTCCCTTTTCATCTTCCAAATAAATCATTTCTGATTTTTCTTTTAAACCAAAAATTGAAACCTTTGTATCCTCTTTTTCAAAGGTCATGATGTTAAAAGGTTCGCCGCCAAAAGAATTAGCATCGACCTGATACCCTTGGAGCAAATACATATAGTTGTAACGAAGAGTTTCTTTATAAGTTTTATCTACCAAACCAGAAAACCCATAATAAGCCGAAGCCGCATAAAAAAGAAGAAAAGTAGAAAAAACCACTCCCAAAATAAGGACAAACTCGCGCGAAGGATGAAGAAAACCCTGCTTAAGCATTAAACGAAATTTAAAAGAAAACCTATCTAAAAAAGCCATTCGAAACTTCTTACCAAACTGCTTTTCAGCCTCACCCCGAATAATCTCCACCACCCTTTGCTTTAAAAGACTTCTTAAAGCAATGAAAGTGGCAACAAACATAAAAACAGCCGGGGTAACCGCTCCTCCTAAAATTCCGCCCCAGGGCAAAACTTTTTTCGTCATCGGAATACTGAAAAAAGAAGCATAAAATTGAACATAAGGTTCAGCAAGATAATAACCAGCAATCACTCCTGGAACAGAACCTATAACCCATATCAAAAGAGGAAATTGCAGATAAACTTTTACAATATCCCAACTTCGATAACCCAGAGCATAAAGAGTTCCAATTTCCGAATGCATTGAGGCAATCAGTCGCCGAAGAACGATAAACAAAAGAATGGTAGAAATTACAAGAATGACCCCTGAAAGCACGTAAGACATCGGCTCAGCATTTTTCATCTTCATTTCAGTAGTGATAATTCGTATATTGTCTCCGCGTTCCTGAAAAGTCAAAATGCCATATTTGGAGTTTATTTCTTTTTTGAAAGCTTCAATATTTTTTAATTTGCCTTTTGCCATATAAAAGTGAAAAGGAGAAACAAGCTGAAACTTTCTGAGATCATCCAGGTTCATTATCCCAAAACCAAATCGATTTGGGTCAGGCAAAATATCTTGCTCGTTTTTTATGGTATAAATATAGTCAGGTAAGTAAACAATCCCAGAAATTTTAAACTCCTCGTCCTTTATCTTGATGGTGTCTCCCACCTCAAGCTTGTTAGCTTTAATGAAATTAGGGTCAAGTGCCACTTCCCCAATTTCAGGAAGTTTTCCTTCAGTAATCTCAGGCTTGTTTATTTTTGAAGATATTTCAAAAAACCTGATTGTTTTGTTATCCGAAACATAATCCCAGCTCAACCTTTTTTCTAATTGAATTCCATAATCCTTTTGAATTTTTTCAATATCAACAGATTTTGAAGTTATAAAATTAAAATCTTCTTGATTTGTCCGTTTAATAAAGTCGTGATAATTAACATTGACTTCAACCACCATCAAGTTAAAAAGCACATAAGCAAGAGCGGCTAAAAAAGTAAGGAGGATAATACCGATAAACTGAGACTTGTTTCTCAAGATAACTCTAAGAGGAATTTTGTTTAACATTACCAGCTAACCTCCTCAGCCGGAACAGGAAAAGAATTTTCTTCGTATTCAACCAGTTCTCCACTGCGCAAACGAAGTATTTTGTGAGACATGCGAGAGATAGCATTGTTATGAGTAGCTAAAATTATGGTTGTATTGTACTTCTTATTAATATCTTCAAGAAGTTTTAAAACAATCTTGGCGTTTTCGTAGTCAAGGGCGCCAGTTGGCTCATCACAAAGCATTAAAGCTGGATTTTTAACTACTGCCCGCGCAATTGCTACCCGTTGCTGTTCGCCGCCAGAAAGCTCAAAAGGAAACTTATCCTTATGCTCCCACATTCCCACGGTTTCCAGTACTTCTTGAGGGTCTAAACCATCTTCAGCAATGTATTTCGTTGAAAGGACATTTTCCAGGACCGTTAAAGAATTAACTAGATTATAAAACTGAAAAACAAATCCCAATTTTCGTCGGCGATAAATAGTAAGAGCTTTGGAATTTAAATTGGTGATGTCTTCGCCGTCAACAATCACTTTTCCACTGTCAGGGTTGTCAATCCCGCCTAATATATTCAACAAAGTGGTTTTGCCAGAGCCAGAAGGACCTAAAACCACATAAAATCTTCCTTTGTCAAGTTCAAAAGTAACATCTTTCAAAGCATGTATTGTAGTTGCTCCCACCTGATAACTTTTGGAAAGGTTCTTAATTTCCACAAACACCCGCTACACCTCCTAAAATTACTATAAAATCATTATGACTAATTAGTCATAATTTTTCAATCAGCTTTCCTTTTTCTGCGAGAACCAATACCCTCTTTTAAAAGTTTTAAAAAATCATCTTGAACCTTTTCAATAAACTCTTTAGGAAGCTGAGAAAGAGAAATTCCCTTCTCTTGGGCCACCCTTAAAAGAGCTTTTTTTAAATTCCAACTCGCACCTTCAATAAAAACAACTAACAAATCAAGGTCTATATCTTTTCTGATAAAACCTGCTCTTTGGTTTTTAAGAATAATATCCTTAAGTATTTCTCGCGATTTTTCGTGATACATTTCTTCAATCTCCTCGCGAAAAGGAGAGTCATCATGTAAAGCACTTTTCTCAATCAACAAATAAGCATCCAAATCTTTAAGTAAAAATTCGAAATAAAACTCAAGTCCTTTTTTAACATACTCAAAGAAACTCGTTGTCTCGAAATCAACCTCACCTGCTACCTGCATATAACGACAAAAAGCTTCATTGATAGCATAAAAGTACATATCTTTTTTATTCTCAAAATACTGATACATGCTGCCTTTGGAAACCTGGCTTTCCCGCGCTACATCTTCAATGTCTACCTGGTTATAAGGAAAATGAGCAAAATATTTAATCAGCGTTTGAGCCACTCTTTTTCTTTTCTCCTCTGGAAGATTAAAATAAGTTTTTTTCGGCATTTTCTTGAACTCTTGAATTTAATAAGTTACCCACAAAAGTTATCAATTTAAATTATGACTTAATAGTCATTCTCTGGCAAACATGCTCTGACAAAAAATACACCCCTATAAGAGCGATTTGTTGTAAAATTGCGACATTTCAAAAAAAGTTTGCGGAAAAGCCAAGTAAGCTTTCGGAATTTAATAAGAAGAAAAACTTTTGCCTATGCTTCCATTGGTTTTGCTAGTGCTATCTTTGGTTTATTCACTTAGCTTATGCAGTCAAAAACCCCCAATTTAAGGTTGGTTAATTTTCTCTTTCTTAATCGCTATATATTATATTTAATATTTGAAGGCAACGGAAAAGAAAATCGACAAAGATGTAGACCGCTACATACAAGGTATAAGGGGTGAAGAAAAAATTGCCCGTTTACTTTCGCAGTTAGAAGAAAAATTTTATCTAATTCATGATGTAATGAATGACAGAGGCAATATTGACCGCATTGTTGTTGCCCGAGTGTATCTACACTATGGAAATAAAAAGTCAGCTAGGCAAAGTTACCGCTAATCAAGACGAGCTTTTCCTAAACGGGAGAGCCTTATCCAAAGATTTTTTAAGCCAATCAATGGCCGAAGCTTTAACTGTTAAAGAATATCTGAAAAAAATTTCCTTAGTAAAAGCTGACTACTTTATCCAGCCAATTTTGGCCTTCACTAATGCTTTTGTTGAAGTAAGGGGAAAAGTTAAAGGCATCAAAGTTCTTCCAGCAAAATGGCTTATTTCCGAGTTAAAAAAAGGGAATGAGGTAATAAGCAAACTTGAGCGCTCTCGCATTGCCGCCGCCCTTGCGGAAAAAAGTCAAATTAAAAGTTGGATTAATTTAATCTACCAGAAAAGCCCACCTATCGGAGTCTAATCTTTGCAACCATCGTAGCCAATACTTTTAAAATCTAATCCCCCTTAATCCCCCTTATAAATAAGGGGAAAACATTAGACTCCTCTCTCTTTTTTTAAAAGGGAGGTTGGGAGGGTTTAATCCCCCCTTGGTCCCCCTTATAAATAAGGGGGAGACGCAGTTGAAAATATTCTAAGGGGGAGACATTAAGCTCCTCACTTTTTTAAAGGGAGGTTGGGAGGGATTTTACTATTGTCATGGCAAGCCGAAAAAAGTGAGGCGAAGCCACCTCCGTTAACTCTCGAAATTGCTTCTTCGCTTTTTTTCTTCCGCCTACGGCAGACAAGTAAACGACTTTTTTTTAATATATTGAGCCTTTGCCTAGGGAAATCTTAAAGTACTGCCAGCACTTTTAGGTTTCCGAAGGGTTTTTTAAAAAACGGACCTAAAAAATCAGCGACCTAAGGTCGCTGCAAAATTATCATAGAGAAAAACACAAACTTTGTCTTCTTAAAAAACAATTTAATCACTTCAAAAAGTCACAAAGTGCCAGACGCAGTGGATACTGGCTTGACCTGAACCTATCTAATCAGGTATTCTTTCAATCGGTGCGATTTAAATGTTTAAAATAAGAACTCTTGGTGACCCGGTTTTAAGAGAAAAAACAAAGCCAATAGAAAAAATTACTCCAGAGATTAAAGCTTTAATTCAAAAAATGGCTAAGACAATGTATGAAAACAAAGGAGTTGGGTTAGCTGCAACTCAAATCGGAGTAATTGACCGCGTGGCAGTAATTGACCCGGGAAATGACTTCAAAGTTTTAATTAACCCTGAAATAGTCTGGAAAAGCAATGAAAAAATTATTGAAGAGGAGGGTTGTCTGAGTCTACCTTCTGTTACCGTAAAGGTGCCACGCTGGGAAAAAATAAAAGTTCGTTACCAGGATGAAAACGGAAAAGCTAGAGAGCTTACGGCTGAAGGCATGCTGGCTCGAATAATTCAGCACGAACTTGACCATCTTAATGGATTCCTGATAATTGACCGTGCCACCAAAGAGGAAAAGAAACAAGCTCTCGAAGCTTTAAACGCTTACCTCTTGAGAACTGAATTTTCTTTTAATCACTCTCCTTCTTCAGAATAAATATTTTCAATGAAGATTGTTTTTTTTGGAACTCCTGCATTTTCTCTTCCATCTCTTGAAAGATTAAATTCTAACCAGCAAATAGTTGCTATTTTCACTCAACCTGATCGACCAGCTGGTCGCGGTTTAAAACCAAAGCCTTCCGCAGTAAAAGAAAAAGCAGTCGAGCTAAGATTGCCTCTCTACCAACCTGATAAACTCAACAAAGAAATCACCGAAACTATTCGTAAGCTTGATGCTGAACTTGGAGTTGTCGTTGCCTATGGAAAGATAATTCCAATTGAAATAATCGAAGCTTTCCCTAAGGGGATAATAAACTATCACCCTTCGCTCTTGCCTAAATACCGCGGAGCGGCTCCAATTCAGAGAGCCATTTTAAACGGGGAAAAGATAACAGGTGGAAGCGTGATTTACTTGACTCCGGAAATGGACGCTGGTGATATTCTCTGGCAAAAAGAAATCGAAATAGAACCAAACGAAGACTGTGAAAGTTTAAGTAAAAGATTAAGTCTGCTGGGAGCTGAAGGATTACTGGAAACTATTAAGGCAATCGAAAAAGGTTCAATCAAGCCAGTCCCCCAAGACTCAAATCGAGCTACTTTCGCCCCGAAAATTGAAAAAGAAGAGCTCAAATTAAACTGGAAAGACCCGGCACAAATAAATTGGTTAAAAATCAGAGCTTTCTCCACTCGACCGGGAGCTTACTTTATGTATAAAAACAAAGTAATCAAGGTTTACCAGGCATGCTTGTGTTCTGGTTCTGGAGAACCCGGTGAAGTAATAAAAGCTAATCCTAAATTTGGGTTGGAAATTGCCTGCAAAAAAGGTTCATTAAAAATTATAAAAGTAAAACCTGAAGGCAGCTCAATAATGTCTGGAGAAGATTTTGTTCGGGGTTATCGAGTGACAGAAACAGAAATTTTAAGCTAAAAACTTAAACCAAAGACTTCTTCCGATTTAATTCAAATTACTTTCAATTTTAAAAAGCTCATACTTACCAAGTTTGACGGTTATTGGTTTCCAAGCTAAACTTATATCACTCATTATTTTTGGAGGAATGATGGAAGAAAAGACTATAACTAAAGATTCAACGATTATGGAGGCGCTTGAAGCAAACCCAAATTCAGCTCAGGTTTTTGCCCATTACGGTATGCACTGTCTCGGTTGTCTGGTGGCTTCGGGAGAGACTATTGAAGAAGCAGCCATAGCTCACGGTATCCCGCTTGATGAACTCCTAACTGCTCTTAACCAAAAAGAGACTTCAGAATAAATTCAAGGTCCTGCTTCGTTAGGTTCTTTCAGAAAAATTTTAGCCACTGCTAACTGGTATAAGTTATAATTAAACAATGATAAATCACGGCCTGCCTTTAGCTTTACTTAATAATGTTGAAAAAGTAATTAAAGGCAAAAGAGAAAAAATTGAGATTGCTACCCTTTGCTTACTCGCTGAAGGTCACCTTCTAATTGAGGATCCACCAGGAGTCGGAAAAACAATGCTTGCTAAAGCACTGGCTCTTTCTATTGGCGGCACTTTCAACCGAATTCAGTTCACACCTGACCTACTCCCTTCCGACATCACCGGGCTTTCAGTTTATCGACCAGAAAAAAATGGTTTCGAGTTCTATCCTGGCCCTATTTTTGCCAATGTGGTTTTAGCTGATGAGCTAAACCGAACCACTCCTCGAACCCAGTCAGCTTTACTTGAAGCTCTGGATGAAGGCAAGGTAAGCCTGGAAGGAAAAACCCACCCTCTACCGCGCCCCTTTTTCTTAATTGCTACTCAAAATCCGCTTGAGTCGCACGGTACCTATCCCTTACCTGAAGGTCAGCTTGACCGATTTTTGGTCTCCTTAAGCCTCGGCTACCCTGACGAAGAGGCCGAAAGAGAAGTTGTAGCAATGCAGCTTATTGAACATCCAATAAATTCTTTAAAGCCAGTTGTTAATTTAGAGGGAATTATCGAAGAACAGAGAAAGGTTCGCGAAGTTAAAGTTGACCAGAGCTTATTTGAATACGCTGTTTCAATCGTCAGGAAGACTCGAGAGATTTCCGAAGCTAATTTGGGAGTTAGCCCGCGGGGAAGCATCTCTTTGATTAGAGTAGCTCAAGCAAATGCTTACTGCCAGGGTAGAGACTTTGTCTTGCCCGATGACATAAAACGGGTGGCACCTTATGTTCTTTCTCACCGTCTTTTTCTTAAGCAAACTTTCGCTAACAACAATAAGTTAGCCAGTGATTTAATTAAAGAGATATTAAAAGAAGTTGAAGTTCCAATAAAAATGTGATGTTTAAAAAACGCTTAGGTGTGGTTTTATTAACTGCCCTTGCTTTTTACCTTATAGGCGCTAATCTTCAAGCTGGCTGGCTTTTTCTTCTTTCCTTTTCCCTTTTAAATTTAATCTTTTTAGACTTATTTTTTAATCTAACAGGAAGAAACAAAGTTGTTTTTAAGCGAGAAGTTCCCCTTCTAGCCTGCGCTGACGAAAAAGTAAAGGTCAAGCTAAAAGTTAAAAACCTGGGAAGAGCTAAAAGACTTTTGGTAATTGAAGACACTTTTTTGGGTGGCTTTAAAGAAACAATCTTCTTTCTCAAACGCAACCAAGAAGCTCTATTAGAAAAGGAAGTAATTGCTAAAAGAGGAGTTTATCATGGTGGAGAAATTAGCTATTACACTGCTTTCCCTTTTCATTTCTTTGAGTTCAAAAAAAGAGCTTTTGTTCCTTCAAGTTTAAAAGTTTACCCTTCTTTCCCCTACCTAACCAACTTCCCTTTGCTGGAGGGTGGTTCATTCCCAAAAGAGGTAATCCATGACTGGCGAAAAGGTAGCGGCACTGAGTTTTTTGGCTTAAGGGAATACCGCCCCGGAGATGCTTACCGCTCAATTTACTGGAAAAAATCGGCGGTTTTAGGAAAACCAGTAGTCAAAGAGTTTGAAAAACTTGTGTCAACTAAAACGGTCTTAATTGTGGACAACACCATTTCAGCTTACCTTAATACCGAATCTGGCCAGGACGCTTTTGAAGAAACAGTCAAAGCAGTTGCTTCAATAGCCGAATACTCACTCCACAGCGGCCACCCAGTAGAAATTATCTGGTCCGAAAAAGAAGGCTTAAAACACAAACAAAACTTAAACCTTGAAGAAGTTCTGGAAATTTTAGCCGAAATAAACCTGGTAAGCGAAGGCTTTGAAACACTTTTTTATCTTCTGGGCCCTGAAGCAGTTCATCAAAAAACCATCGTTTTCTTTATTACTCCCAAAAGTCATCTTGAATTAAAAAAACTAAATCTTTTCCAAATAGCCAGAAGCCGAGTTTTTGTATTTAGCCAGGAAAGCCACATTAAAAAAGAAGACAGATTTTGGGAGCAAAAGTTAACTCACCTCGAGCAAAACAATTTTTTTGTCTGTCGTTATAAAAAAGGAGATGTAAGCCAATGCTTGCAAAAGCCCTGGAAACCTATCGTCGTATAAGCCGACCAACCCAAATAGAAAAATCAATTTTCTTCCGTTTAGTAGTGTTCTTAATTACCGTTTTAAGCTTCTGGGCTGTTTATTTTGAAGGTGGCCTTAGTTTAGAACTGACTTTATTTTCTACTCTGGGGACTGCTGTCGGTAATTTTATTAGCTGGTTTAGAAAAGAAAAAGATAATATTCTTTTAAAGTTATTTTTGACTTTCTTACTGATAGTTATTTTTTTTGATTACTTAACCCAGCTTTCGCAAAGCGCACTTGATCCTCGCTTACCCCTTGCCCGTTTTTTTGTTCTTGTTATAGTTCTTCACAGTTTTGACCTTCCTGCCCCTCGCGACCTTATGTTTTCAGTTTTAAGTGGTGGTATTTTGCTGGGTATCGCCGCTGCTCTTTCCGTTTCAATGAGATTTGCTATTATTGCCTCAGTTTTTCTGATTTTAGCCTTTCTCTCTCTTTTGCTTGAAAACCTATCTTCGCTCAAGTTAAAAGTTGATAAACTAATTTTCTCCAAAAAAATTATGATATTTAAGTGGGTAACATCTATCTTGGTTTTACTTTTATTTTTTACTTTCCCCCTTTTCATCTTCCTACCCCGACCAAGAGGTTTCATATTGCGTTCTTATCCTTTCAAGTTCACCTCACCTCTTAAAATTCCTGAAAAGTATAGCGGTGAAATAATCTCCCCTGCTTATCCATATTCATTGCCTCATGGAGCGAAAGTTCAACCTTATTCATACTTTGGTTTTACCCGCTATCTTAACCTTAATATCCGCGGCCGACTTTCAGAAGAAGTAGTAATGTTGGTTAAATCCAGTGACTATGTCTTCTTCCGCGGTTTAATTTTCGACACCTACGATGGCAAAGGCTGGAAAATCTCAGATAAAAAGCCTCAGCAGTTGACCACTGCTAACCAGCCTTTTTTTGTTCCAACTGAAGCCGGCTCAACTCAGCTTGCTCGAAAAGAAGTTATTCAAACATTTTATGTAAATAAAGAAGTTTCCAATGTAATCCTTGGAGCTTACGAACCGAAAATGGTTTATTTTCCTCATAATACTCTCTGGTTTGACAGCAGCTTAGGGATAAGAGCCCCCTTTGCCTTGCCTAAAGACCTTGTCTATACCGTTGTCTCCTCTGTTCCAAACCCCTTCCCAGCCGAATTAAAAACCGTTGAACTAACCGAAAGGCATCGCTACAATCTTAAGCGATACTACCAGCTACCCCCTATTTCCTCCCGTGTAAAGAAACTTGCTCAAAAAATCACTCGTCAACACTCAAGCCAGTTCGAAAAAGTTATGGCGGTAAAAAATTTCTTGAAAAAAAACTATCGTTATGACTTAGACGTCCCTCCTTTTCCGCCTGACAAAGAAGTTGTTGATTATTTCCTTTTTGAAATAAAGCGAGGTTATTGCGAGCATTTTGCCACCGCTTTCGTGGTCCTGCTGCGAGCTGCTGGCATACCAGCCAGGCTTTCAACTGGCTACTTACCAGGAAATCTGAACCCTTTTACTGGATACTATGAAGTGAAAGCAGCTGACGGACATGCCTGGGGTGAAGTCTATTTTCCTCCTTATGGCTGGCTTACCTTTGACCCAACTCCAGGCTTTGATGACCCCGTTTTTACTAAAAGCAAACCTCTATGGGAAGAATTTTTAAACTATCTTGAAGCAAAAGTCAGATTTAAGGAATCAATTAGCAAAATTACCGGTTTGGCAAAGGTTTACAAGCTACCCCTCTTCTTAATCTTCTTAACTTACCTAACATATCTTGTTGGCCAAAAATTTAAGCTTAAGCCAAAACCTCAATTCCATGATGAAATGGGTAAAGAACTCTTTTTGCTGTCTGAAGAGCTGGCAAAAAGAGGCTACCAACGAAGCAAAGACCAAACGTTAAGAGAGTGGCTTTTCTCATTGCAGGATGCCTTCTCTGGCCTGAAAATCAACGACTTTCTTGAGCCTTACGAGAAGTCTCGTTACGGTAAAATAGAGTTAGCCGAAAAAGAGAAAATCCATGCTTTAAAGGCAATTAAAAAATTTAGAGAGGCGTTGAAGGAAAGTTTGAAATGAGTCAATGCCTGGGAATTGACCTTGGTGGAAGCAAGATTGAATATGGAGTTTTAACCCCAAGAGGCTTTAAGTATTTAGGTCGAACTGAAACCCCGAAAAAGGCAAAAGAGATTGTAAATAAATTAGTTAGTTTACTATCAAGCTTCAGCCAGGTTAAAGTTGGAATTGGTGTAGCTGGCTTGGTTGATAAAGATAAAGGAGAAATTTTATTTAGTCCAAACTTACCTTTCAAAAATTACAACCTTCAAGCAAAACTTTCAAGTTTTACCAAAAAAGAAATTGTTTTGGAAAACGATGTTAACTGCTTTGCTATCGCCCAGTATCAGAGAATGAAGAAAAAACCTTCAAGTTTAATTGGAATAACTTTAGGCACCGGTATTGGTGGAGGCATTGTCTTGAACGGAAAAATTTATCGAGGTAGCGGTATAGCTGGCGAAGTTGGTCATATGTGCGTCTCAGTAGTTGGTCCAGCTTGTCATTGCGGGGCTAAAGGCTGTCTGGAAGCCTTAGCCTCAGGCTGGGCTTTGGAGCGAGAGGGCGAAAAAGTAATCGGCAAAAAAATTAAAGCTGAGGAAATGGCTGAAAAAGCTCACCGAGGGGAAATAAAATTTATCCAAATTTTTCAGGAAATGGGCCAATATCTTGGCATTGGTTTAGCAAACTTAAACAATCTTTTTTCCCCTGAAGAAATAGTTATCGGTGGAAGTTTAGTCAATTCCAAAGATCTTTTCTGGAATGAAATGCTTTCAGCTTTAAAAAAACAGTCTTTCCCTGAAATTTCTCTTTCAGTTAAAATTTCTTCAGCCAGGAATATTACTGGTACTGTCGCATATGGAGCTGCACTTATTGCTGAGGAGGAACTTTGATATCCTCTGATTCTGTTTCAGAAGTTTATTTTGCCGGAATTGAACCAAAAAGAAAAAGCTGGTTAGAAAAGCTTGAAGAGTTAGCGAATAAACTCGAACTAAGCCAAATAATCGAGAAAGATTCTATTGTCGCTATTAAAGTTCATTTTGGAGAACGAGGAAATACTGCTTTTCTACCTCCCATTTACACCCGCAAAATCGTCGAGATAGTCAAAAATTTAGGCGGCAAGCCATTTCTCACCGATACCAACACTCTTTACCTTGGAGGAAGATTTAATGCGGTTGACCATTTAATAACTGCCTACAGCCATGGTTTTAGCTTTGGAACAGTTGGAGCCCCAATTATTATTGGCGATGGTTTGAGCGGCTTAGATTATCGACTGGTTAAAATTAATGGAAAACATTTCAAAGAAGCTAAAATTGGCTCTACTCTTTTCTTTGCTGATGTTCTAATAGTAATTACCCATTTTAAAGGTCATGGCAACACCGGCTTTGGCGGAGCAATTAAGAATATTTCAATGGGATTAGCAGCTCGAGGTGGCAAGCAAGAAATGCACTCTGATCTCAAGCCAACAATTCAAGAAGATTTGTGTAACGCTTGTGGGCGCTGCGTCCGTTACTGCCCTGCTCAAGCCATTGCAATTGAACCTGATTTGCAGATGGCTAAAATTGACCTTAATAAATGCTGGGGTTGTGGTGAATGTCGAGCTGCTTGCCTAAAGGGCGCGGTTTCGATAAACTGGGAAACCGACGGAAAAATCTTGCAGGAAAAAATGGTTGAATACGCTTTAGCTGTCAAGAAAGAAAAAGGTGGTAAAATTGCTTACTTTAACTTTTTGCTTAACATCACCCCTGATTGTGACTGCTGGGAATATAGCGACCCATCAATAGTCCCTGATATCGGAATTGCAGCTTCCTATGATTGTCTTGCCCTCGATCAAGTTTCTCTTGACCTTGTCAATAAAGCTTCGCTAATATACGGAATTGAAAAAGCCGAAAACAAAAACAAGTTCGAGCTAATCAATCGAGAACCCGGAACCCACTTGCTAAAATATGCTGAAGAATTAGGTCTGGGTACTCGCAAATACAAACTAATCAAGATAGGAGGATGAAGCAGGAAGCAATGAGCCACCGCATTAGGTTAGAGCAGTGCATTGGCTGCGGTCTCTGCGCTGACGAGTGTCCCCGCTGGGCAGTCGTTGAAAACAACGGTGTCTACGAAATTGTCCAGCGGAAATGCAATGATTGCGGCCGTTGCGCTGAAGTTTGCCCGACAAACGCAGTAATTGTAAACAAGGATAGACTCAGCGAAGCATCCAGCAAATAACCATTATCTCAGACACACTTA
>FMJZ01027682.1_pt1 | contig 14933 bp, 12 predicted proteins | sample 1987881 | NCBI WGS metagenome assembly FMJZ01 (sample SAMEA4378227, study PRJEB15110) | soil metagenome | biome: soil; feature: Field; material: Soil | place: India | collected 2015-03-11 | depth 0 m | reverse complement strand
CACTGTCGGCGCCGGCGTCGTCACCAAAATCGTGGAGTGACGCTGGTCATTTTCCCGTGAGCGGAGGCGCTTATGCGCGAGTTAGTGTCCCTGCAGTGCGATCAATGTAAGCGGAAGAATTACACGACAACGAAAAATAAGAAGACGATGACGGATAAATTGGCGCTTAAGAAGTTCTGTCCCTTTTGTCGAACTCATACCCTTCACAAGGAGGGGAAAGTTTAGGACTTGCGGCGCCCCCCACTGCTCGGCTGGGTCAGTAGCTCGAATTGGCAGAGCACCGGACTCCAAATCCGGGGGTTGCAGGTTCGAATCCTGCCTGACCCGTTGCGGCCAAGCCTTTGGGGATGCGGCAAGAAGGAAACTGTCGGAAGAAAGGTGCGTAGACGATGGCAACCGGGCTCCGAGAGGGGCTTTCAAGAGTGGCCACATTTCTTACCGAAGTGCAGGCCGAGTTAGCTAAAGTTCACTGGCCGAGTCGGAAGGAGACGTATGCAGCTACGGTTGTTGTGATTATGGTCTCCCTGATCGTCGCAGTCTACTTGGGAGTGGTGGACCTAGGCATATCGAGTTTGATTCAAGCGCTCTTGCAGTGACCCCTATGGCGAAACAGTGGTACGCAGTCCAGACGTACTCTGGGCAAGAACACAAGGTGAAGCTGGCCCTGGAGGAGAGGATTAAGACGCTCGGGAAGTCGGGGGACTTTGGGGAGATCCTGGTGCCACAGGAGCGTGTCGTCGAACTCGTGAAGGGTAGGAAGAAGACGTCAGCGCGCAAGTTTTTCCCGGGCTACATCCTGGTGGAAATGGAAATGAACGACGAGAACTGGCAACTTGTGCGCTCGACGCCTAAAGTGATTGGCTTCGTCGGGTGTGACGAGAGTGGCCGCAATCCCTCTCCCCTACGGGCGGAAGAAGTAGAGGAAATCGCCGCGCAGATGCGGGAGGGAGCGGCGCGGCCAAAACCGAAAGTGCAGTTTCAAGTCGGCGATAGTGTCAAAGTGAAGGAAGGGCCGTTTCAAGACTTCACGGGGATGGTCGAGGAAGTGAAACCGGACAAAGGAAAGCTCAGGGTGCTGGTCAGCATGTTTGGTCGGTCCACCCCCGTGGAGCTTGATTTTGCGCAAGTTGAGAAGGTGTGAGGCCATGGTTCGAGCATCCTGCCGCGGAGGGAAACACCAGTGAAGAAAGTAATTGGTCAAATCAAACTGCAAATTCCGGCTGGGCAGGCTAACCCGAGTCCGCCTGTAGGGCCCGCTTTGGGGCAGCGGGGGATCAATATCATGGAATTTTGTAAAGCCTTTAACGCCCAAACCCAACACCAGCAGGGGCTCATCATCCCGGTTGTTATTACGGTGTACTCCGACCGCTCCTTTACCTTCGTCACGAAGACCCCTCCCGCATCGGTGCTGCTCAAGCGAGCGGCTGGAGTGGAGAAGGGGTCGTCAGAACCGAATAAGCGGAAGGTAGGGCGTGTGACGAGAGCGCAGGTGCGGGAGATTGCGGAGATGAAAATGCAAGATCTCACGGCTTCGTCACTGGAAGCTGCCATCCGCACCATCGAAGGCACGGCACGAAGCATGGGAATTGAAGTGGTGGACTAAGATAGGGAAATTCTATGGCCAAAGTCAGTCGGCGGTATCGGGAAGTCGCGGCTAAGGTGGATCGCTTGCGGCGATACGAAATTGAGGAAGCACTGCGACTAGCTCTGGAAACAGCCACGGCAAAGTTTGACGAAACAATAGAGATGGCAGTGCGCTTGGGCGTGGATCCGCGACAGGCAGACCAAAATGTTCGCGGTACCGTGCTTCTTCCTCATGGCACGGGGAAGCCTGTGCGCGTGTTGGTCTTCGCAAAAGGCGAAAAGGAACGGGAAGCGAAGGAAGCTGGTGCGGATGTGGTGGGCGGCGAGGACCTGGCAAAGAGGATCGCGGACGGCTGGCTAGAGTTCGACCGCGTTGTGGCCACCCCCGATATGATGGCGGTCGTCGGGCGCATTGCAAAAATCCTGGGGCCTCGTGGGCTCATGCCCAATCCGAAGGCTGGGACCGTCACGTTTGACGTCGGTAAGGCGGTGGCTGAGTTGAAGGCCGGAAAAGTGGAATATCGGGTAGATAAAGCGGGCATTGTGCATGTGCCGATCGGCAAGAAGTCCTTTGGACTAGAGAAATTGAAGGAGAACGCCTTGGCGGTTTTATCGAGCCTACTACGTGCCAAGCCGCCATCGGCAAAAGGAACGTATGTCCAGTCGGTCGCTGTTTCGGCAACCATGGGTCCGGGGATCAAGGTGGATCCCGGTGTGGTGAGAAACTTGGCGGCCTGATTTCTGTTGGGGGACTTAAAGTGAAGCGATTGGAAAAGGCAAACGTTGTTGGAAGCCTGAGAGACAAGCTAGGCCAAGCTTGCGTGGTGATCGTCACTCAAGCGTTTGGGTTGGATAGCGGTCAGACTTTTCGGTTGCGCAAGGCAATTCGCCAAGCAGGCGGCGAGCTCAAGGTGGCGAAAAACACCCTGGCAAAGTTGGCCGCGCAGGACTCGAGTTATGCACCGTTGGTGCATCTTCTGTCTGGGCCGACCGCCCTGGTAATTGGATACCGCGACCCGGTGGCGGTTGCAAAGGCCATTGTGGAGTTTTCGAACGAGGCGGGAGAGAAGATCTCAATCAAGGGGGCTGTGCTGGAGGGCAGGTCGCTGGATCCGGCGGAAGTGAAGGACCTAGCCACCTTACCTCCCCGAGAGGTATTGCTTGCATCGCTGCTTGGATTGTTGCAGGCGCCGGCTAGCAGGTTGCTGCGGGTTTTGCAGGAACCAGGAGCGCAGCTTGTGCGGCTGCTCGATCGGCGACGAGGGCAGCTGGAAACCTCGGCAACATAGAATTTCCATGGTGGAATGCCTGGAGCGAGCCAGGGTCCAAATCGAGCGATATGATTTAGTGGGTCAAAGGGACAGAGTATAAGCAAGGAGGTAATTGGGACATGTCACAAGTTACTCGGGAGCAGGTCAAAGACTTCATCAAGAACATGACCCTTCTAGAAGCGGCGGCTTTGGTGAAAGAGCTCGAAGAAGAGCTCGGGGTCAGTGCTGCAGCTCCAGTGATGGCCGCGATGCCCATGGCGGCGGGGGCGGCGGCTCCAGGAGCGGCTCCAGCGCCGGAACAAGATGAATTCTCCGTGATTTTGCAGTCGGCTGGCGACAAGAAGATTCAGGTCATCAAGGTGATTCGCGAGCTGACTGGGCTCGGTTTGAAAGAGGCAAAGGACCTTGTGGACGGCGCTCCAAAGGTCGTCAAAGAGGGTGTCCCCAAAGCTCAGGCGGAAGAGATGAAGAAGAAGATCGAAGAGGCGGGCGGGGTGGTAGAGCTCAAGTGAGGATCAACCCCTGAAGGCTGGGTCGCACGCAGCGTTGTTGCACGAGATTACCGACCCAAAGAGGAGTCCAAATGGCTGCCAAGGTTGCAAGTAACAAGCGTTTTCGCCGGAATTTTGGGCGGATCAAAAAAACCATCGATATCCCCAACCTGATCGAGATCCAACAAAAGTCTTACCGCCAATTCTTGCAACTGGACGGGGATCGCAACGGAGGCGGTGCGATTTCAGGTCTCGAAGGCGTTTTTCGGTCGGTGTTCCCAATTTGGGACTACAACAAGACGGCTCAGCTGGAGTTTGTCAGCTACACCCTGGGAGAGCCCAAATACACCGTCGAGGAGTGCCACGAACGGGGAATGACTTACGCTGCACCGCTGAAGGTCAAGGTGCAGCTTATCCTGTACCAGGACTCCGGCAGCGACGAAGGTCCCAAGGAGGTCAAAAACGTTAAAGAGCAGGAGGTATACTTCGGAGAACTGCCCCTGATGACCCCCAACGGTACCTTTATGGTCAACGGTACCGAGCGGGTCATTGTCAGTCAGCTCCACCGATCCCCGGGTGTGTTTTTTGACCATGACAAAGGGAAAACTCATTCGAGTGGAAAATTCTTGTTCTCGGCTCGGGTGATTCCCTACCGCGGCTCCTGGTTGGACTTCGAGTTCGATCCCAAAGACATTCTGTACGTCCGTATCGATCGACGTCGGAAGTTCCATGCCACGGTGTTGCTGCGAGCGCTCGGGATGAGTGCTGAGGACATCCTGAACTACTTTTACAAGTCGGAGACGATTGTCCTGGAAGGAAAGCGTTTGGTCAAACGTCTCAATTTTGACTTGCTTCGGGGAGCAAGGGCGACGCGGGACATCCGGGGACCACGGCAAGAAATCATTGTAAAGGAAGGCCGGAAAATTACCGAAAACGTTCTGAAGCAGCTCGAAGCAGCGGGTGTCAGAGAGATTCCCATCACCGTAGAGGAAGTCATCGGGCGAGTCGTTGCCCACGACGTCGTCGACCCAGCCACGGGCGAGGTGGTTTTGGAATGTAATCAAGAGATTACTCCGGATAAGTTGGAAGAGTGCCGCCTGAGGGGGATCCCTACGGTCGAAGTGTTGTACCTTGACGAACAGCATATTGGCCCTGCTCTGCGAAACACGCTGTTGGCGGACGGAGTGAAATCGCCGGAAGACGCCATCATGGAAATTTATAAACGCCTCCGCCCTGGGGATGTTCCAAGCCTGGAAGCGGCGACGGCGTACTTCAATAACCTGTTTTTCAATCCAGACCGTTACGACCTCTCACGGGTGGGGCGTTTGAAACTCAACCACAAACTCAAGTTGGATCCGCCGCCGCCTCTGGATCAAGGCACTCTCCGCCGAGAGGATATTCTCGAGGTGGTGCGCTATTTGATCGAACTTCACAACGGCAAGGGGTCGATTGACGATATCGACCACTTAGGGAACCGGCGCGTCCGGGCAGTAGGGGAGTTGGTGGAAAACCAATTTCGACTGGGGCTGGTTCGAATGGAGCGGGCCGTGAAGGAGCGAATGGGCCTGCAGGATCTGGAGACGCTCATGCCGCAGGACCTGGTCAACTACAAGCCCGTTTCTGCGGCGGTGAAAGAGTTTTTTGGGTCGAGCCAACTCTCCCAGTTCATGGACCAAACGAACCCTCTTTCGGAGGTAACCCACAAACGACGCCTGTCCGCCTTGGGTCCTGGGGGGCTTACCCGCGAGCGGGCAGGCTTTGAAGTTCGCGACGTACACCCGACGCACTATGGGCGCGTCTGCCCGATCGAAACTCCCGAAGGTCCAAACATTGGCTTGATTGCGTCGCTCTCTACCTACGCACGTGTGAACGAATTTGGCTTTCTCGAAACCCCTTACCGGGAAGTAGAGAATGGCAAGGTAACTGACCGAATCCGTTACCTTTCGGCCTTGGAAGAAGAAGACTTCCCCATTGCTCAAGCCAACGCACCGATCGACAGTAAGGGCCATTTTGTCTCGGAAATGGTCTCGGTCCGGTATCGGGGCGAATTTACCACAGTTCCCCGTGACCAGGTGCGGTTCATGGATGTGTCCCCCAACCAGTTGGTCAGTGTGGCAGCATCGCTGATCCCGTTTTTGGAAAATGACGATGCAAACCGGGCGTTGATGGGTTCGAACATGCAACGCCAAGCGGTGCCGTTGCTCCGAACCGATGCGCCACTGGTGGGGACGGGAATGGAGAGGATCGTTGCGCGGGATTCCGGCGTTACCGTGGTGGCGAGCCGGTCCGGCGTTGTTGAAAGTGTGGACGCGAATCGAATCGTGATCCGAGCCGATAAGGTCAGGGACGCAAGTCGGGACCCAGGCATCGACATCTACAACTTGATCAAATACCAGCGTTCGAACCAGAGCACCTGCATTAACCAAAAGCCCATTGTTCAACCTGGAGACCATGTCGAAGCTGGTGACGTCATAGCTGATGGTCCCTCGACGGATCTGGGCGAGCTCGCCCTCGGCCGCAATGTGCTTGTGGCCTTCATGCCGTGGGGTGGGTACAACTTCGAAGATTCCATTCTGGTCAGCGAACGTTTGGTCAAAGCTGACTACTTTACCTCCGTGCACATCGAGGAATTTGAATGTGTGGCGCGAGACACGAAGCTCGGACCAGAGGAGATTACTCGGGATATCCCGAATGTCGGTGATGAAGCTTTGAAGGACCTGGATGAAAGCGGGATTGTCCGTATCGGAGCGGAGGTCAAGCCAGGCTCGATTTTGGTGGGCAAGATCACTCCAAAGGGCGAAACGCAACTGTCTCCGGAAGAAAAACTCCTCAGGGCGATTTTCGGAGAAAAAGCGGGCGAGGTGCGCGACACCTCCCAGCGTGTACCGCCTGGTGTGGAGGGGATCGTCATTAACGCCCGAGTCTTCTCCCGCAAAGGTGTGGCGCGTGACGAGCGCAGCCGCCAGATCGAAGAAGAAGAGATTGCTCGACTCAAAAAGGATCAAGAGGAAGAACAGCGGATTGTCAAAGAAGGCGCCCTCAAAAAACTTCGCCGACTCCTGGTTGGACGAGTTACCGCGGCGCGGCTGAGTGACAGTGACCGACGAGTCCTACTCCCGAAAGGGCATGAGATCCAGGCAGAAGACTTGGAGCACATCCCCGTGGGCTTGTGGAGCGAGATCCGGGTGGGTGACGAGCGAATCGAGGAGGAAGTGGCTGCCCTTGCAGAAGGCGTACAGGAACAGTTGTCGCTCATTCGGACGGCGATCCAGGAGCGTATCGAGCGTCTGAAGGCAGGCGACGAGCTCCCGCCCGGGGTCATCAAAATGGTGAAGGTGTTCGTGGCCATGAAGCGGCGCCTGCAGGTTGGCGACAAGATGGCAGGCCGACACGGGAACAAGGGCGTGTTGTCCCGAATTCTGCCAGAGGAAGACATGCCTTATCTGGCTGACGGTACGCCGGTGGACATCGTCTTGAACCCGTTGGGGGTTCCGTCCCGGATGAACGTCGGTCAAATTTTGGAAACACACCTAGGGTGGGCGGTTTGGCAACTTGGTTTGCAACTGGGAGAGGCTTTGGCGAAGGCGAACGGAGACGCCGGTTCTATTCGGGCGCGGCTCAAGGAGCTTTTCGGCAAGGAGGTTGCTGAACTGATCGACTCGCTTCGGGATGCGGATGTGATCCGAATTGCCCGCAAGTCAGCGATGGGCATCCATGTTGCGTCTCCCGTTTTTGACGGCGTACCAGAAGCGGAGATCTTCGATCTCTTGCGAAAAGCCGGCTTGCCAGAAACTGGGCAGGCTACGTTGTACGATGGTCGGACAGGGGAGCCCTTTGCCCACCCCGTCACGGTTGGCGTCATGTACATGATGAAATTACACCATTTGGTTGACGATAAAATTCACGCCCGGTCTACGGGGCCGTACTCGCTGGTCACGCAGCAACCGTTGGGTGGCAAGGCACAGTTCGGTGGCCAACGCCTAGGAGAGATGGAGGTTTGGGCGTTAGAAGCATACGGTGCAGCATACACTTTGCAGGAGATGCTCACCGTGAAGTCCGATGACGTAGCGGGGAGAACCAGAATGTACGAGGCAATCGTGAAAGGGGAAAACGTGCTAGAACCGGGATTGCCAGAGTCGTTTAATGTGATGATCAAAGAACTGCAAAGCTTGGCGCTGGATGTGGAATTGATTGAAGGTTCGGACCCGGCTCGGAAGGCCGTTCAGGAGTAAGGCGGAGGAGACAAAGATGGACGATCTGTTCTCGCTATACGAAAAGCCAAAGAATCCGCTGAGCTTCAATGCGATTCGCATTGCAATCGCATCTCCGGAAAAAATTCGCTCCTGGTCCCATGGGGAAGTCAAAAAGCCAGAAACGATTAACTATCGCACCTTTAAGCCAGAGCGTGATGGGCTTTTTTGCGCGAAGATTTTTGGCCCGACGAAGGATTACGAGTGCAATTGTGGAAAGTACAAGCGAATGCGCCACCGAGGCGTGGTTTGCGAAAAGTGTGGCGTGGAAGTCATCCAATCGAAAGTTCGGCGAGAGCGCATGGGCCACATTGAGCTTGCTACGCCGGTGGCTCACATTTGGTTTTTGAAAAGCCTGCCGAGTCGCATCGGAACACTGTTGGACATGACCCTGAAGGACCTCGAAAAGGTCCTGTATTTCGAGTCGTACGTGGTCACCGACCCGGGTGATGCTACTTTTTTGCAATACAAGCAGTTGCTGAGCGAGAAAGGCTACCGCGAGGCTCGAGAGCGCGAGGCAAAACAGAATGTGAAGCGTCCCTTCCAAGCCGAAATGGGTGCGGAGGCGATTCGGACGTTGCTGAAGCAGTTGGATTTGGAAGAAGAGGCAGCGCGGCTACGCGAAGAAATGCGACAAGTGACCAGTGAGGCGCGGCGGAAGAAGATTGCCAAACGCCTCAAGGTGATCAACGCCTTCCGCAGCTCGGGAAATCGCCCCGAATGGATGATCTTAGAAGTGATCCCAGTAATTCCACCCGACTTGCGCCCGTTGGTGCCTTTGGACGGAGGCCGCTTTGCGACGTCCGATCTGAACGACTTGTACCGTCGTGTCATCAACCGTAACAACCGATTGAAACGGCTCATCGAGCTGAACGCGCCCGATATCATCGTGCGCAACGAGAAGCGGATGCTGCAGGAGGCCGTGGACGCCTTGTTCGATAACGGACGCCGTGGTCGCGCCATCACGGGTGCCAACAAGCGGCCGCTTAAGTCGTTATCCGACATGTTGAAAGGAAAAACCGGCCGGTTCCGGCAGAACCTGTTGGGCAAGCGTGTGGACTACTCCGGGCGGTCTGTGATCGTGGTCGGGCCGGAGCTGCGACTCCACCAGTGCGGCTTGCCCAAGCGCATGGCGCTCGAGCTGTTTAAGCCGTTCATTTACAACAAGTTAGAAGAGCGCGGCTTGGCCACGACCATTAAGAGCGCCAAGAAACTGGTGGAAAAAGAGCGGGATGAAGTGTGGGATATCCTGGACGAGGTTATTCGCGAGCATCCGATCCTGCTCAACCGCGCGCCGACGCTGCACCGCCTAGGCATTCAGGCGTTTGAGCCCATCCTGATCGAGGGCAAAGCGATTCAGTTACATCCATTGGTCTGCACCGCCTATAACGCCGATTTTGATGGCGATCAGATGGCGGTGCATGTGCCCTTGTCCGTCGAGGCGCAGGTGGAGTCGCGGGTTCTGATGATGTCGACGAATAACATCTTGTCGCCCGCGCATGGCAAGCCCATCATCGTTCCGTCCCAGGACATCGTCTTAGGATTGTACTGGATGACTCGGGAGCGCCCCACCGCAAAAGGTGCGGGTCGGCGGTTTGCGAGCCCTGCGGAAGTGCGGGTGGCCTACGATCAAGGTGAGGTGGATATTCAGGCCCCAGTGAGCGTGCGGATTGGCGGAGAGACGGTACAGACGACCGTTGGCCGCGTCTTGCTCTACGAGATCGTTCCACCGCAGATCCCGTTTAAGGACGTGAACCGCGTCATGAAAAAGAAGGAGCTGGCACAGCTCATCGACCTCGCATACCGATACGCGGGGAACAAGGCGACCGTCATCTTCGCTGATAAGCTGAAAGATCTCGGGTATGAATACGCGACAAAGGCCGGAATCTCGATTTCGATCAAGGACATGGTCATTCCGGCCAATAAACAACGGTTGTTGAACGAAGCCCAAAAGGCAGTGCGGGAGATCGACGAGCAGTACAACCAGGGACTCATCACCCAAGGTGAGCGCTACAACAAGGTGATCGATATTTGGGCTGAAGTGACCGATCGTGTCGCCGACGAGATGATGTCGGAGCTGCAATCGGAAGTGATCACTTTGCCCGACGGCCGTAAGCAAACGGTTACGAGCTTTAATCCAATTTTCATGATGGCGGATTCGGGGGCACGTGGAAGCGCTCAACAGATCCGCCAGTTGGCAGGCATGCGTGGCTTGATGGCGAAGCCCTCAGGCGAGATTATCGAGACGCCAATTACCGCCAACTTCCGTGAGGGGCTCACCGTTCTGCAGTACTTTATCTCGACGCACGGCGCACGAAAGGGTCTGGCAGACACGGCCTTGAAAACAGCGAACTCCGGCTACCTGACCCGGCGTCTGGTGGACGTGGCTCAGGATTCCATCATTACCGAGTATGACTGCGGTACCCTAGATGGGATCGAGATGACGCCCCTGGTCGAAGGTGGAGAAGTCATCGAAGGACTTGGTGACCGGGTGTTAGGTCGTGTGGCTCTCGAGGATGTGTACGACCGTTACACTGGCGAGATACTGGTCAGGGCCAACGAAGAAATCACGGAAGAGGTTGTGCGCAAGCTCGAACACTCGGGTCTGGAGCGCATTAAAATCCGGTCGGTCCTAACCTGCCAGTCGAAACGTGGGGTTTGCGTTCTTTGCTACGGTCGCGACCTGGCGCGTGGTCAAATGGTAAACTTGGGCGAAGCCATCGGTGTGATCGCCGCCCAGTCGATCGGAGAGCCGGGGACGCAGCTCACGATGCGCACGTTCCACATTGGTGGTGCCGCGAGCCGGCGGGCGGAGCAGACAACGTTGGAGGTGCGAACCGACGGCATTTTGCGTCTTGTCGGTGTGCAGACCGTTGTGAATCGTGACGGCGACTTGGTAGTCATGAATCGCAATGGAGAAGCTCTCGTGGTGGAGGTAGGTCCCGACGGTCGAGAGCGGGAGCGCGAGCGATATCCTCTGGTGTACGGGGCGAAGCTCAAGAAGCGCGATGGTGACCCGGTAAAAGCCGGAGACCTGGTTGCTGAATGGGATCCTTACACGACCCCAATGCTGACCGAGACATCCGGGTACGTTCGGTTTGTCGACATCATCGAGGGCCAGACGATGGAGGAAAAGGTAGACGAGCGTACGGGCCTCTCGATGAAGGTGATCGTTGACTTCAAGGACTTGGACAAGCAACCGAGAATTTGGATTCTCGAGGATCCGACGCAAAGCGTAAAGGACCTGCCCATGGAGTCGCGGCGGGTATACCTGTTGCCCGTGGGTGCGCATATCGCCGTGACAGAAGGCCAACACGTCTCAGCGGGCGATGTGATTGCGAAGATTCCTCGAGAGACGACCAAGACGAAGGATATCACGGGCGGGTTGCCGCGCGTCGCAGAGTTGTTCGAGGCTCGTAAGCCCAAAGAGCAGGCAGTGATTAGCGAGATCGACGGCATCGTGTCCTTCGGGAAGGACACCAAAGGGAAGCGTAAGGTTATCATCACGCCGGATGTTGGAGAACCGCGAGAGTACCTAATCCCAAAGGGCAAGCATATCAGCGTGCACGAGGGCGATCGCGTCCGGGCCGGAGAACCACTGATGGATGGATCTCCGAACCCTCACGATATCCTCACAATCCTGGGTCTCAAAGCCTTGGCGAAGTACCTGGTTGACGAGATTCAGGAGATCTATCGGCTCCAGGGAGTTCGAATCAACGACAAACACATCGAAGTGATCGTCCGCCAAATGCTCCGACGTGTGAAGGTGAAGGACGTCGGAGACACGGAGTTCTTGGTTGGGGACCAAGTGGAGAAGTGGCGCTTCGAAGAGGAGAATCAGCGCGTGAAGCGGGCCGGCGGTCAGCCAGCGACGTGCGAGCCGCTGCTTCTAGGTATTACGAAGGCCAGTCTCTCCACCGAGAGCTTCATTTCTGCTGCCTCTTTCCAGGAAACCACGAAGGTCCTCACTGAGGCGGCAATTAACGGAAAGGTGGACTATCTGGTTGGGCTTAAAGAGAACGTCATCATGGGGCGCTTGATTCCTGCGGGTACGGGCGTCGCTCAGTACCGCGAGATGGAGATGCTCATCGATGGCGTGCCTGCGGAGGCGGCGGAGCAGCAGGAGCAGGAAACTTCAGAAGCAGCGACGGCTTGACAGAACGAAACTCGTCGCCTAACTAAGCCGTTTCCCATCCGGCGGCTTTCGTGGCCGCTCCCGAGGTGAGGTAAGTCATGCCGACAATCAATCAACTGGTGAAAAGAGCGCGCGTTGTGCAGCGGAGACGGACGACGGCTCCGGCCTTGCAGGGGTGTCCGCAGAAACGGGGTGTGTGCACGCGGGTGTACACGCAAACTCCGAAAAAGCCCAACTCCGCCTTGCGCAAAGTTGCGCGCGTTCGCCTCACCAATGGGGTGGAGGTTACCGCCTATATCCCGGGGATTGGCCACAATCTCCAAGAGCACTCAGTCGTGCTGATCCGAGGCGGCCGGGTCAAGGATCTCCCGGGTGTCCGGTACCACATCATCCGTGGCACGCTGGATGCGGTCGGGGTTCAAGATCGCCGAAAAGGCCGTTCTAAGTACGGAACGAAGAGACCGAAGTGACGGGCAGTGTTGCGTCAGGCGAGGATAGCTGAGCATGCCGCGAAAGGGTGAAGTTCGACAACGTGAGGTTCTCCCGGATCCAAAGTACCACGATCAGACCGTGAGCAAGTTTATCAACATGTTGATGATGCGCGGGAAGAAAAGCTTGGCCGAACGCATCCTTTACGGAGCATTTGATCTGATTCAGGCTCGCACGAAGGAGGACCCGCTGGTGATCTTCCGGCGTGCGTTGGAAAATGTGAAACCCGTATTGGAGGTGCGCTCGCGGCGGGTGGGTGGCGCGACATATCAGGTTCCGGTCGAGGTGCGGCCGGTGCGAAGAGTGTCGCTTGGGATGCGGTGGCTCGTGCAACAGGCGCGGCTGCGAAACGAAAAGTCCATGCAGGAACGCCTGGCGGCGGAGCTGATCGAGGCGGCCAACAATCGCGGCGGTGCGGTGAAGAAAAAGGAGGAGACACACCGCATGGCAGAGGCGAACAAGGCATTCGCCCATTACCGCTGGTGACCGGTGGTTCCTAGCGGGGGCCCACGGCTACTAGGCTAATTCATTTTGTCGGTGGACGTTTGGATTCTATGGCTCGAAAAGTTCCCTTAGAGAGAACGAGAAACATTGGCATCATGGCGCACATCGATGCCGGTAAGACCACGACCACGGAGCGGATTTTGTACTACACGGGGATGACGTACAAAATCGGCGAGGTCCATGAGGGAACTGCAACCATGGACTGGATGGTACAAGAGCAAGAGCGCGGAATCACCATTACGTCCGCCGCGACGACTTGCTTTTGGCGGGACCACCGGATCAACATCATCGATACCCCAGGCCACGTGGACTTCACCATCGAGGTGGAACGTTCGTTGCGTGTGCTCGATGGCGCCGTCGCTGTGTTCTGTGGCGTTGGGGGGGTAGAGCCGCAGTCTGAAACGGTGTGGCGGCAGGCCGACAAGTACCGCGTCCCGCGGATCGCGTTCGTGAATAAAATGGATCGCGTGGGGGCTGATTTTGGGCGTGTAGTGACCCAAATCCGGGAGCGGCTTGGGGCTAAGGCCATTCCGTTGCAACTTCCCTTGGGGGCAGAAGAGAATTTCCGCGGCGTCATCGACCTCGTGGGTATGCGAGCGATCGTGTGGGACGACGAGAGTCTTGGGGCTCGGTTTCACAGTGAGGAAATTCCGGAGGAGCTCCTTCCCGCCGCGGAAGCGGCCAGGGAGGTTGTTTTGGAGGCTGCAGCAGATTGCGACGAAGCGCTAATGGAAAGGTACTTGGGCGGCGAGGCGATCTCCGAAGAAGAGATCAAGCGCGCCTTGCGCAGCGGTACCCTGGCGATGCAAATCGTGCCCGTTCTGTGTGGTTCAGCCTTCAAGAACAAGGGCGTGCAGCCTTTGCTCGATGCGGTGGTGGAATATTTACCATCGCCGCTAGACATCCCTCCTGTAGAAGGGGTCAATCCCGTAACCGGCGAGGTGGAAACCCGGGAGGCTTCCGACGATGCGCCATTTGCGGCGCTGGCGTTCAAGATCATGACCGACCCGTTTGTCGGCTCGCTAACGTTCTTTCGCGTTTACTCGGGCCGCGTCGAGTCGGGTTCCTATGTTTTCAACTCTACGAAGGGAAAGAAAGAGCGTATTGGCCGGCTTTTGAAGATGCACGCGAACAAGCGTGAGGAAATTAAGGAGGTATTTGCCGGCGAAATTGCTGCTGCTGTGGGACTGCGTGATACCACGACAGGGGACACTTTGTGCGACGAGTCAAGGCCAATCGTTCTAGAGTCGATCGAGTTCCCTGAACCGGTGATCTCGGTTGCGATTGAACCCAAGACCAAGGCGGATCAGGAAAAGCTGGGAATTTCTCTCCAAAAGCTCGCGGCCGAAGATCCGTCCTTCCGTGTTTCGACAGACAAGGAAACAGGCCAGACCATCCTGTCTGGTATGGGAGAGCTGCATCTCGAAATCATCGTCGACCGCCTACTGCGCGAGTTCAAAGTGGATGCCAACGTCGGTAAGCCGCAGGTGGCGTACCGAGAGACCGTTCGCAGGGCCGCGGAGTTTGAATACAAGCACGTGAGGCAAACTGGCGGGCGGGGGCAGTACGGACACGTGGTTCTTCGCGTTGAGCCGCTCGGGCGTGGCAAGGGCTTCGAGTTCGTCGATGCGATCAAAGGTGGCGTAGTGCCTCGCGAGTACATCCCCGCAGTGGAAAAAGGCGTCGTAGAGGCCGCCGAGCGAGGAGTCTTGGCAGGGTACCCGATTGTGGACGTCAAGGTCACCCTGCTTGACGGGTCGTATCACGAAGTGGATTCTTCGGAGCTTGCTTTTAAGATCGCGGCCTCGATTGCCTTTCAGGAAGCTGCGAAGCGGGCAGATCCAGTTATCCTTGAACCCATTATGCTGGTCGAAGTGGTCGTGCCGGAAGAGTTTGCCGGTGCAGTGTTTGGGGACCTGAACTCCCGACGGGGGCGGATCCAGGGGATGGATGCACGTGGCGGCGCGCAGGTGATCCGTGCGCACGTGCCCTTGGCCGAGATGTTTGGCTACGCCACAGATCTGCGGTCCATGAGCCAAGGCCGTGCCACGTATACGATGCAGTTCTCACACTATGAGCCCGTGCCACAGGCAATTTCGGAGGAAATTACGGCAAAGGCCGTGGGTGCCTAAGAATAGCGTTGCCCATACTTGGGAGGAGATCGTCAGAAGGAGAGCGAGATGGCGAAGCAGAAATTTGAGCGGAAGAA
>FMJZ01063925.1_pt1 | contig 14943 bp, 12 predicted proteins | sample 1987881 | NCBI WGS metagenome assembly FMJZ01 (sample SAMEA4378227, study PRJEB15110) | soil metagenome | biome: soil; feature: Field; material: Soil | place: India | collected 2015-03-11 | depth 0 m | reverse complement strand
GCCGGAGATCCCGGGTTCAAATCCCGGCGGACCCGCTAATATCGCGTTTTTATGTGTGTTTAAAAGTTTAAAGGCGTGTTAATCTCTAACCTTTGTAAGGGAGGCGTGTATGAAAGTTAGGTTTTGGCTGTTGGATGTGAATTATGAGGTTAAAAATCATGAGCCGGAGATTTGGCTTTGGGGTTTAGATGATTCTGGAAATAGGGTTTTAGTTGTTGATAGAAGCTTTCTCGCCTATTTTTACGCTGTTGTTAAAGAAGGCTTTGACGTTAACAAGGTTCTTAAGGAGGTTGAATCTAAAAAGGCAGAGTGCTCCTTCCTTGTTAAGGTTGAGGTTGTTGAGAAGAAGTTTTTCGGTAAGCCTGTTAAGGCTTTGAAAGTTTATTGTAGAGATCCGGATGTTATTGCGAAATGCGCGAGAGTTTTTCGGAAAATCGAAGGGGTGGAGGAGTGCCTTGAAGATGATGTTCGCTATTCGATGCGGTATTTAATTGACAATGACATTGTTCCATGTGGTTGGCATGAAGTTGAAGTTGCTGAGGAAGCAAAGGACTTGGGCGTGCGAGTTGACCGTGTTTATGTGGCTAAATCCTCTCCGAAATTTTTGGAGAGAACGGATGTTCCAAATTTGAAGATTCTCGGTTTCTCAGCGATATGTTACAGTAGAGAAGGCTCGCCGAAACCAGACCGCAACCCAGTTGTCATAATTTCAGCGGCAACTAACAGCGGGGAGGAGAGGCAGTTTGTTGCTGGTGAGAATAGGGATGATAAGCCTGTTCTCGAGGCTTTCATAGATTATGTGCTGAGTTTTGACCCTGACATTATTGTTGGTTTTGGAGTTAATAGGCAGGATTGGGCTTATCTTAACGAAAGATGTAAGAGGCTTGGAATACGCTTGTCTATTGACAGAGCTGGAACTGAGCCTCACACCAGTGTTTATGGGCATGTTTCGATAACTGGAAGGGCGAATGTGGACATTTTTGATTTTGCCGACGAGTTTCCAGATGTTAAGGTTAAGACTTTGGAGAATTTGGCGGACTATTTGGGTGTGATGAAAATTGAAAAGCGTGTTTTAATTGAGGATGTTGAGTTTGCGGATTATTGGGATGACAAGGCGAAACGAGAAATCTTGAAGAAGTTTTCGATGGAAAACACTCGCTGCATTATGGGCATAGCTGACGCCATTTTAGACTTTGCCATGCAACTTTCAAGCCTTGTGGGTTTACCAATAGACCATGTTGGAACGGCAGCCGTCGGCTTCAGAGTGGAATGGTTCTTAATAAAACACGCTCACAAAATTGGAGAGCTTGTTCCGAAACGGGTTGAACAGCCTTATAGGCCTTATGTCGGAGCCATAGTGCTAAGTCCAAAGCCGGGGCTGCACGAGAACATTGCTGTTTTAGACTTTGCCTCCATGTATCCAAACCTCATGATAAGTTACAATCTTTCCCCAGATACCTATGTGGCTCCGAAAGAGCCCATTCCATCATGTGGGGTTTATGAGGCGCCAGAAGTTAAACATAGATTTAGAAAGGAGCCTTCAGGATTCTACAAGGAGGTGTTGTCCCATCTTATCAACATAAGGAATGAAATTCGTGCCAAAATGAAAAGGTGCGCTCCGGACGGTGTCGAATACCGCGTTTTAGATGCCAGACAGAAGGCTGTTAAAGTTATAACAAACGCTTCTTACGGATATGCCGGTTGGGTTGGAGCAAGATGGTACATTAAGCCTGTCGCTGAAGCTGCTACTGCTTGGGGGAGACACACAATTCTCACTGCCATAAAAATGGCTGAAGAAGAAGGGTTGACGGTTGTTTATGGCGATACAGATAGCATTTTCATAAAGTATGAACCGAATAAGGTGGAAAGGCTAACAAGTAAAATTTATGAAAAGCTTGGTTTAGAAATCAAGCCCGACAAGGTTTACACGCGCATATTTTTCACAGAAGCAAAAAAACGTTATGCTGGGCTTCTTCCAGACGGGCGGCTCGATGTTGTTGGGTTGGAAGTTATACGAGGCGATTGGGCTGTCGTAGCCAAGAAAGTTCAAGAAAGGGTTTTGGAAATAGTGTTAAAGGAACAGTCGCCACAGAAGGCTGCAAGCTTTACTCAACAGTTCATTTACGAGTTGAGGCAGAGGCGAGTTCCTTACCGCGACCTTATAATCTGGAAGACATTGACCAAGCCTATTGAAGAGTACGCTGTCAAAGCCTCCCATGTGGAGGCTGCTAAAATGTTGATGGAGAAAGGCTGGAAGCTTGCTATGGGCGACAAGGTTGGCTATGTTGTGGTTGTTGGAACAGGCCGCCTTTATGAGCGGGTTAAGCCTTACATGTTTGCCACTTACGATGAAGTGGACATAGAATATTATGTGACTAACCAAGTTGTGCCGGCAGCAGCTAGAATTCTCGAGTGTTTCGGCATTGCTGAGGAGCAGCTTTTAACGGCTAAGGCTAGCGATAAAGAAAGGGAAACTAGGAGGCTTACAGACTTCTTTTAAACTAGCTTTCCATAATTTCTGGGAAGGTTGTCAACTGCACGTTTAAGGGTGGTTTTACGACTTCTGAAATGCGTGATGCTATGATGTTTTTTATGTTTTTTTCGCTGGCTATGTCCACTATTCTTTGGGTTATTATGCCGTCAAAAATAACCGTGTCAACGCCGCTTGTTTGCTGGAGTTTTTCTGCTAGCTGGCTTACTGGAAGCCTTTCTATGGGCTCTAGTTTTTCATTTAGAAGCACAGCCTCCAGCGTGCCCACTAATTCTTTTGCTATCTGAACTATTTCTTTTGGGAGCTCAATTTTTCGTTTTTCCCTTTTCGGTTTGAGAATTTCTTCAAGGGAAACTTTTGCCTCTAAAGCCTCGAAGATTTCCTTGCAGTTTAGCTCTTCAACTTCTTTGCCCCGTGGGGCTCTTGCAATGTATTTTACGTTGGTTACTTGAAGAAGCTCCTTGAGGATTAGGTCTCCACCGCGGTCTCCGTCGAGGAAGGCTGTCGCCTCCTTTTCCTTGCAAAGTTTCTTTATGGTTTCTGGAACTTTTGCGCCTTCAAGGGCTATTACGTTGTGGATTCCGCAGCGCATTAGGTTGATTACGTCTGCTCTTCCTTCAACAATTATTATTTCTCTTGCGCTTTCAACTTCTGGACCGGCTGAAAGCTCTTCTGGACCGTATTTTTCGACTTTAGCCACCTTTAGGGTTTCAGCGACTTCCTTGAAAACCTCGTCGACGGATGGCATGGCCTCGATTGTCCACTGGTGGAGGATTTCTTTTGCTCTGTCGATGATGGCTTTTCGGCGGGCTTCCCGTACATCCTCTATTTTTTCAAGGGTTACCTTTGCAGCGCATGGTCCAACGCGGTTTATGCTTTCGATGCTTGCCGCCAAGAGGGCTGTTGAAACGCGGTCTAGGCTTGTGGGGATAATTATTGTGCCTGTTGTTCTGTCGTTTTTTGAATGGAGGTCAATTTCTATTCTTCCTATGCGCCCTGATTTTTGGAGTTCTCTTAGGTCGAGTTCTGGTCCGAAAAGTCCTTCTGTTTGTCCGAAAACTGCTCCTATAACGTCTGGTTTTTCAACTACTCCTTCTATTTCGAATTTTGCGCGGATTACATACTTTACGGTAAGGGTTTGTGATGAACCCGTAAGCGTCACCTCCTATGTGCAATCTATTCATGTTAGCTTTAATTGTGTGATGAGAGAATTGTGCCTCTCAAACACTAGATTAAATTAACTTTCGATATATATTACCTTTATGAATTACCAATCTTGTTCTTTAATGTTTCTATATAAGTGGCTAAGCCTTCAACATCCTTAATCTCTTTGCCCGCTAAGCCTGAAAGCCTAAGCCAAAAGTGTAGATTTGGGTTTATTCCCGTTTTTTCTATGTGGTGTTTTAGTTTTTTGGTCAGCTCTCTGCCTCTTCTGTCGAAATCTAACATCAATATGACTTCTTTTAAGTTGGATTTTTCTATTTCCGAGATTATGTCTTGAAGGTTTTTGCCGCCGGTTTTTATGGATATTATTTTCCCTTTTATTCCAAGGTTTCTTAATGCTTTAATGTCTTTTCTTCCTTCTACGAGGATGGGTTTTCCGTTTATGTTTTCTTCTGCCAGTTGTTCCAAAACTTTATGGATTTGTTCTTCTTTTTCTTTTAGGTGTGTTGACAAGTTTGGTTTACCTTGTCACTTGTGCTTTTTTGACGGTTTCTAGGTTTTCTCTTGCTTCTTTGTCTTTTTCAAAAAATTTTCTTATGGGCTCCAGTATTTTTGCCAGTTCTTTTGCAACTGCGTTTTTCAAGTCTTGTGGGTGGAGTTGACCGTTTCTGTAGGTTTTTTCCAGTTCTGTGTAGCTTTCGAATGTGATGGTTCCTCCAAACTTTGATGGGCGTTCCACTGTGAAGGTTTCGTTTTCATGGAATATTACGTGTTTCGCTATTTCCAGCACCGGGTTCATTTCCGTCTGTTTTTCTGGACACCAAGCCTTTTTGAGTTTGGCTTTTATCTGCTCTTCTGTGTCGTGGATGAATATGGCTGTCCAAGGTTTTGACTTGCTCATTTTGCTTGCTATGACCTGTTCCAGTTTATCTTTTGCTTCGATTTTGACTGGCTCGGCTATTCCCATCAGCAAATGGTGATGAACCGCCACTGGTTTTTGCCATCCCATTTTCGGGAAGATTTCGCGGGCTAATACATGGGCTTTGCGTTGGTCCATTCCGCCGTGGGGGATATCAGCGCCTATGGTTTTTATGTCTACGGCTTGCATTGGCGGATAAAAGTATTGTGAAAGGTCAAGTTTTTCGTGTTCGCTTCTTCCCATTATTGTCATACATCTTAGGCTTCTGGCAATCGTCATGTGTTTGGAGAATTTGATGACGTCTCGCCAGTATTCAAGGTTTTTGCTGTATAACTCTGAACCTAAAACGATCTTCACTCCTGGACAGAAGAATTTGAAGGCTTTCTCATAATATTTTGCTGCTTCCAGAATTTTGTACCAGTCTCCGCCGAACTTGTCATTTATGAAGCTGTGCCAATCCGCAAGATAGGCTTGGCATCTTATTCCAGCTTTCATGAAATCGTTTATCTTAAAGCCCGAAATTACAAGGTTTCCCAAATGGAGTAAGCCTGAAATTTCAAAGCCTATGTAATGTCCAGGATGCTCGTTTGTTTCTAAAAGCTCCCTTAACTCTTCTTCTGTTAGGATTTCTTCTGTGGGCGGTTTTTTGATTAAGTCTATTTTTGTCTCTATATCCAAGCCTTATCAAACCTTCTAATTCTATGCCAAACAAAAACTTAAAAGTTGTTTCGCGGGCGCTGGTTGTTTCCCACGATACCTATCACTTAACTTCATTGTGGAGCCATGCGCTCCCCTTGGTTAAGCTCTCTCCGGCGTGGGATGTTTGCGCCCGCGCCCACCGTGTCCCATGCTTGGGTAAACCCGTCGTCACGGCAACAAGCCTTTAACCGCTTGCTGCTCTGTTGGGTCCGTCGGCATGGATTATCCGGTGGGATTGAAGAAGGCTCTGAGAAGTCATCGCCGGTCATGTTTGAAGGTTTCTGGAAAATTAAAGGTTACTGTCTAGTTCGTGGAGTTTCCCTGGAAATGTCAATTTTGTTGAAGTTTTCAGTCTGCTAAATTGGATACCCTCCCTCCATAGTTTTTGGTTGGAAAATCAGCCAATACGGGATAGGCCTCTCTAGTTTTTGGCGTTAACTGTTCATGACCTTTTTAGTTTTAATTATTTTTGTCATGTTTATTTCGAAGGCTGCGGCGGGGTTTTCAAGTTTCCATGTTTCCAAGACTTTCGGGTGGATTTCGCCTAAAAATCCAATGTTAACTCCCTCTATTTCAGCTGTGCCAACTCTACCTTCAATGAAGCTTGGATGTTTCGCCTCCTTTATTCTCCATTTTAGGCCCATGTTTGTTAGGAAAGCGTCTAGGGTGGATTTTATTTCGCTGAAGTTGGCGTTTGCGTGAATTGTTACCGCTGCTAGCCTTTCCTCGTCTCTTGTTTTTGTTTCAGCCTCCATGTCTGGCAATATGACGACGCCTAGTTCGAAAATTTTTTGAGGATAGTCCACGTGGAGGTTGTTGCTTAAAAATTCCATGAGGCTTGGAAGAAGCCAGTTTCTCAGACATGTGAAGGTTTGAACTTTTGGGTTGGCAACTTCAATTATCCTTTCTTTTTTGCAGTTCATTTTTTTGAATAGGTTTTCAGGATTCGTTAATGTGTAGGTTAAAACTTCTTGAAACCCTAGACCAATCATAAACTCTCTTGCAGCGTTCAATATGGACTGTTCGGGTTTTACACCGCCTGTAGTTGGAAGTTTACGCCACAGAGGCTTAATGTTGTTATAGCCGTATGCTATTGCAATGTCTTCAACTATGTCTATCGGATGCATGATGTCGATTCTGTAGCATGGAACTTGAACTCTAAAAGCTTCTTTTCGAGCCTTTTCAACTCCGAATCCAGCTTTACTCAACAACTTAACAATCTGCTCGCTTGTCAAGTTTAAACCCAAAACCTTGTTTACATAATCAACATGCAAATCCACACTTTGAACTTCAAAGTTTGGCGTTAAAACATGCGACTTTTCACGGGGATAGTGGATTTTAGCTGAGTAGGCTTTTCCGCCGCGGTCGACGAGGGCTAAGGTAACGATTTTCAAAGTGTTAAGCACAGTTTCATAAGCTGTTCCGGTGACTTCTACAAGCACATGTTCCGTCTTTTCCGTTATCTTTCCCAAATCGTTTGAATTTATTATTGGTGGAAAAGAAAGCACCTTCCTCTTTGAATCCAAAAGTATCGGGTATACTGCATGTTTTTTAACAATGTGTCCATATTCTAGTCCCTTGGGATGTTGCTCTAGAATCTTCTTCAAAGTCATTTCTTCTGTGAAGCCTAAGGGGGCAAAGCTAATTTCAGTAGGCTTCGCAACCGTATAATAAAGCGGCGGAGTTATGAGACTATAATTGTATAAGCCTATGCTTGTCCGTCTTCTATTCCGTCCATAAGTTTGGTCAAGCTTATCCTGTAGATGCATTAATCCACGAATTATGGTGTCGGTTAACTTTACGCCTTTAACAACAGAGCATCCTATATACGGGCGGATTTTTCCAAGCCTTTCGTCAACGTAAACGTCCAGTATTGGCTCTCCAACGGTGTAGTTTTTTAATCCTTCTTCGATGCTGAAAAAACCCCGTAAAGTCCTTGTTAAGCCTTCGATGCCCCACAAGTCTGGACGGTTTGTATCTTTGATTTCAATGCTGAGCACGCCCTCTTTTTCTTCGAAAAGCTTCGCTTCGCCTTTAACAAAAGCCAAAATTTCGTCAAGTTTTTCCATGTCCATGTGCAGTTTTATCCCAAGCATTTTTTCGAAATCAGCATAGTCAACATCTATTGTCGGCGTCTAAACCACCTCCTTCCGCCTAATCCAATCCAAGTCCTGCGTGAAAATCAAACGTATGTCATCTATACCAGCCTTCAACATGTAAAGGCGGTCTATACCCAAACCCCAAGCAATAACTGGCACGTCAATGCCTAAAGGCAAAGTTACCTCTGGCCTGAAAATTCCAGAACCTCCAAACTCAATCCACCCGTAACCCTTCCTGTAGGCGCTTAATTCAACGCTTGGCTCCGTGAACGGGAAATAGTCTGGCTTAAACTTTACAGCATCCGCCCCAGCTATTTCTATGGCGAATTTCTCTAAAACTCCCAAAAGGTCTCGAAGTGTCAAATCCTTGTCAACAACTATGCCTTCCACTTGATTAAACTCTGTAAGATGGGTTTTATCCACAACTTCGGGTCTGTAACAGCGGACGATGGAGAAGTATCTACCTGGAACTTCTAAATCCTTGCTTAACAAGGTTCTTACGCTTTGGCATGTGCCATGCCCCCTAAGAATCAGGCGCGCTGCTTCCCTTAAGGAATATTTGTATCGCCATCCAGTTGAGCCAGTTTTCCATCCGTTCTCGTGAGTGTTTTTTACGTTTTTTAATGCTTGCTCATAAGCGCTTAAATTCCCATATTTTGGCGCTTTCACGAAGTATATGCCGAAAATCTCGCGGGCAGGATGGTCTTGAGGCATATATAAAGCGTCGAAATTGAAGAAGGAAGCCTCAACAGTTGGTCCCGTCATTTCTTTAAAGCCTAAAGTGACAAGTTTCTCCTTAACCTCGTCTATAAACTGGAGGTAAGGATGCTTTTTGCCAGGCCATGTTTTGGCAGTGGGCGCCCATATATTATATTTTTGAAGTTTTGTTTTTCGCCATTTCCCGCTTGTGATGAGTTCGGGGGTAAGTTGGGTTACCTCTTCAACCACCGTTTTAATCACAGTTTTTAGGAGGCTTCTTCCAGCCTCTGTTATTTGGATTATGCGTTTTGCCTTCTCCTCCACTTTCAACAGGTTCCTCTTCTTCAAAACTTCAATTGCATTCATCAATTCTGGGCTTAGGTCTTCAGCTACAACAACTTCTTTCTCCTTTAAAATCTGCAGCAGTTTTTCCTCGTTTCCCAGAGGCGGCGCCTTTTTAGGCCATGACAGCTTAACTTTGTTTTCAGTTTTATCGATGAACGCCCATTTTTTTCGCACAAGCCAGCCCAACGCCACCGGAACAGTGCTTGGCGTTATATCCACTTTTTTCGGTATTTCTGAAATTGGAATTTCGCCTTTTTCCAGTAAAATGTTTAGGATTCGGCGTTCTGGCAGCCCTTTAACCGCGTAAAGTCTTCCCTCCGCATTGAGCCTTAAAACCTTTTGTTTGGCTTCTACGATTTCTACAAGGTTTTTCTCTTTTAGCGTTAGGGCTGCCCGCATTACAGCAGCATCGGATAACTTGCTTTCGCTGGCCACTTGTTCCACTGTGGCTTTTCCACCCAGCTTTTCCAGAGCCAGAAGCGTTTTGCGTTCTTGCGGTCTAATCTCCACCATTGCTTTTCCATCCATAATGGTTGAAGGAGCTTAGTAGAGTAGTTGTTTCAGTTATAATAAAAGTATGCATGTTCTCGTATGGCGTTTGCGTTTGGAAGTTACATTTTTTTAAGAAAATTGGCGGGGCATCCCTTCACCGCACATTAAAACACGCCGTACAAAGTATTTATGGTTTATTCTTTAGTCTCAAAACCGCTATTCGAATTGGAGAATTTCGCGGGCTTTGTCAACAAATTTCTTTTTTCTACGTTTGTGTTCCTTAACAAATTTTAGAACTATGTTAATTGTTTGTTTTTTGTGTTCTCCGCAGAGGAGCTTTCCAGTTTTGCAGTCGTGGTAAGTTTTTATGATTTCGTCGTCGTTTTCAACAAAGTGGAATAGGCATATTTCATAGACTGGGCATATTTCTGGAACCCCTCCCAGTTCCCGCTGCTCCTTTATGGTGGCTCTTCCGCCAGTGAAGGCGTTTGAAATTCTTTCTGCAATCACTTCAGGCTTGTCGTGCAATGTGAAATAATTCATTAAGCGTTTACTCATTTTCGGCGAGCCATCCAAACCCTTCATGAGCTTGTGGTAGGTTGAAGATGGAAGGATAAAACCATACTTTTTCTGGAATATTTGGGCAAGGTCCCTTGTGAAACGTATGTGGGGGTCTTGGTCTACGCCTACTGGTATAACCGTAGGTTTCGGTCCGCCAAACTCCTCCAGTTGAGGCAGCAGTATGTCGCCTGCTTGGATTAGGGCGGCCAAGTAAAGTCCTATGTGGCGTTCTCCATAAATCGCCCTCATTGTGGCTAGGGTGACGGCTCTTCCAAAGATTATAGCTAAGTCTTTAACGTGATTTTCCTTTGACTGACGATAAATGTAACCCCTCTTTGGGTCGAAACCAAGCGCAAGCAAATCGGCAACATTGTCCACTGCTATTTTCTCGCTTCTTTCGAAGGGAATTTTGTTGTCTTCGTAGGCTTCTATGTCGGCTATGCAATAGAAGGTTTGGGCGCCATGTTGTTGGAAGTAGATTATTTCCTTAACGGTCATTAAAGTGCCAAGGTGGAACTCGCCTGTGGGTTTTATGCCGCTGAGGACAGCGAACTCCTCGCCCTTAGCCATAGCGTCCAACACTCTGCTAAAGTCTCTATGTCCAAAAACTATGCCCCGCCTCATGTAAACCGAGGGGTTTGGCACTTTAGGAAGCAGAGGCTTAAAAGGCTCTATTCCAAATTCCTTATAAAGCCTCTCATAATCCGCAACAAAGCTTGTTCCAAAGGGGTCTAAAACCGTTTTTTCGCCATATTTAGACTCCAAGCTTCTACTCCTCCATCAAATTAAGGGAAAATATACATGCGAATAGTCTTTTAAACTTAAGTGTATCCGCTACAAAAACACGTAGAATTCTGGCTTGGATTATGCCAGTCCAACTCTTTTCCCTAACAATAATTCGCCTTTGGCATGTTTAAGTTTTTTGGAAAATTATTTAAACTGTTAGGTGTAATGTGAAAACCAAAAGGGATGGAAGCGCATATGAGCTCTGGAAAAGAAGTTTTTAATGTTGGCGTCTCATCCGCCTATAGGCTTTTACATCCCATGCACACGGTGCTGGTTTCCTGCGTTGACAAAAATGGAAAACCCAACATTATTACTTTGGCTTGGGCTATGCCAACATCCATAAACCCGCCGCTGGTTGCCATAAGCATAGCGCCTAGGAGACACTCCCACACGCTTATTGAAGAAACAAAAGAGTTTGTTGTCAACATCCCAACCATGGATATGCTGAAAGAAACGCTTTTCTGTGGAAGGGTAAGTGGCAAAGACCATGACAAGTTTAAAGAAGCAGGGTTAACCCCGCTGCCCGCCAGAAAGGTGAAGCCTCCAATAATAGGGGAATGCGTAGCCCATTTAGAATGCAAACTTCACAGCCAATTTACAACCGGCGACCACACCATCTTCGTAGGCGAAATCCTCGAAGCCTACGCCAACAAAAACTCTTTCACAGAAGCGGGCTACAACCTTGAAAAGGCAAAAATAGTTTTCCACCTAGGCGGAAACGAGTTCGCCACCCTCCAGCCTAAAATTTTCACGCCGCAAATCTAAAACTGGTAGCTTTCTCCCAAGTTTAAAACCACGACCTTCACGTTAGGCGCCCTTTCCTTGACTTTTTCTACAAATTCGTCTGCCGACTGCGCCAAAACGGGAAAGGTCTTGTAATGCATTGGAATAACCGCCTTTAGATTAAGCAGTCTAACAGCCTCAGCTGCTTCAGAAGCGCCCATCGTGTAGTATCCGCCTATAGGAATAAGCGCCAAATCAAGCCTGTATAGTTCTCCGAAAAGGCGCATATCGCCGAAAAGCCCCGTGTCTCCAGCATGATAAACAGTTTTGCCCTCTCCCTCAACAACAACCCCTGTGGGTGCACCCCTTGAACAGGTGTGGAAGGCTTGAACCATATGCAGTTTTACACCTTTAACCTCTACACATCCGCCAATGTTTAATCCAACAACGTTTTTGACACCGTTTTCTCCAGCATAATTGCCCAACTCAAAGGTTGAAACAAAAGTGGCGCCAGTTCTTTTGCATATGGCAATAGCGTCGCCCAAATGGTCACCGTGGTCGTGGGTGACATAAACAATATCCGCTCTGTCAATTTCAGAACTCTTTATAGGCGATGTCGGATTCCCGTCAAGCCACGGGTCAATTAAAACAATTCTGTTGGCAAGCTCAATTTTGAAGGCTGCGTGTCCAAACCACGTTATTTTCGCCAAACCACCACATCCTCTTTGCAACCAAACCTTTTAAATTGGCGGTTTATTAATAAATTTAAACTTAAAAGTTTAAAGTGGAAGGGAATTGAAAGGTTTTGACGAAGAAGCCTTAAGAAAGCTTCAGCAATCCGGCAGAATCCTCCGCGAAACCCGTGAAGAAATTAGGGAGTTTGTCCGCGAAAACATGCCAATAATGGAGGTCTGCGAAAAAGCTGAAGCCCTTATAAGAAAAAAGGGTGGAAAACCAGCCTTCCCATGCAACGTTTCAATAAACGAAATAGCCGCCCACTACACCTCACCTCCAAACGACACAAGAAGAATACCGGAAAACTCCCTTGTAAAAGTGGATATAGGAGCACACATAGACGGTTACGTGACAGACACAGCGGTAACCATATGCTTTAACCACGAACTCAGAGACATGGTTAACACAGCAGAGCAAGCCCTAAAAAAGGCTATAGAGGCAATTCGCCCTGAAACACCAACATCAAAGCTTGGCGTCTTAATCGAACAAACCATAAAATCCCATGGTTACAAGCCCATCTCAAACCTAACAGGACATAAGATTGGCAGATATCTAGTGCATGCTGGCACTTCACTACCAAACGTGGCGCATTTTTCCCTTTTAAAGGTTAAAGCAGGCGAAGTTTATGCTATTGAACCTTTCGTAACGTTCCAAAATGCTGCTGGAAAGGTGGAAAACAGCCCAGAAGTCACAATTTTTCGTTTTGTAAAGCAGAAATCCCTAAAAAACCCCTATGCAAAAAAGCTTCTAGAACATATCGAAGAAAAATTTAGGACTTTGCCCTTCGCCGAGCGTTGGCTAAAAGGCATAATCCCCCAAAAACATTTTAAAGAAGCCTTCCAAGAAATTTTGGCTTCAAAGGCTGTTATGAGCTATCCAGTATTCGTAGAGGCTAGCAGAAAACCAGTCGCCCAAGCAGAGCATACAGTCTTAATAACTGAAGATGGATGCTTAGTCTTAACTTAAAATGGAAAAGAGGCTTTCCCCTTTTCGCGAACTTCTCTATAAATAGCCGTAATCAACATTTTCTCGTTGCATTTCTGGCAAGGCTCAACCTCCTTAAAAATATAGTCTCCCCGCTGGAACTCCCTTACACTTTTGAAGCCGCATTTCTTACATTCAATTGTCGTTGTTATAGGAGGAGTTTCTATTTTTAAACGTATTATGCGCTGCCTCGTCTGGAAAAGCACGTATGTGGATGCTGCTACGCCTAGAAAACCTATAATTAACAAGTACACGGCAACTTCGATGTTTCCAATGCTGTAGGCTTGAACTGCAAGGATAAGCGCCATAATAGCCACCACCAACATTATGAATATCGCCAACATAACAAAGGATGAAACTTTGGTTGCAGCAGAAGATTCTGAAACAGCTTTACCCATTCCTCAACCATTCCCCCCTTTATTGGCCTATACCAATAGTGTTGCCCACACCTGCAATGATAATCTTGTCACCTTCCTTAGTTCTCTCTAATACCACTTGTTTAATCCTCTCAATGGCTTTATCGACAGCTTCAAAAACCTCTTTCCGCATGGGTGAAACTGCATCGCCAATATCCTCCTTAATTATGACGGCGTTTATCGGTATGCGATATTTCAAAATAGTTTCTTCAATTTTGAACTGGTCGACACCAGGACCCCCTATGGCTGCGCCAACACCTTCAGCTACTTCGCCAACACCTTCACCCTCAAGCTTTAAAGCTGCATCAATCATAACTATGTTGGCAATCTTCCCCTCATTCTCTTCAATAATTGTTTTAATGGCGTCTCCAGGCTTTCCCACGTTTCCGCCGGGTCCTTCAGCCTTTATCACGTAGGCGGTTCGCCCCTCAAATGGAATAGTGGCGACAACACAGTCTTTAGGCACTTTTCTCACGGGATGGCCGTGCATAAGCTTGGCGGCTACAAGGGCGCCTACTCCGTCGCCTATGGGTTGGCCGTAGGCAAAGGCTTTGAGGGCGCTAGCATAAGCCTCAGCCTCCCGCATTACCAAGGGCAGTATCATCTGTATCTGCATTATAATGTAAAGGCTTAAAGTCTTCTTTCCAAGTAAGAAGTAATGCCTTATCACCTTGTAAATATAGTTTAACGCCATAGCCGCTTCAAGAGTGTTCTCCAAATTGTTGGCTTGAGTTTCATCAGCCGAAGGAGCCAAAAGCCTAACTTCATCTTTAAACCGCGTGTCCCTAACATCCAATATGTGTTCAAGCTTCCAAACAACCCCAGCTGGGTCAAGACTTTGAGGCGCTATGGTGAAGTATTCAAGGAAACGGTCAACCCTAGGCGTCGGATCAGTTTGAGGCTTACCAATTTCCTTAATAGATTCAATGGCGATTCTCCGCCCCTCATCACGGATATACTTCAACTTGTATAGGGATCCCTCAACCTCCCGGAGCATAATGTGCAACTGAATCCTCTGCCCATAAAACAAGGAAATGAATATGAAAATGTAAATGGCGAAAGTTATAATCTGCGACAGTATGTCCCCTCCTGGAAACTGGAAAAGCTGGCTCTGCAACACAGCCAATGCCGCCACTACGTCCACAAACTCACCTTCCGAGAAACTAACGAGAGCTTAGTTATAAATTTTAGGTAACTCCACTACAAATTGAAAAAGGGGTTGCCAGCTTTCCCGGGTTCGCGTGGCCGAAGACCACACTACAACCGGGAACGGAGCGCGGTTTAACTTCCGAGTTCGGAATGGGATCGGGTGGGACCCGCGCCCTATGGCCGGCAAACCCCAAAATAAACCTTAAGCTTTCACACATTAACTTTTCGCTTTTTAGTGAATGTTAGCCTTCCCCTTTTAACAGTGTTTCCCATATTCCAAAACCGCCGACAGTTTCTGGGCGTTCAACAGGGTTATACCACTGCTTTTTTGTTCCTAATTTCGCCCGCATTTTCCAACCAAAGGTTTTTGGCTCCTTATCTATAGCCTCTAGTAGCATGTCTATTTTCTGAGTTATCTCTTCCCTGTCCTCTTTTCCAACTTGTTGGGGGTCTATGCTTGCCTCCGGGCCAAACTTGTCAATTTCGGCTATAAAGGCCTTAATCTTTTTGAGGTTTGTTGTGGCTGTGTACCAAAATCCCCAGTCTTGAGCTAGGATTTTCGCTATATATGATGCGTCAATGCTTTCCCTTTCTGGTTTTCCGCTTATACCATGGGCTTTTAGGAGTAACAAACAGTCCTTCAGGTCTTTTGCGCCGAAGGCCTCCCATATCTGAATTTTT
>FMJZ01015667.1_pt1 | contig 14949 bp, 16 predicted proteins | sample 1987881 | NCBI WGS metagenome assembly FMJZ01 (sample SAMEA4378227, study PRJEB15110) | soil metagenome | biome: soil; feature: Field; material: Soil | place: India | collected 2015-03-11 | depth 0 m | reverse complement strand
AAAAATTAAACTTATAAAGTATGTAGAAAAAATCCTTTAATTGTCAATATATAAGACAATCTTAATTATAATATTTTTTTATGTGTAAATTGGTCAATATTAAGAAATTTCTCAGCAGTTATATTCCTGTTACCCTTCCTGTTTGTAAATCAACATCTATTGTTCTGAAGTTCGGAATGGAAGCTGTGCCGGGCATTAAACTTATTTCTCCTGCAACAGGAACAATGAGTTTTGCACCATGAAAAATTAATATATCTCTAATAAATAATTGCCAGCCCTCAGGTACTCCTCTTAAGGCAGGATTATCAGAAAGGCTTAGATGAGTTTTTGCTATACATATAGCAAAATCTGAGAATTCTTTCTTTGAGTTTATTGATTGAAGTTTCTCAAGCGCTACTGAAGAAAACTCTACTGAGTCTGCTCCGTAGATTTCTCTTGCAATCAGCTCTATTCTTGAAATATGAGGCAAACTGCTTTCATAGAGAAAATTAAAGTTTGAAGTCCTTTTACAAGCATCAATTATAAGGTCTGCAAGTTGCAGGGCTCCATCTCCTCCTTTTTGCCAATGTTCTGAAACTGCCACTGGAATATCAATTGCTTCACAGGATTTTCGAACAAATTCAAGCTCCTCATAGCTATCAAAGTAAAACTTATTGATACAAACTACTACATTTAATCCAGATTTTTGAACTATTTTTATGTGATGGAAAAGATTTTTCATGCCTTTCTCAAGCCATTGAATATTTTTTTCAATATATTCCTTAGGCAATGGATTACCAGGTATAATTTTAGGAGCATTTTTATCAGCACCGTGATATTTTAAAGCTCTTAAAGTGGACACTAAAACTGCCACATCTGGTTTTAGACCAGAAAATTTACATTTTATATTCCAGAATTTTTCAAAGCCAATGTCAGCACCAAATCCACCTTCTGTTATGTGATATTCATTTAACTTAAGTCCTATCATATCCGCTATAATTGACGATTGTCCTATAGCAATATTAGCAAATGGCGCGGCATGAACGAATACAGGCTGTCCTTCTATGGTTTGAATAAGATTTGGGTTTATAGTGGGTAACATTAAGGCAGTCATGGCTCCACTTACTTCAAGATCTTCGGTTGTTACAGGATTACCATTTTTTGAGTAAGCAACAACAATATTGCCTATTCTTTTTTTCAGTTCTTTTAAATCTTTTATCAAGCTCAGAATTGCCATCAGTTCAGAGGAAGTGGCAATATCAAATCTTGATTCCATTGGAATGCCATCCTTTTTGCCGCCAAGTCCAATTACTATTTTTCTTAATGCCTGACAACAGAAATCAATAACCCATCCCATCTGAACTCTTTTGGGATCAATATCAAGTCTTCTTAATCCACGTTTTTTAAGAACTTCGTCTGAATAGTTTGCCTCATGGAGCATTCTTGATGTCAGCGCAACCATAGCAAGGTTATGGGCATTCATTACTGCATTTATATCACCTGTAAAACCTAAGGAAAACTCCTCCCTTGGAATGCATTGAGAAAGTCCTCCACCTGCTGCTGAACCTTTTATATTCATAAGAGGACCTGCTGATGGTTGTCTTATGGCACAGCTTACTTTTTTGCCTCTTTTACCAAGTCCTTGAGTTAATCCGATTGTTGTTGTTGATTTTCCTTCGCCAAATGGTGTTGGAGTAATAGCAGTTACAATAATATATTTACCATTGGAATTATTTTTTATTCTGCTGTAAAGTTTTCTGTAATCAATCTTAGCAATGTAATATCCATAAGGTATCAGTTCGTCTTTTTTAATATCAAGTTCCTCAGCAAGCTGAAATATTGTTTTCATTCGCTTTTCAGCTTCTTGAGCAATTAACCAATCAGGGCATGATACTGGTTCTGGAAGCATAAACTCTCCGGAATTGATTATTTTTTATTTTACTCTGATGGATTATCTATATCTGCAAGATAATCCTTAAGTTTCTCCAGCAATGAATCAGGCAAAATTTCATCATAAAGCAAAGCATTCATTTCATCTATTGTCAATTGTTCTTTGATATCTCTTGGAAGCATTTTTACTATTGCAACTCTCATGGGATCAGGTTTTTTTTGTTCCATTTTTTTATCTCCTTTTAATTTTTTAACAGGTTAAATGAAAAGCTCCTGCTACTTTTTCTCCTTCATCTATCAATTGATTAAATAAATCTACTGCTTTTTCTGTATTTCTAACAAAAGTTTCAATTCCTTTTTGTTTAAGCTCTTCTATCAAACTCGCAGGAACACTCATTCTTTCATATGCACCTGTTCCAACAATGAGAATATTAACATTATTTTTCAGCACTTCAGCAAGGTCTTCAATACAAAGTGAGTGCCCTTCCTTCCTCCACCATGAGGGGAAAATTTTATCAGGAAAAACAATAAGGTCTTGCGTGTATTCATTACCATTTACTATTATTTTTCCAAATGAATAATGCGTTATTTTCATTATAATAACCTCCTTTAAAGAATTGGCGGGAGCGTGTGGGAATCGAACCCACCCTGCCTGTTTCTCACAGGCAACACTGGATTTGAAGTCCAGGAGGGACACCAGAACCCCATACACTCCCGATATAAAATTTTACAGGATCTTGAATAATTTTGCAAAGAGAGAACTTATTGCAAGAAAAATTTATCTCTTAAATATCGCAATACATCATCATATGCAGATGGAATAACAAGAAAAATTTCTATATCTTTTGGCAAATTAAGTTTAATTCTGTCTTGGTCTCTCAGTATAAGAATTGCTGACTCTCCTTCCTGAAGACTGTTTGAAATTTTATTTTCTATTTCTTCAATTCTTTTTTGGTTTATTTTATTAAAATAATCAAATACTTTCTGCATTACAGCATTAGTTTTAACAATTCTTAAACAGTTCCCCCAATCAATAAACTCACCAAATATTTCAGGGTCTTCAATTCCTTTAACAACTGCTCCCTGACTCACCTTCTTCTCTATAAGTGGATAAAGATATGGATTCGTTTCTCTTATTACATCAACTGCTTCTTGGCCATCAATAAATATTGCTTCAATAAAAATTTTTGTAACAAGTCCTAATTTTTCAAGCTTTTCAACTTGAGCGAGAGCTTCTAACCAATATTTTTCAATTATATTTTTTAGAGTTTCATCTTCTTCATCAGGAACAAAAAGATTAGGAATGCAAAAAAGTATTCTTTTGCTTTTAAACTCATCTATACTGAGTCTTTGTATTTTACCTAACTGCGCCATTTTTAAATTGAATGCGATAATTTTCTAAGTTCTTCCAATTTATTATAAGCTTCTCCGCTGTCTATTGACTGCCTTGCTATCTTTATACCTTCAGAGAGACTCTCTGTTTTCCCTGCAATCTGAAGTGCTGAAGCTGCATTCAACAGAACTATATCTGTTGTTGCTCTTTTATTTCCCTTAAGAATCTCCAATATTATTCTTGCATTTTCACTCTTATCTGCTCCTTTTATCTGATTTAAAGAACTACGAGATAAGCCAGCATCTTCGGGAGTAAAAGTTTTAGTTTCAATATTATTTCCTTTTGCTCTAACAATATATGTCTTTCCAGAAATTGATATCTCATCAAGTCCTTCTTCACTGTGAACAACCATAACATCTTCTGCTCCAAGCTTTGACATGACTCGAGCGATTATTTCCATGTATTCTTTTGTAAAGACACCAATCAATAAGCGTTTAACTCCTGCAGGATTAAGCATTGGACCAAGGATATTAAAAATAGTCCTTATCTTAAGCTCTTTTCTAATAGGAACAACTCTTTTCATAGCTGGATGATAAAGAGGAGCAAAAAGCACAGTAAGTCCGCATTCAAAAAGACATCTTTCTGCAACATGGGGTGGCATGTCAACTTTAACTCCCAGTTCCTCAAGAACATCTATGCTTCCACATTGACTTGAAGCAGAACGATTTCCGTGTTTTGCTACAGGAACACCTGCGCCTGCTACTACAAAACTTGTAGCTGTAGAGACATTAAATGTGCCTGAACGGTCTCCTCCAGTCCCAACAATATCAATTGTTCCATGAGGAGCTTTAATTTTTATGGCGTAATCTCTGAAAAGTTTAACTGTTGCAAGAATTTCCTCCTCTGTTTCTCCTTTCATGGATAATCCCATTAAAAAGGCAGAAATCTGAACGGGAGAGGCTTTTTCTTCAATTATTTCAACAAAGCTTCCCCTTAAAAGTTCCTCTGAAAGATTTTCTTTTTTGCTTAATCTGTATATTGCTTCTTCTATCATAGCTTTAAAAAATTTTTCAATAAGTCTTTGCCCACCTTTGTAAGAATACTTTCAGGATGAAATTGAACTCCTTCAACTTTGAATTCCTTGTGCCTTATTCCCATAATTATACCATTTAATGTCCATGCACTGACAATAAGACAGTCTGGTAATGTCTCTTTTTCAACAATGAGTGAATGATATCTTGTCGCTTCAAATGGATTTGGAAGTCCTGTAAAAATAGTTTTTCCGTCATGATAAATCAGAGAAGTCTTCCCATGCATTATTTCATAGGAACGAATTACCCTGCCACCAAAGGCTACTCCAATTGCTTGATGTCCAAGGCAAACTCCCAAAATGGGTATTTTATCAGCAAAATATTTAATCACATCTATGGAAATTCCTGCCTCTGAAGGAGTGCATGGACCTGGAGAAATGATAATTTTTTCGGGAGACATTTTTTCAATTTCTCTTATTGTTAATTTATCATTTCTGTAAACTTCAACTTTCTTAACCATTTCTCCTATATACTGATAAAGATTATATGTGAAGGAATCATAATTATCAATAATGAGAATCATGAGGACATTCCTCCTGAATGAAGAAAGTTTATTGTTTTAAGCATAGCCATTGCTTTGTTGACAGTCTCTAAATATTCCTTCTCAGGCACTGAATCTGCTACAATACCAGCTCCTGCCTGAACAAAAACCTTATTGTCTTTGATGGTAAGCATTCTTATGCCAATACACATATCCATATTGCCACTAAATCCGAAATATCCTATCGCACCTGCGTACGGACCTCTTTTTGTTGGTTCAAGTTCTTCAATAATCTGCATTGCCCTTACTTTTGGTGCACCTGTTACAGTTCCTGCAGGGAAACAGGATATAAACACATCAAACATATCAAGTCCTTTCTTAAGCTTTCCCTCTACATTACTTACAATATGCATCACATGACTATATCTTTCAATTGTCATTAGTTCAGTTACATTTACAGAGCCTATTTCAGTTACTCTGCCAACATCATTCCTTCCAAGATCAACAAGCATGATGTGCTCTGCTATTTCTTTTTCATCGCTGAGTAGTTCTTTTTCAAGAGCAAGATCTTCTTCTTCTGTTTTCCCTCTCGGACGAGTTCCTGCAATAGGCCTTACAATAACTCTTTCATCTTCAAGTCTCACAAGAATTTCAGGAGAAGAGCCTACTAAAAATTCCTTTCCTGTATCAATATAAAACATGTATGGAGAAGGATTTATAATTCTCAGAATTCTGTAAATATCAAAGGGATGAGTTTCAGTTTCTGTTTCAAATCGCTGAGATATAACAACCTGAACAACATCTCCATTTAACACATAATCTTTTGCCTTTTTTACTGCTGAAATAAACTCTTTTTTACTAAAATTTGAACGGAATCCATGATAAAGAGTTTTAGTCTCTTTGCCAGGAACATTAAGATATGTCCTAAATCTTTCATCACTATGACTTTTCAAGTCAAAGATAAGTTCATCAATTTTTTTCTGTGCCTTTTTGTATATAGATATAGCATCGTCATCTATGAAGGCATTATAGACAATTTTGATGGATTGTTTTAGATTATCAAAAATCAATAGAATTTCTGGAATCATCAGAAATATATCAGGCATATCAATTGAAGGTTTGGAAAGATCTGGCACTTTCTCAAACATTTTAACTGTGTCATAGGATATAAAACCTACCATTCCTCCAAAAAATCTGGGAAGTTCCGAGTCAATATAGGAAGTGTATTGGCTAAAAAGTTTTCTTAAAAATTTAAAGGGTTCTGAATTTTTATAATTTTTTTTGTCTTTACCTTTTTCAACAGTTATTTTATTGCCTTCTACTATAATTGACAGAGCTGGTTCAATACCAATGATTGAGTATCTACCCCATTTCTCACCACCATGAACACTTTCAAGAAGAAAAGAAGGACGACGATTTAGTTTAAGAAAGGCTCCCACAGGTGTATCAAGGTCTGCAATAATTTCCCTGTAAAGAGGAATCACATTAAATTTATTTGATAGTTTCAGGAATTCTTTTTCATTTAAATTCATGAGATAGTTTAAATAATTATAACTCAAAAAGGCAATTTTGCTTTATCAAACTCTTTTTAAATATTCCTTTCTTTATTGAATTTACAGTTAAATACACTTGTCTTTTATTTATTAATAAAAGATTTGAATCTTGCAGTTCTTTTCTGAAAAGCCTTGGTATCAATATTTGATTGAGGGATTTTGTCTTTTATATTATTTATTCTGTCTTCATTGTCAGGATGAGTTCTTATAAATCCTTTCTTTGAGATTCTTTCAAAACTGCTTAATTTTTCTAAAACACGGATCAAAGCTTCTGCATTGTAACCAGCTTTTGCAAGATAAATTAAAGCCTTTTCATCAGCAGCATACTCCTGAGTTCTGCTATAACCATTTACTACGAGAGTTTTTATTATATCTTCTATGGAAGCTTCAAAAATATTGACAAGTTTTACCAGTTCTTCTGAACCATACTGTTCTGCGGATTTTTTCCCAATTATTGAGAGTGCTTCAGTCCATCTGGACTGTTTGATTGAATCTATACTGTCACGATGATTAATATGGGCAATCTCATGGGCCAAAATTGCTGCAAGTTCATCTTCATCCTTAGCAAGTTTAATCATTCCCCTGGTAATCAATATAATACCGCCAGGACAGGCAAATGCATTTATTTCATTAGTATCCAGTACAGCAAAATGATAGTCTCCAAAAATAAAGGGTTTTTCAGAGTGAAAAGCTAAGGTTTTTCCAATCAGATTTATGTAAGTAGTTAATCTTGAATTTTCAAATAATGGATAGGACTGAAATAGCCTTGCACATACAGCTCTTCCAATATAGTACTCCTCTTCATCTGAAATAGGACGTGAAGCCTTTGATGTTTCTTGAATGACCGTAGAAGTTATATCAATTGCTTTACTCAGATCTATTGTTTTACAGGAGCACAAACAAAAAATAGCAATGACTAAGTAGATAATTCTTTTTCTCATTTTGGCTCAGTAAGTCCTCCGGTCTGTATGAAAGATATTAATTCTGTTTCAGAGATTTTATACTTTTCAACTTTATCAACAAGATCATATCTCATTTGAGGATATTTCTCTCTATAAGATCTTTCCACCTGAGGATTAAATCCCTTTCCTGCAAGAATTATCTCTTCTTCTGAAACTCCAGACCTTTGACTGTAAGTAGTTGATGGTGATATAACTCTTTTTTCAATAGCTGACTTATGTATATATCCTGTGATATTTTTAAACCTGACTCTAAACCAATCTCCTTCTTTGCTTATGAGGTCAACAACATCTCCGTATTTCACATAAGCCTTGACAGGCGAAAAAAATCTCGGCATTTGTCTTATTGTATTTGTCTTGGTTATAACAGCAAAAGGCTCTGCAAATGCAATTGAGGCAAAGAAAAAGAATATTAGAGTAAGTTTTATAATTAATGCATTTTTCATTTTTCTTCAATTTTAACAATAAACCAATCTTCTGTCAAATGTTTTTCTCTGTTAATTTCCTCAATTTTATTAAGATAAAATTTAGAAATAATATCATCAGGAAAATCTTGAATTAGTGATTTGAAAACTTCCTTAGCCTCATTCCATCTTTTTTGAATAAACAATGAATAAGCCATATTATAATTGTTGGCAAATTTAATTATTTCGATATTTGCATTATCCTTCTTAGACAAAACTTCATAAATTGCAATAGGTTTAGCTTTTCCTTTAACGATTATTATTCCTAACTGCCTTGTGATAAATATTTCTGACACTTTTCTGTATGTGTCCTCACTGATTATTATTTTTGTTCTGAAAAATTTATTGGCTGATTCAAGTCGGGAGGCAATATTTACCGTATCTCCAATGACAGTATAATTAAAAAGTCTATCACTTCCTATATTTCCAACCACTACATCCCCTGTATGTATTCCTACTCTAATTCTTATTTCCGGCAACTTCTTATATTGAAATTCTTTATTAATCTCTTCAACTGCTTCTTGACATTCAATCGCAGCAGTGCAAGCATAAAACTCATCTTTCTCTGTTTTTAATGGAGCTCCCCAGAATGCCATTATACAATCACCAATATATTTATCAACAACACCGTAATTTCTAATCACTACTTCTGTTAAAGCATTTAGTACTTTATAAAGCATCATGGCAGTGTCCTCGGGAGATAGTTTTTCAGAAATACTGGTAAATCCCTCTATATCCGCAAAGAATACAGTAACTGTTTTTTTCTGCCCTCCTGCTGATATAAGTTCAGGATGGGATAGAAGATAATCAACAATCCTTTTATCCATATACTGGGAAAATGTTCTTTTTATGAAACTCTTTTCTTTTCCTTCTGTTGCATAACTGTATATAAGGGAGATTATAGAGCTAAGTATAAGAGATGTTAATGATGGCAGAAATTCCATATATAATGAAAATTTGAACAAAATTAATTCCAGAAAAATTAAAAAGAATAAAACACCAATAAACACTAAAAGATTGACTTTCATTGAATGGTGTTTAATAAAAACAGAGGCAATTACAGTTGATACCAAAAACATAACAAAAGGTATTAATGCTTTTGGAGTGGTGGTTATAAAATCACCACTTATAAGATTTTCAAACAGTGTGGCATGTATGAATACTCCAGATGTTTTTGAGGATACAGGAGTTGGTTTCATATCAAAAAGTCCTGCTGCAGAGGCTCCTATGAAAACTTTCTTTCCTCTGAAAAAATTCCTATCTACGGATTGTCTTCCCTCTTTTGAAATTGCAGCGCTCAGAATTTCAACAAAAGAAAAAATCCTGAAAGGCTTAGAGTTTGAAGAATACCTTAACCACACACTGCCCTGAGTATTGGTAATAAGGAATTTTTCTATGAAAATTGAATCTCCCCTTTTTTGCACCAAATTTTTATCTAAAAAATATGTCATAACAAAATTAGGTATAAAGTAGTCTTTTATTTTGAAAAATAGTGATATTCGTCTGTAAATGCCATCTTCATCTGGTTGAATGCTGACATTTCCAAACCCTTTTGCACTCAATTTAAGTTCTTCTATGGGAGTAATAACAGACTGATACTGATTTTTGAACGAAGCATAGCCTCGCACAGAGATTCTTTTGAGAAACTCTTCATCAATCCATCTTTTTTCCTTTGATAAAACAACAGGAAGATAGACATTTCCAGCTTTTTTAACAGACTTTGCAAAAATTTGATCATCTTCAACTCCGTAGGAAGAGTTCTCTGTAAAAATAAGATCAATAAAAACCGCATCTGCAATTGAGAGATACTCTACCACAGGAGCATAGATTTGCCTTGGCCAAGGCCATGTAATTCCCTGTGTGCTTAATTCTTCAATACTCCTTTGATCTATGTAAATAAGACAAACTGAATCTGATTTTTTATCGGGATTAAAATTTCTGGATAGTAAATCATATACCTTGTATTCAAAGCTTTTTAGAGCATTAAAAAAATAAAGAGAACACGAAAGACTGAAAGATATCGCTATAACAATAACTAATTTTTTTAAAAAAATTCTTTTAGTTTTTCTCATTTGTCAATGATTAATAGCATCTTTAATCCTTTCAACGATTATATCTACAAGCTTTTCATGGAGACCTAAAGGAGAAGTATATATAATTTCACAATCACCAAATTTCTTATTGAAGCTATCCAGAATTGCTGGAATATCATGAGTTACATGTCTTCCGGAGGAGATGAAAAGAGGAAAAACTACAATTCTTTTAGCACCGTCTTCAACACATAACCTCATTGCCTCTTGTAATGATGGAATAGCATTTTGTAAATATGCGTGTTTTATATTTTCCTTTTTGAAATTAAGTTTTTTGGCAATTAAATCTTTGAGCCTTTCAATACTGGGTACTTCTGTATTTAGACTACCATGAGCAACAATAATTATTCTGTCCATATGGGTCTTAAATATTATACAAGTATAACAAGATTATCTCTGTGGATTATTTCATCTGAGTATTTATATCCAAGAATTTTTTCAATTTCTGGAGTTTTTTTCCCTTTTATAAGTTTTATTTCACAAGAAGAATAATTAACCAATCCTTTCGCAATTCTTTCCCCTTTTTCATCAATGCAATACACAGCGTCACCAACATCAAAATCTCCTTCAACTTTTTTAATTCCTGATGGCAAAAGGCTTTTACCATTTTTAACCAATGCCTTAGCAGCGCCTTCGTCAATGTAAATATTGCCCTTTACTCTTGTTGCATAGGCAATCCAACCTTTTCTGGATGTTACTCTTTGTGATACTGGTTCAAAGTATGTACCTATTTGTTTTCCTTCAATCACAGCTTTAATATTTCCATAATTTCTTCCACTTACAATATGAACTGGAATTCCAAAAGAAGTTGCTTTTTTTGCAGCAATAACCTTTGAATACATACCACCTGTTCCATATCCTGTGCTTGTAGGTTTAGCAATCTCTATAAATTCTTTTGAAACCTCTTTAACATGTTTTATTATTTTAGCATCAGGGTCTTTTTTAGGATCAGATGTATAAAGTCCATCAACATCCGATAAAATTATCAGATGATTTGCCTCAATAAGCCCTGAAACAAGTGCTGCAAGCTGGTCATTATCACCAAATTTTATTTCATCTGTGGCAACAGTATCATTTTCATTTATTATGGGAATAACATTCATCTCAAGAAGAGTAATAATCGTATTTTTTGCATTAACATAACGAATTCTATCACTGAGGTCATCTCTTGTAAGAAGAATCTGAGCTACATGTTTTTTATATTTAAGAAAAGAGCTCTCATACATCCACATAAGCAGAGGTTGTCCAACAGCAGCTGTAGCCTGTTTTTTTCTTATTTCTCGAGGTTTACTTTTAAGTCCAAGTTTTCTTAAACCTGAAGCAATTGCTCCAGAGGAAACTAATACAACTTCTATTGATTTATTGTGAAGTTCGGAAACTTCTTTTGCCAAAGAAAGAATTCTTTTTTGATTAATACGACCTACTCTGTCAGTTAAAAGATTACTACCTATTTTTACAACAATTCGCATTTTTACCCACTTTCTCTAAAAGATAATGTAAAAGTTTATCAATACCTTCTTTTTTTACTGCACTTATTGTGAAAAAATCAATGCCTTTTTCTTCACAATAATTTTTAAGCTTTCTGAGTCTTTCACCTTTGTAAGCAATATCTATCTTTGTTCCAACAATTGCAAAAGGCTTTTTTGTAAGGGATAGATTATAAAGTTCAAGTTCTTTTTGAATTTTCTCAAAGTCTTCCCGAGGATCAGACTCTAAAAAATCTGATATATCAACAAGATGAAGAAGTAAAGAGGTTCTTTCAACATGTCTTAAAAATTGATGTCCAAGTCCTGCTCCTTTATGAGCCCCCTCTATTAATCCAGGTATATCAGCAACAACAAAGCTTTGATAATTCTCATATTTTACAACTCCAAGCACGGGCACAAGAGTTGTAAATGGATAATCTGCAATTTTTGGCTGAGCAGAGCTTATTACTGAAATTAAAGTTGATTTACCAGCATTTGGAAGCCCTATTAGTCCTACATCTGCAAGAAGCTTAAGCTCAAGAATTACACATCGCTCTTGTCCTTTTTCGCCTGGTTGAGCATATCTTGGAGCTTGATTTGTTGGAGTTGCAAAATGAGCATTTCCAAATCCTCCTTTTCCACCTTTTGCAACAATAAAATATTTTCCATCTTCATCAAGGTCTGAAAGAATTTCTTCTGTCTGAGCATCTTTAACAACAGTTCCAACAGGAACTTTTATTTTCAGATCTTGTCCATCTTTACCTTTCATGTTACTTCCTTTTCCATGCTGGCCTCGCTGGGCTTTATAGACTTTCTGATATCTATGGTCAAGAAGCGTATGAAGTTCTGAAGAAGCTTGAATTATTACATCTCCACCCTTTCCTCCATCTCCACCGTCAGGACCTCCTCTTGGAACATACTTTTCTCTCCGAAAACTTACACAACCTCTGCCACCGTCACCAGCTTTTACATAGATTTTTACATAGTCAATGAATTGCATGATAGAAAAAGGGTGGTTTGAGCCACCCTGTGCTTTATTGGGCAGGTTCAGTTACTGGATAAACGCTTACTTTAAGTCTCTGCTTATCTTTTCTTTCAAATTTAACAATTCCATCAATCAATGCAAAAAGAGTATAGTCAGAACCAACTCCTACATTTTCTCCGGGATGAAATTTTGTTCCTCTTTGACGGATAAGAATATTACCAGCTTTAACAAACTGTCCACCAAATCTTTTTACACCAAGCCTTTTAGCCTGGCTATCTCTTCCATTTCTTGAACTTCCAACACCTTTTTTATGTGCCATTTTTATCCTCCTATAATTTCTTTTATCCTTATTTTAGTATACCATTGTCTGTGCCCTTTTAGCTTGTGTATAGATTTTTTTGAAGGAGGTCTATAGACAAGTACTTTCTTGTCTTTTGCTTCCTCAATAACTTCAGCTTTAACTTTTATACCTTCAATATATGGATTTCCTATTTTAATTCCTTCTTTGTCTTTAAAAAGTAAAACCTTATCCAAAATCACTTCCTGCCCTGATTCAATATTGAGTTTTTCAATTTTTACTATGTCTCCAGATTTAACTTTAAGTTGTTTGCCTCCTGTTTCTATAACCGCATACATAAAAAACCTCCTTATGGAATTACTTTATTTAGTGGATACTCAACAAAACCTGATGCACCAGCATCTTTAAGCTTAGGTAAAAGTTCTCTAACTCTTTTCTCATTTATTATAACTTCTATTGCATACCAGTCTTCATCATAAAGTTGGGAAATTGTGGGTGAATGTAATGAATTAAGTAAAGATAGCACTTTCTTGAGAGACTCCTTTGGAACATTCATTTTTAGTCCTACTTTTTCTTCAGCCAATAAAGCACCTTGAAGAAGTATTGCTATATCCTGCATCTTTTTCTTTTTCCATGAGTTTTTCCAAGCATTCTTGTTTGCAATAAAACGTGTGGTAGATTCAAGAATTGTTTCAATAACACGCAATTTATTTGCTTTTAAAGATGTTCCAGTTTCTGTTAAATCAACAATAGCATCAGCAAGATAAGGGGGTTTAACCTCTGTTGCTCCCCATGAAAAATAAACTTCAGCCTTGATTCCTTTTGATTTTAAATATCTTTTGGTGTATCCAACAAGCTCAGTAGCAATCCTTTTACCTTGTAAGTCTTCCAATGTTTTTATCGGAGAGTCTTCTGGAACAGCTATAACCCATCTGACAGGCCTAAATCCTTCTTTTGCATATCTGAGTTCAGCAACCTCTATTACATCAACATTCTGTTCAAGAATCCAGTCATATCCTGTGAGTCCGCAATCAAGATATCCTTTCTCAACATAAACAGGTACTTCTTGTGCTCTCAAAAGCATACCTGATATTTCTTCATCATCAATTACAGGATAATATGACCTATGTGAAACATGTATGTTGTATCCTGCTTTCTTAAAAAGCTTTAGTGTGGTTTCCTGAAGACTTCCCTTAGGCAATCCAAGTTTTAAAACTTTATCCCTCATCTTATTTAAATAATCCTCCGAAATAAATTTAGAAATTTTAGTTTAAAATTTTTATTAATTTTTCGTCAACTTTTATAAATGTTGGGGTAGTGTAAAATTAATTATGTGTAAAATTTGACAAAGCAAAAAATAGGATGCAGAAATATATCCTATTTATGAATTTACACAGAATTATTGACATTACCTTTAAGGATATTGATAGTGGAAATATTTGATATGTTTTGATATATTTAAATAAAAGGAAAAGATTCATGAAAAAATTTTTTTATTTTCTAATTTTTTTTATTTTTCTAAGTAGCATTTTTTTTATTTTTTCCCAAACTAAAAAAGAACCGATAAAAATTGGTCTTATGGTCACTCTCACAGGAATTTATCTAGACCTTGGAAGAGAAATTAGAGATGGTGCTTTACTTGCTACGGAGATGATAAATGAAAAGGGAGGAGTTAATGGAAAACCTTTGAAGCTTATCATAAAGGATAACAAATATAATATTGAATTAGCAGAAAAGAATTATGAAGAACTCTATAAAGAAAATGTATTGGCAGTTATTGGTCCTGCAACAAGTACAATGGCAAAGAATTTACTCCCAATTATAAATGAGAAGAAACTTTTATCAATTTCCCCGACTGCTACATCAACAGAACTCGCAGGATTGGATGATTACATGATAAGGATAAGACCTACAAACAAAGAGGAAGCAGAAGTACTTGCTGATTACATAAAGAAAAATTTAAAAATAAAAAGGATTGCAATTATTTATGATGCAATCAATATTGTGTACACAAGAGATTTTATTGATAATTTTAAGCCTCATTTTAAAAAAGACATAAGTTTTCTAACATACTCTTTTCATAGAGAACAAGATATAAGAAGTCTCTCAAGAAAAGTTATAAATCAATCACCTGATGCTGTTTTGCTTATATTAGATGTTTATGATGCATCTTTGTTCATACAGAATCTTAAAGTTTTAAAGCCAGATATATTAATTTTGACTACTCCATGGGCTAAAACACCTAAATTAATTGAATACGCTGGAAAATGGTCAGAGGGTATTTTAACTACTGATATTATTGATGACACTACAGAAGGAGAATTAAATTATGTTAATAAAAGATTCATAGAAAAATTTGG
>FMJZ01000438.1_pt1 | contig 14955 bp, 8 predicted proteins | sample 1987881 | NCBI WGS metagenome assembly FMJZ01 (sample SAMEA4378227, study PRJEB15110) | soil metagenome | biome: soil; feature: Field; material: Soil | place: India | collected 2015-03-11 | depth 0 m | reverse complement strand
AACTGGCAGAGGCGCAGAAGCGCACAGAACAGCGTGTAGAGGAGCTGGCAGAAGCCCAAAAGCGCACTCAGGAAGAGTTTTATGCCTATCGCACAAGCACGGATGCACGCCTCGACCGGCTTGAACAGCGCGTGGATAACCTTGCCTCGCAGGTCGGGCAGCTGGTGAACATTATCGGTGCTACGCTGGAGGAAGAAGCGCAGGCATCGGTGTCCACGCTTATCAGGCAGAAAGGTTATAAAGCCGAGCCCGAGGGCTACCCCGTGCGCATCGACAGCGTCGGTGAGATTGATGTGGTTTTGCCGGTGGAGTCGCCTACCGGTGAACGCCTCACGGTGGTCGCTGAAAGCAAGGCGCGCCTGAGCCGACGTGCGGTTACCGACTGGGCGAACCGCATGAACTCGCCCGATTTTCGGCGCAAGCTGAAAGAAGCTGGCGTGCAGGGTCCTTACCTTGTGTACATGTACGCCATTCGCGTGGACCCCGCCGCGCTGGACGAGGCAAGAAAGCTGGGCATCGGCATCATGAGCGGGCGTGGCGAACTCGTAGAGCCGGCTGGCGCTTTGCCAGAGGAGGAATAGACCCTTAAGGCAGGACGTACCTCCTCCAGAGTGGAAGATTTGAACAAGCACAGACATCTCTGGAGGAGTGTATGCACCCTAAACCGACCCCGCAACAGCTTGCATGGCAGGAAGCGGAACTGAGCATGTTCCTGCACTTCGGGATGAACACCTTCACCGACCGCGAGTGGGGTGAAGGCACCGAAGATCCCCGCTGGTTCAATCCCTCCGCCCTGGATGCACGCCAGTGGACACAGGTCGCTAAAGAGTGCGGCTTCAAATACGTCATCCTCACCGCCAAGCACCACGACGGTTTCTGCCTGTGGCAAACCCGCTACACCGAGCACTCGGTCAAAAACAGCCCCTGGCGCGACGGCAGGGGCGACGTGGTGCGCGAGTTTTCTCAAGCGTGCAGAGAAGCCGGACTGAAGATGGGCATCTACCTCTCGCCTTGGGACCGACACGAACGCACCTATGGAGATTCTCCTGCCTACAACCGCTACTTTATCAGCCAGCTGACCGAGCTGCTGACCCAGTACGGTGAGGTCGCAGAGGTGTGGTTCGACGGTGCGTGTGGCGAGGGACCCAACGGGCGCAGGCAGGAGTACGACTGGCAGTCCTACTATCAGGTCATCCGAAAATACCAGCCGAAGGCGCTTATCGCCATCTGCGGACCCGATATCCGCTGGGTGGGCAACGAGGACGGTTACGCGGCGGAGACCGAGTGGAGCGTTCAGGACCCCGTGCCTGCTTTTCATGGAAATGTCTCGGGTAAGGTGTGGTGGCCCGCCGAGTGTGATGTGTCCATTCGCCCTGGCTGGTTCTACCATGCCCATGAGGACACGAAGGTCAAGTCGCTGGAGCACCTGTTGGATATCTACTTCAAGTCTGTGGGACGCAACAGCGTGCTGTTGCTCAACGTACCACCCGACCGACGAGGGCTTTTGCCAGAGCCCGACGTGCGTCGCCTGCGTGAATGGCGCTCTGCGCTGGACGAGATATTTGCCACCAACCTTGCTCTCAACAAGCCAGCCTCCGCGAGCAGTGCACAGCGTGCCCACAGTGCCCGACATGCAGTGGACGGAAACCCGGCGACGTACTGGATGCCGCGCGAGCTCCCCGCCATGCTGGAGATTGACCTGCGCAAGCCTGTAACTTTCAACATCATCATGACGCAGGAATATATTGCGGAGGGTCAGCATGTGGAGGCATACACGGTGGACGCCCTGACGGCTTCCGGCTGGCAGAGAGCGAAGCAGGGCACAACTATCGGACACAAGAAGCTGGATCGAATCGCGCCGGTGACCGCCTCGCGAGTAAGACTGACCATTGAGAAGGCGCGTGACCTTCCGCTGATACGCAACGTCGCGCTGTACCATGCTCCCAGGGTATCGGAGGCGAAGAATGGTTGAACGAGAGCGGCAGTGGGTGCTGTGGTATCGGCGACCAGCGCCTGTCGAGCCGCCCACCACCAACGCCTGGCAGAACTCCCCAGGCTGGGTTCAGGCGCTACCCATCGGCAACGGCAGGCTTGGCGCAATGATTTACGGTGGCGTGGAGGAGGAGCGCATCCAGCTGAACGAAGAGACAGTGTGGTCTGGCGAGCCGCAAGACGCCGACAACCCCGACGCCCCACGTTATCTTCCAGAGATACGTCGCCTGCTCTTTGAAGGCAGATACGCAGAGGCACAGCGGCTGACGGAAAAGCACTTCGTGTGCCGCGGAGCGGGGTCGGGACACGGCAATGGCGCCAATGTGCCTTTCGGGTGCTATCAGATGCTGGGCGACCTGCGCCTGCGCTTCCCGGACCATCAGAACCCTCGCGATTACTACCGCGAGCTGAACCTTCAAACCGCTATCGTGACGGTTGAGTATTGGACGGGCGACCTGACCTTTACCCGGGAGCACTTTGCCAGCGCACCGGATAACGTCCTTGTCATCCGCATCAGCGCCAGCCGACCGGGCAGGTTGAACATGGAAGCGTCGCTCAGCCGCCCCGAGTACGCGCGAGTGAAAGCAGAGCCTCCCAACCAGCTTGTGTTGTTCGGAAGATTGTATCAGGGGCGAGGAATGCGTTTCGCAGCACGCCTGCAGGCGGTGGCGCAGGGAGGCACAGTAACGGTAGACGGCGACGTGCTGCGTGTGCAAAATGCGGACTCCGTAACCCTCCTGCTGAGCGCGGCAACCGACTTTCGCGGAAACGAGCCGCTGACGGAAACGGCAAAGCACGTGCAGAGGGCGTCCCGACACGGCTATTCCGCGCTGAAAAGCCGCCACATTCAGGACTACCGAAAGCTCTTTGACCGCGTGGCGCTGAACCTGGGCGGTCAACAGACGTCTTCCCTGCCTACCGATGAACGGCTGGAGCGTGTGCGGCGCGGGGAGCATGATCCGCACCTGTGCGCCCTCTATTTCCAGTTCGGTCGGTATCTGCTCATCTCCAGCAGCCGACCGGGCACTCTGCCTGCGAATCTGCAAGGCATCTGGGCAGATGGCATTCAGACCCCCTGGAACTGCGACTATCACACCGACATCAACGTGCAGATGAACTACTGGATTGCGGAAGTGGGCAACCTGCGCGAGTGCCACCTGCCGCTGATTGACTTCATAGACCGCTTGCGGGAACCCGGGCGCCGAACAGCAAAAGTGCACTACGGTCTGAGCGGCTGGGTGGTGCATACGGTCACCAACGTCTGGGGCTTCACCTCGCCCGGAGAGCATCCCACATGGGGGCAGTTCCCCGCGGCGGCAGGTTGGCTGTGCCAGCATCTGTGGGAACACTATCTCTTCCACCCCGATAGGAACACCCTGCGCCGTATCTACCCCATCATGAAGGAGGCAGCGCAGTTCTACTTGGGCTTTCTAGTGCCGGAACCCAAACACGGCTGGCTGGTAACGGCGCCGTCCATCTCGCCCGAGAACACTTTCCGTACCGCCGATGGGCAGGTAGCAGCCGTGTGCTACGCGCCCACGATGGATATGCAGATTCTGCGCGAGCTGTTTACCAACTGTATCCAGGCGAGCCGCACGCTGGGCGTGGACGAGGATTTTCGCAGAGAGCTGGAGGAGGCGCTCGGTCGCCTCGCGCCCATGCAGATTGGCAGGCACGGGCAACTGCAGGAGTGGATAGAGGATTTCGAGGAGAACGAACCCGGGCACCGGCACATGTCGCACCTGTACGGACTGCATCCGGGCTGTCAGATAACGCCGCGGGGCACTCCTGAACTGGCTCGCGCGGTGAAAGTGTCGCTGGAAAGGCGACTGGCGCATGGAGGCGGGCATACCGGCTGGAGTCGGGCATGGCTGATCAACTTCTTCGCGCGTCTGGAAGACGGAGAGCGGGCATACGAGCATCTGCTCGCCCTGCTGAGGAACTCTACCCTGCCCAATCTGTTTGACAACCACCCGCCGTTCCAGATTGACGGCAACTTTGGGGGAGCGGCAGGCATTGCAGAGATGCTCCTGCAGAGCCACGCGGGGGAGATACATCTTTTGCCTGCCCTGCCGCGCGCGTGGCGAGAGGGAAGCGTGAAAGGTTTGCGAGCCAGAGGCGGTGTGGAGGTGGATATTTACTGGCAGGACGGCAGGCTGACACGTGCAGTGCTGAGGGCGTCTGTCTCCGCCACGCATCGCGTCCGCCTGCCCAATGGGCAAAAAGCGGCGCAGGTTACTAGCGGGGGCAGAGCGGTGCGCTTCCAGACCGACGACGATGGCGCTGTGATTCTGAGAATGCGACGAGGTGAAACCGTCGAACTGACAGGAGGCTGAGCAGGGCTATGGAAGACAATCACCGTCCCGCCTACCATTTTCTGCCGCCGAAAGGCTGGACCAACGACCCCAATGGACTGATCCACTTCAGGGGCGAGTATCATCTGTTCTACCAGCACAACCCCGAAGCCGCCGTGCCGCGAAATATCGTCTGGGGACATGCGGTCAGCAAGGACCTGGTGCACTGGAAGCACCTGCCCATTGCCCTGCGCCCTGACAAGCCATACGACAAGGACGGCGTGTGGACGGGCTGTATGGTGGACGACGGGGGCGTGCCCACCGCTGTATACACGGGAGTACATCCCGAAGTGCAGTGCATCGCCACCAGCAGGGACATGATAACCTGGGAGAAAGCGCCCGAGAACCCGGTTATCGCGGGTCCGCCGCCGGGTCTGCAGGTAACAGGCTTCCGCGACCCGTACGTGTGGCGCAGTCGGGACTGGTGGTACGCGGTGGTCGGTTCGGGCATCAAGGAGGTGGGCGGGGCGATTCTGCTGTATCGCTCCAGAGACCTGCGTCGGTGGGAATATCTGGAGCCTGCGCTCGTGGGAGAGAAAGCAAAGACAGGCGAGATGTGGGAATGTCCCAACTTCTTCCCGCTGGGTAGAAAATGGGTGCTCTGGACGTCACCTGTCCCGCTGGGGCGCGTGATTTATTTCGTCGGCACGTTCCGCAACCACCGGTTCACCCCCGAATATCAGGGCGAAATGGACCTGGGTGGCTGTTTCTACGCGCCTCAGGGGTTCCGCGATGCGAAAGGCAGGCGCATCCTGTTCGGCTGGCTGTGGGAGACGCGCAGTGAGCGCATGAGCGTGGAAGCAGGATGGGCAGGCGTGCAGTCCCTGCCCCGACAGGTCTCGCTATCAAAGGAGGGACGACTGCTCTTCCAGCCCGTTGCCGAACTGCGCCAGCTGCGCCGTGACCACTTCCGCGTCAAACCGCAACCGCTCCGCCCGGGAGAGGAGATACCTGCCGGCAACCTTGCCGGCGACCGTTGGGAGCTGATTGCCGAGATTCACCCGCAGGATGCGGAAAAGTGTGGCGTGCGTCTGTATCATACGGGCGACGAGGCGCAGGTGACCAGCCTCTTCTTCACACGCGCGGAAGGCAAAGTGGTGATCGACCGCACCAGATCCAGCCACTATGAGGAGGTCACCCGCGATGTGCGCTCTGCGCCCCTTGAGCTGAGGGCTGACCAGCCGCTGGGCCTGCATCTGTTCGTGGACCGGTCGGTGGTGGAGCTGTATGTCAACGGACATACTTGCCTGACCAGCCGAATCTACCCCCGCGGAGCAGGGGGCTACCGACCGCGGCTGTTTGCCGAAGGGGGAACCGCCCGGCTGTCCCGACTGGAGGGCTGGACACTGGACGCCATCTGGTGAGGCAATGACGTGAAAGCAGGCATTCCCTGGCGAGCCATCCTGATTGGGTTGCTGTTGCAACCGGTTAATGCTTTCTGGCTCGTGCAGATGGAGATGTCATCGGGGGGACCCGCGCTGGGCACGTGGGCGCTGGGTCCCTACCCCACAACGTTCTCGCTGTTTGCCAATGTGGTGTGCTTTCTGGTTCTGCTTCTTCTCGTGAACGCCATGCTGGGGCGGTGGCGACCGCAATGGATGCTGTCGCAGGCGGAACTGCTGATTGTCTACTCCATGCTTGCCATCGGCACCAGCCTTACCAGCGTGGACTTTCTGGACGTGCTCATCCCCATGCTGGCACACCCCACCCGCCATGCGACCGCCTTTAACCGCTGGGAAACGCTGTTTATGCAGTATCTGCCGGACTGGTTTCTGGTGCGCGACGAGGAAGCACTGACCGGCTGGTACACCGGCATGACCAACCCCTATACCGCGCGGCGACTGCTGGCATGGTTAGTGCCGCTGACAGCGTGGGGGGTGTTTATCCTCGTGCTGCTGTGGGTAATGCTGTGCCTGAATGTGCTGGTGCGCAAACAATGGACACAGCACGAGCGCCTCAGCTACCCGATAATCCTGCTTCCGCTGGAGATGACGGACCATCCCCATCGCTTCGTGCGACAGCCCCTGCTGTGGGCGGGGTTTGCTATCTCCGGGGGCATCTGTATCCTGAACGGCTTGCATGTGCTGTATCCCTACCTGCCGTACCTGCCCGTCAAAATGCGCGATATCAGCCCCATGTTCACCACGCCTCCGTGGAACGCCATCGGCTGGACGCCTATCTCCTTCTATCCCTTCGCCATTGGGCTGGGGTTCCTGATGCCTGCCGACCTGCTCTTCTCCAGCTGGTTCTTCTACTTCTTCTTCAAAGCACAGCGCGTTCTCAGCGCGTACTTCGGCTGGTCGTACGACCGCCCGAACTTCCCCTACGTGAACGAGCAGTGCTTCGGGGGCTACATGGGTGTGGCTCTGCTGGCGGTCTGGGGCACGCGCAGGCATCTGGCGCAGTTTCTGCGTGCTGTGTGGCGTGCAGACCCCGCAGAGTGGGCAGATGAACCTTTCAGCCCGCGCGTGGCGGTTATCGGCTTGCTGGTAGGAATGGCTCTGTTGATAGCCTTTTTCTGGTTGTCGGGGTTGACGCTGTGGATTTGCGTGGTAGCGTTCCTCATCTACTTCGCCATCGCTATCGCCTGCACGCGCATGAGGGCGGAACTCGGTCCCCCCGCGCACGACCTGCACAACGGTGGACCCGACTATATCCTGACCGCCGCGCTGGGAACCCGCTTCTTCACCGACCGCGACCTGACCATCCTCACCTACTTCTACGGCTTCAACCGCGCCTACCGCAGTTTAGCCATGCCCGTGCAGATGGAGGCGTTCAAGATGGGCGAACGCAAGGCGATACCTTCGCGCAGTATCGCGCTGGCGCTGGTGCTGGCTTCGGTGGGAGGACTGCTGTCGGGCTACTGGGCGATTTACCACTTCGGCTACACGCGGGGCGTGGAGGAGCGGATGGCATTGCACCTGAGCTACTTCGGCTGGGAAGCCTTCAACCGCCTCACTGGATGGCTTCAGAACCCGCGCGACACCGACGTTCCCGCCATCGCTGCGATTGGGGCGGGATGGGGCACGGTGCTGACGCTTCAGGCGCTGAGGATGCGCTTCTCGTGGTTTCCCCTGCATCCGATTGGTCTGCCCATCTCGGGCAGCTGGACGATGAACACCATCTGGCTGCCGATGGTCATCGCCTGGGTGGCGAAGGTTACGGTCCTGCGTTACGGTGGCTTGCGTGTTTATCGCCGCGCCCTGGCGTTCTTTTTCGGGCTGATACTGGGCGACTTTCTGATAGGCTGTCTGTGGCCCATCATCGGCTGGTGGCTGAAGGTGAACACCTACAGCTTCAGCCAGTGAGGCGAATGTGGGCTGAGGTTGAACCCCGCCTGCCCTTCGTGCTATGCTATTGCTCGGATACACGACCATGAAAGAGACACAGACCATCCTCTCTCTAATAACGCAATCGGCGAGTTTGCTGGAGCGGGCGGGGGTAGATACGCCTCGCCTGGATGCCGAGCTCCTGCTGGCGGACCTGCTGGGCGTGGGCAGGGCGCACCTGTACGCCCATCCCGAACAGGAGCTGGATACGGACGTGCTGAGGGAGTTTCTGCGCCGACTGGAACGCCGGGCGAAGCGCGAACCGCTGGCTTACATCCTGGGCAGAGCCGAGTTTTATGGGCTGGAGTTCACCGTGACCCCCGATGTGCTGGTTCCCCGCCCGGAGACGGAGGTGCTGGTGGAAGCCATTCTGGCAAGGGCGCCCCAGACGGTCGCCGACATCGGCACGGGGAGCGGGTGCATCGCGGTGGCGGTAGCGGTCAACCTGCCCCGGGCGCAGGTGTGGGCAACCGACATCAGCGAGGGGGCACTGCGCATCGCCCGCGAGAACGCTCGGCGACACCACGTTGCCGACCGCGTGCATTTCCTGCAGGGCGACCTGTTACAACCGCTTGCCGGATTAAGGCTGGACGTGGTGGCGTCCAACCCGCCGTATGTCGCCGAGAGCGAGCGGCTGTCGCTGCAGCCGGAGGTGAGAGACTGGGAACCACCGCAAGCCCTGTTCACCGGCGCAGACCCCCTGCAGTTTCACCGCCGGCTGGCGGCAGAGGCGCACTTCCACCTGCGCGAGGGGGGCTGGCTGATGGTGGAAGTGGGCATGGGGCAGGCAGAGGCGGTGGCAAGCCTTCTGGAGGAAGCGGGATACCGGCAGGTGCGCATCCAGAACGACCTTGCAGGCATCGGGCGCGTGGTGGAAGGGCAGTACAGTCCGAAATAGGGAACAGAACCCTCCGTTCTGTTCCCTGCGCTCACCACATCAGTACGCTCGTGCGAAGATGACCTGCTGAGTGGTCTCCTTGCCGGTCAGCACGCATCGCCCCGCTTTTTCGGGCTGTTCGAAAGGTATCACGCGGATGGTGGCTCGCGTTTCCGCCTGAACTCTGTCTTCGTCCTCGCGCGTGCCCGCCCAGTAGGCGCGGGCGAACCCGGTTTCCACCGCCTCCTTCAGCTCCTCAAAGGTGCTGACGTCCACGGTATGCTCCTCGCGGAAGCGCAGGGCGCGGTCGAACAGGCTCTGCTGGATGGTGTCCAGAAGCTGGGCAACCTGCTCGGCAAGCCCCTGCTGGGACACGAAGCTTTTGCCCTCACGTCCCGGTATATCACGCCGGGCAAGCGCGACCGTGTTCTGCTGGACATCTCGCGGACCGACCTCCACGCGCACGGGCACGCCGCGCACCTCCCACTCGTTGAACTTGAAGCCGGGGGTCAGCTCGTCGCGGTCGTCCAGCTTCACGCGGAACCGCTCGCCCAGCTGCGCCTTCAGGCGCCCACAGCACTCCAGCACGGCAGAGCGCTCGGCGTCGTTCTTGTAGATGGGCACAATGACGACCTGAATGGGCGCGAGTTTGGGCGGTAGCACCAGCCCTTCGTCGTCGGAATGCGCCATAATCAGCGCACCGATAAGCCGGGTAGACACTCCCCACGAAGTCGTCCACACGTACTCCTGACGGTTATCAGGCGTCTGGTACATAATCTCGAAGGCGCGGGCGAAGTTCTGCCCCAGGTTGTGCGAGGTCCCTGCCTGCAGGGCGCGACCGTCCTGCATCATCGCCTCGATGGCGTAGGTGCGCAGGGCGCCCGCAAACTTCTCCTTGTCGGTCTTGCGCCCGCGCAACACGGGCAAAGCCATCACCTTCTCGGCGAAGTCGGCGTACACTTCGTGCAGGATGCGCAGGGTCTCCTCTTCCGCCTCCTGCTCGGTGGCGTGGGCGGTATGTCCCTCCTGCCACAGGAACTCTAAGGTACGCAGGAAGGGGCGCGTGCGCATCTCCCAGCGCACCACGTTTGCCCACTGGTTAATCAGCAGGGGCAGGTCGCGCCAGGATTTAATCCACTTGGCGAAGCTGTTGCCGATGATGGCTTCGGAGGTGGGGCGCACCACTAACGGCTCTGCCAGCTGCTCGCCCCCGCCGTGCGTGACCACCGCCACCTCGGGGGCGAAGCCCTCCACATGCTCCGCCTCCTTCTGCAGGAAGCTCATCGGGATGAACAGGGGGAAATAGGCGTTGACGTGCCCCGTGGCTTTGATGCGCCGGTCGAGCTCCTGCTGGATCAGCTCCCAGATGGCGTAACCGTGCGGGCGGATCACCATACAGCCGCGCACCGCCGAGTAGTCCGCCAGCTCCGCCTTCTCCACAATGTCTAAGTACCACTGCGAATAGTCCTGTGAGCGTGGGGTAATGCCTTCTTTGGGCATACGCTTCCTCCTCTATATCGTTGCACGGCATTATTTTACACGCTTTCTGCCCAGTTTGCACGGTTTGGGGTCGCTGGCGGTGGATATAGACAGGGGTGCAGGGGCGACGCGCGTCGCCCCTGCTGGGTTTCAATCCTCACCCGTCCCGAAGGACGGGTGAAACATCTGGAACGGTCGCCTTGTTGTCGGCAGCGATAGTTTCAATCCTCACCCGTCCCGAAGGACGGGTGAAACGGAAATCCCTTCCCTCGCGCTTAACGGCGCAGAGAAGTTTCAATCCTCACCCGTCCCGAAGGACGGGTGAAACCGACAAGGTGGGAGGATTCAATCAGGATGAAATCGTTTCAATCCTCACCCGTCCCGAAGGACGGGTGAAACCCCGACAGAAGGATTGTCGGGGTGGATGTGAGCTAGTTTCAATCCTCACCCGTCCCGAAGGACGGGTGAAACCAAAAGGGACATGGCGCAGAGTGCCAGCGACGAGTTTCAATCCTCACCCGTCCCGAAGGACGGGTGAAACCGTGGGGTTTTGTGCAGGCGTGGGCGGTATCGTGTTTCAATCCTCACCCGTCCCGAAGGACGGGTGAAACGCCCCTAACTCTTCCTCTTCTTCTTCCCCAAGCGTTTCAATCCTCACCCGTCCCGAAGGACGGGTGAAACCTATCGATGAAGAGGCCCTGCTCATTCTCATTGCAGTTTCAATCCTCACCCGTCCCGAAGGACGGGTGAAACTCACTATACCTGGTCAGTTGGTGAGTCATATTGGTTTCAATCCTCACCCGTCCCGAAGGACGGGTGAAACGCCGTACAACGGCACAAATTTCAACAAAACACCCCGAAAATGTTAAATTCGGAGCCACGCCGCTGCACGCACGCTACTACTATACCCCATTTCTCCATGCGTGTCAAGTAGTTTGGCTTACATCGACCCTGTAGAACCTCACGCTTACTGCGTGATCAATCGAGGTTCTACAAATATTTATTGTCACTTAATATGATAAAAAAGAGCAAAATAGATATGAAATATCCTATTTTGACACATATTATGTCACTAATAAGAAAGCTCAATTGATAATAACGCAGACGCCGTTCCGGTCTGATAATGGGCGGTGTTGACCTCTCCTCCCTGCAGGGACATCCGCGCGGACGGCGAAAGGAGCCATAGCCAAACAGAGGAGACCATCAATGCCCGATAGTGTGCTGACCGACCTGGCGCATCAGGTGCTGGAGGTATCCCAGAGCGAGGAACACCAGCGACGGCGCGAGCTGTGGGTGCGGTTCCATGCTCTGTGCCCTCCGCGCACGCTGGTGCACTACGCGATGTACACCCATGTCTGGGAACGCGAAATCGCCCCACCGAATCTGTTCCAGCATCAAACGGGGCTGGCGCGCCGTATAGAGGTGCAACTGCGAGCAAAACTGTGGAAAGCCCAGCACATCCCCGACGATGAACCCCTGCTTCCCACCGTCTGGCTGGCAACGCCCCATCCGCCCGGGGAGAGCCGTCTGTGGGGAGTGCCTCTCGGAAGCGTGCGCACCGCGGAGCTGGGCGCGTATAAACCGGTGCCGCCCCTGTGCACCGAGCAGGACCTGCAACACCTGCACTATCCTCCCTATGAGGAGTTATCCACCGAGAAGACTGCTTTGCAGGAGCAGGCGATGGAGCTGACCGGGGGACTTCTGCCCATCAAGTTTCACAGCGACGAACTGCACTACGGACCGTTTGAGTGGGCAGTGCGCCTGCGCGGTATGGACAACCTGCTGTATGACGTGGTTGACCATCCCGAGTTCGTGCATCGGCTGATGGATTTCATCACCGAGGGCATGATTCGGTATCACCGCACCCGGGAGTCTGCAGGAGCCGTAGACGCCGAGGCAAGCTGGGCGATACACATGATTTACGATGCCGTACCCCCTGGCAGGGAGAACCTTCTGAGTGGATGCTGGGCGTACATTCATGCGCAGTCCTCTGCCTCGCTATCGCCGCGCATGTACGCCGAGTTCGTGCATCCCTACAACGCGCGCCTCGCCAGCCTGTTCGGCAAGGTGTATTATCACGGCTGTGAGGACCTGTCGGCAAAGGCTTCCATCATCCGCGACCTGCCCAACCTCCGGCTGTTTCACGTCAGCCCGTGGACGCCGGTGGAGCCGGTGATTCAGGCGCTGGGCAACCGCTTTGCGCTGGAGGTACACTCGCACCCGACGAAAGTGCTGTTCGAGTTTTCGCCCCAGCAGATGCGCGAGGAGCTGTATCAGCGGCACCGGGCGGCTGGAGACACCGTGCACGTGCTGAAGCTGTGCGACGTGGAAACGGTGGGCGCGAACTGGCAGAGGTTGAAGCTGTGGGCAGAACTGGCACGGGAGATGACAGGGTAGCCAACAGAGCAATCGGTCTGTCAAATTGACTTCTCCCCTCAAATATGCTAAACTACAATGGTGCGTTGCGGAGCATCGCCTGCTGCCGTTGTGCCGTTGTCCCCCTGGGGACAACCGTAGAACGGCACGTAGACGGTGAGAGCGAAGCGACGCACCACAAACCATCCAAACGGAAGGGGGAAATGCACGCAGAATGCCACTGACCAAAGAGCAGAAAGCCGAGATTATTCGGAAGTACCAGCGGTCGGAAGGCGACACCGGCTCGCCAGAGGTGCAGATTGCACTGCTGACCGCGCGCATCAGCCTGCTCACCGAGCATCTGCGCCAGCACAAGCATGACTATCACACCCGGCGCGGGTTGATGATGCTGGTGGGCGAGCGCAAGCGATTGCTCGACTATCTGGCTCGGCAGGACATTCAACGCTACCGTGCGCTGGTCAGCTCGCTGGGCATCCGCAGTAAGCAGTAGCGAACACCTGTTATACAGCCAGATATGAAGATTTCACCAAGAGGAGTTCCATCTATCCATGATACACACCGTCGAAGTGGAAGTCGCCGGTCAACTGATCCAGATTGAGACCGGCCGCGTCGCCAAGCAAGCAAACGGTGCCGTTCTCGTGCGTTCGGGCGACACCATCGTGCTGTGCACCGCCACCATGAGCCGGGAAGCGCGAACCGATATCGATTTCTTCCCGCTGGTGGTGGACTATGAAGAACGCAAATATTCGGTCGGTAAGATTCCGGGAGGTTTCATCAAGCGAGGGGGACGCCCCAGCGACAAAGCGGTGCTGACCGCCCGCCTGATCGACCGCCCTCTGCGTCCGCTGTTCCCCAGCGGAATGCGTAACGAGGTGCAGGTCATCGCCATGCCCCTCTCGGTGGACAACGAGCACCTGCCCGACGTGCTCTCCATCATCGGCGCATCCGCCGCGCTGACCGTGTCCAACATCCCGTTCAACGGACCCGTCGGCGCCGTGCGCATCGGCAGGATGAACGACGAGTGGATTATCAACCCCTCGTTTGACCAGGTGGAAAACGGCGACCTGGACCTGGTGGTGGCGGGAACCAAAGACTACATCGTGATGGTGGAGGCGGGCGCCAACGAAATCACCGAGGCGCAGATTCTGGAGGCGCTCGACCTCGCGCACGAGTACATCCGTCCCATCTGCGCCGTTCAGGAAGAGCTCGCCGCCAAAGTGGGCACGGTCAAGGCAGAAGTGCCCATCTACGCCGTGCCCGAAGACATTCTGACCCGCGTGCGCGAGCAGTTCGCCGAGCAGGTGCTTGGGGCGATTCAACAGCCCGACAAATCCGCCCGCGAGGAAGCTATTGAACTGCTCAAGGAGGAGATTGTGCAGGCGCTTCTGCCCGAATATCCCGAGCAGGAGACCGACCTGCGCGAAGCCGCCGATAAGGTGGTGAAAGAGCAGGTACGCCGGCTTATCCTCGAGTATAAAGTGCGCCCCGACGGCAGGAAATACGACGAAATCCGCCCCATCAGCTGCATGGTGGGATTGCTGCCGAGGGTACACGGCTCCGCGCTGTTCACCCGCGGGCAGACGCAGGTGCTCACCAGCGTCACGCTGGGACCGATGGAAGAGGCGCAGATCATTGATACGCTGGAGGAGGACGGCTTCAAGCGCTACATGCACTTCTACAACTTCCCACCCTACAGCGTGGGCGAGACGCGCCCCCTGCGCGGACCGGGCAGGCGTGAAATCGGGCATGGTGCGCTGGCGGAACGCGCCCTGCGTCCCATGATCCCGCCCGAAGAGGAGTTCCCCTACGCCATCCTGCTCACCTCCGAGGTGCTGGAATCCAACGGTTCCACGTCCATGGCGAGCGTTTGCGGTTCCACCCTCGCGCTGATGGACGCGGGCGTGCAGATTAAGGCGCCGGTGGCAGGGGTTGCCATGGGCTTGATGACGCAGGGCGATGAATGGGTGGTGCTCAGCGACATTCAGGGCATGGAAGACTTCTCCGGCGATATGGACTTCAAGGTGGCAGGCACCGCGAAGGGCATCACCGCCCTGCAGCTGGACACCAAGATTTCGGGCATTCCGCGACCGGTGTTCGAGCGTGCGCTGGAACAGGCGCGACAGGGCAGGCTGTACATTCTCGAAAAGATGCTGGAGACCATCGACAAGCCTCGCGACCACATCAGCCCCTACGCGCCGCGCATCATCGTGATGGAAATCCACCCCGATAAAATCGGCGACGTGATTGGTCCGGGTGGGCGCATCATCAAGAAAATCCTTGCCGACACGGGCACGCGCATCCAGATTGAACAGGACGGGCGCGTGTACATCGCCGCCGACGACGAAGAGAGCGGCGAGCGGGCACGCAAGATGATCGAAGATCTCACCCGCGATGTGGCGGTCGGCGAGACCTTCCTGGGCAAGGTCACCCGCACCTCCTCGCTGGGAGTGTTTGTGGAAATCCTGCCCGGCAAGGAAGGGCTGGTGCCGCTGTCGCAGCTGTCGGACCAGCGCGTGCGCCGAGCCGACGAACTCGTCAAGGTCGGCGA
>FMJZ01033170.1_pt1 | contig 14970 bp, 10 predicted proteins | sample 1987881 | NCBI WGS metagenome assembly FMJZ01 (sample SAMEA4378227, study PRJEB15110) | soil metagenome | biome: soil; feature: Field; material: Soil | place: India | collected 2015-03-11 | depth 0 m | reverse complement strand
ATAAAATTGAGATACTCACTACCACCGATCTCACCTTTATTGGAACCAACAAGATAGATTAGATTTTCTAAATTTTTGAAATGGGATGTTATAACAAAATCAGCACTATCTATAACCCCAACTGCAACTACTGTGGGTGTTGGGAAAACTGCCTTTCCATCGGTCTCATTGTACAAACTTACATTTCCACTAACAACAGGTGTATTAAGCCTCTTGCATGCAGATGCCATCCCTTCTATAGCATTTACAAACTGCCACATGATTTCAGGTTTTTCTGGATTTCCAAAGTTAAGGCAATCTGTGATTGCCAATGGCCTTGCTCCACTCATGGCAACATTTCTACAAGCCTCAACTACAGCTTGGATACCACCCATAAATGGGTCAAGGTAGCAGTATCTTCCGTTGCAATCTGAAGACATAGCGATACATTTTTCAGAACCTTTTACTCTTATTACAGATGCATCCGAACCGGGTAAAACAATGGTATTAGTCTGCACCATGTGGTCATACTGCTCATAAACATACTCTTTTGAAGCTATATTTGGGCTTTCAAATATCTTCATCAGCAGATCGTTGTAATTCTTAGGCTCAGGTATCGAGTTTGGATCAAATTTTCTACATTCATCAATGTAAGAAGGTTTGGTATATGGTCTATCGTAAACAGGGGCTTTATCAGATAGTGGTGCCGCTTCAAGACAGGCCACCTCTTCACCATCCCAATATAACCTAACATAACCATCATTAGTTACCTCACCGATGACCTCAGCATCAAGATCCCACTTATCAAATATCTTTTTTATCTTCTTTTCGAACCCCTTCTTTGCAACAATAAGCATCCTTTCTTGGGATTCTGAAAGCATGATCTCGTAAGGGTTCATATTTTTTTCTCTCACAGGAACCTTGTCCAAGTAGAGTTTAACACCGCTACCTGCTCTGGAAGCCATCTCAAAAGAGGAGCTTGTCAACCCAGCAGCCCCCATATCCTGAATTCCGACGATGTAATCCTCTTGCATAAGCTCTAAGCATGCCTCAAGAAGCAACTTCTCTTTGAAAGGATCGCCTATCTGAACATTTGGCCTTTTGGATGTATCATCTGAGGAGAATTCCTCACTTGCCATCGTTGCACCATGTATCCCATCTCTACCAGTTTTCGCCCCAACATATATGATGATGTTGCCCACACCTTCGGCTTTTGCATAAAAGATCTTGTCCTTTTTCACCAATCCCAAGGCAAAGGCATTTACAAGGGGGTTTTTCTGGTATGATTCATGGAAAAATACTTCACCACCAATGGTCGGAACACCGAAACAGTTCCCGTACCCCGCAATACCGGCAACAACCCCTTCAAATATATGCTTGGTTTCATTATTGTCCAATTTTCCAAAGCGGAGAGAATTCATGGCTGCAACTGGTCTTGCCCCCATTGTAAAAACATCCCTCAATATACCGCCAACTCCTGTGGCTGCACCCTGATAAGGTTCGATGTAGGAGGGATGGTTATGACTTTCGATTTTAAAACATGCACAGATATCTCCATCGATCTCTATGATGCCAGCGTTTTCACCGGGACCTTGCACTACCCAAGGAGCCGATGTGGGGAATTTTTTAAGATGGATCTTGCTACTCTTATAACTACAATGCTCACTCCACATCGCAGAGATTATACCCAATTCTATATAATTAGGAGTTCTCCCTAAAATCTGCTTTGCCATTTCAAATTCTTCTGGTTTTAGACCCATCTCTTTTGCGATATCGACGGTTACCTCAGGGAATCTAAATTTATTGTAAACACTCATATTACACCTTTTTGAAGAAAGTTTTTTACAGATCTGAAGATATGCACACCATCACAGGAACCTAAAACCTTTTCTGCAGCCCTCTCAGGATGGGGCATCATACCCAAAACATTCCCTCTTCTATTTACAATACCAGCAATGTTGTATACGGAACCGTTTGGATTAGACTCGTCATCTACTATACCTGAATCCGAGCAGTATCTAAAAAGTATCTGATTATTCTCCTTTAGTTCCTCCAAACCTTTTTCATCTATGAAATAATTCCCTTCCATGTGAGCAATAGGTATCTTTAGTACCTCACCAGTTGTATAGTAAGATGTAAAAGGGGTATTTATGTAGTCCACAGTTATGTTTACATATTTACAGATGAATTTCAGATCTTTATTCCTTATCAATGCTCCGGGTAATAAACCTGACTCTGTAAGTATCTGAAAACCATTACAAATACCGATTACAAGTCCACCTTTTTCTGCAAAATCCACAATTGAATCCATAATGGGTGATTTACTTGCTATGGCACCACATCTAAGATAATCTCCAAAGGAGAAACCACCGGGTAAAACTATTAGATCAAACTTTTTTAACTTTTTATCCTTATGCCAGATATAAGAGGTATCAAAACCTGCTATCTCCTTTAACACATAGAAGCAATCCTGATCACAGTTGGAACCAGGAAATACGACAACCCCCGCTTTCATTACTTCTCACCCACATAGTTTATTGTGTATTCTTCTATGATTGGGTTTACGAGGAGCTTTTCTGTTAATTCTTTTATCTTATCATCATACTTTCTCACTTTGTCAAACTCTATTTCAATTACTTTGCCAACTCTCACATCTGTCACAAAATCGTATCCCAGCTTTGAAAGTGAACCAAGCACAGCCTGACCCTGTGGATCCAGCACAACATCTTTTAACTTAACTGTAACGATAGCTTTCATAAAAATCTCTCCTGAATTCCTTTGAATTTAAAATACGACTCAACAATTAAAAATATTACTAAAAACTAAAAAACATATCAAGCAAAACTTTTAAAATCTGTTTTTAAAAACCCAAACTCTTAAATTTAATAAAGTCATAAAGGGATCTGATACCAAACCCTGACCCACCTTCTCCGTAAACAGGGTGATTATCCTCCATGAATGCTGTACCAGCTATATCGAGGTGTACCCATGGGGTATTACCAACAAATTCTTCGAGGAAAAGAGCCCCCATGATGGCACCAGCCTCTGTTCTCTTTTTAGAGATATTTTGTAAATCTGCATTTTTGCTTTTTAACCTCTCTTTGTAATTCTTATGAAGGGGTAGTCTTGTAATATTTTCCCCTTTTTCTCGAAAAGATTGGGATAATTTTAGGTATAGCTCATCATTGTTGCTGAAGCATCCCGCAATATCCGAACCCAATGCCACCACACAAGCCCCTGTGAGGGTTGCCATATCAATTATGAACGATGGGTTATCTTTTAAAGCATAAGATATTGCATCTGCTAAGATAAGCCTACCCTCTGCATCTGTATTTAGGATTTCCACAGTCTTACCACTGTAGGATTTAATAATATCGCCGGGTCTATATGCAAATGTCCCTATTGTATTTTCGGCAAGAGGGATGTAAAAATTCACATTTACATTTAGTTTCGATTTTGAAATCGCATAAGCAAGAGCCAATACATTTGCAGCCCCAGACATATCGGATTTCATCGTTTCGATACTGCCGGTGGGTTTGAGGTTTGTACCGCCGGAATCGAATGTAATCCCTTTACCCACAAAGGCAAATCTTTCTTTTACATCGGGCGCACCGATATATTCGATAATCAAAAACTTCGGTTTGTTTTCGCTACCCTTACCCACAGTGTATAGAAGATTTAGTCCCATCTCTTTAATTATATTTTCGTCTAATATTGTTATTTTAGTGAAGTTTGCTAAAACAGATTCAGCAATCTCACAAAATCTTTGCGGAGTTAGTTCATTGGGTGGCATATTGATAAGATTTTTAGATAGATAAATTGCTTCGAACAGATTTTTAATCTCATTTATCCATGAATCATTAAAGTATTCTCTTATACTTTTTTTATCATAGAGTGTGATTACCAAATTACTTTTATCCTCTTTTTCAGACTTATACAAATCAAAACGATAATTACCCAAGAGCATCCCCTCGATAAAAAGTTCTGTGTACAAGTGTTTTTTTTGATTTTTCTCTTCTAATGGGTATAAAAATATCGAATCGACACTTTGTTTATCGATTGCTTTCATTGCTTTGTGTCCCAGTTCGACCAAGAGTTCATTACTGTATATATCTTTAGGCATAACCACAAAAATAAAATTAACAGGTTGATCATTTAACACAACAGTGTACTTTTTTACATCTTTCTCTTTAAATTTTTCGTTCTTTATAATGCCATCTATGATAGAATTTATCTTTCCACTGAATTTAATTTCGGTTTCACCATTACGACAAGGGATAATATAGTTTTTAAAAAGCTGTTTTTTTTCAAAAGAGATATCAATCATCAAAAACTCCTAATTATTTTTTGTCTAACTCTTTTAACAAACTCAAACAATCCTCGGCCAAGGCCGATTTTGGGTAGTTTTCCAACAGCGTTTTCAAGTTTTTCTTACCTTCTTCATAATCCTTCTGCTCTATCTTTTCTAAGGCTGTTTTAAATAAAGAAATCTCCTCATCAGAAACCTCATCTTTACCAGCCCAGTACAACTCATCTTTATTTACCTGCTCCGTGGCTTTTACTCCAGCAACGGCAACTTTAGAAGCATCTTTACTACCTTTTAGCTTTTCTAAGTTATTCAATTTAGCTTTGGATTTACTTACCAAATCAATTGTTTCGGCAAACACAGAAAAAGATGCAAAAATTAGGGTAAAAAGATATATGAATAACGCACGCATACCTCATTCCTCCTTGATTATTTTTTTATTTCATTAAGTTTCTGTTTCCATGCGTTTGCATTTTGTTTGTCCATCATCTTTTCATAGGTTGCTATTATATTATAAATATACAGGTAGTTTCCAGACAATTCATAAGCTTTTTTATAATTTTCCACCGCTTCTTTGTATTTCTTGAAATAATAGTAGATATTTCCCGTATCATTTAGAAATTGTGGTGATTTATAGCCTGTTCTCAACACTAAATTACTAACATGAAGTGCATCCTCTAATAAACCACTTAAAAACAATCTATAAAGAGTATTTTCTGGTTTAAATTCAGGATTTTTGAGATTATCCAACAAAATATTATCTCTTAACTTAACAAGTTCAGTAAACGAAGAATTATAGTTTGACTGGAAATTGTATGGTAGTGATATATTAAGCTTTAATGGTTCAAAAGTGGGTGGTTTATAAACTTCCCATCCCTTATCTGTAAAAATTATATTGAGGTTCTTGTTGTAAAATTTTTTATATAAATTTATCCCTTGCCTCCAAGCATCAAGAAAAGAACCATTTATCATGGTAGTTTCCAAAGGAATATATAGTCTACCATTATAATCCACAAAATCATCTTTCTTTAATCCATTATTGATCAATTCTGTTGAATTTATACCACTATCAAACATCAAAAATACATGACCAGGCACATCTATGAAAGCAGTTTTAATCCCAAAACTCTCTAAAAGGGACAACAGAAGAGCGACGAGATCATCGCAATCACCATTCTTCCTTTTGAGAGTGTCTGTTGGATATTGAACATAATCTATAGCATCTACATTACCAGATACAGCTGAATAGGGGCTATTAGGGTCTTGCTGATATTTAATCCCATAGGTTTTTAGAAATTCAAATACTGCTAAACCAAGAGAGATATTGTTATTGATGGCTTTTTGCGGGATATTATTGATAATCAACCTGCTGATATCAAGAATATTTGGATCTCTTGGTGTGATAAAAGTTGCTAATTTCCTTTTATCATCCCAAACCAAAGCATTTTTCTCATAAATATTCAAAGAAACAGTCGAAGATGTTTCATTGAGTTTCCCATCAGTAACATATTTTACCTTTATCTCAGCTTGATGTTTAGAATTTTCTGTAAGATCTAATAGTTTGTTATTAAAGACTGCTTTTACTTTCACTACAGCAATCTTACCAGGTTCGATATTATCTATTGTATCCTCAGTAGGAAAATCCATATACCCTTTTAAAAAGATAGAATATTTTACACTGCTAATCGGTTTACCTGTATTGTTTTTTATAGAAATCTCAGCAACTGGATTTTCAGCATAAGATTTGTACTGATTCACAAAAATATTATAGGTTTTCAAAACTGATATCGATACAGGTTCTTCTGTTTTTTCGCTTAGGTATCTTGTTTTAGCTTTTAACCTAACTTCATCCTGTGATTGATCCCTCTCAAAAGTTAGAACAGACCTTTCAAACTTACCAACTATCTTATTGTAAGCATCGATGAAAGCAGCTTTTTTCCCTTCCTCTTCATTGATATGATAAGAAGATCCACCTTCAGAAAATACAGCATACTCCTTATCTAAGAAAGTGTTGGCAAGTTTTATCTCTATATTACTGCTAAAGAGATTGAGGTTACTTCCCAATTTGCTAGGCAACTGTTTTGCATCTGATTTTACCAATATAAGAAGGTCTGCTAAGTTATCTTTAGCCTTAGAGTAATAATTTGATAGATCACAAATTTCGTATTTTAGATCAACAAATTCAAACTTGTGTTTTCTTAACAAATTGCGAATTTCATCTGAAACTACATTTAGATTGCAAAAAACAAGTGCAATCTTGATCTCCTTTTTATCACTACCAATAATACCATACGCCTTCAAATCATCGAGGAAAGCATCTCTATTAACTGCATAGAGAAAATATACAGAAGTACTTATATCACTTGAAACTTTTGTGATGGGATATGTTGCAGTGATGTACTTTGATGGATTGATAAGGATTTTTTTATCGATCTCTTGCAATCTGTTCCTGTCTAAATCAGGCACAATTTCATCTAATAAATCCCTAACAGCTTTTGACTCAAGTCTTTTGGCAAGAATCTGTTCTATATTTTCCGAAGTTTCTGACGATGGTGCCTTCATATCCAGTATTTTTATATCAAATCTTGATTTTTTACCTTTACTTATATAATCATTAAAAATTTCTTTAAACTTCAGGTCAGATTTTTCTAAAAAACGGGCTCCTTTATCAAAAGAGATAAATTTACTATAAACAAAAGCAAAAAACTCCAAATTCGAAGTCTTAACCGGATCTGTAATCTCCTCAATTTTATTCAATCCCACTTTTATAGCTTCCAAGTCCCCCTTTTGAATACCTGTTATTATAGATAGTTTAATTTGCTCAAACTGTTCTTTCTTAAGATCTTGTAATGACTTATTCAAAGGAGTAATATTTAATATGTCGACATTAGGAGTGATTCCTCCCAAAAGTGATTGTATATTTTTAGTTAAATGTTCATTAATACTAATCCCATCTATTACTAAATTTTTTACACTTTCGAAATATTTTTTATTTAAGCCGAAAGACAGATTCTTTGGCGGAAGATTACCACTTTTATAACTAATTGCTAAATCGTTATTTTCCAAAAAGTAGATACCTTCCAATGAACCTTCAAGCACCTCAATTCCCAATTTTGAATTTTTAACAGTAGTTTTGCCCGACTTTATTTTGGCATTTCTTTCAACGACAATCCCTATTTCAAATTTTGAAATCTCCACATTATTAAAAATTACACCGCTATTCGAAATCACGATCTCTTTCCCACTTTCAAAAATTACATTTGAAGCTTTCAATGCTTCATCTCCGGCATCAGAGACAACTATTTTATAACCAGAACCTTTTACAGTAATGACATCCTTTTCATTACCATTCAAACGAAGTATACCATTTATTTTGAACTCAGAACCGTTGTCAATCTCAATCACGACACCAGGTTCAGCTATAACTTCAACCCCTTTTGAAATCACAAGATTGGATTTGACTATATAAGGACTCGCATCTTTGTAGAAAATCGTATTTTCCGTTATCGAACCAGAGATCTCAGTAGGACCTTTCTTCACATAATAAAACTTCATTTCAACTGGTTTACTCAAATTCCCAGCATTATCTCGAGCATACACTCTATAATAATATGTTTTACCCACTACAGCATTTTCATCAAAATATTCGTTGACTTGAGTAATACCAATATCGACAAAATCGCCTGTTTCGCTTCTCTGAATAAAGTAATCTTTTACATCATCAGATCTTTCCCAACTAAGTTTTACTCTATCTTTCAGCCCTGTGATTTGTAAATTTTTTACCTCCTTAGGAGGGGTTGAATCTAATTCTATAGGATAAAAAACAGGGTAAACAGTTTCCAACTTCGTTTTAGGACTAAAAAGTGTTATCTTCATCAATTTATTTTTTCCGTTGTCACCCTCATTGACTATATATTTTCCAACATAATTACCGGCTTCAATCTCCGTGAGAGGTATCCCTTTTGCAATATCAGGTATTTCAAAACTACCCATGCAGCCAGGCTCAGCTTTTACAGCAACAAGAATTTCAGCACCCATCTTGAAAGGTGAATCTTTGGCGTTTGTAATTACAGAAAATACAACTGGGGGTTTTCTTACTACAGCAACTTTTGGCTCAGGTATACTCTTTGACATCTCTCTAAATAATTTATCCATGAGAGATATCTTTACAGAATCTCTTAAAACTAATGCTGAAGAGATAGCAGTGGAGATAGCCCCCCAAGGACTCATCGGAACCCCACCACTTCTCTCAGCAACAGAATCCTCTTTTTCCCAAACAACCTCACCAGTCTCAGCAGAAACAAGTTTAGCCCTAACTTTTATAGAAAGGCTACCATATACACCAGCATAAACCTTTTCTATTCCTAAAACTTCTCCATAAAATAAACCATCTACACCTAATTTTTGGGCAAGTGTTTTGTTGTCAAAATCTGACCATTTTTTCCCTGTCTCTTTTTCAAGAAGTGCAATTCTCTCATCAACTTCATCAAGTTTGATATTCTCAAATTTTTTAGAACTAATATGGTTATTAAAAGTGATTTGGAGCTCTTTTTTCTCTTCATCTGTACCTTCACCCACAAAAGGGAGAACTGCTACAGTTTTCGGAACATTATCTTTTTTAAATAAACCAACAGCACTATCAGTCAGTGATTTAATTGCACCTAAGGGGTTAGCTGCATAAGAATAATTTATTAGACTCAAAAGAAAGATCATACTAAAAATGAATCTTGATAAACTATTTCTCATATGCATAACCCCATCAGATTTTTTTATTACATATTAGTAATGGTATCAACATATTTCATAATTTTCTGTTCTATATCATCATAATTGAGCCTTTTTCGCTTCATTATAACTATGGCATCTACATATTTTTCCACAGATTCCAAGATATTATTGTCTTTTTCAAAATCTTTTGCCTGATTTATATATCTTACCTCAGAATCTTTGAATATTGCTTTTGTTTCGTTCTTTATCTTTGATACAGCTTCGTCTTGAGCTTTCTTGAGAAGTTCTACATCTGTTGGAAGTTGTGCAACTTTAAAAGGTATTTTGAAATCACCGATCTACCCCTTCGCTCGATTCATCAATAGCTTCCTTTTTTATATCAGCTATACTTGTATGAATTAATTTGCCGTTAACATCAACTATTCTATAACTCACACTCAAAACTGCAACTTTTTTAAAGTACTTGACATTGTATTTCACATCCTCAAACACCGGTTTTTCTAAATACTTTGTTGGTGCCTGTGGAATTTCCTGTGCTTTCCCCTCTTTCTCTAATTTAGCTACTAATTTCTGCCACTCTTCGTAATCAGGATTGATGACCATATCAACTTTTGTCTTAACCCTCACAGATTTCTTCCCTTCTTGGGTGGAAGATTCCACTTTATAATCGAGAACATCACCTAATAAGAAATAATCAGCACTTGCTATCTTGAGGCTTGCTGGTTTGTTTGCTGCTTGGGATGCCAAATTCAATTCAAATTCTTTGAGTAAAACATCAGTGGATTCCCTTTCGATAATCTTTAAATCATCTTTTAACTCATTGTAGAGGGATAGCATAATATTCGATGTAAACAATCCACCCGCATCGGGAGCGTTTTTGGGACTCTTAAAAGGAATAATTGCTAAGCTCTTAATAGATCTTGCAAGAATTTTATCTTCCAGCTTTTTCATATTTTCTTTCAAATCGGGATAGGTTGGATTAAGATTGAATAATATTCTATAATAGACATAAGTTAGTCCTAATCGTTCTCCATCTTCAGCTTTTTTAGCTTTCAAATAGAGGTTATCATAAAATCTGTTTAATTCTTTTTTAGGTATTTTTACTAATCCTCTCTTTTCAACAGGAATTTTTAGCATCAATTCAAAGGCTTTTTTGAAATTATCGTATGCTTGCCATACGAAGTCTTGCTGGGCATAGTCCATACCAAGCTGAAAATAAAGTTCTGAAAACTCTGCAATCGCTTTGTTATAGAGTTCTTTGACTCTCACTACATCATCAGGATACTCCATAGCAGTATTGTAGTAAGATAAAGCTAATTCGAACTTTTTCTGTTTTTTTGCCTCTTCTGCTTTTTTCAGATAATAATCAGCAGTATCTTTTTGCAAAGCCTCATCCTTGAGATTAGCTATGTTTTGGTAATCCTTATCTATTTCGTAAACCTGTTCTATTAATGGTCTCGCTTTCCTCCACTCATCTTTTTCAACGAATTTCAAGATTTCAGGATACATAGTACCAAGAGCAGCATTTTTGAATTCGTTTATTTTAATCTCGAAAAACGATTTATCTAAAAAGGAATTTTCTTGAAGAAGTTTTATAGCACTACTGAACTCTTTCTTTTTTATCAATTCTTCTGAGGAGTTAATTACACTTTCTTTTTTATTCAGAGACAACCTTTTCTCGTTTGAGATTTGTGCGGATAATTTATTCACCTGCTCTGTATCCAAATTGTATTCATAAAGTTTCTTTACATCATCCTCAAACTTAATTAATATAGGGATAGGAATTAATGGCATCTGAGATTTTATCGTCATTATTTCATTATTAATTTTAGAAAATTTCGTATCGAACAATGCACGATTCAACTTGTTATACTCTGCACAATACTCTTTGTTGTCAGGCACTTTTTGACAAAGATCTTTGTAGATTTTATGAGCTTCTTCGAGTTGATTAGATTGAGCTAATTTTTTGGCATTTTCAAAACTTTCTTTAAAAGGATCTGGAGCACAAGAAATTACTATAAAGATAGCTATTAACAAGGACAACAATTTTAGATTCATCTCACACCTCCTATTTAAAATCATACTATATTTTAAGATAAAATCAACTTTTTTGTAAAATTTTTCACCTCGAAAAAATAATAGATTGTTAAATAATTTATTTTCTAAATTTTATTGACAAAAATAAATAATTTATGTATTCTTCCCATCCACCGCCGGAGTGGTGGAATTGGTAGACGCGCCGGACTCAAAATCCGGTGGGCTAATCACCCGTGGGGGTTCGAGTCCCCCCTCCGGCATTAATAATTTATCTAAATTTCTGGGGGAAAATCAGTGGACAGCAACATCAAATCTATCAGAAATAAAATGCCCCATTTTGTCAAAACACATTTTGGGTTTAAAAAGTATAGAGTTCATGCTGCTTCCTTAAAGTTCCCTTTATAGTATGCTTCTTCAAACTCAATTGGGGATTTATAACCCAACACACTATGAACATAAAGTCTGTTGTAATCTTCCTCAATCCAGCTTTCAATTGTCCTCTTTGCTTCATCATACGAGCTAAACTCATTAAGCCAAATTACCTCTTCTTTGATTGTCCTCATCATCCTCTCTGTTTCAGCATTACCCTTAGGATTGTCATAAGATGTAAAAATCTGTTCTATCCCCAATGTAGCCATGTCATTCATAAATGAGGTCGAAGTAGGTTGTGAACCATTGTCACTTATTAGTCTCAATCCTTTACCCCTTACTCCCATCGGAAATTCCCTATCTATCGCCATATCCAATGCCTTCTTCCATTCTGATGACCCACTCCTCAAAGTGATGCTCCCTGCAAATTTCAGACACCGATTTGACACCCTTTAGACCTTCCATAACTATGGCAAGTTTTTCTTCTGGGGGTCCATTTTCTTGTCTTCATACTGCCTCACTCTTACAGTGTTTTTCTCAAGTAGTAATATAATCTCTACACTCCCAACTTGTCCACTGTTTTAGGGGAGTAGTATAACCCTATAAACTCCTAATCACCAAATGCAAATAGGTATTACTCAATACCCTCCCTATCAATAATGCAGAAGCAGCAATGATTATCGATGGTATATCCACAAAGGGTATTAAAAATAGCAACGATACTGTTGCCAAAACCTCTATACCTGTGGCAATCGTCATGTGAATCGTTACACCCTTTTTCACGATCACAGCCCTTTGAAAAGCAAGCAGTGCAGAGAATGGTGGTATAAAGGTAAGAATTCGTGCTGGAATCTTTGCCATATCAGCCAACTCTTTTGTCATCCCTGAAATTTTGATAAAATAGTAATCAGAAAGACTTGTAAAACTAATCGAACCATACCCCAAAACATTGAATATAAATAATCCCCTCATAAAATTTCTTATCTTAACAAAATTTTTAAAATCTTTATCCATCAGAGCGATAGATACCTCTTGAAATGATAGCCCCACAGCCCTAAATACAAATGTGAGAGAATTTAAAACAGGCATTATGGCAGCAGATTCCACAGGATTTTTACCCTTTAACAATGCAAAAGTGGTAAGTGGAGGCACTGCCAAAGCAATAAGAGGAGTCATTGCCATAGGGAAATAGAACTTCACAATATCGTAATAACTTAATTCCTCTTTTTCCTCCACTCCAAGAACCTTTTTCACTGGACTTATAGCAAAAATCCTCGTAACAATCGCCTCAATAATCACCGCCCCACTCAAAGTCAAAGTCCCAAGCAATGCACTATTTATGGAAGTGAAATGTTTTAGGATTAACGCAAGAACGATTATAGTACTCATTCGGGTAAAAGTGCCAAGAGCCACCAGACGAGTTTTCCCATATTTTATGATAATACCCTGATAAAATCGACGATACCCGATAGCTCCCGACCATGGTATTAGCCCTGCGATTGCGTAATAGACCACATCTTGCAATCTCTCATCCAACTTCAATCTCTCCACAAAGATAAAATGATACACAGGCTTCATAAGTATTACCAATATCAATAATGTCAGAATAATTATCAGAAAAAAACTAAAATTCCTTAGTTTGATATAACTCTGCCTCGACTTTACCATCGCTGTAGAAGCACTCATCAGCATAATTATCGGTGATTCCACAAGTAATCCCACAGAGTAAGCAATCCCATACCCTGCCAGATTCACCTTCACATCGGGAAGCCTTCCAATTATAGCCGCAATGTAAGGACCCTCAAAAGCCATCATCATCCATGCGGAAAGTAGAGGAAGCCAGAAGATAAAGATCTTTTTATAGGTAATATTCTCAGAAAGTTGCATACTATAAAAGATTATTTATAGATTCTAAAGTTTTTAACGCTGAAGAAGGAATACCGATGGCATTCTCCTCTGCCACATAAGATTCTCTTGGATTTATCCTTATTAAAAATGCATCAAACCTCGAAATAATCCTTTCACCTAAATATCTTATTGATGGTATAGCCGTTCCAGCCCCCATCTCAATTACAACGATCCTTTCATCAGAATTTTTGCTTAAAAATTCTTCAAAAAGAATCCTTTGCTCATTTGTCCTGCGGGAAAGCCAACCATAATCTCCAAACATCAAAATATTCGGTCTTGCCACTCCACCACAATGCTTACATTTCGGTATATTTTTTGCCCTCATAGTACTAAAATCTATCTCAATCTGCTCATTGTTAAACCATATATCATCGCTGCAAGGTGAGATACATTGAAGATAATGTATAGATCCGTGAATTTCATAGACCTTTTCATTCTCAAATCCAGCCTTTTGAAATTGACCATCCACATTGGAAGTAACCACAAAATAATCTTTTACGCTTTTACCCCACTTGAGTAAAATGTCAAACCCTTTATGGGGAACTGTTTCACGATACATATTTAGTCTATGGCCATAGAAACCCCATCCAAAAGCTGGATCAGACTCAAAGTGAATCGGATTGGCACAATCTACAAAGCTAAGTCCTAACCTCTCATACATAGGATAGGCATTCCAGAAACCCCTATCCCCCCTAAAGTCAGGCAAACCAGAATCCACACCCATACCAGCACCAGCGGTAAACACAAAGACATCAGCCTTTCTTATCTCTTCCGCAGCTTTACTTATCAATTCTTCCACACTCATGTTTTTTCTTTAACACAACTGTAAAATCATGTCCACAAAAATATTTCCTTGCAAAACCACCCAAAAAAATATAAATTTGTATAGTGCATTAGCACATTAAATTACAAGGATGGACAATATGATAACAAAAAATTCAGTTATTCAGATCTGCTACAGTGCAAGAAGTTTGGATGGTGAACTTCTTGATGCAACACCTATCACAGAACCCCTTACATTCAACATGGGTAAAGGGGAATTACCTGAGGAGATCGAAAAAAATCTCATAGGATTAAAAAAAGGGGATAAGAAAAAGATCATCCTTTCTCCAGATATGCTCTTTGGAGATTGGAGCGAAGAAAATGTATTAACAATCCCTAAAACACACATACCTGACGAAGATGGGTATATTCAGAAAAATAAATTTATCGATCTCAAAGATAGCGAAGGGAATATGTTTAGAGGTTTTGTTTTAGATATCACTGATGATGGATATGTTATTGATTTCAATCATCCATTTGCCGGAAAAACAATTGAGTACGACATAGAGATCATCTCTGTTTCATGAAAAAGATCGAAGTAAAGATTAAACTTTCAGAAAAAGCATCCGTACCAACCTATGCAACATCAGGGTCTTCAGGTATGGATATCAGGGTCATAGAATCCGGAGTGATAAAGAAAAATGAGATAAAACTGATAAAAACAGGTATCTATTTAGAAATACCAGATGGCTACGAAGCTCAGATCAGACCAAGAAGCGGATTAGCCCTAAAACATGGAATCACAATTTTGAACACTCCCGGAACCATCGATGCAGACTACAGGGGTGAAATCTGTCTCATCGTGGCCAATTTTGGCAGCG
>FMJZ01093122.1_pt1 | contig 14972 bp, 12 predicted proteins | sample 1987881 | NCBI WGS metagenome assembly FMJZ01 (sample SAMEA4378227, study PRJEB15110) | soil metagenome | biome: soil; feature: Field; material: Soil | place: India | collected 2015-03-11 | depth 0 m | reverse complement strand
CGCGTACCGCAAAAGCAACAGCGGTTATTTTGGGTGGGCATTCGCAACGACTTGGTGCCCTATGCTCAATTTGCTTGGCCGAGTCCTTGTCCGCAAATGATGACGTTGGCGGACGCCCTCGAAGCTGGGGTTCTCTATGAGAGCGATGTACCTGCCTCCGTAGGTCAGCGTTACCCTGAGCAGAAAGCGGCAATTTTGCAACAGGTTCCCGAGGGGGGTGTTGGCGCGAATTGAATGCCCTTGAAATGAAGTCGCCTCAGCCCACTATTTGCTTGTCGGCAGCAAAACAACTAGAGTTTTCCTTTGCTTGAAGCCGCCAAGGGGTATTATCAAGACTTGCTCTCGGTGCAAGGGACAATTATCTTTAGGGGTGATGAGTTTGCAAAGGTCTCAATGAAAGCCCAAGTGTTCCGAGGGGTGAATCAACTCAGCTACGAAGAGATTCCGATTCCAGAGATTGCTGCCGATGAAGTGCTGGTACGGGTCAGGGTGGTTGGGTTGTGCCAATCGGACATCAAAAAAATTCGCTATCCCCTCTATGAGCCACCTCGTATTTTTGGCCATGAAACAGCGGGTGAAATTGCGGCGGTAGGCGAGGCTGTGACTGGCTGGCAGGTGGGTCAGCGGGTGGTGGTCATGCACCATATTCCCTGTATGCACTGCGCCTACTGCTTGAATGAAAACTACTCCATGTGCCATGTCTATAAGACAGTGACGACAACGGCGGGCTTTATTCCCAGTGGTGGGGGCTTTGCCGAGTATGTGAAGGTGCCGGGGCATATTGTGCAGCACGGGGGCTTGATTCCCATTCCCGATGACATTAGTGATGAAGAAGCAAGCTTCGTTGAACCCACCAACTGTTGTCTGAAGGCAGTCAAGAAAGCGGGCATTGCTCCCGGTCAAACCGTACTGATCACTGGGGCAGGGCCCATTGGCCTGATGTTTATTATGTTGGTGAATCTCTTTGGGGCACGGGCGATCGCCACCGATCTACTGCCCTCCCGAATTGCTAAAGCCAAGGAAGTGGGCGCTGCTGCCGCTTTTGATGCCCGCGATCTAGATCTCAGTGCCAAAGTGCAAACCCTAACCCACGGCTTGGGGGTGGATGTCAGTCTCTTGGCGGTACCCAGTGAGAAGGCCTTTTTCCAAGCTTTAGAGTGTACTCGCAAGGGGGGCAAAATCCTCTTTTTTGCGGAGTTTCCCGATGAGATGGAGATTCCCCTCAATCCCAACATTCTCTATCGCCGCGAGATTGACCTCATGGGGAGCTACAGTTCCTCCTATCGCTTACAGTCGCTGGCCTGCGATATTATTTTTAATCGCCGTATTGATGTCAAAGCTCTCGTGAGCGATCGCTATCCCCTATCAAAACTGGCTGAAGCGGTGGAACAGGCAGTACAGCCGACACCGGCAACCTACAAAATCCTCATTTATCCAGAATCCTAATGCACGCCCTATCAATTCCCACGTGGATGGTGCATATTTCCAGTGTGCTGGAGTGGATGGCGGCCATTTGGTTTGTGGCACAACTGGATCGCCGCTGCCCGAAGCAGGGATGGCGGTGGTTGGCGTGGGCAATGCTACCAGCGTTGGTGAGTGCCATGTGTGCCTGTACGTGGCATTACTTCGATAATGCAGTGACACTGGCTTGGTTGGTGGATCTGCAAGCGCTGCTCACGTTCATTGGCAACTGTACCCTCTGTGGTGCAGCGGCATGGCTGTGGTGGCGATCGCAAAGCGCACTATAGCTGTCCTCTTGAAGTAAAGATTAACAAGATTAATTGAAATTGGCAGTGCTCAAGGACTTCCAGTATCCTGTAATCAGGTTCCCCTGTAATGGGGTGTGACAAATGCAACAGTCTAATACTGAACTTTGACGTAGAACAAGGAGGAACGCTTGCCCGTCAGTCTAGCCCTAAACGTCTAAACCCCTGTGGAGGCTGCGATGGAAAGTAGTGCTGAACTCACCGCCTTGTTCGTCATCGCCGTTGTTTTGGGCATTGGTGCCCAGGTGACTGCCCAGTGGCTACGGCTGCCAAGTATTGTCCTATTGTTACTGGCAGGCATTGTCTCAGGACCCAGTGGCTTGGGGCTGGTCCATCCAGAAGTTTTAGGCGAAGGCCTAGAGGTGTTAGTGCCCCTGTGTGTGGCCTTGATTCTCTTTGAGGGGGGCTTGAGCTTAGACCTTAGCCGCGCTGACCAAGATATTACGGGTAGCCTCTGGAAGCTAGTGACGCTGGGGGGATTGGTTACGTTTGTGGCTGGCGCCATGTCCGCCCATTGGATTGGCGAATTTCCGTGGCAACTGGCCTTTCTCTATGCCTCCCTTGTCGTGGTGACTGGGCCTACAGTTGTTGGGCCTCTGCTGCGGCAAGTGGGGGCAGAGCACAAGCTAGCGGTCATTCTCGAAGGGGAAGGGGTACTGATTGACCCCATTGGTGCCATTTTGGCAGTGATGGTGCTGAACGTCGTTCTCAACCAAGACCTCGGCATGGGGGCGATCGCCCTCGGTATTATTCAGCGCTTGGCGGTGGGTGCCTTGATTGGTGGTATTGGTGGCTGGTGTCTCAATCGCTTCCTGCACCGCGCTTGGTTTTTGGCGGAAGATTTGCGGAACCTGTTGGTGCTTGCAGTGCTGTGGGGATTGTTTTGGGTCTCGGATCAACTGGTGAGCGAATCCGGTTTGATGATGGCGGTGGTTCTGGGGCTGGTACTGCGTTGGTCGGATGTGCCGGGGGGGCGGCTGCTGCGGCGCTTTAAGGGTCAACTGAGTACGCTCTCGATCTCGGTTTTGTTTGTTCTGCTTGCTGCGGATCTCTCGATCGCTGGCCTATTGGAGCTAGGTTGGTCGGGAGTGCTCACGGTGTTGTGCTTGATGTTCCTGATCCGTCCCCTCGCCGTTGTCCTATGTACATGGGGCAGTGATCTCAGTTGGCAACAAAAAGCTTTCCTCAGTTGGATTGCCCCTCGGGGAATTGTTGCAGCTTCAGTGGCTTCTCTATTTTCGATTACCCTCACCAATGCGGGAATTAGTGGGGGGGATGCCATTAAAGGACAAGTGTTCCTGACGATTTTGATGACCGTTTTCGGCCAAGGCTTAACGGCTCGCTGGGTGGCAACGCAACTGAATGTTCGTGCCCAAGGGGCTTCAGGGGTGATGATTGCTGGCTGTACGCCCTTGGGTCGCTTGTTGGCGCGGATCTTGCGCGATCGCGGCGAAGAGGTGGTGATGATTGACACCGATCCCGAGGCCGTCGAACAAGCCCGCCGTGAACACCTGCCCGTCTATCTCAGTAGTGCCCTTGACCTGAATATTTTGCAGGAGGCGGGTATTACTCAGTTGGGCACCTATCTGGCTGTGACGAGTAATACTGAGGTGAATATGGTGCTAGCACAGCGCGTCCTCGAAGAATTTCATCCGCCACGGGTCTTGGCCGCCCTTGAGTTAGAGGATTGCCCCTTGGGGTTGAGTCCAGCCTTTGCCCCACAACTGTCGATCAAAAAATGGAATCAATATATCAACACTGAGGCAGTTCGTCTGGGAGAACTGGTAATTGAGGAGGAGCGATCGCAATTGCAACGCCAGCACCTTGACGCCTTGATACGCTCTGGGAAAGTGCTTCCCCTCCTTGTGGAACGGCCAGCGGGATTGCGGGTGGTGCGAGCCAATGAAGAGTGGCAAGTGGGCGATCGCCTGATTTACCTGCTCCACAGCCCTAAACCCCATACCCTACCCGCTGCCTTAATTTCGGGTTGGCAAATGAATACCCAAGTGGAATCGGTTCTTGTCCCCAGTGAAGCCCCTACTCCCAAGGGAACCTAAGCTACGGCACTGCGTCCATAGACATCAGCAGAGTCAACGATTGACGTGTTTTCCCAATCAAAATTGCTGAGGGGTATCCAAAACCCTCTCAGATAACTTGAATACCCTCTGACTTACTTGGAGAAATTTGCTATGCAGAGCCTAGCACAGCGCAGCTTGGCCGTTTTGAGCTGCGGTTTAATGAGTTCCGGTACCCTTGCCCTGATAGCGGCTGTTCCGGTTCAAGCCCAATCCCGTTTTACCGATACCCAAGGCATCTGGGCACAAGCCTGTATTGACCACCTTGCCAGTCGCAACATTATCAGCGGCTATCCCGATGGCACCTTTCGCCCCTTTGCGGAAGTCACCCGGGCTGAATATGCAGCCATGCTGGGGAAGGCGTTTCCCAATGCCCCAGTGGTGCGTGCCCCCAGTACGTTTAACGATGTCCCCAGCACGTTTTGGGCAGCGAGTGCGATTCAAAATGCCACCCGTACCGGCTTCTTGAGTGGCTACCCCGGCAATGTTTTTCAGCCCAATCAAAATATTCCTCGCGTTCAGGCGATTGTGGCCTTGGCGAGTGGCTTGCAATATCCCACACCGCCTTCTGGGGAGGGCGTCTTAGCGCAGTTCAATGATGCGGCTGAAATTCCCGCCTATGGACGCGCGGGTGTGGCCGCTGCCACCGCTAAACAAGTGGTGGTGAACTATCCCAATGTGCAGTTCTTTAGGCCGAATCAACTGGCCACCCGTGCCGATATTGCCGCATTCCTCTGTCAGGCGACCCGTGCCCCCAGTGCCCAAGCCCTTGTCCCGACGCAGTACATTGCGGGTGTGGCTACCACCTCGCCCATTGCGCTCCCAGCCGGTCAGCAAATTCCGGCTCGTTTCCCCGATGCAGAGCGGATTGTCCTTAGCCCCAATGAAAGTGTGGCGATCCGCTTGGTGACGGCTGCCGATGTCCGCGATAGCCAAGGTCGTGTGGTGATTCCCGTGGGCAGTGAAATTTTTGGCCAGATCCAGCCCGCCCAAGGGGGGTCTCAATTTGTGGCCAATACGGTGGTGATCAATAATCGCCAACTCCCGATCGCTGCTAATTCCCAAGTAATTCGTACGATTCGGGATGCCCGTGACCCCAACATTGGCAATGTCTTCCGCAATGCGGCCATTGGTTCCGCTGTTGCTGCGGGGATTTCTGGCTTGGCGGGAGACCGCAGAATTACGCCCCTGAAAGTGCTCACGGGGACACTGACGGGGGCAGCGATTGAAACCAACCAAGGACGGCCTGCTACCTCTATTATTCGCGATACGCTGATTGGTGCCGCTTTGGCCACCGGTGCTTCTGCGGTGATTGGCGATCGCAAGATTACGCCCGAAAAAGTGATTACCGGTGCAGCCGCCGGTGCCACCATTGGTGGTGCCATTGATCCAGCCGTGCAGCGACTAGTGGTGATTGATGCCAATACGGATTTGGGCTTGACCCTGACTCAACCCTTTACTGTCTCGCCATAGAGACTAGGCACGTGCTAACCCCAGCGATCGCGCGCACTCCTCGACCGCCTTGGCCACTGCTGGTGCCACCCGTGGATCAAACACTGAGGGAATAATATAGGCTGAGTGCAGTTCCGGGGGAGTCACCAAGGCCGCGATCGCTGCTGCTGCCGCGAGGAACATCTCCTCCGTCATGCGGGGTGCCCGACAGGCAAGGGTACCCTTAAACACCCCCGGAAAAGCCAGCACATTGTTGATTTGATTCGGATAGTCACTGCGGCCAGTGGCTACCACCGCCACATGGTCATAGATGAGTTCGGGTTGGATTTCCGGAACAGGATTGGCCATTGCAAAAACAATCGCTTTTTTGGCCATGCGTTGTACCATTGCCAATGTCAGGACGCCGGGGGCACTCAAGCCAATAAAGACATCAGCATCCACAAGGGCATCGGCAAGGGTTCCCGTTTGGGTAACGGCAAATTCCTGTTGAGCGGGGGTCAGGTCTGCCTGCACTGAGAGAATGCCTCGGCGATTGCATAAGATTAAGTCTTTGGCACCAGCTTTGCGCAGGAGTCGTGCCACGGCAATCCCGGCTGCCCCCGCACCGTTAATGACAATGCGCACAGTTTCCAGGGATTTACCCACTAATTGCAGGGCATTCTTGAGGGCAGCAAGGGTGACAATGGCGGTGCCGTGTTGGTCATCGTGAAACACAGGGATATCCAATTCCGCTTGCAGACGGGCTTCAATCTCAAAGCAGCGGGGGGCACTAATATCCTCCAGGTTGACGCCACCAAAGACGGGGGCGATGCGCTTCACGGTGGCGACGATTTCATCCACATCCTGCGTGCTCAAACAGATGGGAAAGGCGTCCAGACCGGCAAATTCTTGAAAGAGCATGGCCTTGCCCTCCATCACCGGTAGAGCAGCCTCTGGACCGATATTGCCCAATCCCAAGACCGCACTGCCATCACTGACAATGGCCACCGTATGGCTTTTGATCGTCAGTTTGTGCACCAATTGAGGATCATCAGCGATCGCCTGGGACACCCGACCCACGCCCGGCGTATAGGCCATCGCCAGATCGTCATATTCTTGCAGAGGATGCTTGCTTCTAACGGTGATTTTGCCGCCCTCATGGAGGCGAAACGTGCGATCGCTCACCTCTAGCACGGTGGCTTGGGTGTCAGATTTCACAGCATTGACAATGGCCTCCGCATGATCGCGGCTGGCAGCCACCACCACCAGTTCCCGTAGGATTGTATTGGCGGTTTTCTCGATAACGGTGATGGAACCCACTTGCCCCTGTTGCCCCCCAATAATCTGAAGAACGGTTCCCAATTCCGTCGGATCCAAGGAAGTCTCTAATCGGAGCGTCAGACTATAGGCAGGTGTCGGGGTCAGTTTAACCATCTAAAAACTTAACGACAAAACGTACCGTCTGATGATAGCACCTCTGACGAGCTTCCGGTTTGGGTGGCAATCGTCAGGGGTGCAGCTTTGCAGGCGGCTAAAATAGCGCGATCGCTGGCACTAATAAGAAAACGTTAATTTTCTTTGCAAGGTGTTGGGTTCTGTAGTCTGGATCGCATGGGGACGGGAAAGCGAGGGGCTATGATGATTGTCAAATTGCTTCTGAGTTCGGGTTATGACACTGTACATCGGCAACCTCTCCTATGAGGCGACAGAAAGCGATCTTCGCGAAGTCTTTGAGAAATATGGTGCTATTCGCCGGATTGTGTTGCCGGTGGATCGAGAAACAGGCAAACGGCGGGGCTTTGCTTTTGTCGAACTGGTGGATGAAACTCAGGAGGCCGCTGCCATTGATGATCTCGATGGTGCAACATGGCTCGGACGGGTGCTCAAGGTCAACAAGGCGAAGCCAAAACAAGCGGGGGGGCAGTCAAACCCTGCCTTCTAAGGGCATACTGGTAGGGAAGTGCTGTTGACTCTTCCTGCTATGCCTCGACGTTCGCCATCGCCACCGCGTCCACGTCCGCAAACTCGTCGGCCTCCCCAGTCAGAATCAAAGTCACCGGTGAATACTCGCACTTTGGCGGTGTTGGGAGGGGTCTTTATTATTGGCGTCGGTGTGGGTGTCACCTTTAGCAAAACCACGACCCTCAACCCTGATAACGTGGCCTCAACGCAGTTTATTGATCAGGCGGCACCCAATCCTGATATTTGTGTGCAATTTGGTGCGAGCGCGATCGCGGTGGATACGCGGATTTTTGTGACGTTTAACCCCTTCTCGGTTTTTGTTTCCCAGCCCTTCATGCAGCCGGGCTGTGTGATTCGCGCCAATAACGTCGCCCTTTTAGAACAGCGACAACTGATTACGGGTGAACAATTGCGCAGTTGTCGGCAGCGGCTGAATACCTTTGGCTATGTGGGCAACCTTGAAGGCAAACCTGAAATTAGCTGTGTTTATCAGAGCACAACAGATAAAAACCTCTTCCTCAAACTCTCAGGCTTAGGTAATGGTGCGGCGGGTGAAACCGGTAATTTCTAGGACCCAACAATGAAGGCGATGAAGTGGCCACGGCTGCGCTGGAGTGGAGGTCAGGGCATACAACGCTTGGGTACAGCCTTTCTTTTAGCGGGCCAAGTCGTCTTTTATTTGGTGCGGGGGCGGATTGCTCTGCGTAATTTGATCGAGCAAATGGCCTTGGTGGGGCCTGCCTCCCTTAGTGTTGCCCTGATTACAGCGGCTTTTGTGGGCATGGTGTTTACGATTCAGGTCGCCCGTGAATTTATTACCTTTGGTGCCACCTCTGCGGTGGGGGGCGTACTGGCGATCGCTCTTGCGCGGGAACTAGGGCCGGTGCTGACAGCGGTGGTACTCGCCGGGCGGGTTGGCTCCGCCTTTGCGGCTGAAATTGGCACCATGAAGGTCACTGAGCAAATTGATGCCCTCTATATGTTGGGCACGGATCCTGTGGATTATCTGGTGGTGCCACGGTTTATTGCCTGTGTGCTAATGTTGCCCATTCTCAATATCTTGGCACTCGTAACGGGGCTGTGGGGGGGCTTGATTATTGCCGATTATCTCTACGGCATTCCCCGTGGGGTCTATATTGAATCCATTCAGAACTTTCTGCAAACTTGGGATTTGTGGAGTTCAATTATCAAGTCAGGGGTTTTTGGGGGTGTGGTGGCCATCATTGGCTGCAATTGGGGCATGACAACCACAGGGGGCGCCAAGGGGGTTGGTCAATCCACCACGGCGGCTGTGGTGATCTCGCTGTTGGCGATCTTTATTCTCAACTTTTTCCTGTCTTGGGCCCTCTTTGGCGGCAACAGTAGCCTCGTACCGACGTTTTAAAGGGCTAGCCTATGGAACTGCGGGTGGGGGAAGGCTGGCGGGTGGGCTGGCGCAACGATCAATCCTATGCAGGGCTGGTGGGCGCTGAGAATTGGGCCACAGAACTTACCGCAGCCGAATTCAAGGCATTTGTGGATTTATTTCGCCAACTTCACGGGCAGCTTTTGGCGATCGCCCCCGAATTGATGGTAGAGGAAATGATTACCCTCAGTGGCAGCAACGACGCGGTGCATTTGGAATTGGAGGGCTATCCCCATGCCTATAGCCTGCATCTGATTGTGTTGGGCGATCGCCGAGTTGAGGGGACATGGCCTGCCCCTGTGCCCCCAGACTTTCTCCTTGCCTGCTGTGAGTTGCAGCACAGGATTGCGGAAGGGCAAAGTTTAGAATAGAAGACATCCTTCTCGGTTGCGATCGCCCCTATGACCTCTGCCAAATCCTCGAAGGTCAGCCCCGCTTTGGCGGCACTGGTCAACACCATCAAACAGTTACAACAGCAAGAGCAAATTGGCGGACTCATTGCTCCCTTGGTGAGCTTTGTCCAAGAAACCCTCGGCATGTCCTTTGTCTGGTTGGGGCTGTACAACGAAACCGCCAAACAACTCATCGGTCAAGGGGGCACCACGCCTGTTGGTGATCATTCCTTTCTCAAGCAGAAACTGACCCTTGCCGCCGGTAGCCTTCTCGATCAGGTGTTGATAAACCGCAAGCCCATTAGTTTGCCCAGTCTCAAGGAGGAAGCACGTCTAGCAGAGTTGCGGGAAGCCGCCACCCGTTTGGGCATTCAAGGCACGGCCATCTATCCCATTATCCGCCATCGTCAACCCCTCGGCATTCTCATGCTCGGTTCCACCACATGGGGCGATACCCTGCGGGGGGATGATTTGGCCCACATGAGCCTCTTGGTGAGTGCCCTTGGCGCAGAACTGGAGCGCCTAACAGCTACGCAAGCAACGAAAGCGGCACCAGAAGCAAAGCAAGCGGCTGTTCCCACGATTACCAGTGATGACCCCGTACGCCATCTGCTTCAGGCGGCCAGCCGTGCCACTAGTTTGGGTCAACGCATTGAAGCCCTGTTGCTGGCAGTGCACCAATTCTGTCAACCTCAACGTACCAGCCTCTTTTGGCGAGATTTGGAGCAACCCCTCTATCGGCGGCGCAGTTACACCGTTGGTAAACCCCAGAGCCGCGAGAGCCAGCGGCAACCCTTAGCGATTACGCAGCAGGAGTTAGCAGGTTGTTATACTGCCCTTGCCAGCGGTCAAACGGTGAGTGTCAGCGATAGTCAAAGTGTGGTCAGTGCCACCGCACCCTTACGGTTAATGCAAATGCTGAATTGCCGTGCCCTTGTGGCAACCCCAATTCTGGTGGGCACGGATGTCGTGGGCTTTCTCACATTCGAGCGCAGTGAGCCTTACCCTTGGAATGACAACGAGAAGAAACTTCTCCAAGTCACCGCAGAGCTATTGGCCTTGGCAGCCCCCACTGAACGCCTCGAACACCTCTTGGCACAGACCCAGTATGCCCAAAGCTTGGTGAGTGAGTTGGCGCAGGCCATCTGTGATGAACAGGACTGGAAGCGGGTGCTCCACCGTGCGGGCGAAAAGTTAGCAGCAGATTTGGGGGCACAGTGGGTCTTTTTGCTAACCTATAACTCCCTGACGCAAGCGTTTGATGTTCTGTTTCAGTACCCGGCTCCCCGAGGGCGCGATCGCCATCCGCCCTTCCCGCCGTTACAAAAAATGGATTGGCAACTGCTGGAAACGGCAACAACAGCCATTGCTCTTGAAGACTACAGCCATGAACTGCGCCTCTACTCTTGGAAAGAGGTTCTCGGCAAGCTGAATATCCAGTCCCTTCTGGTGGCAACCACCACGCCCGGCCATTCTTTGGAAGCACTGCTGTTAGTGGGGCGCACTGAACCCACAGTTTGGGGCAAAAGTCAGCAAACCCTGATACAGGCAGTGGCGCGCACCCTTGGCCTCATTAGCCATCAGTGGCAACTGCAAAACACCAATACGCAGCAGGAGCAGGTGCGATCGGCGATGTTGGCGGGTCTGACGGCACTGCAGCGCACCCAAAACCTCGAGCGCATTGAACTGACGGCCTTGCAACAACTGATGAACTTGATGCAGGTGCCCCTTGTAGCCTTAGTAACTTGGCGACCCGGTCAGACGGTTGGCTCGATTGTGGCGCCGCCCCCCGGCCATCCCAAATTTGCCATTCGTAACGAGGCCGAGATTGCCATCTATGAGGATCCGCTGATCCACAGTGCCCTGATGGCCTCCCAAGCCGATGTCACCAGCAATCCCTACGCTAGGTTAATTCAAACCACAGCAGCAGAACTAGATCCGCGTACGCGAGAGTGGCTGTCAGGGCCCGAGATTGGCCAAATTTTGGCGATCGCCCTGCGTACCGACCCAGAATATGAGCCTTCGGGCGTCCTGATTGTTGTTGATCGCCGCGATCGCCGATGGTCAACCTTGCACCTAGAGGCCTTCAGTACCCTTGTCAACCATTTGGCTTGGGCACACCGCAGTACCTCCCTCATTCAAATGCTCACCCAAGGCTGGCAAACCCTTGAAACTCTCAACTGGTACAAGCACCGTCGCCTTGAACAGGTCTATAGTCAACTTGCGAGTCTCTGCAATCAGTTGACGCAATGGGTTCAGGAACACCCTGAGGCGGATCCCCTGCTGCGGCGGTTGGGCACGCTCCTGCAAACCCAGTTGGAATCCCTCCATCCCCTCTTGAGTCATGAGGTGTGGCAACTGGACAAAACGACTGAGACAGCAGGCCTAGCGGTGCTCCTCAAGCGAGTGATGGATCGCATCGAAAATTGGAAGCAGCGCAAACAACTGTGGATTCAAGTTCACAACCAACCTGTCCTCACCCTCAATGGTGACATTAGTAAGCTGGAGTTAATCCTTTATGAGTTGTTGCTTTTTGCCTGCCAGCGATCGCCCTCCCAAGGCCGCATTGACCTCTGGTGCCAACAAATTGAAGGCATGGGTCAGGGGGGCAAAATGCAGTCTTGGCTGGAACTGTCAATCACCGACAATGGGGAAATAGAGCCACAGTTACTCATTAAACTGCACCAACTCGAACATCTCGACTGGCTTGCTCCCTCCAGCCTTGATCAGCCCCCCGGACGACACCTCAAAGTCTGCTTCAACCTGTGCCAACGCCTAGGCTACAACCTCGATATGTATAAATTAGAGGATGGCCGCTTCCTGAGTCGTCTGCTCATTCCCCTCAATAATAGTGACACGGGTACCTTTGAATTGCAATCTTCACAGCCGCGCCAATGACCCTAAGCACGATCGCCCTTCTCGGCCTCCCGAACACTGGTAAATCCACATTTTTCAATCGCATTGCCGCAGCCCGTGCCCATGTCGGCAACTGGCCGGGGATGACGGTGGACTTAGCAGAAGCCGAGATTTCCCTTAATGGTGAAATGGTTAAACTGGTAGATTTGCCGGGCATCTACGATCTGGCGGGGACGGCTGCCGATGAAACCATTGTGCGTGAGTTTTTCCAACGGGTGCCGGTGCGGCTGGTGTTGGTCATTCTCAATGCTAGTCAGATTCAGCATCAATTGCGTTTAGCCCTTCAGGTCAAGGCTTGGGGCCTACCAATGGTGGTGCTCCTGAATATGGCCGATGAAGCACGGCAACTGGGGATTCAGATTGATACCAAGAAATTGAGCGATCGCCTTGGGGTGCCGGTGGTAGCGCTCAGTGCCAAATACGGTGGCGGTTATTGGGAGGCCTACGAAACAATTTGCTATGCCCTCAAGGAAGCCCCGATTCCCCAAGACCCGCTCTTCAAGCCAACATTGCCAGAGCTTGATGCGGAGGCGATCGCACCCCTATTGGCAGGCACCGTGACTTTCCCCAGTCGCACCGTTCGCAGACTGACAGAGCAATTGGATCACTGGTTGCTACACCCCCTGTGGGGACTGCCCCTCTTTTTTCTAGGGCTATACCTTGTCTTTGAAGTGGTGTGGGTGCTGGGGCTGGGGGTTCAAGGCTGGCTCAGTGATACCTTTGAAGCCTTTCAGGGACAGGTGCTGGAGCCATTCCTCACGGGACTGCCCCCTTTGCTCAGCAGTTTGCTCATTGAGGGCATCTATGGCGGTATTGCCACGGTAGCAGCCTTTGTGCCCTTAGTCACCATCTTCTTTATTGTGATGGCGATCGTTGAGGACAGTGGCTACCTTGCCCGTGCCGCCTACCTGATGGATGGCTTGATGGCACGCTTGGGTTTGGATGGACGCAGCTTTGTCCTCACCTTGATGGGCTTTGGCTGCAATGTCCCCGCCCTGATGGCCACCCGCATTATTCGCTCGCCGGGGCTGCGGCTGCTGACGATGCTGATCATTCCTTTTTCCCTCTGTTCAGCACGACTACAGGTGTTTGTCTTTCTCATTGCCTGTTTATTTCCCCTGCAGTGGGGAGCAGCCGTTCTGCTGTCCCTCTATGGCTGGAGTATTCTCGCGGCCTTGCTCACTGCCCTCTGTTTTCAGGGCTATTTCCCGAATACGGATCCCTTTTTGCTGGAGTTGCCCCCCTATCGCTGGCCAACGGGGCGACAAGTGTTTCTGCGGGCTTGGGGCGAGGTGCGGCATTTTCTCTCGCGGGCCACGGGTTTCATTATGATAGGTGTCTTGGTGGTGTGGGCATTGACCCATTTGCCCCTGAATGCAACGCCGTCAAGTTCAGAGACCTGGGCGGGTCAACTGGGGACAGCACTACAGCCGCTTTTGGCACCGGTGGGCATTACACCTGCCCTGACGATCGCCCTCATTGTTGGCTTTGTGGCCAAGGAGATTGTGATTGGTGCGTTGGCAGTGATCTATCACCTTTCGGGTGCCTCGTTACAGCAGGCGATCGCCCAAGATTTAACGCCCTTGCAAGCTTACAGCTTTATGCTTTTTACACTCTTATACACCCCCTGCTTGAGCACTCTTGCCACCCTCTGGAGTGAATCGAAACGCGGTCAATTTACGATTTTTGCGACCCTCTATGCCCTAGTAATGGCGTGGGTGGTGAGTGGCAGTGTCTATCAACTGGGGCACTGGTGGGGATGGGGCTAATGGCCACCCTTTGCGGCATTGGCGTAGGCCCCGGCGATCCCGAACTCATTACCCTCAAGGGTTGGCGACGCCTACAGCAAGCAAGGGTGATTGCCTTTCCTGCGGGACTACAGGGACGGCGCGGTATTGCCGAGGAGATCATTTCCCCCTACAAAGAACCCCAGCAAATTTATCTGCCTCTCGAATTCCCCTACGTTCTTGAAGAAGATGTTCTGGAACAGGCATGGCAAAAGGCGGCAGAGCAAGTCTATGCATACCTCGCTCAGGGCAGTGATGTGGTCTTTGTGTCTGAGGGGGATGTCAGTTTCTACAGTACGTTTTCCTATCTAGCGGCAGCCGTCCAGAGCCTTGACGCCCATATCGCGATTGAAGTGATTCCGGGAATTTGCTCGCCTTTGGCAGCAGCGGCTAGCTTAGGGGTGCCTCTGACCTTGGGGAGCGATCGCCTAGCGATTTTGCCAGCGATGTACCACGGGGATGACCTCGACCGGGTGTGGGCATGGGCGGAGGTGGTGGTTTTAATGAAGGTGCGATCAGTTTATGGCCACGTCTGGCATTGGCTCAAGGAACACAACCTCTTAGAACAGGCGGCAGTGGTGAGCTGGGCAACAACGCCTCAACAGCAAATCTACACCCCCCTGACGAACGATCCAGAGTTAACCCTGCCCTACTTTTCGCTGCTCATTGTTTGGAAGCGGCGCCCCATCTTGCAGAATTTCCTAAGTGCTTAAGTCTGTACAACGCTACCCAATGATTCTTTATCGGTTCCACGGGGGTGGAGATCAAGTGTTGTGAATTCTCCTAGAGTGTCTCTGTACCTTATCTCCCTCTAAACGTACTTGATCTAGGAGTCGGTAGTATTCCCTTTAATTTTAGAGATGGATAGCCATGTCCTTTCCCGTGCAAGAATCTCTCCAAATCAGTCATGCAGTCCTGAATATAGGCGGGTGGGGGAGGTACAAAGTGAGCATTTCCTGGTCGAGTACCACCAATCCAGTTTTGAGTATGCCGAAACTCCCCCGGTGCTTTTTCACTGCCACGGCCACTGGAAAGTAAAACACCCTGCATCTAGCTCAAAAAGTAGTAACTGAGTGAGGGATGATTGTGTACCCTCAATTTGTACTGCTGACGGGAAGCGTTTAGCTCCAGTGCAGGGTAGGGGGAAGGGAATAAAAGCTTGTATCTGCTCCCCGGCTACTTGGGTGATTGCATACTGTCCTGTTAGCCCACGCCCCATAGTTGGTTGGCTTACTTAT
>FMJZ01058310.1_pt1 | contig 14981 bp, 26 predicted proteins | sample 1987881 | NCBI WGS metagenome assembly FMJZ01 (sample SAMEA4378227, study PRJEB15110) | soil metagenome | biome: soil; feature: Field; material: Soil | place: India | collected 2015-03-11 | depth 0 m | reverse complement strand
TCATCTTGCAAAAACTCTAAAATCTGTTTGTGCTCAGCAAAGATTATAGGTGTATGAAATATCCCGCCTGATGTTGCTTGAATAGTTTTAGGATTAAAGGGATTACAAGTAAATGGCAAAATGATAACTCCATCAACATTGAAAGCTGTAGCTACCCTAATAATAGTCCCGACACAGCTTTTTCAAGCTCTAAGGATACATTCTTTTCACCTTGAACTATAAAACCTCGATGAGAGTTATGAAAAGCCCCTAACGACTCTAAAGGTCTCTTTTTGATCTACATGAGCGGAAAAACTACTTATCTCAAGATTGCCTGAGCCGAGGATATGCTTAGCATTTACTAATCTATACATAACCTTTGGATTTAAAAAACGAATCTCACTATAAGATACTTTTTTATAAATGTAAAACTTCTATAACGTTATGAATAGCATAAAAGGGTTCGTAGATAATGTCTTTGCCAATCCTGAAAGCTTCTTTGTCAGCCACTTAGCATCCTTTTTCTGAAGATATGCAATATCATATAAAATTATCTCAATAAGATCGGCTATGTAGAGGTCGTAATAATTTCGCCTTTATGAGCCAAAAAACTTTTCCCTAAGAGCTTTCTCGACTGCTTCAGGAACAAGACCTTTTACGGAACCACCATAAGATGCTATCTCCTTAACTATAGTAGAGGTCAAATATGAAAATTCTTCTGAAGGCATCATAAATACTGTCTCTATCTTCATATCCAGTCTTCTATTCATTAAAGCCATTTGCATCTCATACTCAAAATCTGATACTGCCCTAAGACCTCTTATAACAACATTACCACCCTTTTGTCTTACATAATCTATCAGTAAACCATTAAATGCTTCCACTTCCACATTTTTATAATCTTTGATGGCTTTCTTAATCAGCTCTATCCTTTCTTCCAAAGATAGAAGTGGTAACTTCTTAGGGTGAGGGGCAACTGCAATTATTATCTTATCAAATATCCTCAAACCCCTCTTTACAAGATCAAGATGACCATTCGTTATAGGATCAAAAGTCCCTGGGTAAATTGCAAATCTCATAGATTTTTCTCCTCACTTTTATTTCAAAAATAAAAAGAAATAACCGATATAAGAATGCTAAATCAAAAACACTAAGAAAGTTATTAGTACAATTTGAAATGAATTAAGAGACTCCTGGTCTATCTCTCTCTTTAAAATACAAACTTAAAGCAGTATCCCCATATTTATATCTTTTTTTGAATCGTAAACGACCTTTTTGGGGTAATAAGAAAAATTTTTTAGATGAGTGTTCTACTACGAGGATTCCCCCTTCTGCTATTAAATCTTTATTGTCTATCAGGAGCAATAATTCATTTATCTCTTCAGATTCATAGGGTGGATCTGCAAAAATAATATCAAAAATAATGCCCCTCTTGTATCCCTTTATAAAGGGCAAAACTTTTTCTTTCACTACATTAGCCCTATCAGAAAATCCAAAGGAGTTAAGAAGACCTTTGATAGCAATGGCTCTCCTTGAGTCCTCTTCTACAAAAACTGAATAGGATGCACCTCTACTTAAAGCCTCAACGCCTACTGCTCCAGTGCCTGCATAAAGATCAAGAAAAATACTACCCCTTATTCTTTCACCAATAATATCAAAGATTGCCTTCCTAACCTTTGCAGAAGTAGGTCTAAGAGGACCCGTTGCTTTCTTTGAAGAAACTTTTTTAATAGAGATCTTTCTACCCTTTGATTGCCCGCCAGTGATTCTTATCATAAAACTAAGCAATTTGAGGGTTGATTATAAAACTTTCTGGCAGTTTGTAACCCAAAATCTTTACCTTTCTACCCTCTATTTTAAGCCTCCCTTCCGAATACAATCTCACAGCTTCAGGATAAATTTTATGTTCTAATGCTAAAATCCTCTGAGACAAAACCTCCTCAGTATCATCAGGAGAAACAGGAACTGCAGCCTGAATAATTATAGGTCCAGTATCAACCCCTTCATCAACAAAATGAACTGTGCAACCACTTATTCTAACACCATAATCTACAGCATCTTTCTGCCCGTGAAGCCCTGGGAAAGAAGGTAAAAGAGCAGGATGAATATTCATAATCCTGTTAGGGTAGGCTTCTAAAAGTGGTTTTCTTACAATCCTCATAAATCCAGCAAGTAGTACAAGCTCCACGTCTCTTTTTTTCAAATTGTTTGCAATCTCAGAAAAAAAGTCATCCTTTGATGAAAATTTAGAAGGATCAATATACATAAATTCAATAGAATGTTTCTTAGCTCTCTCAATAGCATAAGCATCTGCTTTATCCACAATGAGTATCTTAATTACAGCCTTTAGCTTTCCTGCCTCTATTGAATCAATAATAGCCTGAAAATTTGACCCTCGACCTGATGCAAGGACACCAATCTTCAACATTTTAGCCCCCTATGAAAAGTTAATTTAACTAAAATTGCGATTTATTAGAAATCTTTATATTCGAATTTACAGTATATAAAACCCTGCTAATCTTGAACGTTATTTTGCTAATATGTGCAACCTATAGATTACAATTTATTTTGCAGGATAAAAGCCTTCCTCCAACTTTTTGACTTAAGTTCTAAATTAGCTATTGAACTCAGGACTGCTTAGAAATGCGCCGGTAATTTTGAAGTAAAAAATAAAAAAGGATCTGGTAATACCAAATCCCCCTATCCAAATACCCCTTTTACAGCTAATCTTCATTTACATTTATTGGAATCACCCGATCCCTTAGAAGATATTTTTCATGTTCCTATTCCAAGCTTAGGGAAAATAACAAATTGTAATAAGACAACGACTAATATAATAACTATAATTAATATAATAACCTTCAATTTATCACCTATTTCTTCTTTTCAGAAGTTCCAACTGCCTTCTCCTTATTCTCCTTATAATCTACAAGTTCTAAGATTGCCATAGGAGCTCTATCATTAACCCTTTGGCGTGTCTTAATTATTCTCAGATAGCCACCGTTTCTATTAATGAACCGCGGAGCAATTTCAGAAAAAAGCTTGGCAACAACAGCCCTATTGGGAATATAGCTCAAAACCAATCTTTTTGAATGTAAGTCTCCTCTTTTACCAAAGGTAATTAATTTTTCAGCAAGACCTTTAACAGCTTTAGCCTTAGCTAAGGATGTTTCTACCCTCTCATATTTAAAGAGAGAATAAATAAGACCTCTAAACAGAGCTTTCCTTTGATTTGTTGTTCTATTAAACTTTTTTCCAGCTATACCATGCCGCATCTACGTCCTCCTTTTGTTGAGAGATTATTCAGAAGTCAACCGCATACCTAAAGTAAGTCCCATGGAGTTCAATAATTCTTTTATCTCATTTAAAGATTTCCTGCCAAAATTCTTAGTTTTAAGCATCTCATATTCGGTCTTCTGAACAAGATCTGCAATAGTTTTGATACCAGCATTTTTAAGGCAATTATATGATCTAACGGAGAGTTCAAGTTCATCTATGCTTTTATTAAGATATTCATTTTTTGTGGAAGTTGTGACCTCAACATGAGAAGGTGCATCCTCTTTTAAGACTACTGGCTCATCACATAAAACGAATAAATCAAAATGTTCAATTAATATATTTGCTGCTTCACTTACTGCCTTTTCAGGTGATATACTACCATCAGTCCAGATTTCCATGATGAGCCTATCATAATCGGTCTGTTTACCAACCCTTGTCTTCTCTACTTCAAAATTGACCTTTTTGATAGGACTAAAAACCGAGTCTACAGCGAGGGTATCAATAGGCAAATCTTGTTCTTTAATTAATTCCTTATTAAATTCAGCGGTAACATAACCCTTACCTTTTTTGACTCGCATTTCAATATCTATTGATGCATCCTTTTCCAAAGTTGCTATATGCTGATCAGGATTCATCAGCTCAATTCCAGCGGTCAATTGTACGTGAGCCCCTGTAATCTTAGCTGGACCTGTAGCACTGATTTTAACTATCTTTTCCCTCTCCGTTAACAACTTGAACCTTAACTTCTTTATATTAAGGATTATATCAACAACATCTTCCTTGACCCCGTCAATACTTGAAAACTCGTGTAAGACACCCGCAATTCTGACTGAAGTTACCGCAGAACCCTCTATAGAAGATAGCAGTACCCTTCGAAGGGAGTTGCCAATGGTTGTCCCGAAACCCCTCTCTAATGGTTCTACAATAAGCTTGCCATAATACAAACTCAGGGTATCTTCTTCAAAGATGATCTTTGGAGGGAACTGAAAGCCCCTATTTGTAAGACTCATTTTAAAAGACCTCCTGTATCACTTCACCGCTAACATAAGTTGAAGGTGACGATATGACGATGCAAGCTTTTTTATTTCCTTATTTTGAATAGAATTCAACTATCAATTGTTCCTGGACAGGTAGTTGTATCTCTTCTCTTGTAGGCACTCTAACAAATCTGCCTCTATAATTATCCATCTCAACATCTAACCAAGTAGGGATACCTCTATGTTCTGCAATAGAAAGGCTTTCTTTAATAGTAGGTATTTCCCTACTTTTTTCAGCTACTTCTATCACATCTCCTGGTTTTAAAAGGTAAGAAGGTATATCAACAATCCTACCATTTATTAAAAAATGACGATGCTTTACCAAAAGCCGAGCTTCGCGCCTATTAATGGCAAAGCCCATTCTATAGATGACATTGTCAAGCCTTCTTTCAAGCAGTTGGAGCAACACCTCGCCTGTAATCCCTTTCATTCTTGAAGCTCTTTTGAAATATATTCTGAACTGATTCTCCATGATTCCATATATTCTTTTAATTTTCTGTTTCTCCCTTAGCTGGATGCCATAATCTGAAAGTTTTCCTCTGTTCTGCCCATGCTCACCAGGAGGATATTTACGTCTCTCGATCGAACATTTGTCAGTATAACATCTGTTTCCTTTCAAAAAGAGCTTATCTCCCTCTCTTCTACAAAGTTTGCAAAGAGGACCAGTGTATCTTGCCATCTATACCCTCCTCCTTTTAGGAGGTTTACACCCATTATGAGGAACAGGTGTGACATCTTTGATCAATGTAATTTCGAGTCCAGCAGCCTGAAGCGCTCTTATAGCAGTTTCTCTGCCGGCACCAGGACCCTTGATATATACCTCCACTTGCTTCATTCCCATCTCCTTAGCCTTCTTAGCTGCCGCTTCTGAAGCCATCTGAGCAGCAAAGGGTGTGCCCTTTCTTGAACCTTTAAAGCCGAGGCTTCCTGCACTCGACCAAGCAATTACCGCTCCATTTGGATCAGTAATAGTAACAATGGTATTATTAAAAGTGGTCTGGATATGAGCTGCGCCAGACGTTACATTCTTTTTTATCTTTTTACCGCTTCTTTTTTTCTGAGCCACTATGAAACCTCCCTATTTTTTCTTCATCACAAGCTTTCTTGGTCCTTTCCTTGTTCGAGCATTTGTCCTCGTCCTTTGTCCTCTAACAGGCAAATGGGCAAGATGCCTCTGACCTCTATAACAACCTATATCAATAAGCCTTTTAATATCTAAGGATTCTTTCCTCCTAAGATCTCCTTCGACCTTATATTCTCTCTCTATGACATTTCTTATCTTAACTATCTCTTCATCTTTTAAATCCTTCACTCTGGTGTTAGGATTAATATTAGTATCAGCAAGGATCTTTCTTGATAAAGATCTACCAATCCCATAAATACGAGTTAACCCGATCTCTATACGTTCATTCCTTGGTAAGTCAACACCACTTATTCTAGCCATTATCAAACTCCTTTAATAGATTAACCTCTTAAACTCAATAAACCCCTATTATCCCTGTCTTTGTTTGTGCCTGGGGTTTTCGCATAATACCCTCAAAACTCCTTTTCTCTTTATGATTTTACACTTTGAACATATTGATTTTATTGAAGGCCTAACCTTCATATATACCCCCTCACACAAGGTATAAAGATTTTTAGTTTGAAATCTCAGTTATTACTTTATTTAAATCTATAGGTTATTCTTCCTTTTGTAAGATCGTAGGGTGAAATTTCGACGAGAACCCTGTCACCAGGTAATATTTTTATATAATGCATCCTCATTTTCCCTGAAATGTAGGCAAGAATTATCTGCCCATTTTCCAGTTCTACTCTGAACATGGCATTAGGGAGTGTTTCAACGATCTTACCCTGAACTTCTATGACTTCTTCTTTTTCCATAGCTTTTTGTAATATACAGAATACAATATTAGTATGACTTAGCTCTATTTTTTAGTCAATATCTGAGGTCCGTTTTTTGTTATTACAATAGTATGTTCAAAATGGGCTGAAAGGCTACCATCAAGAGTAACAGCTGTCCAACCGTCATCAAGTATGACTACCTCAGGACCACCAGTATTAACCATTGGTTCAATTGCTAAGGTCATGCCCTCCTTTAATCTCATCCCCTTACCAGGCTTGCCAAAATTCGGGATCTGAGGGTCTTCATGCAAGAATCGCCCTATTCCATGACCTACAAAAGCTCTTACAACAGAAAAACTGTGTTTTTCAACATATTGCTGGATTGATGATGAGATATCCGAGACTCTATTGCCAATAACTGCCTTCTCAATACCTACATAGAGTGCCTCTTCTGTAACTCTAATTAATTTTTCTGCGAGTTGACTGACCTTTCCCACAGAAAGAGTTATTGCTGCATCACCATAAAAACCCTCAAATAAAACTCCCAAATCGATACTTATTATATCTCCACCTTTGAGTATCACTTTCTTAGAGGGGATGCCGTGAACCACCTGATCATTTATCGATGTGCACACGCTTGAAGGATAGCCACGATAACCTTTGAAAGCAGGTCTCGCATTCCTTTTATATATATGCTCCTCGACATAATCTTCGATATCCGCAGTTGTAACACCTTCTTTGATAAAGGACTTTAAACCTTCTAATACCTCTGCAACTATCTTACAAGACTCTGCTATCTTCTTGATCTCTTCTTGTGATTTAATTATTACCACAAAAAACTATCTTCTACCCCTTATGCGCCCTTTTTTAAGAAAACCATCATAGGATCTTGTAATCAAATGAGATTCAATCTGAGATACCGTATCTAAAGCAACCCCCACAGCTATTAAAAGAGAAGTTCCACCAAAGTAAAAAGGGACGTTTAGCTTAGAAATAAAAATCTCTGGTATAACGCAGACAAAACAGAGATATATGGAACCTACAAAAGTTAGTCTTGTTAAAACTCTGTAAATATAATCAGATGTCTTTTGCCCCGGTCTGATACCTGGTATATAACCTCCTTGCTTTTGAAGGTTTTCAGCAATATCAATAGGGTTAAAAATAATCGCAGTGTAAAAGAAACAAAAGAAAACAATGAGAACCATATAGAGAGTAGTATATAGAAAGGTTCCAGGAGATAACTGAGCAGATAAATCTTGTACCCAGGGTATTGCAATGAAACCAGTTATAGTAGCCGGGAACATAATTATCGAAGATGCAAAGATCGGTGGAATGACACCTGCTGTGTTAATCTTCAGAGGTAAATGAGCTGTCTGACCACCAAAGACTTTACGCCCTACCACCCTTCTTGCATACTGAATTGGTATACGCCTCTGGCCCCTTTCTATGTATATAATACCTCCAACAATTGCTATCATAACAACTAAAAGAATCAAAATAAATATTATTGATACTTCACCAGCCTTAATAAGAGCAATGGTTCTCGTGATAGCAACAGGTAGACCTGCAACAATACCTGAGAAAATTATTAATGAGATACCATTACCAATGCCTCTCTCCGTTATCTGCTCACCAAGCCACATTAAAAAGACAGTCCCTGTTGTGAGAGTAATCATAGTAATCAATCTGAAAGACCAGCCTGGATTCTGAACAAATTCTCCTCCTGACATTCCCTCTAATCCTACCGCAATACCAAAGGATTGGATTGCCGCAATCAAAACCGTTCCATAGCGGGTATATTTGATAATCTTCTTTCTACCAGTCTCCCCCTCTTTAGCAAGTTTTCCTAAGGTTGGTATAACTACCGTAAGCAACTGCAAAATAATTGAAGCACTTATGTATGGCATTATCCCTAAAGCAAATATTGCCATCTGGGAAAGGGCTCCACCAGAAAAAATATCAAAGAACCCAACTACTGCCCCACCCTTTTCAATCAAAAATTTCCGTAAAGCTTCAGTATTTATCCCAGGAGTTGGAATGTGAGCACCAATTCTGTAGACTACAAGAAGAGCTAAAGTGAAGAGAATCCGACTTCTTAACTCTGGTATTTTGAATATATTTTGGATAGTGACTACAAATCTCAACTCTTTAGAACCTCAACATTACCCCCGACACTTTTTATCTTCTCCATAGCAGATGTGCTAAATGCATGAGCTTTTATTGTTAAAGGCTTGGTCAAAGTCCCCTCGCCTAATACTTTTAAGCCATCTTTAATATTTTTTATTATCCTATTTTGAAGAAGTACTTCAGGGGTTATTTCGCTTCCAAGATTAAGTTTCTCTATATCTTTAAGATTGATGATTGCATACTCTTTCTTAAAAGGATAGTTCTTGAAACCTCTTTTAGGGAGTCTCCTATGAAGAGTGGTCTGCCCTCCTTCAAACATTGGACCTTTGCCACCACCAGAACGAGCTTTCTGACCTTTATGTCCTCTGGTAGAAGTTTTACCATGGCCAGAACCTATTCCTCTACCAACTCTTTTAGGGTTTTTAGTACTACCTTTTGCAGGCTTTAAATCTTGTATTTTCATAATTCTCCACAATCCTCCTAACTAGCTTCTTCCTCAACTGTATTAATATTTTCATTTTCTGCCTTCCCCCGAAGCTTTATAACCATTTCGGGATCCTTTAGGTTCATCAAGCCATTTAAGGTAGCTTTTACAGTGTTAAAGGGATTATGCCCACCCAATGATTTGGCAACTACATCTTGAACACCAGCAACTTCAAAAACAGCACGAGCTGCTCCCCCAGCAATTAAACCTGTACCTTTCTTTGCTGGATTAATAACCACTGTATTAGAACCATAACGACCAACAATTCTATGAGGAACGGTGCCATCCTTTATAGGGAATTTAAAAAGTCTCTTCTTAGCCTGCTCTATAGCCTTCCTTATAGCTTCAGGTACTTCCGCTGCCTTACCTTTTCCAGCACCAACTATACCCTCTCCATTACCTACAACCACTAATGCAGTAAAAGAAAAGCGCCTGCCACCTTTGACAACCTTTGCTACTCTATTAATACACACTACTTTATCCTTTAAATTAAGTCCTAGCGGGTTAATGATCTCAATTTGCACAGTTCCTCCTAAAATTCCAGTCCCGTTTCCCTTGCGCTATCTGCTAAGGCTTTAATACTTCCGTGATATTTATATCCGCTCCTATCAAAGACTATTTTTTTAATGCCCCTATTAATCGCCCTAGTAGCTATGAGTTGCCCTACAGCTTTTGCCATCTTCACACCACCTTTATTGGTAGTTATATCTTTAAATTCCTTATCTAAAGTAGAGGCAGATACAAGAGTATGCCCTCTTATATCATCTATTATTTGAGCATATATGTTTCTAAGCCCTTTATATACACACAGCCTTGGCCGCTCAGATGTCCCTACAACTTTTTTTCTTATCCTTTTATGCCTTCTAAGTAGTGCTAACTCTTTTGAAGTCACCCATCTCCTCCTCATTAATAGAAGCTTAAACCAAACTTTAAAATTAAATTCAAAGTAGACAGATTCATAACTACTTCTTCCCTGCCTTTCCAGCTTTCAATTTTAAACTTTCGTTGGAATACCTAATGCCCTTTCCTTTATAAGCATCTGGAGGTCTAATTTCCCTGATATTAGCTGCAGTTTGTCCTAATAAATGTTTATCAATAGACTTTAAAGTGATCGTAGTCTGTTTATCATCAATTTCAGCAGTAACTAAGTCAGGAAGTTGATACTCCACAGGGTGTGAATAACCAACATTAAATATCAACTTATTTCCCTTTATTTGAACTCTGTATCCTACACCAACAATCTGGAGTTGCCTTTCATAAGGCTTTGAGACTCCCTGAACCATATTCGCAACAATACTACGGGCAAGCCCATGAAGAGATCTGAGAGGTTTTGTATCTGCTTCTCTATTGAGGATGATCTTATTATCCTCTATTGTGAGATTTATACCCAAAGGGATCTGATAACTTAGTTCTCCTTTGTTACCTTTGGCTATGAAGACATTTCCCTCAATACTAACACTAACACCTTGAGGTATCTCAATGTATTTCTTGCCGATTCTTGACATCTATAACTCCTCTACCATATATAACATAAAACCTCTCCACCAATACCTTTCTGTCTACATTCTTTATCAGTAAGAATCCCTTGTGAAGTCGTAATAATGGCAATACCTACACCGCCCATTACCCTTGGAATCTCATCCTTTCCCACATACACTCTTCTCCCAGGCTTACTAACCCTCATCAATCCTGAAATTATGGGTTTACCATCAGGACCATACTTTGGGGATAATCTAAGAACCCCTTGTCTTTTGTCTTTTATTATTTTATAAGACTTTATAAACCCCTCTTCCTTTAAAATCTTTGCTATCTCGATCTTGATCCTTGAAGAGGGAATATCAACTTTTTCATTTTTAATTGATAGTGCATTTCTAATACGAGTAAGCATATCAGCTATAGGATCTGTCATCATAGTATATACCTCACCAGCTTGCCTTTCTAACGCCAGGGATTAGCCCTTTTAGAGCAAGATCCCTAAAGCATATCCTACACATTGCAAATCGTCTTAGATAACCATTAGGTCTACCGCATAACTTACATCGGTTATATTGCCTAACTTTAAACTTAGGCGTTCTTGAAGCCTTTACCATCATGCAAATCTTTGCCACTTATATCTCCTTTATTTTCTAAATGGAAATCCAAATGATTTCAATAAAGCCTTCGATTCTTCGTCGTTCTTAGCAGTTGTGCATATAGTAATGTCCATACCATGAACCATGTCAACCTTTTCATAATCAATTTCTGGGAAAATATACTGTTCTTTTAGTCCAAAGGAATAATTGCCTCTGCCATCAAAAGATTTTGTAGGGAGTCCCCTGAAATCTCTTATTCTTGGAAGAGCTAAATTTATTAGCTTATCCAAAAACTCATACATCCTGTTACCTCTGAGTGTAACCTTACATCCAATGGGGACGCCTTTGCGAAGTTTAAACCCAGCAATAGCTTTTTTTGATTTAGTTATTAGAGGTTTTTGACCTGTTATGGCAGCCAATTGCCTTTCCGCAGCATCCAATAACTTAATGTTCTGAATCGCTTCACCAAGAGTAACATGAACAATTATCTTTTCCAACTTTGGTACTTCCATTATATTTTTATAGCCAAACTCTTTACTCATTACAGGAACTATATCACTATAATACTTCTCTTTTAGCCTTGGAGCCATTATCAATCAATGACCTCCTTGCATTTTTTACAAACCCTCACTTTCTTTGAGTTATCTACAAAGGCATGAGATATGCGAGTTGGTTTATCGCACTTTGGACATACTAACATTACATTAGATATATGTAGCGGTCCTTCTTTACTTATAATACCACCTTGAGTATATTGCCTGTTTGGTCTCATATGTTTCTTAATTATATTGACATTCTCAATAATGACCCTCTCCTTTGAGGGAATAACAGAAATTACCCTGCCTCTCTTTCCTTTTTCTTTGCCAGATATTACTATTACTGTATCATTCTTTTTAACACGGAGCCCCACTTAAACCCTCCTTAAATATCAAAGAACCTCTGGCGCGAGGGATATAATCTTCGTAAATTCCTTCCATCTCAACTCCCTTGCAACAGGACCAAAAATTCTTGAACCAATAGGTTCTAACTGGTTATTTAAGATCACCACTGCATTCTGATCGAACCTTATGTAAGAGCCATCAGCTCTTCGGGTTTCTTTTTTTGTTCTGACAACAACAGCCTTTGCTACAGCACCCTTTTTAATATTACTATCTGGTGCAGCTTCTTTGACACTAACAACCACTATATCTCCCAACCTGGCATACTTTCTCTTTGAGCCACCCAAAACTCTTATACACATTACTTTTTTAGCTCCTGAATTATCTGCAACTTCAAGCATACTATGGGTTTGTATCATTTATCTGCCCTCACTGAGTATTTTTATTACTTGCCAGTGTTTTTCTTTACTAATAGGTCTTGTCTCGATGATCTGAACAATATCTCCCACCTTACATCTATTTTCTTCATCATGAGCTTTTAGTTTTGTAAGACTCTTAACTGTCTTTTTATATAATGGATGCTGATATACCCTTGTAACGCCAACCACGACTGTTTTATCCATCTTGTTACTTAAAACTTTACCTATATGAATCTTCTTTGGCATTCTATTCCCCTTTTCTTTGAGAGATCATTTTTTCTTTCTCAGTAATTACTGTCAAGACTCTTGCTATATCTCTTCTTACTTGCCGAACCTTCATATTATTTTCAAGCTCACCTTTTGCAAGTCTAAAACGAAGATGAAATAACTCTTTTTTTAAATCAGCATGTTTTTGTTTTAACTCTTCAATCGTTAGAGATCTTAAAGATCCTGCTTTCATACTAAATAGCCTCCTGCCTTTTTACAAACGTAGTGGCTACAGGTAATTTATATGATGCAAGTCTATAAGCTTCATAGGCAATCTCTTCAGGAACACCTGACATCTCAAAGAGGATTCTACCAGGCTTTACAACTGCCACCCAAAATTCTGGATTTCCTTTGCCCTTCCCCATTCTTGTTTCAGCTGGTTTTCTCGTAATTGGCTTGTCCGGGAATATCCTGATCCATACCTTACAACCCTTTTTTGCTGCTCTGGTTATAGCAATTCTTGCAGCCTCAATCTGACGACTTGTAATCCATGCTGGTTCCAACGCTTTAATCCCATATTCCCCGAAACTAACAGTCGCACCACGATAGGCTATCCCTTTCATAGTACCCTTCATCATCTTCCTGTATTTAACTTTTTTAGGTGCTAACATTACAATTACTCCCTTCCTATTAACCCAGAAGATTCTTTCAAAATATCACCATTATAAATCCAAACCTTAACACCTATAACACCATAGGTCGTTTTAGCTTCAGCAAAACCATAATCTACATCTGCACGAAAAGTTCCAAGTGGAACCCTACCTTCACGATACCACTCTGAACGAGCAATCTCTGCGCCAGCAAGCCTACCGGAACATTGCACTTTCACACCCAACGCACCAAACCTCAGAGCTGAAGCAACTGCTCTCTTCATAGCACGTCTAAAAGCAACTCTCTTTTCTATCTGCATTGCAATATTCTCTGAGACCAGTTGAGCATTTAACTCTGGTTTCCTAACTTCCTTTATATCTATGCTTACCTGATTGCCAGCGAGACCTTCTATCTCTTTCTTTAACCTTTCAACTTCCGCACCTTTTTTACCTATAATGATACCTGGCCTAGCAGTGTGAATGATCAGCTTAATCTTTTGACCAGGCCTCTCAATCTCGACTCTTGCGATCCCTGCATGATAAAGTTTTTCTTTTATTAACTTTCGGATTTTTAAATCCTCAATAAGCCGATCTCCAAAACCCTTTTTCAAAAACCATCTCGAATCCCAAGTCCTTATTATGCCTATTCTATTTCCAATTGGATTAGTTTTCTGCCCCAAATCAACACCCCCCAATACTTCTGAGCGTGAATAAGATTTCTTTATCCTCAGACTTCGAAAAAAGCATGTAAAAATCTATCATTAGAACTACTCCTCCGAAAGAATAATTTTTATATGGCATGTTCTTTTTTTGATTATATTAGCTCTACCCATTGCTCTCGGCTCTAACCGCTTCATAGTAGGTCCTTGATCAACTATAGCCTTCACTATCTTTAATTTATCAATATCTACCTTAGTATTCTTCTGTTCAGCATTAGCAATAGCAGACTTTAATGCCTTCTCTACAAAGCAAGCTGCCCTATAAGGCATATATCTAAGTAAAACCATAGCCTCACTGGCACTTTTACCCTTTAAGAGGTTAACAACCCTCCTTGCCTTTCTAGGAGTAACCCTAACATATTTTATAAGGGCCGTCGATTCCATAGTTTTTTACCCCTTTGAACCCTTTGAAGAGCCTGCATGACCTTTAAAAGTCCTTGTCGGAGCAAACTCCCCTAATTTATGACCAATCATATTTTCAGTTATGTAAACAGGTATAAACTTTTTACCATTATGTACTGCAAAAGTAAAGCCTATAAACTCTGGAATGATAGTGGAGCGCCTTGACCATGTCTTAATTATCTTTTTTTCCCCAGAAGCAATAGCACCTTGCACTTTCTTTAGAAGCTTGGGGTCGACATATGGCCCTTTTTTAAGAGATCTTGGCACTTATTCCTCCTTTGTATAAAACTATCGTTAGATAATTATCTATTTGCGTCGCTTAACAATATATTTATCTGTTTGAGGGTTCTTCCTCGTCTTGATTCCTTCAGGCTTTCCCCAAGGTGAACATGCTGGTCTACCACCTGAACTCTTACCTTCTCCACCACCTAAGGGATGGTCAATTGGGTTCATAGCAACACCTCTGACATGGGGTCTTCTGCCAATATGTCTTTTTTTGCCAGCTTTTCCATAGGATATGTTCTCATGCTCAACATTGCCAATCTGACCAACAGTAGCCATACAAGCAGTTCTTATAAGTCTGACCTCCCCTGAAGGAAGCTTAATATGTGCATATTTGCCCTCTTTTGCAATTATTTGTGCAGATGAGCCTGCACTTCTTACTAACTTTCCACCACCGCCTGGAGTTAGTTCAATATTATGTATCAATGTACCTAAGGGTATTTCACTAATTGGTAACGCATTACCCGGCTTAATATCAGCTCCTGAGCCAGATATTACGGTGTCACCCACCTTTAGATTAAGAGGGGATAAAATATATCTATACTCCCCGTCTTTATATTTTAGCAATGCAATTCTTGCTGATCTATTAGGATCATATTCGATA
>FMJZ01017761.1_pt1 | contig 14995 bp, 9 predicted proteins | sample 1987881 | NCBI WGS metagenome assembly FMJZ01 (sample SAMEA4378227, study PRJEB15110) | soil metagenome | biome: soil; feature: Field; material: Soil | place: India | collected 2015-03-11 | depth 0 m | reverse complement strand
TGGTCCTTTCAAATTTCTGCTTAGCCATAGGTATCCTCCTCTATCTTGCTTTTTCAATCATTTCCTTCATGATATTCGCCGGTACTTCCTGGTAGTGGGAGAACTGCATGGTGTAATTCGCCCTCCCCTGGGTTAGAGAACGAAGTACCGTCGCGTAACCGAAAAGCTCTGCCAGAGGAACTTTAGCGTTGACAATCTGTGTTTCTCCCTTGACTTCGATACTCTCTATTTTCCCCCGGCGAGCATTGAGATCGCCAATCACCTCACCCAGATACTCCTTTGGTACGATGACCTGAACCTTCATAATGGGTTCAAGGAGTATGGGGTTGGCCCTCTCCACCGCACTCTTTAGGGCGATGGAACCAGCTATCTTAAAGGCTATATCCGAAGAATCGACGGGATGGTATGACCCATCCACCAGCTTCACCCTTACGTGGATAACCGGAAATCCAGCAAGAACCCCGTTGTCAAGGGCTTCCCGCACCCCAGCCTCAACCGCAGGTATGTATTCTCGAGGAATGACACCACCGGTGATATGATCTTCAAAGACAAAGGTCTCCTCACAGGGCTCTACCTCAAGCACTACATGACCGTATTGGCCCCTTCCACCCGTCTGGCGGATGAACTTCCCCTCCGCCTTAGCGTGTCCTTTGATCGTTTCCTTATAAGCGACCTGTGGTCTCCCAACACTGGCTTCTACTTTAAACTCTCGTAGAAGACGATCCACAATGATCTCAAGATGAAGCTCACCCATTCCAGAAATAATGGTTTGAGCCGTCTCTTCGTCGCTTCTCACGCGGAAAGTAGGGTCTTCCTCGGCCAGTTTTGCCAAAGCGAGACTCAGTTTGTCCTGGTCGGCCCTGGTTCTCGGCTCTATGGCTACCGAGATCACCGGTTCAGGAAAGGAAGGAGATTCAAGCACGATGGGATATTGCTCATCACAAAGCGTATCCCCCGTTGTAGCACGACGAAGCCCCACGATGCCACAGAGATCTCCTGCCTTTACTTCATCAACATCTTCTCTATGGCTGGCATGAATAATAAGCAAGCGACTGACTCTTTCTTTTTCTCTCTTTGTGGCGTTGTACACATAGGTACCACTCTTGAGGGTCCCGGAATATATCCGTACGAAGGAAATTTTACCAACATGGGAATCCATGACGATCTTAAAAACCAAACCGGCAAAGGGTTCTTTGGCAAGGGGTACCCGTACCTCTTCTTCCCTTGTTTCTGGATGGAAACCCCGAACAGGAGGCAAATCAAGGGGTGACGGCAGATAAAAGACCACAGCGTCAAGTAAGGGCTGAATAGCTTTATTTTTCAGAGCCGATCCCCCAAGAACCGGAACAAACTTTCCTGCAATCGTTCCTCTCCGGATGGCTTCCCGGATAAGGGGAGAAGGAATTTCTTCCCCTTCAAGGTATCGAACAAGGATCTCTTCGTCTATCTCGGCTAAGGCCTCGATGAGGCGTTCCCTTGCTCTCCCTACCTCTTTAAGGAGAGAGGGGGGAACATCTTCAACTCGATACGTAACTCCTGTCTCGTCGACATCGTAAAAGTAGGTCTTCATGTCTATGATATCCACGACACCAACAAAATCTGTCTCTTTGCCAATGGGAATTTGAACGGGGTGGGCGTTGGCGTTGAGTTTTTCACGGATGGCCTTCACAACGGCATAGAAGTCGGCACCAACGCGATCGAGCTTATTGACAAAGGCGATACGTGGTACCTTGTACTTGTCCGCCTGGTGCCAAACTGTTTCAGACTGAGGCTCCACACCCCCGACTCCACAGAACACGGCAACGGCTCCATCAAGTACTCGGAGGCTCCGTTCTACCTCCACGGTAAAGTCCACGTGCCCTGGCGTATCGATGATGTTAATGCGACAATCCCTCCAGAAACAAGTCGTTACTGCCGAGCTTATTGTTATGCCCCGCTCCTGCTCCTGGGGCAAAAAGTCCATGGTAGCCGTACCCTCGTGGACCTCCCCCATGCGGTGAATTCTCCCGGTATAATAGAGAATTCTCTCCGTGACCGTGGTTTTTCCAGCATCAATATGGGCCATGATACCAATGTTACGCACTTGGGAAATGGCATAATTCCCAAAATTCTGGTGGTTTTCCCGAACCCTGTTCATTGCCTTACTCACACTCTTCCTTAAACCTCCCTTAGAACCACCGATAATGGGCAAAGGCCTTGTTTGCCTCCGCCATGCGATGGGTATCTTCGCGCTTCTTTACCGCACCACCTGTACCGTTTGCAGCATCCATGATTTCTTGGGCGAGTTTCTCCGCCATGTTTCGTCCTTGGCGCTCCCCTGCGTAATACACAAGCCACCGTAGGCCAAGACTTTTGCTCCTGTCGGGTCGTACCTCAACGGGAACTTGATAGTTTGCACCTCCCACCCGTCGAGGACGGACCTCAACAAGAGGCATGACATTGTTGAGAGCCTGATAGAAAACTTCCAAAGGATCTCGCCTTGCTTTCTCTTTAACGATGTCAAAAGCAGTGTACACAATCTTTTCTGCAATACTCTTTTTCCCATCCTTCATGACCTTGTTAATAAGCCTTGCCACATCCACGTTGTTGTACAGGGGATCAGGCAGTATTTCCCTTTTTGGAACAGGACCCTTTCTCGGCATCGCTCCACGCTCCTTACGACTTCGGCCTCTTTGCGCCGTATTTTGAGCGTCCTTGTCTTCTATTCTCTACACCAGCAGCATCCAGCGTTCCCCGAATAACATGGTACCGGACGCCCGGAAGGTCTTTTACACGACCTCCTCGAATGAGAACGATGGAGTGCTCTTGGAGATTGTGACCAATACCCGGAATGTACGCCGTGACCTCCATACCGTTAGTCAGGCGGACACGGGCAACCTTCCGTAAGGCAGAGTTAGGCTTCTTTGGAGTAATAGTCCAAACCCTGGTACAAACTCCTCGTTTTTGGGGTGACCCCTTAAGGGCAGGAGCACCACTTCGACTCTTCGGTTTTTTCCTTCCCTCACGGACAAGTTGATTGATCGTCGGCATAACCATCCTCCTCTAAGGAAAACTTTTCACCCTACGATGGCTGCACATGAGGAACGAACCTCAATACCACAAATTCTTCCCAACTCCCTTGCGCTCTCTACATACTCAAGAGGTATACCCCTCCCCTGGGCAAGGGCAACAATGACCCCTCGCACATTCTCATCGACATCCAAGGCCACGAAGACCTTCTTTGCCCTTCCCTGCTCAATGGCCCTTTGGGTTTCTTTCATTCCCACGACTCTTTTCGCCTGTCTCAGTTCCTCAATACCCATACCGAAAAAGCAACAGAGGAATTGTAGCAGCAAGGAGTGTTCATGTCAATTCCTCGTCTGCATCCTCTTCAAGGTCTTCTCCAAGGTCAAAATCTTCTTCAAGGGCTTCTTCCTCAAGCTCTTCTTCCCCCTCAAGGGGTGGGAAACCCTCCTGTTCCTCGATTCCCATGAGTTCCCGAATATCGAGCCCCTCTTCACCAAAGCCTGCCTCTTCTTTGACCATTGCTTCTTCCCTCTCCGTAGAGAGCCGGATTTTACGGTACTTCTCGTAACCCGTTCCGGCAGGGATGAGTTTTCCAATAATGACGTTCTCTTTGAGCCCAATGAGTTCGTCGACTTTACCCTTGATAGCCGCATCGGCAAGAACATGGGTTGTCTGCTGGAAAGAGGCCGCCGAGAGGAAACTATCGACTGCCAGAGATGCCTTGGTAATGCCCAAAACGACCGGCCGTCCGGTAGCCACCTGTTTGAGACCAGGGAGATATACGACTTCCTCAACGAGAGCCCTAACTTCTTTTTCTCCTTCCAAATCTCGAAGAAGGAGGAAACCTACATTGTCTTCGGCAATCTTCACCACGTCTTCTCGGTCGATGACTTCTCCCGCCCTCACCAGGACATCTCCATTCACTCCGATGGTCACGTCCTGGGCCGCTACCTTGCCAACTACCTCTTTTTCCAGAAGTTCTATGAGCCGCCCCTCAATAGAGAAGAAACGACCATCAGTGAGCGGGATTTCTTTGATGCCCTCGACAACCAGTCGCCGCGCTACGCCTCTGCTTATGACTTGCCCAGCCTGAATGATGACTTCACCGGTCTGAGGACTGACGACGTCTTTGGCCACCTCTTTGCCAAGTATCTCCTCCCGAAGTACTCGAACAAGACTTTCCTTAACCGGGAAAACCCTGACGTTCTTCCAGATCACAATCTGTTCCACATCGTTTTCTTCAAGGAAGAGGATTTGTTCCTGCTCGAGACGGGCATTGGCCGGAAGGAGAACTTTTCCAGTCTTGGGGTCAATGACATCTTCCGCAAGAATTGCCCCTCGCAATTTCTCCCAAGTTGCCTGTTCCCGGACTCTCAGGCGCAGTGGACCAATCTCAGCGATTTTCTCGAGGGCGGATTCTTTAAGCGTTTCCCCCATCTTTATGACAACTCTGGAAGAGGCGTCCTTGACTTCCTCAACACATATACGGCCGAGGAGATTACTCTCCAGGTTCTTCTGGCCCCTTAAAACCCGCAGAAAAGCCCCATCTTTTCGGACGAGGAAGGGTAGACACTCGTTGGAGAGGATCACGTTTAGGTCCTCACTGCTCAGTTTCCTTCCCTTTGAAAAGAGGACATTACCAGAAACGTCAAGAATGCTCTCCTCAAGGGTGCATCCCTCAAGAAGTTCCTGAGCTTTCTCTCTAAGAATAGCATTTTCTTCAAGAATACGGGCGTTTTCCTTCTCAAAATCCTCAAGGAAGACCATCTCCCCGGAGAGAAGGTGTGTATCGCCTGCATTCTCTACCATGATCTTGTTAAGGCGGGCAACCTGGCGAATGATGACTTCGATATGCTTATCGTTGATACTGACACCCTGAGAAATGTACACCGACTGGATTTCTTCAAGGAGATACTTTTGCACCGCTTTGATGCCCTTAATTCGTAATATATCTTTGGGATTGATAGGTCCTAAGGTTAAGCGGTCCCCAGCTTTGACTCTGTCACCCTCGGTGACGGCGATTTTCACATCGTGGGGAACAAAGTAAGTGCGAATTTCCTGACTCTCTTCGTCTTCGCTGGGACGGACGTAAATCTTACGACGGTTTCCGATAACTTCAATCCTCTCTATTACACCATCCACATCGGAGAGAATGGCAGCTTTTTTAGGCTTCCTCACCTCAAAGAGCTGTTCCACCCTGGGAAGACCCTGGGTAATATCCTCCCCGGCAATTCTTATTCCTCCAGTGTGGAATGTTCGCATGGTAAGTTGCGTTCCGGGCTCTCCAATAGACTGAGCAGCTACAATACCCACTGCTTCACCCACATCCACAAGACGTCCAGTGGCAAGGTTCCTTCCATAACACTTGGCACAGACTCCATACTTTGTGCGACAAGTCAAAACCGAACGTACCCAAGCCCTACGGATGTTCTTCTCCCTGAATTTCCCAATTGCTTCTTCGTTGATTTCTTCTCCGGATTTTACAAGGATTTCACCCGTTGCTTCGTCCACTATGTCTCGGAGAGCGATTCTTCCCAAAGCTCTCTCCTCAAAAGATTCAATGATGTTGTCATTCTCGTCCTTGAGGTCCTCCAGAAGAACACCATCGTCTGTTCCGCAGTCTTCCTCCCGAACGATGACGTCCTGAGCCACATCCACAAGCCTCCGGGTGAGGTATCCGGACTTTGCCGTTCGCAAGGCAGTGTCGGCCAATCCTTTCCGGGCTCCGTGAGTGGAGATAAAGTACTCAAGAACACTCAGGCCCTCCCGGAAGTTTGCCTTGATGGGATACTCGATGATTCTTCCAGAAGGATCCGCCATGAGCCCCCGCATGCCGCAGAGCTGGCTCACCTGACGGACGCTTCCCCGAGCACCGGATTTGGCCATCATGTTCACCGGGTTGAAGTCGGGAAGAATCTCAAGAATAGCATCGGCAATCTTATTCGCCGCATCGGTCCAAACATCGACCACCCTCTGCTCTCGTTCCTCGGCAGTGATGAGACCCTCGTTATAGTGCTTATTGATTTCCTCCACTCGTTTGGTGGCCTCTTCGATGATTGCTCCTTTTTCCTGAGGAATCTCAAGGTCCAAAACACTTATTGTCACTCCAGACTTTGTGGCATAATGGAATCCTGTTTCTTTGATGCGGTCGAGCATCTCCACGGTGGTCTTGTTGCCAAATTTCCGATAACAGAGGTCCACAATCTCAGAGAGCCTTTTCTTGGTGACCGGCTCATTGTAATAGGGCATGCCCTCGGGAAGAAGACCGTTGAAGATGACCCTTCCTACTGTGGTTTCGCGAACCTCGGGATGCTTCTCGGTGATCTCCCGAATATATACCGGCTCGTGAAGGTCGACGGCACCGAAATCGTAGGCCAAGAGGACCTCATCGATACTACAGAAGCTCTTTCTCTTCTTTTTCTGAGCCCCAGGAAGGGTGAGGTAATAACAGCCAAGCACCATGTCCTGGGTAGGAACAGCAATGGGTTTGCCGTGAGCCGGAGAAAGAATGTTATGTGAAGAGAGCATGAGGATTTGTGATTCGGCCTGAGCCTCGGCCGATAGAGGCACATGGACAGCCATTTGGTCTCCGTCAAAGTCAGCATTGAAGGCCGGGCACACCAGAGGGTGGAGTTGAATGGCATTACCCTCGACGAGTACAGGCTGGAAAGCCTGAATGCTCAAGCGGTGCAGGGTAGGAGCACGGTTCAAAAGAACCGGGTGTTCGGCAATGACTTCCTCAAGCACGCCCCATACCTCTTCCCTAGCCTTCTCTACCATCTTCTTGGCACTCTTTATGTTGTGGGCAAGTCCCCTGTCGACGAGCTTCTTCATCACGAAGGGCTTAAAGAGTTCTAAGGCCATCTTCTTCGGTAACCCGCACTGGTCGAAGCGAAGCCTTGGCCCGGAAACGATGACCGAACGCCCGGAATAGTCCACCCGCTTCCCCAGAAGGTTCTGACGGAACCGCCCCTTTTTGCCCCGGAGCATATCACTAAGAGACTTCAGGGGGCGATTTCCCGGACCAAGGACCGGCCTACCCCGACGACCGTTATCAAAGAGAGCATCCACCGCCTCCTGAAGCATGCGTTTCTCGTTCTTCACGATAATCTCTGGCGCTCCAAGCTGGAGCAGTCGCTTGAGGCGGTTGTTGCGGTTGATGACCCTTCGGTAGAGATCATTGAGGTCAGAAGTGGCGAAACGCCCTCCATCAAGCTGCACCATGGGGCGAAGGTCGGGAGGAAGAACAGGGACGGTTTCAAGAATCATCCACTCCGGACGATTACCTGACTTGCAGAAAGCCTCAACCACCTGAAGTCTCTTGATAAGCTTCTTTGCCTTTTGCCCGGTGGCCTCCTTGAGTTCTTTGCGGAGGTCTCGAGCCAACTGGTACACATCGATACCCTTGAGAATCTCTCGGACCGCCTCCGCTCCGACCCCGGCCTTGAACTCTCGATCATAGCGAGAGAGGAGCTTGGCCTCGGTTTCAAGAATCATCTGGGCAGTTTTCAGGCCTGTCTGTCCAGGGTTGATGACAATGTAACAGGGTTCTTCAACCGTCTCAGAGAGAATCGTTTCCTCAAAGAGGTTACCGAAGGTCTCCCGAAGCTGGCTGACTTCCGACTCGGAAAGCTCGTCATCCCGCTGATAGGGAAAGACCCGAATGTCCAAAACTTCAAAGGTGTTATCGTCCACTTGCTCCACGGCAAAGCTCTCTTTGTACTTTGAGCGATAGCGGGCATAGTCCTTGAGCGTCAGGCGGTCGCCAATGGAGAAGGGCAAAGTGTGCACTTCGACAATTCGATGAGCGAGTTCCGCCCGAAAAGCGGGATCGTATCTACTGTAAATCTTGTGCTCCGTCTCTCGGACTGTAGTTCCTACCTCAAGGTTTGTGGAACCAGGGTCAATGACCTTGTAGCAATCTTCTCGCTTTCGTCCAGAAGCAAAATACAGGACTTTCTCAAGGTTTTTGGGAAGGATGCCAAGGAGCAGGGCCATCTTACTTGGAATACTCTTGAAGTACCAGATGTGTGACACAGGCGCAGCAAGCTCAATGTGCCCCAGGCGTTCTCGTCGTACTGAAGCTCGGGTGACTTCAACACCACACCGATCGCAGACCACGCCCTTGTCCCGTACCCTCTTGTACTTCCCACAGTAGCACTCCCAATCCTTCGTAGGACCAAAAATTTTCTCGCAGAATAGCCCATCTTTCTCGGGCTTCAAAGTACGATAGTTTATGGTCTCGGGCTTTTTCACTTCTCCATGAGACCATTCCCTGACTTCGTCAGGAGAGGCCAACCTGATTTGGATTGCCCCAACATCATTGACGTCTACCAAGGATTCTTCCCCCTTCTTTCACTTTTTCTCTCTTCCCTGGAGATTTACCCCAAGATTGGGGACCTCTTCCTCGGCACTCTCCATTTCCTCCAGAGAAACCTCTCTACCCTTCGAATCGAAAACCTTCACACTCAAACAAAGGCTCTGAAGCTCCTTAACGAGCACTTTGAAGGATTCCGGTAATGACGGTTGCAAGACGTTTTTCCCTTTAACAATAGCCTCATAGGCTTTGACTCTTCCTGCGATGTCGTCGGATTTAATGGTGAGCATCTCTTGAAGAGTGTATGCTGCGCCATAACCTTCGAGAGCCCATACCTCCATTTCCCCAAAACGTTGACCACCAAACTGAGCCTTTCCACCGAGAGGCTGCTGAGTAACAAGAGAATAGGGTCCGGTGGAACGAGCGTGAATCTTCGTCTCCACGAGGTGGGCAAGTTTCATCATGTAGATGTAGCCCACCGTAACCTCGTTATCAAAGGGTTCCCCGGTCCTGCCGTCGTAAAGCACCGTCTTCCCCTGAGGGAAAAGGTTGAGGTCCGGCGAGACCCGCTGGTCGAAAAACTCGCTGAATGGAACGTCTCCTTGAGGAGCGCGAGCATTCTGCATGGCCGTCAAGATCTCCCCTTCTCTTGCCCCATCAAAGGGAGGACTAGCCATAAACTTGCGTTCCCTATTGGCCACCCAGCCAAGATGTGTTTCAAGAATCTGTCCAATATTCATTCGAGAGGGAACCCCAAGAGGGTTCAAAACGATATCAACCGGTGTTCCATCGGGGAGATAGGGCATATCCTCCTCACGAATGATTCGGGCAATGACTCCTTTATTTCCGTGTCGTCCAGCCATCTTATCTCCCACGGTAATCTTGCGTTTCTGGGCTACATACACCTTAACGAGCTTGTTGACTCCCGGAGCGAGCTCGTCACCGTTCTCTCGGGAGAAAACCTTCACATCGATAACCTTTCCGTACTCTCCATGGGGAACCCGGAGAGAGGTGTCACGTACTTCTCGTGCCTTTTCCCCAAAAATTGCCCGGAGCAATTTTTCCTCCGGGGTGAGTTCAGTCTCTCCCTTGGGGGTGACTTTACCCACCAAAATGTCACCCGGCTTTACATCTGCCCCAATGCGAATAATTCCCTCTTCATCGAGATTGCGCAACGCCTCCTCGCTCAGATTGGGGATATCCCGGGTGATTTCTTCCGGGCCGAGCTTCGTGTCCCTTGCTTCAACCTCGTACTCCTCGATGTGGACGGAAGTAAAGATGTCTTCCTTCACCAGACGTTCGCTGATCACAATGGCGTCTTCAAAATTCTCCCCTTCCCAGGGGATAAAAGCCACAAGGACATTACGCCCTAAGGAAACCTCACCGAGGCAGGTACACGGACCATCGGCGATTATCTGGTTTTCCTCAACGTAATCGCCTTTCCGGACGATAGGCTTATGGTTGATGCAGGTGCTCTGGTTAGAACGCTGAAACTTGTCAAGGTGGTATACATCTTTTGTGCCGTCTTCTGTCTCAATTTCGATGTGCAGAGAGTCGGCCCTCAAAACTTTTCCAGCTCTCCTCGCTGTGATGGTTGCTCCCGAGTCCTGAGCGACCTTGTACTCTATTCCCGTTCCAATGTAAGGCGGGTGAGGAACAAGAAGGGGTACTGCCTGTCTTTGCATGTTCGTCCCCATGAGAGCACGGTTGGCATCGTTGTGCTCCAAAAATGGAATGAGGGAAGCCGAGGCACTGATAATCTGCTGCGGTGAAACATCCATGAAGTCGACCCGGTCCTTGGGAACCTCTACGATTTTCCCCCGGAAACGTACCACCACAGTATCAGAGACAATGGAACCATCCTCGTTAAGCTTCACATCCGAAGGAGCAATATGGTAGCGATCCTCTTCATCGGCGGTGAGGTACACAACTTCGCTGGTGACTTTTCCGTCAATAACTCTTCGGTACGGAGTCTCAATGAACCCGTATTCATTGACTCTCGCGTAAATACACAGGGAAGTGATGAGGCCAATGTTTGGACCCTCGGGTGTCTCAATGGGGCACATGCGACCATAGTGGGTGTAGTGTACGTCGCGCACTTCGAATCCTGCCCGCTCTCGACTCAGACCTCCCGGTCCAAGAGCACTCAGCCTCCGCTTGTGGGTAAGCTCAGAAAGAGGGTTAACTTGGTCCATGAACTGTGAAAGAGGGCTACTGCCTAAAAATTCCCGTAAGGCAGCAATGACCGGCCGAACATTGATGAGACTCTGTGGTGTAGGGGATTCGGTATCAGGCTGAATAGTCATTCTCTCCCGAATGACTTTTTCCACCCTGAGAAGACCGGTACGGAATTGATTCTGCAGAAGTTCCCCCACAAGACGGGCTCTGCGGTTTCCTAAGTGGTCGATGTCATCACTGTAGCCGATGCCATCAATGAGGTTCAAAAGATAACGAATTCCTCCCACGACGTCCTCGGGAGCAAGGGTTCTTCCCTTCTTCACCCTGACTCTCCTTATGCCCAGCTCTCGAAGATCCCTGATCATATCGAGGGTGAGGATCGTACCTCTGGCAATAAGAACTCTCCCCGTTTCGGCATCAAGAACATCTCTACTCAGTTCCCGACCCTCAAGATCGTCGGAGAGGACTTCAAAGGTGTCACCAGTCTCAATAGAGACTTTCACCGGAAGTCCTTCACTATTGAGAACGGTGACATACTCTATGGGATACTCTTCATTCAACGCCTCTATTTCCTGGGCTATTTTGCGATTTATACGATTTCCCACCCTCAGGATCACTCGATATCTCGTCGGGTCGGGATTCTCTCCAAGTGCCTCTAAGTTCCTCAGACATCTTTTCTCCTCAAGATCGATGACGAGGTCTTCTGCCACAACGGGTTCCTCAACGCGCACAACCCGCTCTTCGAACTTGAGCTTGTTGTTGACTTTATAGCGACCAACCTCTCCGAGGTCGTAGTGTCGGGGATTGAAAAAGAGATATTTGATGAAATCCCGGGTATTTTCTTCCGTGGGCGGTTCACTTGGCCGCAGGCGACGGAAAATCTCTACCACAGCCTCTTTGGTAGTTGTTGAGGGGTCTCTCTCCAGAGTCTTTTTAATGTAACTGTGATAGTCAAAGAGGGCAAGAATTTCCTCGTTAGAACTATATCCTAAGGCACGCACTAAAGTGCAGGCATTGATTTTCCTTCGCTTGTCCACCCTTACAAAGATGATATCTCCAGGATCTATACCAAACTCGAGCCAGGCTCCCCGGCTGGGGATGATCTTAAAACCATACTCCACCCTCCCTGTAGGAGCAACCTCCCGGGAGAAGAAAATTCCCGGGGAACGAACGAGCTGGGTCACCACTACCCGCTCAGCTCCATTGACCACAAAGGTCCCCTTGTCCGTCATAAGGGGCAGATCCCCCATGTACACATCCTGTTCTTTGATCTCGTTGGTGTGTTGATCGATGAGGCGAACCCTAACATACAAAGGAGCAGCATAGGTCCTACCCTTTTCTCTGGCTTCTCTTACCGTGAGGGAAGGCTCTTCAAGACGATAACCTAAAAACTCCAAAATGAACTTCCCAGTAAAGTCCTGTATGGGGAAAATTTCAAGAAAGACCTCCTGTAACCCTTGCCGTCTTCTCCTCCCGGGAGGAACATCCTTTTGGAGAAACCATTCAAAGGACTTCTTTTGAATTTCCAGGAAGTTTGGTAACTCAGCACAGGGGGGAATTTTGGCAAAACTTTGCCTTTTGATATAACCAGCGCCCACTTACCACACCACCTTCGGGGGATTTCAAATAAAATAAAAAATTACACGCCCTGTTCTCCGACAAAATCGACAATCAATCATTATAAAAGATTTTGATGAAAGTGTCAATAGCATCACGAGAATTTTTCAGAAGAGGGGGAAGAAAAGCGCAGCATACCCAACAACCTGAGCCCTATCGCCGGTAATTTCTCCACTGTGAGTATAGGTGAGGAGTTCCCCTTTTTGGGTACTCCTCTTTGTGTGGTACTCCAAAAGAGAAGCTATAGCTCCAGGACCACAAATACTGATGTTCTCTTCCTGAATGACGTTGTAGAATCCATTAACGTCGAGAGAGAGAATATACTCGATGGCCTTCATGTCCTTGGAGCGGGCGGCTCCTTCAGGCTCATAATGCGAGAAGTCACTGCTGGCAACAAGGACAATGCGCTTTTTCTGTGAGAGTTCGAAAAGGGCTTCCCCCAGAGCCAGAGCAGTTCTTCTGTCCTGGGAAATAAGAAGAATGGGAAGAATATGAAACTCATAGGGAAGGAAATATTGCAAAAGTGGAATCTGAACCTCGATAGAATGCTCGGCCAAATGGGCCAGATCATCTACGGCAAAAAGTGGAGAGTGAGCCACAAGAAATTCCACCGCTTCCAAATCCACGGGAACGAGACCTAAAGGAGTGCGCCAATATTCTGCTCCGCTTAAGGCCACTCTTCTCCCCACACCCCTGTGGTTCGGTCCAAGAACAACGACAGTCTCAAAGGGCGGGAAAAGACTTAAAAGATAATGGGACCAACAAGCCACTGCTCCCGAGTACATATACCCGGCGTGAGGGCTTATAACTCCACTCGTGTCCTTCACGTCTTCTCGTCTTTCCAGCCGCCTCAAGGGTCCATAAGACGAAGAGGCCAAGCGTCCAACGAACGTCCGCAGTTCTTCCTCATCCTTGGGATAGAAATGCCCTGCCACCGCCTCCTTTCTCACCACCTCCGCCACCTCCTTTCTCTTTCCGTCCGCAATCGCAAATATACGAAGAGTAAACCGAGGAAAAGGAGGAAAAGAATCGCCACCCCAAGATAGTTGCCTCCTACAATAACCATAGAAATCCAAAGGTAAGAGAGAAGCGAAGCAAAACGGCCGTACTGGAAAGAGCGGAAAAATAGTTCTTGTGCCGCCTCAAGAGACCCTTGCTCCAAAAGTTGTTGGCCCTGCCTGGCATAGAGGCCACTCAGAATCTTCTTCCATTCCCCTCTCTGTACTTCATCGGAAAGGAAGAGTTCTTCGGCCTGCATCACCATGGCCGGTAAGTCCTCTCTTTGTCGGTAGAACTCGAAGAGGAGTCGGCCAATCTCCGGTCTCTTGCGTAACTCTGGTGAAAGGCGCCCAAGGACCTGAAGGAATTCCTCTCCTTTCCCTTCTCGAAGAAGAGTCTTCAGATATTCCTCCGGATTGGTAAGGTATCCAAGGTCGACCCTCAAGATACGATTATTCCCTGCGTCGGCCACCCAAAGTTTTCCGTTCCCATCCACACAAAGACCTTCAGGGAAGGAAAGAACACCCTCCAAAATAACTTCCTCAAGTTTTCCCTCAAGGTTGTACACCACAATCCGGTGGTTACGATAGTCGGAAAGAAAGGCGAAATCTTCAAAGAAAGCGACATAGCGGGGCTGGTTCAATCCCTCTCCAAAACGGAAAAGATATTTTCCTCGTCTGTCGAAGACCTTAACACAATGGTGAAGAGTATCAATCACCCAGATATTTCCACGAGGATCAACAGCCACACCTCGGGGATTGTAGAACTCGTTATCTCCAATTCCTTCCCGACCAAAAGAGAAAGTTTCTTCCTTTCCTTCTCCAAAAACCACAACCCGTGAGCGCCCGGTATCCGCAACGTACACGCTCCCATCCTGGGCTACCCAGACACCTCGTGGTTCAGAAAAGGGAATTTTTTGGGGCTTGAGGTCTCCTACCACCTTGAGGCTGTCAAGGTTGAGGACTAATACACGATTACCTTTCTGTTCCGCCACATAGAGTCTGCCTCTACTTCCGTCAAGGGCCACCCCCGCAGGGCTCTTAAGGTTCTTTATCTCCTGCAAGAGATTGCCCTCTTTCCCCAAGACAAGAATCCTGTTGTTCCCCCAATCGCTAACAAAGACTCTTCCCTTCACATCGTCAACGGCAATACCCACTGGATAATCGAAGAAAGGGGTCTCTCCACCCACGTTCTCAATCGTCACATCAATCTTCTGTTGAAGACCAAAGGCCAAAAAAGAAAAGAAACACAGAGACATCCCTCCCAAAACTACAAAGACAAGAGTTCTAAGAGACAAGGAAGGCAACCTCCATTCTTTTACGTATCTCTTCTTCCAAAATCTCCATAGGAAGATTCTCGGGAAGAAGGGGGGGAGAAAAAACCACCCGGATGGGAAAGGGCCGAGGAAATCTCCGATATTTTGAGAAACTTTCATAGGTACCACGAATACTCGCCACTACCACAGGCACACGGGCCTTGAGCAAAAGCTTCAAGGCTCCCCTTCGAAAGGCACTCAGCGAACCATCATTTCGTGTTCCTTCTGGAAAAAAGCAAACCACCCTCCCCTTTTTAACCAGCTCGAAGATAGTTCGCACCGCCTCCTTATCTACCTCGCCCCTCCGCAGAGGAAAAGCACCAAGCTGGTGCAGGAAAAAGGAAGCCAGAGGATTCCGGAAAAGTTCTTCTTTCGCCACGAAGTACACTCGACGGGGAGAAGCACACCCTACGACAACCGGATCGAGATTGCTCGAGTGATTGGCTACAATGAAACAAGGACCATGAGGAGGAACGTTCTTCTTCCCCTCCACACGAAAAGCGCAGAAAACTTTGAGAAGGAAAAGGGCAAGGTACTTACAGATGTAATAAATCATGCCTCAA
>FMJZ01009579.1_pt1 | contig 14998 bp, 11 predicted proteins | sample 1987881 | NCBI WGS metagenome assembly FMJZ01 (sample SAMEA4378227, study PRJEB15110) | soil metagenome | biome: soil; feature: Field; material: Soil | place: India | collected 2015-03-11 | depth 0 m | reverse complement strand
AGAAAAACCAATAATTATGCTTTTGCATTTCATGCCATTTGAACCAATATTGACTTTGTCAGAGTTCTCATTACGATGTGGTTTATTTAAGACGACTGATACTTAACATATTTTTATCTACCACCTGGCTTAATTCTTGGAGTAATTGTTTGCTAAAAGTAACTTTCATCAAGCCGAGTTCCATTTGCATTTTCACTTTTTTATTTTCAATCAAGTACATTCTAACTATTTTGGAACCGGGATGTTTTGCCAAGATGGATTTAATCTGAGTAAGATTTTCTTGATTTAAGTTTTCGCGCTTAATCGCAATGATTAAAAGATCATAGTAATTTACCCATTCTTCAAAAGCTAGAATTTCTTTAGCTTCGATTTGGGTTTTGACTTCATCGCGGAAATTAACTTTGCCGCGGATGATGACGGTTGAATCGAGCATTAAAACGGATCGGCATTTTTCATAAACTTCATTAAAAGCAATGATTTCGGTGCTGGCAGAAAAATCTTCGACTTGAAAAATAACATAATCATGACCTTTTTTGTCTTTTCGCCGAATAAGATTGGTGATGACGCCGGCGATGGTAATTTGATGGTTACTAACATTATTGGTAGTTTCGGTTTTTAATTCGTGTAATTTTTGGCAGACGGCAATTGGTTGTAAACGAAGGACGCTATATTCCAGTGCATAATTTTCTAAAGGGTGGCTTGAAAAATAAAAGCCAAAGGCTTCTTTTTCATACTGTAAGAATTTAATTTTGTCCTCGTCTTCGGTTGGCTCGTTAGAGGTCTCGTGGTTTTTGACTAAAGGTTTTGCTGGAGAAGATTTTTGATTTGTGAGTTGCGGGTAATGATTAGCGGTCATTTTATCAGAAACAAACAGACCACCTTGTTTTTCTAAAAACAACAGACGTTCTGAACTTAACTTGTCTAATTCTTCTTCCAAAATAGAAAGTAAATATTTGCGGTCTTTGGTTAAAAAATCCAAGGCACCTGCCTTGATTAACGATTCATAGGCTTTTCGATTAACAAAGTTTCGAGTTCTTTGGAGGAAATCACGAAAACTATTGTAAGGTTTGGTGCTACGTTCATTCTTAATTGCCTCGCATACCTTTTCACCTAAATTTTTAATACCACCTAATCCATAACGGATTTTATTATCTTCAATGCTAAACCTGTAATCACTGTGATTAATATCCGGTGGCAGGATCTCTATTTCCATTCGTCGGCATTCCTTAATTAAGATATTAAGTTTATCACTATCGCCAATTTCATTGGAAAGTAATGCGGTCATATATTCAACTGGATGATTGGCTTTGAGATAAGCAGTAAGATACGACAGATGCGCATAACCCGCAGAATGAGATTTGTTAAACCCATAACCAGCGAATGGTGAAATTAAATCAAATATCTGTTCGGCTTTATTGATTGTCGGATGGTGTTTTTGGGTGCCTTGAATAAATAATTCACGCATCTCTTTCATTTCCTCAGGAATTTTTTTGCTCATTGCCCGACGCAACCGGTCGTACTGGGTTGGAGTAAATCCCGCGATCAATTTGGCGATCTGCATAACTTGCTCTTGATACACTATAATTCCGTAAGTATCTTTGAGAATGGGGGTAACCGTAGGATGAAAATACTCAATCTTTCTTTGGCCTAATTTCCGTTTTATATACTCATCAATGTTCGCCATTGGTCCTGGACGATATAGGGCAATAATCGCGCACAGGTCTTCTATTTTTTCAGGCTTTGACCGGCGCAAGATATCGCGCATTCCCTGACTTTCAATCTGAAAAAGACCAGTAGTTTCGGCTTTTTGAAGCAACTGAAAGGTCTTCTTGTCATCAAACGGTATCGATTTTTTCTCCAGGGATTTTCCTTGTTCGGCGCATATTCTGAATGTGTCTTCAATTACGGTTAGAGTTTTTAAGCCAAGAATATCTAATTTTAACAGACCGATATCGGCTAAGGCGTCCATATCATATTGCGTGCAGATTTCATTGTCGGACGTGCGATATAACGGCACAAGTTCTAATAAAGGTTTGGGAGCAACAACAATACCTGAAGCATGGATGGATGCATGCCGAGCCAAATTTTCCAATTTTACCGCAATATCGAGAAGTTCTTTATATTTAGAGGAACTTTCGATTAAATCTTTTAATTCCTCAATTGTTGCAATGGCCTTACCGATTTCCATTCCCATCGGAATAAGTTTGGCAATGCGGTCGACTTCAGCATAAGGGATATCGAGCGTGCGTCCAACATCGCGTACGACTGCACGGGATGCCATCGTACCAAATGTGATGATTTGAGCCACAGAATCTTCACCATATCTTTGACGAATGTAATTGATAACTTCACTCCGTTTGGTATCAGCAAAATCAATGTCAATGTCGGGCAAAGAGACGCGTTCAGGATTTAAAAAGCGTTCAAAAATTAATCCGTACTTTAAGGGGTCAATATCAGTAATGCCTAAACAATATAATACTAAACTAGAGACGGCAGAACCGCGACCAGGACCAACTGGAATATTATTGTGCTTCGCATAATCAATAATATCTTTAACAATGAGAAAATAACCCGCAAATCCCATCTGACCGATTATTTTTAATTCATATTTTAAGCGTTCCGTAATTTCAGGAGTAGCTTGAGGATACCGTTGCGTTAAGCCAAGGTTGGTTAGATGTACTAAATATTCCATATCGTTATTAAAATTTGACGGTAAAGGGAAAGCCGGCAGATAAACTTTTTTCTCATCAATGGATAAAACTAAATTGCACTGTTCGGCAATTTTGAGGGTGTTAGAGACGGCTTCTGGGATATCGGCGAAAAGCTGGGTCATTGTTTCGGGCGATTTGAAATAAATTTCCGGTGATTCAAACTTTAATCGTTTTTCTTCGCTGAGTTTTTTGCCGGTTTGAATGCAAACCAAGACATCATGGGCTTTAGCATCGTTTGGCTCTAAAAAATGACAATCGTTAGTTGCCACTAAAGGTGCGGACATTTCATAACTTAGTTGACGCATTCCTGCAATTGTTTTTTGTTCATCCGGTAAACCTAAACGAGTTATTTCTAAGTAAAAATTATCTCTTCCTAAAATGTCTTGATACTCTCCAACTATTTCTCGGGCTTTATCATAATTATCGCGTAATAAGTAATAATTGACTTCGCCTTTAAGACAACCAGAAAGCGCAATGAGACCTTGAGAATATTTTGCGAGTAATTCTTTATCAATTCTTGGTCGATAATAAAAGCCTTCCAGGTATCCTAAAGAAATCAATTTAATTAAATTATTATAGCCTGTGAAATCTTTGCATAATAGCGTAAGATGAAAATTTGATTCCGGAATTTCTTTTGATATGATGCGGTCTTTTCGCGAACCAACCGCAACATAAACCTCAGCACCGATAATTGGATTTATTCCCTGGGCACAACACAATTTATAAAACTCAATTGCCCCAAAAAGATTACCATGGTCAGTTAAGGCTAATGCAGGCATTTTGTATTTTACTGCTTGGTTTACTAATTTTGAGACCTTAATTGCGCCATCTAACAAGCTGTATTCGGAATGATTATGGAGATGGACAAAATTTGCTTTTTTCATATAAGTGTTAATATTTTACTGCTTGGTTTACTAATTTTGAGACCTTAATCGTGCCATCTAATACGCGGTATTCGGAATGATTATGGAGATGGACAAAATTTGCCTTTTTCTTAGAGGTATCGTTAGAAATGTATCGGTTTTTAAGATGCTGAATGAAGTTATCCATAGGCAAATACAAATAAACTCGGTTTTAGTCTTTATTTTTGATTAATTTCAATTCGTGCAACAATCTCTAAGTTTACTGTTTTCGTACTGGGTAATGTTAATTTATTATTACTATTTTATCAAGGTTTGAATTCAAATTCAAGATGCAGGCGCAAAGATTCCTGATTAGCGAATTCACCCATCAAGGGAGGTAAATTTTTAGTAATGATTACTGCTCGTTCACATGACCGGTCATACAATTCATTACCCGAACTTCTTTCGATTTTAACGCCGGTTATTCGGCCATCTTTTTGAATAACAAAATAAATTACACAGGAAAACGATATTCCGGAGTTAGCAAACGGATTTATCCAATTACTGCTGATTTTGGTTAAGACCGCATCAATATAATAAGAGTATTTACCGCCTTTGCTGGAAATTTTTAATCCGATATTAGAATGCTCTTGTTGGACCTTTTTGGTGGGTCGCGGTTTTTCTTTGGTTACCACCGGTTTGGTTTTTGTCGGTTTTTGCTCAACCACGGCAATTCGGGAAGGTGCCTCCTCTGCTTTCTGGGTTCCGGATTCCAGATTGACAACGGAAACCTGAAAAACTTCCGGATACAACCTTTCTTTTGGCGACCGAGATTGGGATACTCCTGCAAGGGCAAAGAAAATCAATAAATGCCCAATCAAAGAGAACAACAACTCTTTTGTCATACTTCTGTTTACCGATTGAACATTAGGCAACGGGTATTGGTTATCAATGGCAGTAAAGATTTTATTTGCCGATTTTCTTTTTAATTGCTTGGGGTGATGCGACTAAACCGACATTTTCAATCCCGGCTTCACGAATTTTGCTCAGAACTGTAATCACCAGACCATAATTTACTGCTTCATCGGCAATCAAGTAAACTTGTGCGGTTGCTTTTTGGGCCAAAACCGAGGTTAGTTCGGAATTAAATTGACTAAGATTTGTTAATTTGTCCTCGATGTAAATTTTTTCTTGTTTATCCACGGTTACAGTAATACCTTCAGTTCTTTGGAAAATTGCCGCGGAACTACGGGGAACAGAAACCGGAATCCCGGCACGACTCAACGCAACACTGATGCCCGCGATAAGAAAGATTATCATAAGACTAATCGCAACATCAGCCAAAGAGGTTATATTCATCTCCGAGATGAATTTGGGTGAGTAATTTAAGTTTTTTCGTTCTTGCTTATTCATTACTATAATGTTAGCATTAAATTTTTATTCGTAAAGAGACCAATTTAATCGTCTCGGAGTAATAATCTATTAAAAACTCATTTTAGAAGAAAAAAACTATATTATTGTTTTGAGTGCCTTGACTGGCAACATCTATTGTGGGGCGAAGCGCAATTTATTTGTTTCGAAGTCGCACAACAATTACTTTTAGTAGATACCGAGAGAAGTAGATTTAAAGTTAATTTGAGTCGTATTCGCATGATATTGGGTGGTTTTGAATTTTTTGTGTTTGTTGGTTTTATTAAATTGACAATTTGGGATTTATGTTGTTCGATACATTTTCAATCTAGATCCGAAAACACAATTGTCTTTCTTATATCGGATTCAATTTCTAATATCCAGCGGTCCAGGTCATTTGAAAAAGACTTGATTTTACCGACAAAATAATTATAAGCAATAACCGCCGGAATTGCAACCAATAAACCGGCAACAGTTGTGATGAGCGCATCAGAAATACCCGGAGCAATGATTTGTAAAGTTACAACTGGGATATGTCGGACGCCAAGAAATGATTGAAGAACACCCCACACTGTTCCCAGCAAACCCAAAAAAGGAGCGACACTACCACAAGTGGCTAAAAAGGGTAGATTTTGTTCTAAGCGTTCAATCTCTCGGGATGCAGTTCTAACTAAGGCGTCGTTGATATTGGGTAAAAGGTTTAATAGATTCGTTTTTTCTTGAGCAACCGGATTATTAGGCATATTGATTCGGCGCCACTCTTCAACTGCCGTAAGCACCAATTGGGATAAAGGACTTTCTGGATATTCTGTTGCCAGTACGCCGAAATCTATTACCGAACTGCGGTTCTGAAAAAGATTATTTAAAAAGAGATTAGTTTTACGAATTTTTCTAAAGAGAAAAAATTTTTTAATTATAATTGCCCAACTAATAATAGAAAAGAGAAACAAAACTAAAACGATAATTTTAGCAAAGAGCCCCAAATCCCACATAGTTCGGAAAAAATTATCTTGATAGGGCAAGGTTAAAGGTTCAGGCATCTTTAAATTAAACGGTGGTTTAAGGAATACAGATTAAGGTAAACTTGCGAGTTTTTCTTTTGCTAATTTAGCCTCAGTCGTATTAGGATATTCATTAATAACTTTTTGGTAATATCGCTTGGCTTTGTTGATTTCGTTCATCGACTGATAAGCAAGTCCGATCTTATAAATGGCTGAAGGTACTTTGTTACCTTGGGGATAATTACTTATAACTTTTTCAAATTCTAAAATTGCGTCGGGATAATGTTTTTGGGAGTAATAGCATTCGCCAATCCAATATTGAGCATTATCTGATAATTCGGTATTGGGAAAGAATTTTAGATAGCGTTTAAATCCTTCGATTGCAAGGTCAAAATTTCCTTTGGTAAAATCAAGATAGGCGGTATTATATAATTCATCAGGTTCCATGTTCGGAGAAGTTTGGGTGATGGTGCTTTCCGGTTTGGCTTCTTCGGTTCGGCCGATGCCTAATTTTTGATAAACTCGACTTAAACGGGTTTCGTTATCTTCAATCTTGGCGTACAATTGATTAATTTGTTCCGTTAAATTTTCCAAATTAGTCAAAACATCTGCTTTTAATTCCAGTAAAAGACGATTCTGGATACGTGAGATACTATCTACCCGATGGACCGATGTTTCCAGACTGTCAATTTTCGTACCGTGTCTAACAAACCGCCAGACCGAAGCACATCCTGTAAAAGAGCATATGTAGGTAATTAATAATAATGCGCTTAAACAGAATGCGATACTTGCACCGAAACGCAGAATTATTTTATAAAATAACATAATGGTCACATTCTCTGAAGGATTAAACGGAGTAATCTTATAAAAGTGCGTTAATAAGATTTAACAGGTCGCACCGGATATAGTTAAACAAGTGCGACCTGTCATTTTACAAACCTTATCGGTTATCTACCGGTCTCTTTAAATTCGCAACGACGATTCTTCCAATATTCGTCAGGGTTTTCGGTAACCAATCGCTCTTCACCATAGCTCACAGTGTTTAAGCGGTCTTGAGCAATGCCTAATTTTACCAGATAGTCTTTAACCGCATTAGCGCGTCTGAAACCTAATGCCATATTGTATTCGCTTGTGCCAATTGGACAACAATGTCCTTCAATAGTAATTTTCACATTTGGATTCTTTTTGAGCATTTCCGCGTTTTGTTTAAGAATACCTGCGTCTCCGGGTCTGATGTCGTATTTGTCGAAATCAAAATAGACGGTGGATAATTTTATCGGTGCAGGTTCTTCTTCCGGCTTTGGCGCTACCGCTTCTTCCGGAGGAGGTAGGATAGGTTGTTCTTTTTTTACAGCTTTTTTCGGGCAGCCGATTACTGTAAATAGCAAAATAAATATACAGGTTATTTTTAGTGCATTTTTCATAATGCCTCCTAAATAAATATAATTGAGTCCTTTTATACAGTCAGACACACCAGTTGTAATTTATAATACAAGAATTTATAAACTTGTCAATGATAAAATTAAGAAATCTTTGAATTTAGCGCCGAACACACGGTTCTTATGGTAAAATACCAAACAATACCTCTGCGTACTTTATTCCTTTTGAGCAAACATTGACTTTCTCCGCGTTCATAATTAAATCATAATCATAATCACAATTAAAGAACTCTGACAAAGTCAATATTAGTTCAGAAGACATGAAATGCAGAAGCATAATTGTTGGTTTTTTCTTATGTGGCTAGATGTTTCTTGAGCATTTTTCAAGTTTTCTCATTACGTTCTTGATAGGAGGGAGGTATAAACTTTTTACCTTTTTCCTTTTCTTCAGTATCACATAACTAGACAAGTTTTTTGTATTTATTATCTTTTAATTCATAGCAATGAAGGTTCGTATTTTTTATCAAAACTTTGAGGTTAATTTTGTGTATTTGTTGTGAAATCAAGAGTTTTTTCATTCTGAGAAATACAAAAATCGTTCACGAGCGATCGGGATTCATAAGAAAAAACAACAATACGCTTGTACTTGTTAAGCAATATTGATTTTATCTGAGTTCTCTTTGCAATATAAATAAAATTCATTATCTAAAAAGTGAAAAGTCTTCAGTAATTTCCGAAGAGAATTGTCTTTAACTCTATGAGCACAACAATTCTTTATCTAAAGAATAAAAGAGATATTCTCTTGTTTTTTGTATGATAAACCAAAAAATTTACTTACCTACGTTTTAATTTAAATAAATACCGAATACAGAAAACTTTGATTTCGTTTAGGCTTAATACTTTTTCGCACAGATTCATTTGGGGTCAGTGATTGCGCCCATAAATAAAATCGAGCCCGTTTTGTTATCACAAATTGCACAAAAGAACGGTCGGTCAACAATCATCATAAACTCTTGTGGTTCACGAATTGATGTGGTGCGGATTTCGACCGCAGTTACTGCCGCGGCTTCGGTACCTTCTTCATTGACTTCCACAAAGGTTTTATGTTTGACTTCATTGATATATAAATCGAGCGGCATTTGAGCCATCCCCGAGAAATCAGCTTTGCCCGCAGTAAAGGCAATTTCCATTCCCAGATTCTTTAATGCAGAATTTAATGATTTTTCATATTCCAGTTGGAAACGAGGCAAAATAATTGTACCATCCATAGGATAAAATTGCGATATCCATTCTTGCCAATTTTTCAGATTGAGATTTTTTAACAACTCGTTGAGTTGGAAATTAGTGTCAGGCAAAAAGATATACATACTTATATTTCCTTTGCCATAAGGTAAACTGATTGCCTGAAATTTGTCGGTCTTAAGATAGCGATAGTTTCCTTTTTGATACATCATTGGAAGTTGTTTTTGGGTTCCATCCATTAGGGTAAATGGTCGGTCTTGGGTTTGTTTCTTGTCGAATTTCACAGACCAGTTGCCTTTGAAATAAACAGCGTTAATTAAATAAAGCATCGTATAAACCGGATCAATCTTATCAACAATTTGCGGTATTTTATTGTTGGTTTTCTTTTTTACCCAGTCATTGATAATCTTAGTTGCTTTGGGGTCAGCGAAATTAAGAGCAGTGATTTGAGCATTAAAATAATTTTTATTGCGATTGAGAAAGTCGGATTTGAATTTAACTCCGAGTTTTGCCCATAAAGAATTAGCAATATTTAGCGTAACTTTCGGGTCGGCATTTTTCAATCGGCTTATCAGAACTTGATTACCTTCATTAACTTCTTTAAGTGATAGACCTTCTATGTTTAATGTCTTTGCCATTGCGGTTTTAGTCTCTTTTTCTGCTCCGTTATAGGTCATAGTTAATGCCTGAGCGATACTTATTGGTGAGATGAAGATATTTTTACCGGGGTCTTGTGAAAGTAGCTCTTGAAAGAGTTGAAACCCAAAGTTATTATTTGCATTAACCAGTTTTTCTAACAGGTTGGGTTTTGTTTTGGATGGAGCGATACTGGAATTAAATATTAAAACTGTTAATAAAACAAAGACAATAAATTTGTAATTTTTTTTCATTTTACATCTCCTTGAGTTTTTTTAGTGGTTTTGCATAGCCAAGGACAGTTGAACTGATTGTAATTATAAGTAAAATAATGCTAAAGTTGATTATTAAAATGGTTGAGCAAACAAAGATTAATAGATGATTTATCTGCATTTTAGGTCTTTTTGATTTCTTTTTATTGATTTTTGATAACCGGCAATAACTGAACGGACCGCGATTGCAATCAAAACAAAGCCGCCAATAATCGCGCCCCAAATACCTAACAAGGAGAGGGTAGTGACAATTATCGCTGCAATTAGGACTCCACAGAAGATTGCAATAAAAGATTGAAAATAACCTAAGCCTAATAAAAAAGCCGCGACTGTGCCGGTCCAGGCACCAGTTGCTGGCAGAGGAATGGCAACAAAAATCATTAAGCCAATCATCTCATATTCTTCAATAATTTTGCTCTTTTTGCGAGTGCGGGTAAATAACCAGTTGAAAAACTTTTTGAAAATCGGAATCCGACTTAATAAATCAGTAAATTTATTAAGGATAAAAAGTAACGGTAGAATTGGTAACATATTACCAATGATGGCTAAGATAACTACACGATACCAGTCAAGATTATAAAAATTTATTCCTAAAGGTATGGCACCGCGCAATTCAACAATTGGTAACATTGCGGTCAATAAGACCGCGAGATTAGGTGATATGCCGTAATTTTGAAGGGCTAAAATTACTGTTTCGCGATTACTACAACTCGCTAATAATAAACATATTAAATAAATAATGCGGGATAGTTTTAGGTTTTGAATTCGGGTTTTTAAGTTTTGTATCATAAAAGACCTTTCTTCTTGAATCTGATGCTAAAAAGAATTACTGAGTTTTTTATCATAACACTCTTAAATCCAATACTAAATGATTATAAATGGTACACAATAGTTTTAGGATTAAAGTTTGTAGCATAAAAATGTTTTCTTCTTAAATCTGATACTAAAAAGAATTGATGAGTTTTGTCTTTTTATCATAAAATATTGCTTACATCTAATGCTAATTGTAAAATAATGCACAATAATTTCGGAGTTCGAATTGCAGCTCATAAAACATCTCTTTTCTTGCTTAGAAATATTCCGAGGCTGAAAGGAATCACAATAATCATATAGCGTAAAGGATATAAGGTATTGCTAAGTTAATCTGTATCATAAAAGTCCAGCTCTCTTTCTTAGAGATAATCCGAGGCTGAAGATAAGCGCAATAATTATATTGCATAAGGATTATGAAGGTACTGTTAATTTGATTTGTATCATAAAAGTCCAGCTCTCTTTCTTAAAAATAATCCGAGGCTGAAGATAATCGCGACAATTATATAAACATAGGGATTATAACTTATTGCTAAACTGAATCGTCTTTGATATTTAGCCAATTGCGGTGCAAAAGTTTCTTGAATAAATTCTTCATAAGAATAATATCGACCATTACTTGCTTGAGCAATACTTTGGAGTAAGTCCGCATTTAAGCCGGTAATATCTTCCACGCTCTGCTCATTTATAATAACAGTGGTTTTCGCCGTGCCAATCGGTTTATTATCCTGAGTAATTTGACAGACGACCTGATAAGTACCAGGTAGAAGAGTTTGAATGGAGCCTTCGTAATTACCAGGCGAGATTTCAAATAAAGGCAAAGAAGTTTTGGTATCAGAAAACAGAATTTTGGCATCTAAGTTCGACCATGGTTTTCCATTAGGAGTTGTCGCAATGAGATGGAAAATAACTTCTTCTCCTGCCAGATAATTATTCTTATTAGTTAAAAGTCTAAAATTTTCTACTTCTTTAATTGCCAAAAAGCGTATAAGGTTCGTCAGAAAGTTTTGAAATTGATTATAGATGCGCTCAGTTTCAATTGCCGAGAAACCTAATCGCCAGAAAGGAAATCCTGTAATTAAAATTGTTTTACAGTTCATGTGTTTCCTGTAACCAATCAACGGCAAAGAATCGGGATTACTTTTTGCCCAGATTATGGCATCGGGTTTAATTTTCGTCGGCACGGAAATTCCCCATAACGGCGGTGTATTATCTAATAGGTTAGCACCAGTCGCAGTTGTAAAAAGTGTACTGACGATACCTTCATCAGTTAAATCGAAGAAATACTCCTTACGCGCAATATTCATTCGGTCAAATTCAAAAGGTGCAATTTCGTTTATGAAGTTCTGGGACCTAAAATTTTCACCCGAGAGTATCAATATTCCCTTACCTTGGGCAATCCAATTTTGCAGGTAATTCCGCATAGTATTATCTAAGCGTAATTCCGAGACATTATCTAAAATAAGAACATCCGCTTCCGTAAACAGTTTATCTTTTGGTTGGTCAGTTAAAACTTTGGTTTCATTGGCAACAAAATTAATCAGGGGATGTACCGTAAAATTTTTATCTGCTCTTAAAGCTGAAAGAATAAATCGAGTGTTATACGAGGGAGCATTGGTAAAATAGATTATCTGCCAACGACCTTTTAAGACATCAATTATAAAATTTTTGCGGTTGTTCTGATAATTGTCTTCCTCAGGCAGGCTTTCGGTTCTCAAACTATAATTCCGACGACCTAAAGTTTCGGCAACAATTCGAAAAGCAACTTCTTGAATGATATTAGGCCGAACAAAATTCACAGTCTGCGATGCAATTAGTCGTTCGCGACTAAACAAACTGATTTTTATTAATTTAGGTGCTTCTACTTGACTATCAAAACCTCGATATTTGATCCGAGCGTTAATATCTATCGTATCTCCTTGAAAACATCTTATTGGGTGTCGGATTTGTTCAATTGAGAGGTCATTTTTTTGTTTAGGACCAATGCCAATTGTATAAATTGGGGCTACGGAGTTTTTTGCATAGTTAATCGGGTCCGAACCATAGTTGTGTTGACCATCAGAAATCAAGACAATTGCTCCGGGCTTTTGTTTATGGGCAAAACTTAATGCTTGCGCAATATCAGTTCTTAAGCCAGTCGGGTTTTGATAATCAAGCATCTTACCAATTGAATCTGCAAAGGAAAAAATACGCACCCGATAGTTGGTTAGTTTAACTTTATTAATTACTTCTTCAATCAAACGCGGATTTTCTATAGAAGACATACTTTTAGAAGCATCAACTAAAACCAGAATCGGAATTCGGGCAGAACGAGTAAAATTAAATCGGAAGACACTTCCAATTAGAATTAATATTAAAACCAAAAGAACTAAAATCCGTAAAACGAACGGTAATTTAAAATTTGCTAGGTTTTTCTCTTTTAAGTAAAGTAAGAATACCACCGCAATTAATAGCAGGCTAATGAAGATAGTCATATTTTTAATTTTTAATTTGAACCATAGTTATCGTTGTTATCATATTTTTTTTAACTTACATCCGAACATTTATTACTGAAACTCAGGCGTTCTGTAGTTAGTGTCATAAGATATCAGTACTGAAAGACAAGTATTGCCCAAAATTTCTGCCATCTTAAAATAACAGCTTCTTAGGTAGCGTCAAGATTTTTGTGTAAAGGGGCTTTTGCTTGCATAAGGATGTTTTTCCTTTTAAATGTTAAACCAAGCCAAAGTTTCAGCATTTTTCTTTAACATCTTAATACTGAATTTACACAAAATATTAAACACACTGCTTTTTAGCGGAATAAATCAGAAAAGTATTGCGATGTAAGACCGTATCCGATGAGATAGATTCGTGTTTTAAGATATTGTAATGCTTGAGTATTTGAGTGTTGAGTGTAAAAAAATCGTGTATCATCACCGATGAGATGTTTTGTTTGGTCAAATCGGGCATACCTAAAATGATAGAAAAACGATTCCATTTCATTTAAAATCGGCTTGAAGATATTCATCAACCAATTTAGCTTCAGTTACTGGATGTAAATTTATATTAATGGTTTTCGTAGCAAATATAGAATCGATTAGTTTTGCGGACAGGTCAATTCGATTATCAAAGTTAGTGTCAGCAATTGCGGTAATATTATAAATTGCCGGAGTTAATCTTAAAGAAAAACTTCCCGTAGCACGAGAAATTGTAATTGCCTTATCGTTGCCTCGCGAAAATAAGACAATACCATTTTTAATCGGTCGAGTATTATAAATTAAATTTCCGGAAACTAATAAGGGGACTAAAACCGAATCACTGGTAAAAAAGGTATAACCGAGTTCTTTTAATTGATTGTTTTCTAAATCGGTGAGAGTTGGTAATAACAAGAAATAGACATAAGTTTTCGGTGGCAACGAATCTTTATAACTAAAATAGAGTCCTTGCCAGTCACTACGCCAATGAGGAGTAATTTTTGCTTTATCCAAAGATAAGGTCAGATAATTTATTGCTCGGTTGGTATCGATCGGTTCGGAAAAATTGACTTCAATTATAATATTTTTTGATTTATTTAAAGTTCCTAACGCCGGAGAAATAGCAATAATTTTTGGAGCTAAGGTGTCAATTATTGAACTTGGACGAAATCGTTTTCGCAGACGCAGAAGATTGCCGTAGCGGTCATAAACTAAACCTGATAAAGTATAAATTTCTGGTTTTGCAGGTGGAGTAAATAAAGAAATGATTTCTGATTTTTTTCCAGCAGTAATAGTTTTAACTTCTAAGGTATCTTGGGATACAGAAACAAGGACAAAATTTTTAGTGGAGAGCTGAGAGATATCAATTGGTTCATTAAACCACAGGTCAATTCTGGTACGGTTTATCGGTTCAATTTTTTCTAGATGTGGTGAAAATCGGTCTGGACTGGGTGGTAATGCTTTCTTCGCACAGGCAAGCAGAAATAGATTTATAAGTCCACTTACTAATGCTAAGTAAAATATATTTTTCAATTGTGCTAACAAGAAAACACCAAACATGCTTTTCGTTAATAGACTTAAAGTTTTTTTCTTTCTATCCAATAAGGACATACCTGAAAGGTGGTTTACAGTTTGAGATCTTGGCAAATCAAGACAATGCTAAAAGACACTTGTTTCACAAGTCAATTCTATTGTAAATAAAAAGTAAAGTCAAGATTGCCGTATGTCTAAACCAGACTATACAGTTTATGAAATTTAACAGTTTTTAGTAGCAGGTAATCAAGTTAGCAAAGATTGGTTAGAAACAGCGAGTAGGGACGAAGCACTGATACGTAATACGTGATTATCAGCGATAAAGCATTAAGAAAAATTAATATCAAACCACTAAAGCGTATATCCAATGTTTAGATTCTGTGTTCAGTCGTTTATCCTTGCTTCGCTTTTCATCAAGTCAAATAAGAAAATAACTGCAGATAGTGAATAGTAGATTCGTGTATAGCTGATGTTGCTTACTCTATTCCAATAAGATAATCGCAAACGAAAATACCGTCCGAATATAATGAGTAGCAGAGTCTGTGTGAGCTGATGTCGCTTGTTTCATCACAATAAGAAGACGGTAGCTGAGAATCCAATCCAGATATAACTAGTAGCAGATTCTGTGTGTCGCTGAGTCGCCTGTTTTATCACAATAAAGAAATTGCAGACGAGAATATAATTCGGATACAGTTTCCGCGAATCAGTC
>FMJZ01038002.1_pt1 | contig 15004 bp, 11 predicted proteins | sample 1987881 | NCBI WGS metagenome assembly FMJZ01 (sample SAMEA4378227, study PRJEB15110) | soil metagenome | biome: soil; feature: Field; material: Soil | place: India | collected 2015-03-11 | depth 0 m | reverse complement strand
TTTCATAAACTGTATAGTATGTGTTGGACCGATTGCAAAAAATCCCTTGATAAATCATATTTGGTTTGTATAATCTCGTTTGTAATTTTATGGAAAAGCAATCGTTTACAAAATTATTATTACCTCATACTGAACAAGCTATTTGGGAACGGGGCGAACAGTACGCATATTCAGGTAAAGTGGTAGTTTTAAGAATTACTGATAAAAGTATTGATGCCAATGTTTTGGGAACTGAAGTGTATCGAGTTACCCTAAAATTTGTTGGCAGCGGAATCAGTAAAAATTGCACTTGTCCGTATCCTTATGAAGTGTGTAAGCATCTCGTGGCAACTGCGATTATTTGGGATAGAAATCATGGAATAAAAATTCCGACCGCAAAAGAGATAAAAATGTACACAATCAAACCGACACCTGTGAGGCAACGTGATTTTAATAAAATGTTCGCTGACCCGTTAAGTGTTGATTTAGATTTGCTCCGCATTATAACTGATTATTCGGCTTTATCATCAAAAGAACATTCCCGTTTACCGAAATCTCCGCGAATCGAATCAAATGAGAAAGTTCCATTACAATTCAAAGAAGTTAAACAAGCCTTAAAGGAAATGAAAAAATGGACCAGAAGAAAACTATATCACTCTTATTTTTGTGCTGGTGAAATGTCTGCGGCATTCTGCGAATTATTAGATGTAATTAAAAAACGCGAGCCGACTTCTAATCCTAATGAAATGATTCTGATTATGGCCCATTGTGTTGATTGGTATTATCGTAAATTCAACCAGATAGTCGATGGTAGTGACGGTGTCTGGTTATTTCCCAAAGTTAGAATTGGAAAGATTGTTTCGATACTAAAGGAAAAGTATCCTTCAAATGCATTTTGGTCTAATTTTAGAGAAATGGTCAAAAAAGCTGGTGCTAGGTGGAGCGAATTGGAGTTAGACGATAATATTATCGCCGATTGGCATAAAGATAGACTATAATTTTTTATTTTCATTTGAAGTTTAGTAAGTTAGTAAAGCCTGATTTATCAAGTTATTTGGGGTAAATGTTCTTTTGTGATAAATTAGTGAAATAATAATACTAATTTGGGGGCAAAGATTATTTATTATTAATCTTCGGGTGGTGTTTGTAAATTAGTAGCAGTTTGAATGGCAGTAGTAACTTCTGGTAAGATGCCCATTTTTTGATATATCGGTCGGATGATAGTTCTTAAATAGGGTAATTTCTGCGCAAAGATTATGGCCGCAATTATTGTCACAACCCCACCAATTAATATCGTATTCTGAGCGCCGATTTTACTTGCCAAAAAGCCAGCGGCTAAACTACCTAAAGGCATTGTGCCCATAAATGCTAAGGTGTAAAAACTCATTACCCGACCCCGTTTGTCATCATCAACAATTGTCTGTAAAAATGTATTACTTGATGCCATCTGGACCATTATTCCAAAACCAACGAATAACATCATTGCCATAGATAATTGAAAGATACGAGAGCGGGAGATAACAAGCAAGCCGATACCCAAAATTATTGATGCAATCGGAATGATTTTACCTAATCCAACCACAGTTTTTTTGGATGCTAAATATAAGGCACCGATTAATGCACCGATACCAGCTCCAGCCATTAAAAACCCAAGTGTCGCTGGACCGCCTTTAAGAATAACTTTAGCAAAAATTGGCATCAACACGGTATATGATGTGCCAAATAAACTGACAACGATAATTAAGGTTAGAATGTATCGAATCGGCATAAAACCAAAGACATACCTTGCTCCTTGCTGTAATTCGTAAAAGATATTTTTGCTATGTCGAGCGATTTCCGTGCGATTAGTATGCATTGCAATTAAAGTCCCGATTGCAGCTAAATAACTTATGCTGTTCACTAAAAAACATATCCCCTCACCAACAGTGGCAATTAAAATTCCTGCTACCGATGGTCCGATTAACCGAGCCAAATTGAACATTGAGGAATTTAAGGCAATCGCATTACCAATATCGGCTTTATTATCAACTATCTCAATAACAAAGGATTGCCTGCCCGGCATGTCAAAAGAGTTAATGATACCCATAATAATACTTAGAATGATAATCTGCCAAATAGTAATTGCGTGAGTTAAAACTAAGATTGATAAAACTAATGCTTGCAAGAGTGCACAAATCTGGGTGATAATCAGGATTTTTTTGCGTTCCCAGCGGTCAATCATCACCCCAGCAAATGGCGTAAAGATAAAGATTGGTATTTCGCCGCTGAATCGAACTAATCCTAATAAAAATGCAGAATTGGTAAGCCGATAAACCAACCAACTTAAAGCAATGCTCTGCATCCAACTTCCGATTAAAGAAATACTCTGACCGGCAAAATATAGCCGGTAATTCCGATATTGAAATGCCCGAAAGACTAAATGGAAGTTAACTTTGAATTTGACTGTAATTTGGTTAAAGTAAAATTTTGCGGTATGCATAAAAATAAAGAAAATATTAACCTTTATTCAATTGACTGTCAATAAATTTGAGGATAAAAAAGTGTTTTTGTAGACTATTGACTTTACTCCGAAAACTATTAAATTAGGGGAATTATTTCCACAAATTCGGTTAATAAATTTAAGATTGCTACTGATGGTTTATTAAATAGCCAACCCGACGCTTCACCCGGATTAATAATTAAAATTGGGTCGCGTTTAATTTCAGATTTGTGGGTATGACCATAGATAAGAATATCAATTGCTGATTGTTGGGTTGATTTATTAGTTTGGTTATAGGATGAAAAATATTTTTCTATCTCGATAGGTTTATGACTAATAAGAATTTTACGATTATTAAGTTCAACTTTATGGGGTGGATTATAGATTTCAAATTTTAATTGCTGAGCGCAGCGAATAAGTCCTGCTCTTTCGCCATCACAGTTTCCTAAAACACCAAGCAAAGGACAATGCAATTCTTGAAGTGCAGAAAGCATGAACGGTGCTACATAATCGCCACAATGAATAACCAAAGAAGTGTGAAATTGGTTGAAGATTTTAACTGCGGTACGCACATTGGGTAGATTGTCGTGGGTATCAGAAATAATGCCAATTAAGTAGTCCATCTCTTTCTGTTTTATATTGTTATCCTCGTTAAAATATGTGAAATTCTAAGGAACTAATTTTCTCACCCTGCAATTACATTCTTGTAATTGGGTTCCAAGTGTATAATTTTTGACGATTTTATATTCATATTTAGTAATCAGCATTTCTCAATAGTCGAGATAATTCGCAACACCAGCATAACACTTACATCACCTGTTATTCTTTACAGAAATGGTTAAGTTCAATACGGATGTATTTTGCAAAAAAGCATGGTGTTTTCCAACACCAACGGCAAAGCGACTGAAAAACCGCAAGATATTAGTGAGTTGTGATTCTTGGACTTTATTAAATTTATAAAGACAATTTTCTTCTTTGTCACACTTAGTCTACCAAAACTCTTAAAATGTTCTCTTACGAAGCCACACCGTCGACATTATATTAATTTTCTTGTTTGTTCCAAGGGATTATAAATATAAAGGATTTTAAGAAATTTATATTCCAAAGTAAGTGCATACAATTTATTGGAGCAGTTCTCGGAGTTGGGCAAATCGACGTAAGCGCACCGGATGTTGCAGTTTCTTTAATGCTTTGGCTTCAATTTGTCGAACTCGCTCACGCGTAATATTAAAGATTTGTCCAACTTCTTCTAAAGTTCGGGGCGAACCGTCACCCAAACCAAAACGCAGTCGTAATACTTTTTCTTCGCGTTTCGAAAGCACACTGAGCACTTCATTAAGTTTTTCTCGTAATAGTTCAATGCCTGCGGCATGTGAAGGTGAAATACTTTTTTCATCATAGATGAAGTCGCCGATAAAACTGGATGCTTCATCATCAATCGGTTTGTCTAAAGAGATACCAAATTGCGAAATTTTCGCCAAAGCTTCGATTTTATCCTTACGCGTTGAAAGGCGCTGAGCGATTTCCGATACCGTTGGTTCGCGACCATAAGTTTGCATGAATTTGCGTTGAACTTTAGAGATTTTATTAATGGCATCAAGAATATGGGCTGGAACTCGAACCGTACGCGATTGGTCGGCAATAGCGCGAGTGATAGCTTGTTTAATCCACCAAGTAGCATAAGTCGAAAACTTAAATCCTTTCCGATAATTGAACTTTTCGATTGCTTTAATTAAACCAACATTACCTTCCTCTAGTAAGTCCGCAAACTCTAAACCCCGATTAATATATCTTTTTGCAATGGAAATAACTAATCGGATGTTACCTTCAATCATTCGATCTCGAGCCTGAATGATTTTGGCTTCTTGTTGGTCAATCTTCGCTAAGATTTCTTGCAATTCTTCTGGGTCTTTATCAAAATATTTACGGAGTTCGCGTAGTTGTTTTCGTAAGACACTAATTTCCTCTTTTGCCGATTTTTTTTGCTTGGCTAATAATTCAAGTTTGTTGTAGATACGAATTGTTTCTTGTGCCATCACTTTAAATTCTTGAATGAATTTATTTATCAAGTGATGTTGGAGCGAAAGGCTTTGAATTTTAGAAAAGATGCGGGTTTTTATTTTAATGATGCGTCGTTTTATTATCGGAGTTTGTCGATGGTTTAATAGATTTTTTAATACATCTATTTCCCGTTTAATTGCCCGTACCCGACGAATAAACTTTTGTCGGTCGCGATAATATGCCTTTTTATTTAATAGGCATTCGAATTCAACGCGGGCGATTTGGTCTAAAGGACGAGTATCTTCTTCCACCGAAAAACACTCCTCAACTAATTTTTCTGCCAATGGAACCGGTTCAAAAATATAACGAGTAATTTCTTTATAGCCGGCTTCCATCGCTTTAGAATATAGAATTTCTTCTTCTCGGCTAAGTAACGAAAACTTACTTAATTCGCGAAAATAAGACTTGGTTGGGTCGTCAACTCGGAAAATTGTCGGTTTAGGTGCTTTACGCGGTGCCGGAGGTGTAATTGCCCGAGTGCGTAAAACCTGAACACCTTTTTTCTGAAGCGCCGAAACAATTTCTTCGATATCTTCGGGTGATTGTAAATCTTCGGGTAATAATTTGTCTAACTCATCATAAGTCAATGTATTATCCTGAGGAATATTTTTGAGAATTTTATTGATTAAATTCTTATATTTTTTCATCACACCGCTCCTTTACTATTATATTAAATTAAGCAACTTTGTATTCCTTGGAAAATGTTACATTCCAATGGAGTATTTCTTTTTGACAATATTTTTTCTTTCATTCAGCATCACTATAATTTCGCATATCAATGAAATGTACTTTGTTGTCATAAAAACTTCTTTTACATTACCAATAATCCTTATAAGACTTTTTGATCAAAGTTGTTTTATTTTGTTATATATTTTCATACATTATTTTTTATTTTGAGTCAGCCTTTTCCTCAATTCATAATGTTCTAAAGAAAGTTTTGCGGATAAAGCTTCATCACCTTGTTTTTTCGCAATCAACATCTTTTGATATATCCAGGAAGCCTTGAATTTAATCAATTTCTGTTCGAATTCTTCACGACGCGGCTGAGCCGTTATCTGAAAGCTTAAATTAGCAATTTTCTTTTTTAGTCCTTCATCTTCGATACTATCAATAATCTGTGCAATTGAACACTTATTACTTTCTACATTATTATAGACTATTTGCGCAATAGCCTGGGTTTCATTTGAACTGAACGCCTCTAATGGTAATTCTTGTTTTGCCATTAATGCATATTCGGGAATATTAACAATCAACGCCAATAGTTGGCCTTCGATTATATTGGTTCCAGCGGTTTTCACAGTTTTACTTGTGGGCAAAACCCCACGATTAGATATTTTTTTTCTAATTTCGTTTATGAGATTTTCTTTAGCGACCTTAAATACCTCAGCAACTTTATTCAAATAAAGTTCCTGAGTCATATTCCCTTCCATCAATGATATATAGTCAAGGATTTCTTTTAATTGGACTTGTTTTGTAAAGATTGAATTAAAATTTCTTATTTTAATCAAAAAATCGATAAAATCAAGTGGACTTTTGAGGAGATTATTAAAACTCTCTTTGCCATAAGCGTTGATATACTTGTCCGGGTCAAAATTATCTGGTAGCGTTAAAATCTGGGGTTCTAAATTTACCTTCAGACAAGTTTCTACAACCCGAAGTGTGGCATTTTTCCCCGCATCATCAGCATCAAAAACAATGATAAGACGATTATTAAACCGGCGTAAGAGTAAAGCTTGTTCATTAGTAAAAGCGGTCCCTAATGGTGCAACAACATTATTGATACCGTGATTAACCAACGAAAGCAAATCGAAATTTCCTTCAACTAAAATTGGTGGATTATTGTATAAATAATTTTTGGATTGGAATAGACCGTATAAGTTTTCGCTCTTTTTGAAGATTTTAGTTTCCGGCGAATTAAGATATTTAGGTTCTTTGGTGTCGTCAAGTACCCGTGCACCAAAGCCAATAACTTTACCAGATAATGAGAAAACCGGAAATATCAATCGGTCATAAAACCAATCATAATAGCCGGTATCCTTTTTTACGATTAAGCCGGCTTTTATTAATATTTCTTCAGAAAAGCCATGTTTTTTGGCTGTTCCGAATAGTACGTTGCCACTTGGGGCATAACCTAAACGAAAACGCGCAACAGTATCAGGATTAATTTTTCGTTTTTTTACGTATTCCATTGCTTTGTTTGATTTTCTTAATTCGGCTGAGAAAAAATTAGTCGCAAATTCGCATGCATCAAGTAGCGGTTGGTAGCAATAAGGAATGGTTTCGGTTTGAATCGTAATACCAAGTTTCTCCGCTAATTTTTTAATGGCTTCGGGAAAAGTTATCTTTTCATAAGCCATAATAAAAGTGAAGACTGACCCACTGGCTTCGCAACCAAAACAATGATAGATTTGGCGTTCTTGACTGACATAGAATGACGGTGACTTTTCACTATGAAAAGGACATAATGCCCGATAATATTTGCCGGCTTTCTTTAAAGGAACATATTCAGAAATTATTTGGACAATATCTGCCCGTTCACGAATTTGGTCAATAATCTCTTTTTTAATCATGGTCGTTTTTGACAGAAGATATCCTGTTTTATGTTAAAGTTGTAATAATCGTTATTGATTTTTGTCATAACGACAGCTTAAGCAATGTATCCTCTGATGCTATGATCGGTTTTGCACAATATCAATGTCATACCTATCAATTCTTTTGTTAATAGTTTATTTCTACAACTATCCCTATTTTGAATAACACCAATCGTATTTTCATAATCACAACTTCCGAGAAATTTATCATTTGACAGTTTATGCATTATTGTATCATTGGGTAACTATTACATACAACCATCTTAGTATTTGAAATACACCTTAGTAAGGCCTAAACCACCTTCATATTTTTCACCAAAACGAATTTTTTCCACTCGGGGGTCTTTTCTTAGAGTATCCCAGACCAACTCTTTTAAGATACCTTTACCTTTGCCATGAATAATCGAGATAATCGGAATATGATTTTGATAAGCATTATCGATAAATCGGGCTAAAATATCCATTGCTTCTTCTTTAGTCATACCGCGGATATTAATGACATTATTTAACATTGGTTCAGAAAGATATGCACTGGATAGAACAGATACTGGTTGAGAATATGATTCAGTATTTGCATTAATAGGAGTCTGAAGCACTAAATCTCTATTGGGTAATTCAATTTGAATACTACCGAAAGCAACTTTGGATTTTTTTTCATTAATTTCAATGACCGTGCCAATCTTTTGAAAGGTCTGGGAAAGCACCTGGTCACCGACTTTAAACTGTGGAGACTTAATTTCAATCGTCTCCAATGTATCTTGAATCTCGTCATGACCAGGGAGATTAGTTAATTGTTCCTCAATGTATTTTTTGGCTTTAACGATGCTCTGTTTTTCGGCATTAGACTCTTTGATTGCCCGGACGAGATTTTCTATATTCCGCCGCTGTTCAATGATTAGGCGTTTGTATTCTGATGTCAATCTTTGTTTTTCTTGCTTTTCATAAGACTTAAACTTACTTATGAGATTTTCATAATTGACTTTTTGAATTTCCAACTCTTGTTTTTCTTTTGCCAATTGCTCGTTTAAGTTCCTTAACCTTTCAGTTTCTACGGCTAAATCTTTAAGGCATTGAGAAAGACTTATCCAGCCTTGGTCTAAAAACATTCGGGCACGCTCAATTAGTGATACGGGAAAGCCTAATTTTTGTGAAATTTCTAAGGCATTAGAAATTCCGGGCATACCGATAATAAATCGATAAGTTGGTCGGTCAGTAAATTCCATTGCCGCATTTTTCATTTTCTCAGCACTATGGACTAAGGCTTTAAGCGGATTCAGATGGCTGGTCGCAAGGCAATAAGCACGGACATCTCGGATTTTTTCTAATATAGCCATAGCAAGCGCCGAACCTTCTTCAGGCGCAGTTGAAGCACCAATTTCATCTAATAACACTAAACTCGATTTATCAATTTGCATAAGAATTTCCTTTATTCTCAATAGATGGCCAGAAAAAGATGAGAGGTTAGCATCCAGCGACTGCTCATCGCCAATATCAGCAAATACCTTGTTAAAAAGCGGCATACTGGTGCCATCATCTGCCGGTAAAAATAATCCGGCCGAGTACATCAGCGCAAATAATCCGACGGTTTTTAAAACCACTGTCTTTCCTCCAGCATTAGGTCCAGAAATTAATATGATATTAGTCTCAGTGGGCAAGTGAAAATCGAGTGGAATGATTGAAGCCGATGGTTTGGTCAGCATAAGTAGCGGATGTCGACCTTTTACAATTTTTATACAACCATCAGCCGCATACCGCGGTCGGGTGCAGTAAAAATCTCGGGCAAAATGTTTTTTGGCCAGTTTAAGATCAATTTCAGCAATCAATTTAAATGCAGTCAAAATCGGTTCGCGCTTATAAAATATTTCATTAGAAATCAAACTAAGAATTCTTTGCATCTCTTCTTTTTCTTTGTCTTTAAGTCGGGCAAATTCATTCTGGTCTTCGATTAATGATAAAGGTTCAACAAATACAGTCTTGCCTGAGGTGGAAAACTCATGGACAATACCTGGAATCTTTTCGTGCATTTCAATTTTAAGCGGTAGACAGTAACGAGTTTGACGCAGAACAAAATTATGCTCTTGGAATAAATTCGACTGCGCCGCCATTATTTTTTCCAGTTGGTTGATAATATAAGTACGTTTCTGGGTTAGTTCTTTTCGAATACGTTTAAGTGTCGGTGAAGCATCAGATTTGATTTCATTAAATTCGTCAATATTTTGGTCAATAAGATCTTCTAAAGATTCAAAGGTTGGTAGGTCTTTAACTAAATAGTAAAATTTGGGAGCAAGATTTTTATGGTTAATAAAGAACTCCTTGACTTTGCGAATTTGTTCAAAGGTTTTTTGCATCGTTTTGAGAACATCTGGAGAAAAGACAAATGGCACATTATTGGTAAAGTAATGCCGTAAATCATAGATATTTGATAGCGTCGGTTCTTGATTAAGTTTTAAGAGTTCGTCAATAAAATCGAATTCGTTTTCAATGAAATTAAGATTCTGCTGGGGTTGAATCATAAGGGCTAATTCCCGACCCATATCGGTTTGGGTTCTTTCGGCTAAAAGATTTTGAATGCGGTCGAATTCTAATAAGCTTAAGGTTTTATTGTCCATAAAAATATTGACAAAACTGACTTATGTTATTCAAAATATTAAGCAATGACCAACGATACACTCTCAACATAAACCGGATTCTCAAATTCATAATTGAAGCAGTTTTGTTCTATAATTAAATAAGAAATCACATCAGCTATCGGATCTGAATAAAATTAAGTGCATTTTGTCTGTATCAGTAAATTATATATTTAGACCTTTTTCGTGTTTTCTCCAACAGTAAGACAATAGATTGGACATTTTTTAGAATTTTAAAATTTTTATTAAATACCGGTAGTTCAATAAGCCTAAAACAATATCTACAAATGTTTATTATGCCACTATTTTTCAATTTATACCTACATTGGCTTATCAAGTACCAATATATTATCCTCGACCGCTTAATTCGGCTTGGCTGCGACGCCAGGCTTTGCGTTTGGCTTCAGCCAGTTTTCGTTTGCGACGTTCGCTGGGCTTTTCATAAAACTCACGACGTTTAATCTCTTTATGAATGCCTGCTTGTTCGCATGCCCGACGAAAGCGCCGAATAAAATTTTCATAGGGTTCGCCTTCTCTGACAATAATTTCAGGCATTGTTCATTAACACCTCCTAAATTAGCCAAATACTTATCTCAGCATAATAAAAAATACTACAGAAAAGTATAGCGGCTGTCAAATTAATTTCAAACATTTACATTTCCTTTAATTCATACATTAATAATGAAAGGGCAGTAATTGCCGCTGTTTCAGCTCGTAAGCGTCTTGGGCCTAAAGTAAAACACCTAACGCCTAACTTCAATGTCTTTTGAATTTCTTCTTCACTAAAACCACCTTCAGGTCCTATGATTAATAAAATTTTTCTGAACTGCTGAGCAGGAATAATATCAGTTAAACGATGCTGTTTTTCTTCTTCCCAAGCTAAAAGGGCTAAATCGTACTCATAAATCCTATTAAGCAATTGGGAAAAGGTTATTGGCGATGATATCTGCGGAAGCAAAGTTCGGGTTGATGATTTAAGGGCGGCATAAGCAATATTTTTAAACCGTTCAACCTTTCTTTCTGAGACTTGAGCAATAGTTCGTTCGGTAATTACCGGGATAATTTCATTAACACCTAATTCAGTCGCTTTTTCAATCACAATATCCATCCGAAAACCTTTGATAACACTTTGGGCTAAGGCAATCTTAATTTTTGACTCTCGGGCTTTGCGATTTATATTTACAATGTTAGCTTCAATATGGTTATTGATTTTATCAATCGTGCAGTGATATTCATTTCCTTCACCGTCGGTGACATAAATTACATCGCCAACCTTATGACGCATTACTCGACTTATGTGATGTGCTTCTTGACCGTAAATATGTAAACGATTGGAGTAGATATTACTTTTGTCAGTATAATATAGTTCCATAATATAACTTATAGAGTTTGAGTCATTATCTGTCTTCTGGTTTTCGGGAGGAAGGTGGATTTTCTGTGCGAATCCGTTCTAATTCTTTGAGTAAATCTTTTTCCCGAGTACTTAAGTGCTTAGGAATGTGAATTGCAATTCGGATAATCTCATCACCTTTACCACCATTCAGTCGCTTGATACCCGCGTTTTTGATTCTTATCAATTCGCCGTGTTGCGTTCCAGGATTAATCTTAATTTTCTTTTTACCATCCAAAGTTGGCACTTCCAGTTCGCCACCTAAGATTGCAGTTGTATAAGAAATTGGTACTTCAACGACAAGATCGTCATGTTTGCGGACAAACAGCGGATGTTCTTTTTCTTCAATTTCAATAATAACATCACCCCGACCGCCCGGACCATAATGACCCTCACCGCGCAAGGGAATAAAGTTGCCAGTACTAACTCCCGGTGGAATTACCACCTTTAATGTTTTCGGCACGCGAATTCTACCTTCTCCTGAGCATTTTGAGCAGAGGTTTTTAATCTGCTGACCAGTACCGGCACATTCACTACAAGTCGTGACTTGAATAAATTGACCAAAAACACTACGGGAAACATGCCGCGTTTCCCCTCGACCCTGACAATGCGAACAAGTAGTAGTTCCAGTGCCACCTTTACCATTACAGGTTTCACATTTTTCAAACCGAGAAAAAGTTAATTCTTTAGTTGTTCCATGCGCAATTTCCTCTAAGGTCAAGCGTAATCGGATGTGAATATCTCGACCTCGTGTGGCTTGGGCTCGTGTCGGTCGACTGCGGGTAAACAAGTCAAAGATGCTACCTTCGCCAAAACCACGAAAGATTTGACCAAAATCAAAGATGTCGCCAAAGATATCTTTAAGGTCTTCAGCATGACTGAAATCCCGCCATTGAAAACCACCAGGGCTGAACCGTTGCGAGACTCCTTCATGACCATATTGGTCATACAGTTTCCGTTTTTCATTGTCAACCAAAACCTCATAGGCTTCGGATAGTTCTTTGAATTTTTCTTCGGCTTCTTTTTTATTAGTCGGATTCATATCCGGATGGTATTGTTTGGCTAATCGACGATATGCTTGTTTTATTTCGTCGGTAGTCGCATTCCGGGAAACACCTAGGATTTCGTAGTAATCTCGTTTTGCCATCGTCAGGTCGTTTAGACTATATTTTAAGGCTATGTTTTATGGTGTAGAGAGACGATACCAAGACCATTAATCTTTTAGTCTTTGGTACAACTCACTATGGTCTATTATTTTTTATCGTCATCATAGACTTGGTAGTCAGCGTCGACTTTTTTATCACTGGTTTTAGATTCTTCGCGAGCAGTGGTTTCTGCACCTTTGGCTTGGGTTTGGCGATACATTTCTTCGGCTAATTTATAACTTGCTTTTTGCAATGCTTCCATATCACGTTCAATCGCCGATTTATCCTGCCCTTTCATCGACTCCTTAAGTCGCGTAATAGCATCCTCAATTTGTTTGCGTTCTGATTCTGAGACTTTATCGCCAAAATCTTTAAGACTTTTCTCCGTATGATAGATTAGAGTATCTGCACGGTTGCGGGTTTCAATTAATTCCCGTTTGGCACGGTCTTCAGCTGCATGGGCTTCGGCATCTTTAATCGCGCGCTCGACATCTTCCTTGCTTAATCCCGAAGAAGCTGTAATGCGAATACTTTGTTCCTTTTTGGTTGCCAAATCTTTAGCCGTAACATGTAAAATACCATCCGCATCAATGTCAAAAGTAACTTCGATTTGTGGTACACCGCGTGGTGCAGGTGGAATCCCGTAAAGTTCAAATCGGCCTAAGGTTCGATTGTCAACTGCCATTTCTCGTTCGCCTTGCAACACATGAATCGTAACGGCACTTTGATTATCTTCGGCAGTTGTAAAAATCTGGCTTTTACGCGTTGGAATCGTTGTATTGCGTTCAATGATTTTTGTCATCACACCGCCTAAAGTTTCAATACCCAAAGAAAGTGGTGTAACATCTAAAAGCACAACATCCTTAACTTCACCGGCTAAAACTGCGGCTTGAATTGCCGCGCCAACTGCAACAACCTCATCAGGATTGATACTCTTATTAGGCTCTTTGTTAAAGAAATTTCTAACCACTTCTTGTACTTTCGGCATGCGAGTTTGTCCACCAACCAGGATGACTTCATCAATCTGGGATGGTGTCAATTTGGCATCTTCCAAGGCTTGTTTTACTGGACCAAGCGTACTTTGAATCAAATCGTCAACCAATGCTTCTAATTTAGCGCGGGTTAATCTTAACTCAATGTGTAATGGACCTTTTTTCGGGTCCGAAGCAATAAATGGTAGACTAATGGTTGTTTCCATTACGGTAGAGAGTTCGCATTTGGCTTTTTCTGCGGCTTCGCGAATGCGTTGTAGGGCAGTGCGGTCTTGGGACAAATCAATACCATGCTCTTTGCGAAATTCTTCTAATATCCATTCCATTACTCGAGCATCAAAATCATCTCCACCTAAATGGGTATTACCATTAGTAGAACGAACTTCAAAAACACCTTCACCGATTTCTAAGATGGAGATATCAAATGTACCACCGCCTAAATCGTAAACCGCGATCTTTTCCGCTTTTTTCTTATCCAGACCATAAGCCAATGACGCTGCGGTTGGTTCATTTATAATTCGCAGCACTTCTAAACCTGCAATCTTGCCGGCATCTTTAGTTGCTTGACGTTGAGAATCATTAAAATACGCTGGAACAGTAATCACTGCTTTGGTCACTGGTTCACCTAAATAGGTCTCAGCTGCTTTTTTTAGATATTGGAGAATCATGGCTGAGATTTCCGGTGGCGAATAAGTCTTGTCATCAATCTTAACCCAAGCGTCGCCATTCGGTGCTTCGACAACTTTATACGGAACGCGCTTAATCTCTTCGGTTACTTCTGAATACCGTCGACCCATAAATCGCTTAATCGAATAGACAGTATGTTCGGGATTAATAATTGCTTGTCTACGAGCCAATGTACCCACCAGTCGTTCTTTACCAAAAGCAACTACCGAAGGTGTAATTCGGCCGCCTTCGGGATTAGGAATAACAATTGGTTGTCCTCGTTCCATTACGGCAACACAAGAAAAAGTTGTACCTAAATCAATACCAATAACTTTTGCCATGGTTTTCCTCCTAAACTTATATTATACATTCCTACTATAATTAATTAGACTATTTTAATTGTCAATCGATTTGGAAATCTTAAGTCGATGCGCTATTTCACCTCTTGATTATTAATATCACTATCACATTTTTCCCCAGAATCTTTTTTCTCATCTTGGGATAAAGGCTTAGCCACAATTACTTTTGCGGGTCGGATTACTTTATCATGATACAAATAACCCTTATTAATTTCTTCAATTACTGTATTGGCTGGTTTATCATTAGTTTCAATAAAACTAATTGCTTCACAAGTTTTAGGACTAAATTCCTGATTGAGCATGGAATATTCTTTCAAACCAAATTTTTCTAAAATATTTTTTAATTGACGATAGACAATTTCCAAACCTTTTTGCAAACTCTCAGCATTATTGGCAAGACTCAAATCTTTACAGGCTAAGGCACGGTCAAAGTTTTCTAAAGCCGGGATAAGTTCAGTCATTAGATTTTCATTGGCATACAGCCGAAACTCATCAAATTCACGCTCTTTGCGCTTACGAAAATTCTCAAACTCGGCCAATAGCCGTAAATAATTTTCATAATGGCATTTGGCTTCAACGCTAAGGGTTTTTAATTTTTCTTTCAATTCGGTCACTGGTCCTTTCTTTATCATAAAGTACATTATAAATTAAGAATTATACTTCGTCAAGGGTAAGTATGTCGTTCCAACTTAGAAACCGCAACTTTAATTCCAAC
>FMJZ01050436.1_pt1 | contig 15013 bp, 15 predicted proteins | sample 1987881 | NCBI WGS metagenome assembly FMJZ01 (sample SAMEA4378227, study PRJEB15110) | soil metagenome | biome: soil; feature: Field; material: Soil | place: India | collected 2015-03-11 | depth 0 m | reverse complement strand
ATTTAATGATGTTCTGCCCCTGCGGTTTCACTGACTATGCCCTTCGAGATCAATCACGGCCTGGGTCGCTTTAACTCCAAACGGGATTTCCATGCTGCCCTAGGCATGCCCCTGTCGGCAGCACCCGGGGAAATTCGCAAGCGGTATCTCAAAATTGCCAAGACACTGCACCCCGACAGCCGTGATGATGAATCGGACAAAAAAATGGCCAGTGATTTGCTCTCCAAATTTGTGAATCCTGCCTATGAGGTGCTTTCCCAAGAAAAAGAGCGGGAAGAATACCAAGTCATTTTGCGCTTGCTCGAAAAGCAACTCCTAACGGCCAATATTGTGCCAACGCCCACCTTTGATTTGGCACAGGAAGTCTTTAAGGCGGCCAATGTTGAAGAGGCCTATCAAAAGGCCATCGATGCCCTTGCCCAAGATCAATACAAAGACTTAAACAATGTCCTGAAAATCAGCGAACAAATTAGCGAACTGAATTTGATTTACCTGTGGCGATCGGCAGGCGGCAAGACAACCGCAGCCGCACCCACCGTTGCTACGCCTGCCGCTGCACCCAAATCAGATGAAACCCAAGTGCCTGCCACACCAGCAGCCACCACAGGGACGACGCCACCAACAGAGGCTGCCAAAACAGAGCAATTTACAGAGCAATACTTCCGGCGGGCAGAGGAACTCTTTAATAAAGGCATTTATCTAGAAGCCATTAAAGAATTGAAGGATGCCCTGAAAATTGACCCCCGCAGTGCCCGCTGCAATGCTCTACTGGGCAAGGTGTATCTGCAACAAGGCTCCCTCAGTATGGCCAAGATTCACTTTAATCAAGCCCTGAAGCTGAATCCTCAAGAGGTGATAGCCATACAGGGACTTGAAGCAATTAGCAAGAGGGAGCGCAAAGCCCAGCAACAGCAAAAAAATACTGAGCCGCCAAAACCGGAGAAAAAGAAATCCTCCTTCTTTGGTCTTTTTGGGAAAAAATAATTCACTATGGTGTATCAACCTGCCTGTGGTGCCCGCGATATTTTGCCCCTTGATGTGGCACGGCAACGGTGGCTAGAGCAGCGCTTGGAGCGCGTCTTTCAAAGCTGGGGCTACCAAGAAATTATCACACCCACCATCGAGACCCTAGCAACCCTCACAGCGGGGGGCACGGTTCATCCCGAGACGGTCATTCAAGTGCAGGGGAATAGTGATGAACCCTTGGGATTGCGGCCAGAATTAACGGCTTCAATCGCTCGTGCCGCCGTAACTCGCATGGCAGGCAGGCAACTGCCCCAACGGCTCTATTACAAAACCAATGTCTTTCGGCGGACAACCGTGGCAGAGTTGGGCAACCAGCAGGAATTTTTCCAAGCGGGAGTGGAGCTACTGGGGGCAACGGGTTTAGCGGCGGATGCAGAAATTCTCTGGCTGGTGCAGGAGTGCCTTGGGGCGCTAGCGGTTGAGGGAGCCTATCTCTTGGTGGGGGATGCCCACCTGACGCAACAGTTGCTCAGTCCCTTTCCAGCGGAACTGCAAAAAACCGTGCGCCAATGCTTGGCCAATTTAGACCGCGTGAGTTTGCAGGCTCTTCCTGCCCCTTGGCGCGATCGCGCCCTTGCCCTCTTTGATCTACGGGGTACCCCGAAGGAAGTGGGGGAGCGTTTGGCGCAGTGGTCTGACGTGGCAGGGGTGGTCGATCGCTTTGGGGAACTGCAACAGTTGTTGGACTTGGTGGCCGAGTCTTTGGCAATTACCCTTGATCTCAGCCTTGTGCAATCCTTTGATTACTACACGGGGATTATCTTTGAGGTCTTGATTCCCACGGAAACAGAGCTGCGGTTGGTGGCTCAAGGGGGGCGCTATGATCAACTGCTCAGTATCTATCATCCCGACGGTGCCACGGTGCCGGGGATTGGTTTTGTCTTTAATGTCGAGGCGCTCTTGCAGGCGATCGCCATTCCCCCAGCCGCCCTCTTAGCTCCCCGTAGTCAATGGCTTGTGGTTCCCCGCACAACCAGCGCCCTTGCCGCCGCCCTACACCATGCCCAAACCCTACGCTTGGACGGCTCGACCCGGGTGGAGTTGGCACTCCTTGATCTGACGCCAGAGCAAATCCGCGCCTATGCCCGCGATCGCCAGATTCCCTATATTGCTTGGATTGAGAGTGATGCGCCACCGCAGATCGAAGCCCTCAGTGATGGAGCAACCTATTTACAGATTCAGAGTGTCTAGGCCATGCTAACGATCGCCCTACCCAAAGGTGCCCTCCTCAAAGACAGTATTACCTACTTCCAACGGGTGGGTTTAAATTTTGCGGCCCTCCTCGAGCCGGGAAATCGCCAACTTCAGGTGCTTTCTCAGGATGGCCGTGCCCGCGCCCTTTTGGTACGTGCCCAAGATGTTCCGGTTTATGTGCAGTATGGTCAAGCGCAGTTGGGCATTGTGGGCTACGATGTGCTGCGGGAAAAAAATCCCCACGTAGCCAAGCTAGCGGATCTCGGTTTTGGTCAGTGTCGGCTGTCGGTGGCCGTCAAAGCCTCTAGCCCCTACCGCAGTGCCCGCGATTTGCCCCCCCATTGCCGCGTCGCCTCAAAGTTTGTCCGCTGTGCCGATGCCTTTTTCCAGCAGTTGGATTTGCCTGTAGATATCGTGCCTCTCTATGGTTCGGTAGAATTGGGGCCGATTACAGGTATGGCAGAGGCGATTGTGGATTTGGTGTCAACGGGGCGCACCCTCAAGGAAAATGGCCTTGTGGAGTTAGAGCAAATTTTTAGCAGTACAGCCTACTTGATTGCCCATCCCCGCAGCTATCGCCTCAACCTCAATGGTCTTGGAAACTACGTTCCGCAGTTAATAGGGGCGATCGCCTGATGACTTTTGGCCATGCACAAACATGGCTGGCAAGGGCTCATTGATCGACCCCCGGCAGTTGCCATTGGCGCGATTGAGTTCCTGAATCTTGTGGTGGGCCCGCTGCCATGCTTCGACAAAACGGCTGACACGAATGGGGTCAATGGGTTGTTCAATCTGGCCATTGCGCTTCAGAGAACTGGCAACAATGACGCCGTTGACGTAGGGTACTAATTGCTCCACATTGTCCCAAGAGGCACCACTGCCAATAAAGAGAGGTTGTCCCTTGGCTGCACTGGCGGCGACGGATAAATCTTCCTCAGTGGGCGGATGTCCCGTTGCCCAACCGGAGAGAATCACCCCATCGGCGAGTCCCCGTTCAAAGGTGTCCCGTACTGCAGTGGCAAGGTTTGGACTGTGGAGGGGTTGGGCGTGCTTCACCATCACATCGGCAAAAATTTTGATGTCTTGCCCCAGTTCACGGCGGTAGCGTAGGAGTTGATGGGCTTGGCCTTCAATAATGCCTTGATCCGTAGCCATTACCCCGGTGAACACATTGACGCGGATAAATTGTGCCCCGGTACAGGCCGCGATCGCCAGACCACTAAAGGCATCATTGCGCAGCACATTCAGGCCAATGGGCAGTGCCACCAGATTCTTTAGCCGCTGCACCACCAAAGTCATGGCACTGACGACGGCGGCATCCACCCGATCTTTGGTGAAGGGGGCATCAAAGAAATTCTCAACAATAATGGCATTGGCTCCCCCTGAGGCGAGGGCTGTGGCTTCCTGTTCTGCGCGGTCAATAACCGCCTTCAGGCTCCCCCCCCAACGGGCGGAGGTGGGTAAGGGAAGGAGGTGGACAACACCAATGACTGGGGTTGCAGTGTGAAAGAGAGTCCGGAGATCCACAACGATTTCGGCGATAGGTGAACAGTGCAGGTATAACAGGAGGAGTGGCAGGCACTCTATACAGGCACAATGGTAGAATGCACTGACTTAAGTATATCCCCGTCTGACCCCTCCCTCGTGGCGATCGCCCTCGGCAGCAACCTTGGTGAGCCATTGCCGCAACTGCGCTCAGCCGTCCAAGTGCTTGCCCAAACGCCGGGGATCCATGTCTTAGCCTGCTCGCCCTGGTATCGTACCGCCCCCGTAGGCCCCCCCCAACCGGACTACTGGAATGGTTGTCTTATTGCCCGGACGCAACTTTCCCCTTGGGCACTCCTGAAAAGGCTTCAGGCGATCGAAGCGCAATTTGGTCGCCAACGGCAAGAGTATTGGGGAGCACGCACCCTTGATCTGGATCTGCTGCTCTATGGCGATTGCGTCATGACCACCGCCGAACTCACCCTGCCCCATCCCCGGTTAGCCGAGCGCCCCTTTGTCCTTGTGCCCCTTGCGGCGATCGCCCCCCACTGGCGACATCCCCTACTGGGTGAAGCCATCCAAACCCTACGGGAGCGAGTGGGGGATGCGGGCATTATTGCCGTTCTTTCTGACGATGCTGGCGAAACCACCTTTGCAACTGTCGCCGACAGGCCGCCGCCTGAACCCCGCTAATGACCTGAATTCGGTGGAACACCGCTGGGCTTTGGGGAAGTTGCAGCACTGAATCAATTGCCCCAGCTTTTGGATCGGTTGTCCCATAGATGAGGGTGTGAATGCGGGCTTGGACAATGGCACCGGCACACATCGGGCAGGGTTCTAGGGTCACGTAGAGGCGGCAGCCCGTTAAATACCACGTGCCTAGACGTTGCCCCGCGCGGCGGAGGGCAATGATTTCCGCATGGGCAGTGGGGTCATGATCTCGCTGGCGGCGATTTTCCCCCGTGGCAATGAGTTCATTCTCCGCACTGACAATCACCGCGCCTACGGGCACTTCATCGGCAGCGCCTGCCTGTTCTGCGAGGGCGATCGCCTGTTGCATCCAAAAGTCATGCTGGTCTGTTTCTGGTAAAGGGAGAATGTCTGGCATGGCGATCCCGTTGCCGCAGCGGCTATGGTACTATTTTTTCAGTTCTCTTGCGATCGCTGAATTCTTTTAGGAAAACACCATGATTGATGCTTTGGTTTTGGTTGCTAAACTCCCGGAAGCCTACGCCATTTTTGATCCCCTCGTGGATGTGCTGCCGGTGATTCCTGTGCTCTTTTTGGCCTTGGCCTTTGTTTGGCAAGCCGCTGTTGGTTTCCGTTAAAAATAGCTTCGATCAAAATAACCCTGTTGACTTGCCCCGTTGGTTTCAGCGGGGTTCTTCTTGACTGTTGACATGTACTTTCCCTATGGCAGGTCACAGTAAGTGGGCAAACATTAAACGGCAAAAGGCGCGGGTGGATGCCCAAAAGGGCAAAATCTTTGCGCGGCTATCGCGAGCGATGATTATTGCGGCGCGGCATGGGGGAGGGGATCCAGCGGGCAACTTTCAACTGCGCAGCGCCATTGAGAAGGCCAAAGCCGCAGGGATTCCCAGTGAAAACATTGAGCGGGCGATCGCCAAGGGCACCGGCACCCTCGACAGTGATGCTCCCCTAGAGGAAATTCGCTACGAAGGTTATGGGCCGGGGGGTGTGGCCTTTTTGATTGAGGCCCTCACGGATAATCGCAATCGCACGGCAGCGGATCTGCGCGCTGCCTTTAATAAACAGGGGGGCAACCTCGGGGAAACCGGCTGTGTGGGCTGGATGTTTGAGCAGTGGGGCATTGTTACTGTTACCGCCCCTACAAACGAGGAAGCCTTCCTTGAGGCACTACTGGTGGCAGATGTCGAAACCTATGAGATCCTAGAGGGGGTGGCCGAAGTGCGCTGTCCCGTCCCTGCCCTGGAAACCGTCAGCGAAACCCTGAAAGAACACGGCTATACTGTTCTCGACACCGAAAGTCGTTGGATTCCAATGAATACCGTAGAAATCACCGATGAACAGACGGCGCAGCGCGTCCTTAAGCTCATGGATGCCCTCGAAAATCTCGATGATATTCAAAGTGTGGCCACCAACGTCACGATGAGCGATGCCCTCATGGAGGCGATGTACGTCTAGGCATCCGTGGTTTTACGGAATCTGAGGGAGAATTTCTTCTTTCTTAAGGTTGGCAAAGTTGAGTGAAAACACGGTAGGCCGCCAAAGGCAGCCGTGGGAGGATAAGAGTACGGTTGCAGGCATTGCACCGAGGCACGTTGTGTGTACCCAGATTGAGGCTCTCCTCAGGGCGATTGCTCCTCTTCTCTCGATCAACGTTGATGACCCGTGTGTTTCCCCTGTCGGCTCGTGTGTGTTCCTCAGGTTCCCTGTTGAAAAAAAGTTGTAGCCAGTTTTTAGTATGTTTCCTGAAGCGCTTGGAGAGGGGCGGCAGCAAAATAGCGACGACGGAAATTCTCCTCGGCGATCGCTGCTGTGAAAGTCTCTAAGGCTACCGCCGTATGGGGGGAAGACTTTACTTCGGGTGGCCACTCACACTTAAACTCTTCTCCACTTTGAATAACCTTAACTCCCAGTGTCTCCAGCACATTGAGGGCATAGTTCAGAGTGACCGCTTCAATGCCAAGGTGTTCCCGCAGCTCCTCTCGTTGTAAACATGTTCCCTGTTGATTGGCCTGTTGGCACAGCGTCAGGAATTCCTGCCAGACCTTTAGGGCGTCCTGCTCTGGGGGGGGAGAGTAGGCCAAAATCAAGGGTTGCTGTTCCCTTTTCGCTCGCTGAATCCATTGGCGCCAGCTTTCCCGTGATGTCGGGCAAGTTTCGACGCGCAGGCCCTTGACGCTTGCCTCGCGGGGGCGATCGCGATAATCCATAAGGGACTGAAAAGATGCTGCTTGGATCACATTGGTTGCACTGGGTCGCAGCTCTTTAATGACGGCTGATAGGCACTTTTGCCACTGCTCTAGCTCAATCACCAGATCACAGCGTCCCTTGGGACAATCCCCCACTTGATGATCCCACCACTTGGCAGGAAAGGTGTGCTGGCGATCGCGGAGCACCATCGAGACGTATTTTCTTGTGTTCTGATTCTCCCTGTTATTGTTATCCCTGAGGTCAGTGAGTTCCACATTGCGCACCAGCAATCGCGGCTGGGGATGGTGGGTGGTGTCGAAGGGGGCAAGCACCTCTAGTTCCTTGAGCAATCGCTCATTGAGTTGATCCAGGGTCACTTCCAAGTCAATCCTCAAGGGTTGCGGTGTGGCGCTAGCGGTGCCTTCTTTTTGTGCCAAGAATTGGTTAAGGGCTGCTTCCAAAAGGGGAATATGTGCCACCTTCAGCCGAAAGCCCGCTGCATAGGGATGTCCCCCAAATCCCTCAAATAAGTGCCGTTGGCTGTGGAGTGCCTCATAGAGATCCACAAAGCCATCAGACCGCGCTGAGCCTGCTGCCATGCCCGTTTCTGGATTGGTCTGAAGCAAAATGGCGGGGCGGCCATAGGTTTTGACAATCTCGTTTGCCACTAGCCCCAAAAGACTCAAGGGCCAACTGTCATCGGTAAGGAGAATCACCCGCGATGCTGAGAGATCCAACTGAGCCACTTTCGCATGGGCCATCTTCGCAATCTCTTTTTGCCGTCGCTGCCGTTCTGCATTCACTTTTTCAATGTGCTTTGCCAACTGCTGTGCTTGGCGCGAATCTTGGGTGGTCAAGAGCGTAATCAGCGATCGCACATCCCCTTGGATATGACTTACCGCATTGAGGCGGGGTGCGACGGTAAAACTAATCTCCCGTTGCTGGACCGTGCCTTTGGACGCCTCCTTCAAAAGGGCATCAATACCAGGTCGGAGGGTCTGACGCTGTCCGAGTTGTTCTAGGCCGCGCTGGGCAAGATAGCGGCACTCTCCGCGCAATTCAACCAAATCCGCAATCAGGCCAATGGCCACCAGATCAAGGAGATTCTCTAGGGCATACCCCTGGGTTTTCTCTGGCCAAGTTGCATAGACGGCTTCCAAAAATTTGTAGGCGACGCCAACCCCCGATAAATGACGCAGGGGATGCTCCCAAGGCAACTGCCGAGGATTGATCAGCGCCACAGCCCCCAAGGGAGCGGGTTCAAGGGTGTGGTGATCGGTAACAATCACATCCATCCCCAACTGACGGGCAAAGGCAATTTCAGTACCATTGGTACAGCCCGTATCACAGGTAATGATCAGAGAAACTCCTTTTTGCTGCAGGCCCTCAAGGCCATGGCACGAGAGACCATGGGCGTCGTGCTGGCGATTGGGAATATAAAAATCCACCAATTGCGCCCCCAAAAGGGGTTTTAGCCCTTCCCAGAGGACGGTGGTGGCCGTGACCCCATCGGTATCAAAGTCTCCCCAAAGGGCAACCTTTTCCTGTTGATCGAGTGCCCGTTGCAAACGCCCTAGAGCAGCGGGCATTTCTGGAAACGCGAAGGGGGAGGCTGACTCGTAGTAGCGCCAATCTAAGAAAGGGGGCACTTGCCGAAGGGGATCACGATAGCCCCGCTGCCAAAGTAACTGAGCAGTGATAGCGCCCGCATCGGGGTGGAGTTTCTTGACTGCCTCGATGAAGTCTAGGGGGGCAGGATCAGCAGAATAGACTTGCCAAGGACGCTGCATGGCGGTGAGTTTCTCAGGGAAGGCTGCAAAGATTTTCTTTGATCATAGCGATCGCCTGCGCAAGCGGGAGAAATTAGCAAAAAGTTCTGCCGTTCTCTATCCCTACCCAGAGGGTAACGATACAATCAGGACAGCCATTGGGGATATGACAAAGGTGAATCATACGTTTTTAGTTGATGGAGGGCGGTGGCTGCTCAAGGGAACGTGGCTAGAGGCCAATCAAGAACCCATTCCAGTGACGGGGAGGATTCTTGTCTCCTACGGCCAAGATGACTGGTTTTCAATGGCGGCCAAGATCACCTTTCCCGATCAAGTCAAGCCAGAATTAGTGTTGCAGTCGCGGGGAAAGTTGGAACTGGATGAGCAGGTGTTTACCTATGTGCTCCAACATAGCCTCTTGGGTCGGCTGGAGGGGGAGGGCTGGATTACGCCCCACGCGATCGTGCAGCAGTTTATTTTGCTGGGGGATGCCAACCGCTGTACCGGCTTTGAGCACTACTGGCAACTGGACGCCAATCACTACACACTCCTCAGCGGTATTCACAACAGCCATAAGCTCAAACATTTGCTGGAGGCAACCCTCGAGCGGGTTTAGTGGGGGCTAGAGATGCGCTGGCAGTGGCGTATCTACGAGGAACCCCTTCGGGAACCCTTGGCAACGGCACAGGGGGTCTGGCGATCGCGCTCAGGGATTTATCTGCGCCTCGAAGATGAACAGGGCCATGTGGGCTACGGTGAAATTGCCCCTCTCCCCGGCTGGGGCAGCGAAACCCTCAGTGCCGATATTGCCCTGTGTCAGCAATTGCCTTGCCACCTCACCCCAGAGATCATTGCCACAATTCCAGAGGCGTTACCCGCCGCCCAGTTTGGTTTTGCCACGGCATGGCAGAGTGTGGGGCAACTTCCCTATCGGCTACGCCCTTGGCCAATCTGCGCCCTTTTAGGCAGCGGTCGGGCCGCCCTTGAGCAGTGGCAGCAGCCTTGGCAGCAGGGGCACACCACATTCAAGTGGAAAGTCGGTGTCCTGTCCCCAGAGGAAGAGCAAGGGATTCTCAAGGTGTTACTGGCGGCACTGCCCCAGGTCGCAAAATTACGCCTTGATGCCAACGGGGGCTGGGATTTAGCAACCGCAGTGCACTGGCTGACTTGGCTCGATCGCCATGGGAACGGCAAAATTGAGTATGTGGAGCAACCGCTACCCCCTGACCAATGGCAAGCTCTATTGAGGCTGTCTCAGACGGTGACAACCGCGATTGCCCTCGATGAAAGTGTAGTGAGTGCACCTGAATTGCAGCGTTGGTTAGAGCGTGGCTGGCCGGGACTCTTTGTGATTAAGCCAGCGCTGTTTGGCTCTCCAGAACGCTTGAGTATCCTGTTGCGTGAAGGTTTAGAACCGCAGCGGCTGGTCTTTTCCTCTGCCCTCGAAGGGGCGATCGCCCGCACGGCAATTTTTCAGTGCTTTGAAACATGGCAGCCCTGTCGTGCCCTTGGCTTTGGCGTCGAACGCTGGCGATCGGCACTCCTGCTCACCACCTTGGCTGACTATGGGGCAGAATGGCATCGCCTTGACAATTATGGTAAAAGTTACTATAAACAAAACATCCTTTACATCTCAGAGCCATGACGGGTTTCACCTTGGCCGCCAGTGACTACAGTTTGCTGACGGATCTCTACCAACTGACGATGGTGGTCACCTACGCAGGTGAGGATTTGGCTTGGACACCCGCCAGTTTTGAACTGAGTGTGCGGCGACTGCCCCGAGGATATACGTATCTGGTGGCGATGGGGTTGGCTCAGGTACTGGAATACCTACAACGGGTGCAATTTACGCCCCAGCAAATTCATTACTTGAAAGGTCTAGGGGTCTTTGAGCGGGCACCCGCTGCATTCTGGGAGCTATTGAGCCAAAGTCAGTTTCGGGGGGATGTGTGGGCAGTTCCGGAAGGAACGGTTGTGTTTGCCCAAGAACCCCTGCTGCGGATTGAGGCACCCCTCTGGCAAGCCCAGTGGCTAGAGACTTGTCTGCTCAATATCGTGAACTACCAAACCCTTGTGGCCACCCGCGCTTCTCGGCTGCGACAGTTGGTGGGGGCAGAGATTGATCTATTGGAATTTGGTACGCGGCGTGCCTTTAGTCCCCAAGCGTCCCTGTGGGCGGCACGCTCAGCCCTCGCAGCCGGATTTACGGCCACCTCGAATGTCTTAGCAGCACAGCAGTTGGGGGTTTGCCCCACAGGCACAATGGCACATTCCCTCGTGATGGCGATCGCCACCCTTGCCGGTACAGAACAGGATGCCTTTACGGTCTTCTTGCGCTACTACCCCGAAGGGGCGCTCCTGGTGGATACCTATGACACCCTAGCTGCCGTTGCCACCCTTGCCGATCGCCAAGCGGCCGGGGAAATTGTCGTCAAAGCGGTGCGGATTGATTCAGGGGATCTGCTGAGCCTCTCCCAGAAAATTCGTCAACTACTGCCCCAAGCGAAAATCATTGCCAGTGGAGATCTGGATGAGGGGGAAATTCGCCGCCTGCGAGCAGCAGGTGCCTGTATTGATGCCTATGGCATTGGCACGAAGCTAGTAACGGGAGATCCCGTCAATGGTGTCTATAAGCTAGTGGAGATCAATGGTCAGGGGGTGATGAAGATCTCCAGTGGCAAAATGACCCTACCCGGCCGCAAGCAAATTTATCGCCGCCCCAGTGGGGATTGCCTTGCCCTTGCCAGCGAGGAAAATGTTTGGGGCAGACCGCTCCTCGAACTCGTCATGCAGGAAGGGCGCCCCCTCTATTCCCCGGAGTCCTTGGCGACAATTCGCGATCGCCACCGTGCTAGCCTAGCGGAATTGCCCGAGACCCTTCTAGATGTGACCCAGCCCGTAGTTTATTCCCCTGCCCTTGATGCCCTGATTCAACAATTACGCCACCGCCCATGACGATCGCTCTTTTTGGTACCAGTGCTGATCCACCCACTGCCGCCCACGGTGATATTCTCCAGTGGTTGAGCGATCGCTATGATCGCGTTTTGGTGTGGGCAGCCGATAACCCCTTCAAAGGCCAGCAAACCCCCTTGCCCTATCGCCAAGCCATGCTCAATCTCTTGGTGCGCAGCCTCAACCGCCCCAATATCGAACACCGCCCCGAACTCAGCCACCCCTACACCATCCATTCCGTTGAGCAGGTGAAACAACAGTGGCCCCATGAACCCCTCACCCTTGTGGTTGGCAGTGATGTTCTGACTAAGCTGCCCCAGTGGTATCAGGCGGAGCAGCTCCTTAAACAGGTGAAGCTCTTGGTCTTGCAGCGTCCCGGCGTCGTCATTGACCCCGAGGATTGGCAAGCTGTGCGGCAACTGTGTCCCCAGATGGAACTGGCAAACTATCGTGGGCCAGCGGTCTCCTCGACGACCTATCGGCAACAGCGGGATGAACAACAACTCCTGCCAGCGATCGCCCAGTATATTCAGCAGCAAGGACTCTACTCCCAGCCATGAGCGCTTCCCCTTTGCCCCTTGCGGAATTTGTTGTCGGTGTGGATAACGTCATTTTCTCCGTGGATACGGATCAAAATCGCCTCCTCGTGCTCTTGGTGCAGCGACAACAGTTGCCCTTTGCGGGGTATTGGAGTCTCCCCGGTACCCTCGTGCGGCAGGGGGAATCCCTCGAAGCGGCGGCCTATCGCACCCTCGCGGAAAAAATTCGCGTCAGTAACCTCTATCTGGAGCAACTGTACACCTTTGGCGAACCGGCGCGGGATCCCCGCGAGACCACCTATAGCAAGCGCTATCTGTCGGTCAGTTACTTTGCCTTGGTGCGCTTTGCGGATGCTGAACTGATTGCGGCGGGCGAATCTCCAGTGCAGTGGTTTGCCCTAAGTGCCTGTCCAGAACTGGCCTTTGACCACAGCAAAATCTTGGCCTACGGTCATCGCCGCCTCTGCAATAAGCTGGAGTATAGCCCTGTGGCCTTTGATGTGTTGCCTGAGTATTTCACCCTCAATGATCTTTACCAATTTTACAGCACAGTCTTGGGGGCGAACTTTTCTGATTACTCCAACTTCCGCTCACGACTTCTGAAACTCGGCATTTTGCAGGATACGCACCAAAAAGTGATTCGAGGGGCGGGTCGACCGGCAACCCTCTACCGCTTTGATCGCGAAGCCTTTGCGCCGCTCAAGGATAAACCCCTAGTTTTTGTCTAAACTTTTTTGAGGAATTCCTATGGCCGTGCATCTGTGGATTGCGCAACTCAACCCCACCGTCGGCAGTCTCAAAGCCAATGCCCAAGCAATCCTCACCGCAGTCCAAAAAATCCGCAGCCAGCACCCTCTGGATTTGCTGATCACCTCTGAACTCGTCCTCTGTGGCTACCCCCCCAAGGATCTGCTCCTCAACCGCTACTTTGTTGAAGCAACTCAAGCGGAACTGCACCGTCTTGCCGCTGCCTTACCGGCTGATGTGGCGGTTTTAGTGGGCACAGTGCTAGCCAATCCCGCTGCTGGCGTAAAGGGAGAAAAGCCCCTCTTCAATGGCGCGGCGCTGCTCAAGGGGGGACAGGTGCAACAGGTCTTTGCCAAGCAGTTATTGCCCACCTACGATGTCTTTGATGAATGTCGCTATTTTGCCCCCGGCGGTACGGAGAATCTCTTTACCCTGACGACGGCCAGCGATCAGCTCAAAATTGGCGTCACCATCTGTGAAGACCTCTGGAACAATGAGCAGTTTTGGGGAGAGCGGCACTACCAGCGCAATCCCGTGGCTGAATTGGTGGCGCAGGGGGCGGATCTAATTGTGAATCTTTCGGCATCGCCCTACTGTGTTGGCAAACCGAAGCTACGGCAAGCGTTGATTGAACATACGGCTCGGCAGTATGGCTGTCCCTTGATCTATGCCAATCAGGTGGGGGGCAATGATGATTTGATTTTTGATGGCAGCAGCCTAGCGGTGAATCGTCAGGGGCAGATCGTCAGTCAAGCCAAGGGCTTTCGCGAAGATCTCCTGCCTGTGCACTGGGAAAAGGGAGACCTCGAACCAACGGCGATCGCCCCCGCCGCCAGCAGTGAACCTGAGGAAATTTGGCAAGCCTTGGTGCTAGGGGTGCGCGACTACGCTCGCAAATGTGGCTTTCAGCAGGTGGTGATTGGCCTCAGTGGGGGGATTGATTCAGCCTTGGTGGCGGCGATCGCGACGGCAGCCTTGGGCAACCAACAGGTGCTGGGGGTGTTGATGCCCTCTCCCTACAGTTCCGATCACTCGATAACCGATGCCAAGGACTTGGCCGCAAACTTGGGCATTGCCACGCAGGTCTTACCGATTGCGCCCCTGATGCAGACCTACAGTGAGGTGCTGGCGTCTCTATTTGCCGGTACCCCCAGTGGCGTTGCCGAGGAAAATATCCAAGCCCGCATTCGCGGTACGCTGCTGATGGCGATCGCCAACAAGTTTGGCCACTTGCTCATTTCCACCGGCAATAAATCTGAGCTGGCGGTGGGCTATTGCACCCTCTACGGCGATATGAGTGGCGGTCTAGCTGCCATTGCCGATGTACCCAAAACCCGTGTCTATGAACTCTGCCATTGGCTGAATCAGCAGGCCGCTCAAGGCCATCCGATTCCCGAGCTGGCGATCGCAGGGTCCGGGGTGATTCCCCCCCACATTCTCACCAAAGCCCCCAGTGCTGAACTCAAACCCGGCCAAACGGATCAGGATAGCCTGCCGCCCTACGACATTCTCGATGGCATTTTGGCACGGATGATCGATCGCCACCAGTCGGATCACGAGATCGCCGCTGCGGGATATGATCTCGACCTTGTACAGCGGGTGCGCCGCATGGTTCAACGGGCAGAATTCAAACGCCAGCAGGCGGCACCGGGCTTAAAGATTACGGATCGCGCCTTTGGTTCCGGTTGGCGGATGCCAATTGCAGCACAGTGGTAGGCTGAGGATAGCACTCCAAGCAGCGAGGAAAAATCATGGTGGCGGGTTTGATTGGCATCGCCGTAGCTGTGGTTATTTTCGTCCTTGTTCTTTTGTTCGCCAATCCCCAACCCAATCCCGCGATCGCGAAGCCCCTCAAGGAGGTGTTACTCCCCTTGGGTTTTCGGTTTCTTGATACCGCCGATCCGCTTCTGCCAGAAATCAAAGCTACTCTCCGCGCCACCGCCTATGAAGGTGTTCTTGAGCAAGCCTATCGCCGGGGCATTGATGATCTTGTTCTCTGCTGGGTTTCGGATAGCGACAACAATCATCTGGTGGCCATGATTGCCCAGCCCTTCCCCAGTGAGGCGTGGATTTTGCTCCATCTGCCTAGCGCCAAAGGTATAGTTGGCTCCATGGTGCGCAAGATGTTTGATGTGGCTCTGTCGCGATGCCACTTTGTCAAAGTTGAGCCTGAAATTCTCGGAGCCTCCAGTACCGGATTTGAACTCTACACCCAAACCCGCACTGCCCTGCCCACGTTTGAGGCCCAGTTTATCAATGTGCTGCCCCACTGCGGCAATCTGATCCTGCGCTCCAGTGGTCAGAGACTCCTAATTGAGCGACTGTCGTTGAGTCGTCAAGAACCTTGGGATGAGGAAATTCGGCAACTGGTACGGACAACCACCCTCATCCAAAACGCTTTAT